>JADMIO011101868.1_pt1 | contig 109949 bp, 96 predicted proteins | sample 8958161 | NCBI WGS metagenome assembly JADMIO01 (sample SAMN16585339, study PRJNA669376) | soil metagenome | isolation source: Crop rotation soil | place: USA: Cullars Rotation, Alabama | collected 2011 | reverse complement strand
CGCGACAACTTGTCCACGTGGAATTCTAAGCTTAGGATCCCAATGTGCTGGAAAGCGGAAAACAACCGGCCGATCAGGGGGATTTTCTGAAAAGGCGTATAATAATAAACAATGGTTTCGGTCAGCCGGTTCCTCCTGATCACTTCCACGTGGATATCCTTTGTAACGTCTCCCTTCCGATCCTTGATGACATGAATGACATCGATTTCATGGTAAAGGCTGGCCGCCTCGGCATGGCGCTGCACAAAATCGCCGTTGTATAAATCAACTTTCGAGGGATACCAACTTGCCAGCCAGAGTACTTTCATTTTAACGCGGGTTTATTGAAGCCAACCAGATAAATCCCGGTTGATTAATGCACCGAGGGACCGGATGTCTTCTGCAAAAAACGCTTTCAGTGATGCACGGAGTTCGGCGCTCATCTCTTCTCTTTTTTTAAACGTTACATTCTGCTGATAAAGAAAAGCCATCAGGGCGTGGCGAAGCTTCCGGGCCGGCAAGATGAACCGGACAATCTTTTGCAGTACCGCCGGAGGATATTTGATGAGCCGGTGCAAATAAAACGACCGGACGCTTTTATTTGGATTGATCAAGCGGAATTGAATGCCGGCACCCGCATCCACACCAAGAAATCGCAATACCTTCCGGACCTCTTTTTCGGTATCGGCGGCAAAATCATCATAGATCACAACGTGTAGGTTCTCCCGGCCGAAAACAGCAAGGTACCGTTCGACCTGTCCGGAAAACAGTGTTGCATCCTTGTAGCCGGGAAGCTGCCGGAAATCAACTGACTTGGGCAAATGAATGCCGTCTTTCCTTTCCGCATCCAGCTTCAATGCCGCTTCGAAATCGGGCACGTCTTCATTGCCATCGTAGATGTTCTGGCTGTGCAAAGAATGGATGACATCCACCGGGTTCCGCAGCATGATCAGCACCTTGGCTTCGGGCGAAAAGGCCTTGATTTCTTTCGCCGCCTTTTTGGAGAAAAGATACCATACCGACGCCTCGCCGCATATCTTTTCGGTACCGGCTCCCCGAAAATGCGCCAGGTATTCATTTTCCGAAATGCGGTTTCGCAGTGGCAGATCGGAACCGAAATAATGAAGCTCTTTGGCCGCCATAAATATATCGGGATGCTGGCCCAGGTAATCACTCATGGCGGTGGTGCCGCATTTGGGCGCACCGACAATAAAAAAATCAGGTTTTTTCATAACGATTTACATCACGCCAAGTGCGGTCGTACGAATGTGTAATTTTCTCCTGACAAAAACATACATCAGAACATTCCAGATCGCCAGGCTTCCGGCCGTTGCCGTTGCAGCACCCACAACGCCATACGCCGGTATCAGCGTAACATTTGAAACAAAATTGAAAACAGTGCTCACCAGTAAACTGAAAATGGAAAACTTTTCATTTCCCGACATCATCAGCAGCGTCCCCACCGATCCAAAGAAAACATTGACCAGTTGTCCGGCGCTTAAAATTAACAGTGCTTCCGGCGCATTCATGTAATTCACGCCAAAAAAGTTCAGAATCGGATTTCTGAAAATGACAATGAACACGATCAGAACCAGTCCGCACAGGAAAGTCACCTGTGCGGAACGGGTGATCACTTTCTGGACAAGTACTGCGTTTCCATTGGCAAAAAACCGGGCGATAAGCGGTGAAAGGACAAAATTTACAATCGTCAGGCCAAAACTGATCACGTCGCTTACCCGGAGAAGTATATTGTAAATCCCGACCTGCCGGCTGCCTTTGAAGAATCCAAGGAAAAAAATGTCGATCCTGGAATTCAAGACGTACAAGACACCGATCAGAAAAAAAAACGCTGCCGAATTGATCCAGCGGGCCAGCTCGTATTCCGGCTTTGTCCTTTTCATGCCGGAACCGATATGCCGGTACAAAAAAAACAACGTCAGGAGAAAGGTCAGGCCAATTGCCAGGACATTGCAGTAAACCAGCCCTTGAAGGGTGATCTTTCCGAAAAAGAAAAGAGCCGCCACCATGAGCATCAAAAGCACTGGACGGACTAATTTCTCCGCAATCTGGCTTAAAATTATTTTCTTCAGCCCTTGCAAGGCGCCCTGAATAACGGCATTGAGGGAAAGCAACAACAAGGAAGAAGAAGCAAGAATGTACCAGTTGACGCTTTGATGAACTTCCCAGCCGAACAGGAAGCCTGCTTTCGCTGAAATAAACGCAACCGTCAACGAACCGGCTAACGCAACCATTAACGAAAATACCAACACGCCTTTTAATTTTGGATGGCTTCCTGTCGAATGGTAAACAGAAATGTTCTTAACCGCTAACGTATCCACGCCCAGCAAACAAAAGTTCAGCAGAAGGTTGACCAAGTTGAAAATATAAACATAGGCCCCGTAATCGGATACGCCCGCTGCTTTTATCAAAATATAGCTTGACAGGAAACCAAGGCCCATGGAAAAGCAATAAAGCAGAAAGAGCTGCACGGAGTTGTGGAGCACATATCCGGCATCTTCCGACCGATAGCCTGAAATAAAATAGGTTACTTGATCAATCAGCCGCTTCAAATGCCTAGAATTACCGGAACGGGAAATGTATTATCCCAATTTTCTGTTTCGATCAATGTAGTCAATCAATCTTTTACCGGACTGCTCAATGGTTTCCGCATCCGTTTCAATGACCAGATCGGGCGCAACCGGAACCTCAAAGGGATCGTTGATACCCGTTAGATTGACCAGTTTCCGGGGATCACTATCCGGCAACAATGCCCTTGCATACAAGCCTTTCGTATCACGCCGGATGAGCTCCTCCAGCGCGCATTTTACATAAATTGTTTTAACGTTCGGATACTTGCCAACGATCTCTTTCCTTGTTTCTTCGTATGGATTGATGGCGCAAAGAATGGGAATAATCCCGTATTGCGAAAACTTATCGGCCACAAACGAAAGCCGCCGGATATTGGTGTCCCTGTCCGGCTTCGAAAATCCCAGGTCCGAACACAAATATTTCCGGTACTCATCACCGTCGATCACTTCAATATTGATTTTTTGGGCGCTAAAATGTTCTTTGGCCTTCAACGCCAGTGTCGTTTTGCCACTACCGGAAAGGCCGCAAAATTGTATTATCATGTCGAATGCTTGCCGCCCGAATTTATACCGAAAGCCGAAACGGCAAAGCAGCAATTAAAAAATTGGATCGGAAACCAGTACTCCTGCCATACGGCCCGAGTGCTGAAAACGTTGAACACGCACATATGGTTTCTACGCTTACTTGCCGTACGCCATCCTTCACCACCAGCGGCTCCGGTGGCTTCGAACAGGTGACCCGCCGCAGGCGGGCGAAACCATTTCCCCTTCGATGGTGGTTTCGTGTAAGGATATGCTTTATGCCGGCCGGATTTGAATGAATTCCTTTCGCCTCACGTAATAAAGAAAAAGAACGTAGGCGGCGGGAAGCATACTGAAAAGCTGCAGCACAAAAACGCCGGCACTGGCACCCATCGAAAAAAACATCAGCATAAAGATCAGCCCACCGATCAGCACATCATTGTCCACGGCGCAAACGATGTGGAAGCAAGAGATGTGCTGCCGGTACTTCAACTCCAGCGGTTGCGTAATGTGAAAGCCATCAGTGACCACAATGCGTGACGGATTGGTGGGCATGGATACCAAAACCGGTTTGTTCTTGCGGAGGTCATAAATGTGCATCCCGTTCACCACGAGCCGGAGCTTGAGAAAACGCAGCAGCACATGGTTTTTTTGCACAACAACAATCTGGTATTGGGTGGAGGGTTTAATGCTTTAACGCTTTGACGATTTGAACAAATTCCTGCGCCTGGAGCGAGGCACCGCCGACAAGACCGCCATCCACATCGGGTGAGGAGAACAACTCCTGTGCATTGCTTCCTTTGACGCTTCCGCCGTACAAGATCGTGATCTCCTCGGCAACGTCCTGTCCCCACTTGCCGGCCAATACAGAACGGATAAAGGCGTGCATTTGTTGTGCCTGTTCCGCCGTGGCCGTTTTGCCGGTGCCGATGGCCCAGATGGGTTCATAGGCAATGACAATCTGCCGCATCTCTGATTCCGAAAAGTCAAACAGGGCTTTTTCCAATTGCGTTTCCACAAAATCGTTTTGCTTTTCCTTTTCCCGCACGCTCAGTGCTTCGCCGCAGCAAAAGATCGGCGTAATGTCCTCTTCCAGGCAAAGGGCCAGTTTCTGCTGCAAAATCTCGTCGATCTCGCCGTAATATTCCCGCCGCTCGCTGTGCCCCACGATGCAGTAGTCAACGCCAATGGAGTGCAGCATTTCCACGGAAACCTCACCGGTATAAGCACCGCTTTTTTTGCTGCTGCAGTTTTGGGCGGCAATGGCATAGCCCGGTCTTCCGGCAAGGCTTTCCACCGCCATCATCAGGTAAGGAAAGGGCACGGCAAAAACCACCCGGCTGTTTTCGGAAAGCGGGACGTTTTCCGCTAAAATCCCGTTCAGTAACGCGGTGGCCTTGTCGATGGCCAGGTTCATCTTCCAGTTGGCAGCGGCAATTTGTTTACGCATAAATTTTACGTTTAAAAAGTTCCAAAGTTCAAGAGTTCCAATGTTCAAAAGTTCCAAAGTTCAAGAGTTCCAAAGTTCAAGAGTTCCAATGTTCAAGAGTTCCAATGTTCAAAAGTTCCAATGTTCAAAAGTTTCAGAGTTCCAGCGTTCGGTTCCGTAACTTTTAAACTTTGGAACTTTGGAACTTTGGAACTCTTGAACTTTGGAACTTCCGTTCAGTAGTGTTCAAAGATATGTTTCAGAATCATTTTTTCCGGAGACGTCAGGGCACTTCCTTTTAAGACTTTCCAGTTGTGAATGTCGATAAAGGCTTTTTCGAGCTCGTAGCGTTCGACCCCCTCACTGCCCCACGAAAAGGATGGAATGTACTTGGGTGTGAGACCCGAACCATACACATTGGCGCAGACGCCGATCACGGTCCCGGTGTTGACGGATGTATTGATGGCGGTGCGGGAATAATCGCCCATAAAGACACCGCATTTCAGGCCCACGTTCACCGCACCGTTGGGTGTCCAGACAACGACCCCGGAAGCGTTGTTTTTCACGTTGGAGTTGGACGTACCGGCACCCCAATTGCACCACTCCCCGATCACGGCGTCGCCCATATAACCATCGTGTGCTTTGTTGGAGTGGCCAAAAATCACGGAGTTTTTGATCTCGCCGCCAGCCGTACTCTTTGGGCCAATGGTGGTAGCGCCGTACATTTTTGCCCCCATCTTCACCACCGCACCATCACAGATGGCCACCGGGCCGCGAATCAGCGAGCCTTCCATGACCACCGCATCTTTTCCAATGTAGATGGGACCTTCGTGCGCATTGAGGTAGCAGCATTCGACAACGGCCCCCTTCTCCATAAAAACGTTCGACGGGTTGTTGACGTTGTTGGTACCGGAAATCGGCTGCGACTTCCGGCCCCTAGTCAGCAGCGCAAAATCCTGCCCGATGGCCCAGGCATTCAGGCCGAAGATGTTCCAGGGAAATTTCAGCTCCTGCAGGCCGTCTTCCATCTCAACCGGTTTGCCCACCTTGATCCTGTTTTCGTCCAGCACTTCTTTTTGGGAGATGCAGTAAACAAAACTTTCCTTTTCCGGCACGGATAAAAATTCCCCCGGCGTCAGCTTTTTTACCTGCTTTACAATTTTTTTGGTGGGGAGCACATTGCCATGAATCAGATAAATGGTGTCATCACCGATGATTTCATGGATCCGGACGGCCCTTTCCAGGTCTTTGTAATCTTCTTCAAACTTGTCGAAAGAGGGAAGGGCCAGGGATTTCTCCCATTTTTCCCGGATGGTTAAAATGCCGATCCGGATGTCCTGTATCTGCCGGGTCAGGGTAAACGGGAAAAGATTTCCCGGCGTGCAGAATTCTTCGGTGAAAACAATTTTACGCATGGTCAATAGCGAGTTGCAAGTAGCGAGTGGCCACTCAGGATTAAGCCTCGAAGTTATGGGTAAAAGGAGAACCGGCGACCGGGCTTCGCGACTACTTGCCTCTCACCACTGACCACTCACCAAATAAAAAACCCGCCTCGGGAGGCGGGAAAATATATTGGTGAAAGCGGAAACGGTTACTTCTTTGCGTATTTCTTCTTGAACTTGTCGATGCGACCGGCGGTATCCACCAACACATTCTTACCGGTAAAGAAAGGGTGAGAGGTGTTGGAAATTTCCAGTTTGATCAGCGGATATTCATTGCCATCTTCCCATTTGACGGTTTCTTTGCTTGCCGCGGTTGAGCGGCTTAAAAAGCTGTATCCGTTACTCATGTCCTTGAAAACAACATAACGGTAATTTGCCGGATGAAGACCCTTTTTCATACAAATGATTTTATAAACGTCGTGTGATTGCTTTATTTGAAGGCGCAAAACTAGGGAAACCGGCCCAAAAAACAGCACCGGACGGAAAGATTTTTGTTAAGCAAGGGTGAAAGAGAAGAGTTCCAAAGTTCCAAAGTTCAAAAGCTTCATCGTTCCAGAGTTTAGTAGTTAAGGTTCCACAACTTTGGAACTCTTGAACTTTAAACTTTGGAACTGCGTTAGCTTCGCATGTTCTCATATTGCAGCGGGATGCCCAGATCCCAGGCTTTTGAAGCCTGGATGACCGTTTGCAGGTCATCAATTTTTTTCCCGTTCACCCGGACGAGGTCGTCCATAATGGAAGCCTGCACTTTAAGGCCGGAGTCCTTGATCTGCTTCACGATCTTTTTGGCATCTTCCTGCTTCAGCCCGTTGCGTACCGGCACTTCTTTCTTCCAGACCTTGCCGCTCTGGTAGCCTTCTTTGGACGTATCGAAAGCTTCCGGGGCGATCCCCTGTTTGTGTGCCCGGCTGATGAGGACATCAATCAGTTGCCGCATTTTCATGTCGTCATCCGTTTCGAGGTTGATCGTAAAATCCTTTTTGTTGAGGTCAATCACCACGTGGGCATTTTTAAAATCGAAACGGTTGGTGATTTCTTTTCTCGTGACGTTTACGGCATTGTCCAGCGCCTGTGCATCTACTTTGGAAACAATATCAAATGAAGGCATAATTCATCAGTGGATTTGCAGGGCTGAAGATAAGAAAAATTCCCGCAGCCCCCTGTCCCCCGGTGGGGAACTTCGGTTTTAGTGATCTTCTTTTCTTCTGGCAATTTTTCTGTTCAGTCCTTTTTCCGCTGCAAACGACATTATCTTACGATCAGCCGTTTTGAACCACATAGGAACATAGGTACATAGGATTTCACATGGAAAAATACAAAGACAACCATGTGAAAACCGTTGTTTCTACTGTGCCGATGTGGTCCCGGCAAATGGATTGCGCAAAAGAAAAGATCGAAAAAGATAAGCCTTTCTGACCTAAGTTCCCCCACCGGGGACAGGGGCTAATTGCCCTGCCCTACCCGGCTTTGCTCTTCCTGTGAAGAAGAATTGCGGCGGCGGGGCTGTGATTGTTGCGCCACTTTTCCAAACCGGTACGTAAAGGTGGCAATCACCTGTCTGGTATCCGGACGGTTGGCAAACCGCATGTCAATATCGCCGTACTTGTTTTCGCCTCTGTACCGCAGCCAGGCAAACGGATCACGGATGTTCAACCGCACCGTTCCCTTGCCCTGCAGGATCTGTTTGGAAGCGGCCAGGCTCATTTGGTAAAAGGGTTCGATGATCGCCAGCTGTTCAACCGTCCGGTAGCGATAGAAACCGCTTAACTCGGTCGTCAAGCCCTTGCCTACCTGAAACGTATTGGAAAGATTGGCGGTGAAGGAGGTAAAGGAAATATCCAAGGGCGTGTTGTTGTAAACACCCTGGTAGCGGTTGTTGTAAATGTTGGTGAAGAAGTTGGCATTCCACCATTTGGCGATCGCAAAGGGTGCCGTGATGGACAGACCCATGTTGCGGAACCTGGCCACGTTTTCGGCGGTCAGGTAGGTGATCTTCTTTTCGCTGTTCTGCCGCATGATCTGCGAGATGACGTCGTTGGTGTGGTTGTAATTCGCCGTCACAATGAAACGGCTCTTGTACGCATAACTCAGTTCTCCGTTGTGCGTAAACTGCGGCAACAGGTAAGGATTGCCCACCTGGTACGTCAGCGAATCAAGGAAGAAGGTAAACGGGTTCAGGTCCCGGTAGTTTGGCCGGGTAATGCGCCGGCTGTAGGAGATCTTGACCTGGTTGTTTTTGTTGATGTCGTAGCTCACAAACGCACTGGGGAAAAGATTGGTGAAGTTGCGCCGGAATGTCGAATCGTTGGTCAACTGTTTTCCCTTGGCAATGGTATTCTCCAACCGCAGCCCGCCCTGCAGCACCCACTTGCCCATTTGCCGGTTGGCACTCACATACGCCGCGTTGATGTTCTCGTCGTAAAGAAAATGGTTGGAGCGGCTGTCGGCGATCCAGGATTTGTCATACAGTTGACGCTTGTACGCCACTTCATTGTCATTGGTCACATAGCTCGACTTGATGCCGGCTTCCAAACGGCCCCCCTTGTACGGAATCGTCAGGTCGGATTTGAGCGAGTAGATGTTGATATCGGAAGGCAGGTGTCCTTTCAACAGCAGGTTGCCGGTGTACTGATACGCACCGTTGTAAAATTCGCTTGCCAGTAGCATGTCCGACGTGTTGATGTATTTGACATAATCAAAATCGGCCGTGAGCTCTTTGCCCGTGCTGTCGAAGCTGTGTTTCCAATTGAGATTGCCCGTAAAATTCCGGAAGCTGTTATCGTTGGTGGTCTTCGACACCAACGTTGACGTTGGGTTCCCGGCCCCATCTTTTAAGGTTTGGGTCGAAACCGGCGTTGGATGACCGCTGAACAGAAACCCGCTCACCACAATGCCATAGGTATTCTTTTTGTCAGCGGCGTAATCCAGCCCCAGTTTCAAGGTATGGTTGTTGTTGCCGAATTTGAATTTGGTGACCTGCGCCGAAGAACCGGTAAAGACGCCGTTCTCGTTAAAATTGCGGTCCAGGGTCAGGGTATTGCGGCCGCGGAAATAATTCGGGTTGTAATTGCCGAAGAAATTATACTTGCCGTTTTTGTAATTAAAGTTGAAACTGTTCTGCGACCGGGGCATGAAGTAAGTGGTGTTGTCGATGCGGTAGATCGACGTACCAGCACCCAGGGTGAGACTGCCGTTAAAGCCGTTGTTCCGGCCTTTTTTGGTCTTGATGTTGATAATGCCCGCATTGCCCGATGCATCGTATTTCGCCGACGGATTGGTCATGATCTCGATCTGGTCCAGTGCCGATGCCGGCATGTTCTTCAGCAGGTTGGCCAGATCGGTTGCGGAGAGGTAGGTTGGCTTTCCGTCGATCATCATCACCACCCCCGATTTGCCCCGCAGGCTCACAATGCCATCGGTATTCACCGTGACGCCGGGCGATTTCTCCAGCACATCCATCGCCGTCGCACCGGCACTGCTGGGCGAAGCCTCCACGTTCACGACGGTCCGGTCGATCTTTGTTTCAATAAAGGGTTTCTTTGCCGTGAGCACGACATTGTCCATGTCTTTTGAAGCGGGTGCCAGGGAAAGGGGGGGCAGCTCTTTTTCATTGGCCGCTACCTCAAACAGGGAGGAAAACGTTTTTCCATAACCAACAGACGTAACGGACACCAGGTACCGGCCTTCCCTGACATTGACAAAATCGTAACGTCCGGCCTTATCACTCACGGCCAGCTTTACCAAAGCAGAGTCTTTCGCTTTTAAAAGAGAAACCGTCGCAGCGCTCAGGGCCTTCCCGCTTTCATCGTTCACCACACCTGATATTTTTCCGGTTGCCTGTGCAAATGCACCAACACCTGCCAGGAAACAAAGAGCAAAGAGGGGAACAAACTTTCTCATTGTCATTGGTTTTTGAAATGGACAATGCAAAACTTTGAAAAAGACATCTCATAAAAACGGAAAATGTGACGAGTAGCGGATAAAACGTGACCAAAGTACCGGCGGCAAAAAGGCAGGATAAGTGACCGGCAATCTTAAACCGTTTAACACAAGAAAAAAGACGAGTCGGGCCGCATGGAGCGGCCCGGCTCGTCTTCAAAAACAAAGCGGTTTTTTAGTTGTTACCGCCGGCTTTTACCCGGTTCTGCTCTTCATCGGCCCCGCCGATCTTCCGTCTGGGCTGGGTCCCTTTCAACGGTTTGCCAAAGCGGTAGGTGAACGTAACGTTGGCTACCCGGCTGTCGCGGCGGTTTTCAAAATGCGCCTCCGTGTTTTCAAAATTGATGTCGCCTTTCGGGAAGTTGGAATAAAGCATATCCCGGACATTGAATTTCACGGTTCCTTTTCCGTTCAACACCTGCTTGCTGATGCCGCCGGACATTTGTCCCATGGGTTGAATGATGATCTGTCCTTCCACGCCTTTGGTCCGGTAAAACCCACCCAGTTCGGCGGCCCATCCTTTGGCAAAGTGGAACTGGTTGTTCACATTGAACAGCAGGTTGGCGGCGTCGATGTTGATGTATTCACCGTTGCCGTTCAGCCGTCCGTTGAAGCGGGTGTAATTGTAGTTGGTGTACAACTGGGCACTCCACCATTTCCGGACATTCAACTGGGCACTCACCGAAATGCCGGCCCCGTCTTTCTTGCCAATGTTGCCGTTGCGAACGATGGTTGCATAGCCCTTGTTGCCGTTGACGTCCTTTTCCTGTTCAAAAGTCTCGTTCTTGTAATCCACGGTATGACTGTAGTTCAGGGTTGTGGTCAAAACGTTCCGGAATGTATGGCTCAGTTCAATGTTGTTGGTGAACTGCGGTTTCAGGTATGGATTGCCGGCCTGGTACGTAAACTTGTCCAGAAAGAACAGGAACGGATTCAGGTCCTGGTAAGCCGGACGGTCGATGCGGCGACCGAATGACAAGCCAAACTGGTTGTTCTTGCCCGCATTGTAACTGATAAAGGCGGTGGGAAACAGGTTGCCATAGGTTCTCTTAAAGGAAGAGTCGGTACGGGTTGGATTGCCGGACTGTTTTCCGCTGTACGAGGTTTGTTCGTAACGCAACCCCAACTGCATGCCCACTTTCTTGAACTGCTTGTTCACGTTGAGGTAAGCCGCACGGATGTCTTCCGTGTAGTTGAAATGGTTGGTTTTTGAATAATCAACGGTTTCACGATTACCCGTTACGGTGAAATAGTTCGCTTCGTTGTCGGTATTCACATGGCTTGTTTTCAGCCCGGCTTCCAGTTTGGCTTCTTTTGCCAACGGCTGTGTATAATCCACCTTGGCCGAATAAATGTTCACGTTCACCGGCAGGCTGCCGCGAAGCTCTTCGAGGTACTTCAGTTTCCAGTCGGCCGAAAAAGTGTTGTTGCTGAATGTTTGATCGCTCATGGAACGATACGTGATGTAATCCAGGTCGGTGGTCAGCTCCCGTCCGGTGGAGTCAAACTGGTGCCGCATGTTCAGGTTCACGCTTCCGTTTTTCCAGTCACCTTTCATGTTGCTTTGCGCAGACACGATCGAGTCGACAGTGCCCGACCTGTCCTGCAGATAGCTGGTGTTGCGGCTGCTGAAATTCCCGGGGTTGACAAAACCCGACACCACCACGCCAAGTGTTGTTTTTTTGCTGGCATAATAATCCACACCGATCTTGGCATTGTTGAACCAGTTTTGGTTTCGCATGTGGGAGGTTTGCTGAAAGATGGCGGTAATGTCTTTGGTGGTTCCGTCTTTAAACTTGCGCAGGATGTCAAGGGTGGTAAAACCATTGCCTTTGTTGACACTGCCATTGGCAAACACGTTGAACTTTCCGTTGCGATAATTCAGGTTTAAACTGTTGTTGGTTTTCCAATAACGGCCCTGCTGGTAGCTGGCGGTGAGGCTCCCGTTGAAACCGGATTGCCTGTTTTTCTTCTGCTTGATGTTGATGATCCCCGAATTGCCGGCGGCATCGTATTTTGCCGGCGGATTCGTCATGATCTCAATTTGGTCAATGGCAGATGCCGGCAGTCCCTTGAGGTAATTCACCAGATCGGCTCCGCTGATATAAGAAGGACGTCCGTCGATCATCACCGTGATTCCCTGCTTGCCTTTGAGGCTGATGTTGCCGTCTTTGTCCATGGTAACGCCCGGCGACTTCTCCAGCACATCATAAGCCGTGGCACCGGCATTGGTGATGGACGCTTCCACGTTGATGACGGTGCGGTCAATCTTTTGCTCGATGAACGGCTTGCGGGCCGTGACCGTTACGGCACCCATGGATTTGGCAACCGGGATTAATTCGATGGTGGCCAGTTTCACCTGGGGTTTTTCGGCCGTGATCTCAAACCGGGGCGAAAATCCTTTCTGGTGACCCACGGCGGTAATGGACACGAGGTAGGCCCCTTCGGCCACTTCATCAAAACGAAAACCGCCTTCCTTTGTGGCGACGGTAAATTTCACCGTCGACGAGTCGTTTGCTTTTAAAAGGCTGATGGTGGCGGCCTCGATCGTTTTTTGACTGCCATCCACCACCGTGCCGGAAACTTTCCCGGCCTTTTGGGCCTGGCTTGTAAAGCTCAAAATGGTCAAAGCAGTTAGCAGTGTGAAAAACTGTTTCATTGTATTTCGGTTTAAGTACTTGTTCATAAAAATTTCATGTCAAAATTAGGTACTATGCAATGTAAAGTACATTGTTTTGTTACAGGCGTTTGTTTTTCGTGATAACCGGTAATCGTTTGAAGCAATGGGACGCAGGCCCCAAAATCTTGTTACATGCTGACGGGCTTTGATTGACAGGCGGAAAATAGAACGGTCGAACGGCAAACACCCTGATGGAAAAGAACACCGCAAACTTATCCTGCATCGGCTGCGGCAGAAAGAAACTCCGGATGAATGCCCGTTTTGGGTGTATCAATCCGGATAAACGGTGCTGAAGAGCTGAAAAGAGGCAAAATGACCACCCCGTCAATACCGGAGCGTGAATTTTAAACCCCATTTACCGGGCCTCCGGTTTGTGAAAACCAGAGCCCTTAAATTGCACAAAAAAGAAGAATGATTGATTACCGCTCGGATACAGTGACCCGGCCCACGGCTGAAATGAAAGAAGCCATGTTTTGTGCGCCGGTGGGCGACGATGTGTTTGGAGAAGACCCTTCGATCAACGAATTGGAAAGTCTGGCTGCCAGCCTGTTCGGAATGGAAGCAGCCCTCTACTGCCCGTCCGGCACCATGACCAACCAGATTGCCATCAAGTGCCATACACAACCGGGCGATGAAGTGATCTGCGATGTCAGTTCCCATATTTACCAGTACGAAGGCGGTGGCATTGCCCTCAATTCCGGTGCCCAGGTAAAACTGGTACACGGCGACCGTGGACGCATCACGGCCGATCAGGTGTTGCAATCCATCAATGCGGATGATGTACACAAGGCAAGGACAACCCTTGTATCTTTGGAAAACACGTCGAACCGCGGCGGCGGCAGTTGTTATGATTTTGAAGAGATCCGCCGCATTCGCGCCATCTGCGAGGAACACCGGCTGGCGCTTCATCTGGATGGCGCACGGTTGTTCAATGCACTCGTGGCAAAACAGGAGTCGCCCAAGCAATACGGAGAGGTTTTTCACAGCATCTCTGTTTGCCTGAGCAAAAGCCTGGGCTGTCCGGTCGGAAGCCTGATTTTGGGGTCAAAAGATTTTGTCCGCAAAGCCCGGCGGGTTCGCAAAGTATTTGGTGGCGGCATGCGGCAGGCGGGCTATCTGGCCGCTGCCGGTATTTATGCCCTGCAAAACAATGTGGCGCGCCTCCAACAGGACCACCAACACGCCGGACAACTGGCGGCGGCCCTGTGCAAAAAAGATTTTGTGAAGGCGGTTTTGCCGGTGGAAACCAACATCGTTATTTTCACTGTCAGCGGCCGCTTTACGCCGCAGTCGCTGGTGGCAAAAATGAAAGAAAAAAACATCCTATGGTATGCCATCTCCCCGACGCAGGTCCGGATCGTGACACACCTGGACATTACACCGGAAATGATCGAAAAAACAGTCCAAACAATAGACGCCCTTTAACCCCAAACTCCAAACACTAAACCCCAAACAGAATCATGTTTCCCAAAATCAACCCAACGACGGCCGCTGCATGGAAGGCACTATCGGCTCATGCAGGGCAAATGCAGAAAACCCACATGCGGGACTTGTTTGCGCAGGATGCAGACCGCTTTCAAAAATTTGCCCGCCGCTTCAATGACATTCTGATTGATTTTTCCAAGAACATTATCACCGAAGAAACCGTCAGGCACCTGACAGAGCTGGCCGGTGAATGCCGGCTGAAAGAAGCCATCACAGCCATGTTCGAAGGTGAGTTGATCAATGAGACGGAACACCGCTCGGTGCTGCACGTGGCCCTGCGGAACTTTTCGGAAAGGCCCGTTTTTTCGGAAGGAAAAGACGTGATGCCCGACGTAAAAGCCGTGCAGGCGCAAATGAAAGAATTCTGCCGGAAAGTGCACGACGGGGAATGGCAGGGCTACACGGGAAAAAAGATCCGGTACATTGTGAACATCGGCATCGGCGGCAGCGACCTTGGTCCCTTCATGGTGACAGAAGCCCTGAAGCCATACTGGATCCGGGGCCTGCAAGCCTACTTTGTTTCCAATGTTGACGGCACACACATCGCGGAAACGCTGAAAAAAGTGGATCCCGAAGAAACCTTGTTTCTCGTGGCTTCCAAAACGTTCACCACACAGGAAACCATGACCAATGCCCACACGGCGAGAAGGTGGTTTCTGGAAGCGGCCGGAGACGAGGCCCATATCGCCAAACATTTCGTGGCGCTTTCCACCAACGAAAAAGAAGTGGTGAAGTTTGGCATCGACAAAGCCAACATGTTCCAGTTCTGGGATTGGGTCGGCGGACGCTATTCATTGTGGAGTGCCATCGGCTTGTCCATTGCCCTGGTGATCGGCTATGGAAATTTTGAGGAACTGCTCAAAGGAGCCCATGCCGTGGACGAGCATTTCCGGAGCACTGATTTTGAAAAAAACATCCCGGTGCTGATGGCGCTCATCTCGCTTTGGTACGTCAACTTTTTTGATGCGCAAACCGAAGCCATTCTTCCCTACGATCAGTACATGCACCGCTTCCCGGCCTATTTTCAACAGGGCAACATGGAAAGCAACGGCAAAAGCGTTGACCGCAACGGCGAAGAAGTGGACTACCACACCGGCCCGATCATCTGGGGTGAACCCGGCACCAACGGGCAGCATGCGTTTTACCAGTTGATCCACCAGGGGACCTTGTTGATCCCCTGCGATTTTATTGCACCGGCCCAATCGCACAACCCCATCGGCGATCACCATGTCAAACTGCTCTCCAACTTCTTTGCCCAAACCGAGGCGCTGATGAACGGAAAATCGGAAGAAGAAGTGGAGCAGGAACTGGTAAAGGGGGGGATAGGCCCGGAAGAAATTGCCCGCCTGGCACCCTTCAAAATCTTTTCCGGTAACCGGCCGACCAACTCGATCCTTGTCCAAAAGATCACGCCTTTTTCATTGGGTGAATTGATCGCCCTTTACGAACACAAGATCTTTGTGCAAGGGGTGATCTGGAACATTTTCTCGTTTGATCAGTGGGGCGTCGAATTGGGAAAACAGTTGGCGAATAAAATTTTACCGGAGTTGCAAAGCGATGAAAATATCTCCTCACATGATGCATCCACGAATGGATTGATCAATGCGTTCAAAGAGATGCGGAAATAAGGCTGTTAAAAAATTAAAACCGCTGTTTGAAAACGACATCAACGACATAAAAGGCCGGCATTCAGCCGGCCTTTTAACGTAAAAGAAAGTGAGCGATCGTGCTATCATTTTCAGCGGGGCTGTACTGTATTGCTTTCGGACACGCCGTGGCGAGTCCCTATGGTCGCCGCACGGCATACTTCAAAACAGTATTACTGCCTGATCAATTTCATGGTGAAGGTCTTCCCATCCACCACGGTGGTTAAGATGTAAGCCCCCGCGCTGACCTGTACCGGTAATTGCCAGCGTACCTGTCCCGAAGGATTCGCGATTTGTTTTTGGGCCAGAACAGATCCTCCGGCAGTCATCAATCGCAGCGTTGCCGTCATTCCCTGTTTGGCAAACCGAAGATTGATTTCGTCGTGGAAGGGATTGTTCAACACGGTTACTTTCTGGACAGCCGCCGAATAGTTGAGTAAAATGGTATTGCTCAACTGGTACTTCCCGTCATTGTCATTCATGCGCAAACGATAATAATTGTGATCGCCCAATTGTGCATCGCGGAAGGCGTATTCTTTTTTAGCGGAACTGTTGCCGCTGGCATTGACAAAACCGATCGTGTAAAAACCAACACCGTTCAACGACTTTTGAATTTCAAAGTTTTTTGAATTCTGTTCGAAGCTGGTCGACCAATGTAACAAAGCGGTGTTGCTTTCCAATGTCCCTTTCAGCTCAGATAAAACAACCGGCAATGGCGACGCCGTCAGCGTTGTCGCCCACATGCCATATCCGTGTGTGCCCACCAGCAATCTTTCGTCCGCGGGCCGGTAGGCTAAACTGGTAACAACCGCATACCCGATATCGGAAGCACCTTCCTGCTGCCAGGTTGTGCTCCCCGGATTGGCGCCATCAATCGTGGCCTTGTACAAGCCCATGGATGTTCCGACAAAATATTCAACCGTACCGTTGGAAAGGGTGATGGCCGAACTCCTGTAAGAAGGAGCGGTCAACATTCCCTCGACATTCTGCCAGGTCGGTGTTGCCGCATTCGCATTGCCGGTCCAGAATACACTGGTAACACCGTAGTTTGAAAAGGTGACCAGCACGGTATCGTCATTTCTGGGATTGACGGCAATGCTGCTGACATAGGCATTTGCGGGAAAGCCGGCCCCTGTAATGTTCACCGGAGCCGTGCCCGATGCAACGTTGGCCGGGTCATCCAAACGGAACAATTTACCCTCGTTGGTTCCAATGAACAAGCTGGCTTTTGTGGGATCGTACGTTCCCCTTGTTGTCGTCAGTGCCGTGATTTGCGTTTTGGGGGCAACATTGTTCGAAATAGCTGTTTGCACACCGGTCATCTGAGTCCAATTGGAGGTCGTAGCCGTGGAAGCGCTTGTATTTCTGTATAGACTGCTGTCGCTCGCATAATAGATCAACTCTGTACTGTCATTGTCCAGTTTGAAGAGTGTGACAAACAAACCATTGTCCGTGGCGCTAGTCGGCCGGATATCGGTACGGAAGTCCGGCAATGAGGTGGAATTCCTTCGGTAGATCGCACCCTGTTGCGAGCTCACATATTCATAGGTGTTACCAGAAGAGGTCACACTGCTCAGGCCCACAGAACCGCCGTCACCGCCAAATACCCTTTCAAAATTCACCCCGCTTCCACCGATGTTTCTTGTCGTCCCATTGTCCTGGGCGCCGCCCAGCACTTTTGTATTTCCCAAACGGGGGTCCAGCGTAACATAATAGTATTGATAGGTTCTGTAACCCAATGCAATATCGGTCCAGGAAACAACGGGAGCCAGATTGTTCGTTGTCCGTTGAATTCCGCCATCGTTTCCACAGATCATTACAGCCGGATCAGTGGGCTGAAATGCGATGCTGTGAATGTCGGGATGGGAATTGGCATAAGAAGTATAATTGTTGGGATTGGCATAGCCACCGATGCGGGTGTAATTAGCAGTGGTCGAGAAACTGTCTGTTGACCGGTAGATGTTTGTTCCCCCTATAAAAACAACTCTTTCGTCATCGGGCTTTACCGCCACAACAAGGTCGTACCCGCCTTGTACGGCAAACGGATCATTGCCTGATATGCCACCCGGTTCGTCCGGCAGGTTCGCACTCAGATCCGTCCAACTTGTGGAGTCCTGATTCCATTTAAAGAAATCGGCTTCCGTTGCGGGATAAACCCTCTTGTTATCGTATAAGGCATAGAGAATGTTTTGGTTGCTGGGCGCAAGGGCCAATACCACCCGGCCGTAGTTGCCGTTCGCTTTCCAGGTTGTGGGGTTCGTGGCAGCGGTCGCACCGGCAATTTTTGTCCAGCTTCCCGATGCTCCGCTGGTGGACATCCAAACACCGGGCATATTGGTGGGCGATGCATTGTTGGTTCCGGAAAAGGAGGCATAAAAACGGGTGGGCACCGTTGATGTGCAAACAATATCGGATACCATTCCTGCATTAATGCTACCCGCACCGGAAAAAAGCACAAGGCTCCAGGTGTCTCCGCCGTCCTGCGACCGGTAGATGCCATCTAGTGCAGCGAAATAAACATCGCCGCTGTTCGGGTCAACAATCAGTTTTGTAATCAAATCCTGACGACGATCGAAAACCTCAAGGGCACCGTTGTTTGAATTGGCTAACCTCGACCAGGTTTCTCCGTTATCGGTGGATTTATAAATACCATTCCCGAAATAAAAAGCTCCCGTTGCACCGGTTGAGTTGCCAATGGATTCGCCGGTGGAATAATACCAGGTATCCTGAAAGCCGGGCCTGGGGTCCTGCGCAAGGCTGGTGACACTGTACAACTGGTTGGCCGGACTTTTCCGGGTCCAGGTTGCGCCATTATCAATTGATTTAAAAACGCCGCCGCTTATGCCACCGGCCAGGATCACCTGGTTAGCACTTCCATCAAACCGGACATCATAAGCAAGGGCCCGGGTTCTGCCGCCAAGGTTGTTGGGGCCCTGATAGGTATACGCATTGATGTTCATCTGCCGCATCAGCAAACTACGCCTTTGGATCGCCGCGGCCTGCTCTATTTCCAATTCGTGTACACCTTCCGGAATGGTTCCGGTGGCGGGATTTTTCAGCATGTTGAATTCATAATCGGCCCGGTCCTGGATATTCTCAAAAGCCTCTGTTCCTTCATTTTCTTCTGCGGATAAAAAAGAATCCGCCTTCTCCTTACTGAAGTAAAAAAATCCGGCAGCAAGCAATATCACACACAGCGCAAAGAAGTAAATTTTTGCCGTTGGCAGTAGGTTTTTCATAATTGTTAGTTGTGCGGTAAGATAATTTCGGTTCTTAAAAATCAGGATTTGCAGGTTTGTATAGTTGCGTTCTGTTTTATACTTACGTGATCCGGGTAAAGAACAGTATAGCTTTCATTTTATATTCCGATTCACATTCTTACGTCGGGGAGCAGTTCAGTTTCGTTGCTTATCGCCAAACGGAACGGTTGTTTTCCCACAGATCCTTTGACAAAAATTTTTTTGTCTGACTGATATGCGGAAGGTACATCCAGCGGCACAAGCTGCAGCGCAAACCAAACCTGGCGGCTTGTGTTTTTCAGGTAAACCGGCTGATTGTCGAACCGGGTCCTTCCAACGAACCCTTCTTTTTCCATGGGGAGCAGAGATGCTTTGTACAGTTTTCCGTGAACAAAAACAGAATCAATCACCGGAATGTCCTGGCTTTTTTCCACCTTGAGAAAGAGGGTGCGTATCGTGTCGGGAGCTTTTTCCGTTTCATTGCCATTTGAATCGACAGTGGTTAGTCGGGCCCCGGCAAAAGATTGTTTAAAAAAGGACCGGGAGCTTAAAATCATCTCCCGGCTTTGTGCACAAGCCCAAAGTAAGGAGTTTAATCCAACACATAAAAGAATAAATTGCATCCGCTGTAAACAGTTCACTTTCGATCCAAATAAAGAAGACAAAAAATTGGCAAGAACCGGTTTGCCGAAATGGACGGATGAATAAAATGAAAAAGCCCTTCTGCAAGAGAAGAGCCGAATATTTCAAATGCAAATCATCACCATTTGTCCACGTCCTCAGCAGAGGCCGTTGCCGCAGGATTGGCCACGGGTGCCGGCGATTCCGCCTCTCTTCCATTCTCCATTACCACATCTTCGCCTTCCCCTTCGGCTTCTTCGTGGTTGTACGCATCAAAGTCAAAATCGGGCATCAACTGTGTTTTCACGTAATCCACGGCTTCGTTCAGGGCTTTGATAAACTTGTTGAAGTCTTCCTTGTACAAGAAAATTTTGTGGCGGTCGTAACCATTGTCGTTAAAGCGTTTGCGGCTCTCGGTGATGGTCAGATAGTAATCGTTGCCGCGGGTGGCCCTTACATCAAAGAAGTACGTTCTGCGCTTGCCGGCCCGGATCCGCTTGCTGTAAATGCTTTCCATTTTCTTGTCGTTGTTGTCGTACGCCACAGTTGTAGATTTTTACAGTGATTTGAAAAAAGTTTTGGTTTACCTGCTTACAAATATAATGGCATTTTCCGAACGGCCAAATTTGCGAAAATTTTTATTCGGACTCTTCTTCCTGCAACTGCCGCTGGTACATCAGGTAATACAGGCCCCGTTGTTCCATCAGTGCTTCGTGGGTTCCCGTTTCTTTCAGCTCGCCATCATCCAGCACCACAATTTTGTCAAAGCCAAACAGATTGAACACACGGTGCGTCACAAAAACGGACGTTTTGCCCTGCAGGTAGCCGGTCAGGTTGGCGATGATTTCCTTTTCTGTTTTGGCATCCACCGCACTTAAGCAATCGTCAAAAATCATCACGGGTGATTCTTTCAGCAGGGCACGGGCAATGGAGATGCGCTGCTTTTGTCCGCCGCTCAGCGCCACGCCCCGTTCGCCCACTTCCGTTTCATAACCCTTGGCAAATCCTTCGATGTCTTTTGCCACCACTGCCAACCGGGCCGCCTCCCGCACTTTTTCCGGGTCACGCCACTTTGTGCCGAAAGAAATGTTGTTGGTGATGGTATCGCTGAACAAAAAGCCATCCTGCGGCACATAGCTCATTTGGTTGCGCAGGCTTTCCAGCTTTATCTTTTCAATGGCCACGCCATCCAGCAAAATCGTTCCACCAGTAGCGTCGTACAGCCGCAGGATCAGTTGCGCCAGGGTCGTCTTTCCGCTTCCGGTGCGGCCCACCACCGCAATGCGTTCACCCGGCCGGATGTGAAGGGTCAGATTTTTGATGGCCTGAATTCCGGTGTGTGCATAGGTGAAAGAAACATTTTCCAGCCGGATGTCACCCGACAAAGCAATATCAACCGCATCCCTCGCATCGTGAATTTCCGGCCGGGTGTCCAGAAATTCGTTCAACCGTTTTTGCGAGGCGGCACCGCGTTGGATCATGCTGGCCGTCCAGCCGATGGCACTGACCGGAAAGGTGAGCATGTTGATGTAAATGACAAATTCAACGATGGTGTCAAGGCCAATGTCCTTGCCCCCGGTAATGTAATAAATGCCGCCGATCATGATCGTCAGCAAGGTGCTCAGGCCGATGAGCAAGGTCATGGAAGGAAAGTACAGCGACTCGACTTTGGCCAGCCCCACCGCTCCGCTGCGGTACTTTTCGCTGCTTTCTTCAAACGCCCGGTACATGGCATCTTCCTGCACAAAGCTCTTGATCACCCGGATGCCCGAATACGCCTGCTGGGCAGTGGTCATCAACTGCCCCAACTGCGCCTGCAGGGTTTCACTCCGTTTGTGAATGATCGTATTCACGAAATAAATCGTCGCGGCCAAAATGGGCAGCGGCGAGAGCACATACAAAGTCAGTTCCACGTCCCGCTTCAGCATAAAATACACGCTCATGGAAATCAGCGTGGCCAGGTTGATGAAGTACATGATGGCCGGCCCCGTGAACATCCGCACCCGGCTCACGTCTTCGGCCATGCGGCTCATCAGGTCACCGGTACTGTGGGTTTTGTAAAACGTGGCATCCAGCTTTTGGTAGTGTTCGTACACTTCATTCTTCTGGTCGTACTCAATGTGGCGGCTCATCACAATGATGGTTTGCCGCATGAGAAACATGAAGAAGCCCCGGATCAGGGCCGTGACCAAAATGACGACGGCACTGACGAGCACCACCTGCAGCGGCTTGACCTGCAGGTGTTCCATCCAGGCGATGAATTTTTGCACCATGTAATCGTAAGACGGCGGCCGCTGCCGGGGCTTGTAGCCCGGCAGGTGGCGTTGCACAAAATCAAGAATGAACCCGGTGATCTGCGGTGCAATCACGCCGAAATAGTTGGAGATAATGATGAAGAGAACCCCGATGCTCAACCGTACCCTGTACTTCCAAAAATATTTGTTCAGTGCCTTTAGATGCTTCACTCCTGTTTATATTTGAACAGCAAAGGTAGGAACGTCAAACGGGAAACGGGAGACGTGAAACAGGAGTTTCGGAGGACGTTACTGTCTTCCGCCGGTAAATGAATGTTAAACCGAAAGAATACGAAACCATGGTCGCCGCAAATTTCGAAACCACCATTGATGCCAAAGAAGTCAGGCCTGTTTTTCTTCAGAACCGGAAAAATCTCCGTGCAGCCATTTGCAACTACGGGGCACGGTTGGTGGAACTGATCTACAATGATGTGAACGTGATCGTTGGTTTTCCCACACTGCAGGATTATTACCTGCCGCCAAAATTTTATCACGGCGCAACCATCGGCCGCTATGCGAACCGCATCAAGAACGGTGAATTCAAGCTCAACGATACCGTTTACACCCTGCCGGTGAACAACGGCCCCAATCATTTGCACGGCGGGCCCAAAGGCTTTCACAACCGGGTGTGGGAGGTTGAAAGCGCGGAAGGGCATAGTGCCACCCTGCGTTATCTTTCAACCGACGGCGAAGAAGGTTATCCCGGCAATGTGGAGGTTTGGGTAACCTACACGCTGACAGATGATGATGCCCTCGAAATTTCGTACAAAGCCACCGCGGATGCCGCCACCCCCATCAACCTGACCAATCATGCGTATTTCAATTTGAATGGCGGCGGCACAGCCCTGAACCATCAACTGCAGATCAATGCAGACCGCTTCACGCCGGTTGACGAAACGCTGATCCCGGCAGGCATTGAACCCGTCGAAGGAACCGCCTTTGATTTCAGAACCTTGAAGTTAATTGGAAGAGACATCAACAACAATGAGGAGCAGATCCGAATCGGTGGCGGTTACGACCACAATTATGTGCTGAACAAGGAAGGCGAAAACCGTTTATCATTCGCTGCAAAAGCCATCGGGGATCGATCCGGCATTGTTATGGAAACGTTCACCGATCAGCCGGGTGTGCAACTCTTCTCCGGCAATTTTCCCGAAGAAGTATTGCCCAGCAGTTACCGGACCAGTTTTTGTCTGGAAACCCAACACTTTCCCGACTCACCCAATCACCCTTCTTTCCCGAATACCATTTTGGAAGCAGGGCAAACGTTTACCTCCAAAACGATTTACAAATTTTCAACGTAAATGAATGCTGATAAATACCCTGTCATCGCTTCGCAAGACCGTACAGCATTCGACTTTTTACGTGCGGGCTCGAATGGAACCATAAAGGAAATTATTCGCTACCAAAAATAACCGCCAATTTCTTTAATCTTGCTTTTGGCGATTGGGATGAAGAAAAACAACTGCTATCTGATTTGGTCAGGAGTAACAATGCCGACAGGGATAAAGTGCTTGCAGCGGTGGCTTTTACCGTCTTCGAGTTCATGGATCATCCGCGACAGGTACATTTCCGATTTTCGCATTTTCAGAGAGGCTGCGAAGGCCCTTTGGGCCGGCATGTCAGTAGATGGATGAACATCAGACGCCGCCAAAGCTCCGGAGGAGCGGCATGTAAAAGAGACGCCATTGCTGCGCAACACATGTCGCTCCTGACGGAGCTTCGTTTACCACCCCGCTTTTTGCTACTAACAGGCCGCTCCTACGGAGCATTCCCAAGCGAAAACCTGACAGGCACCCAATTATGATGCCTTCGCGATCAGTTTTCGGCAAAGAATTTAAATTTGTTTTGAAAAGCAGTTTTATGGCAGCCAACGAGATAAAAAAGCAAACGGTTCCGGCAGTTACGGTAGTAAAAAATTGCGGAATGATGTTAAGGAACCATTGTTTGTGAAAAAGAAGAAAAAAGCAATCGAGCTAATCGAAAAATATGGTTTGCCAAATGGCGGCAAAATCAAAAATAATTGAGCGAAAGAGAATTGCTCTTCAAACTCCTGCATCAAAAGATGCAGGAGTTTTATTTTGTACAAAGTCTTTAAGCATTTACCGCTTGGCCAGGCACAAGACAGACTCTTCCATCGAAAACAATTTATCGGTTTACCAGAGGCGAGTAGCGAGTCGCAAGTAGCCATCAAGGTCAAAGCGACTTTTCCATAAGAAAACCTCCCGAACGTTCGGGAGGTTTTTTCTCGTAAGAACTATTGCACATAGCGGCTACTTGCGACTCGCCACATGCTACTCGCTATTCGTCAGTTCAGGCTCCGGAAATCCACCGGCACCAGGCGGCTCACGCCGGGTTCCTGCATCGTTACCCCGTAGATCACGTCCACGGCACTCATGGTGGTCTTGTTGTGCGTCACAATGATGAACTGCGAGTTGTTGCTAAACTCCCGGATCATCTTCGTGAACTTGCCCACGTTGGCATCATCCAGCGGGGCATCCACCTCGTCGAGGATACAGAACGGAGCCGGCTTGATCAGGTAAATGGCGAACAACAGGGCCGTTGCCGTCAGGGTCCTTTCACCGCCACTCAACTGGCCAATGCTGCTCGGCCGTTTTCCTTTTGGTTTGGCCATGATGTCAATGCCGGTTTCCGCAAGGTTGTCGGGGTTCTCCAAAACCAGGTCGCACTGGTCATCTTCGGTAAACAGGGCCTTGAAGACTTTGATGAAATTCTCCCGTACCTCATTGAACGTATCCAGGAACTTCTGGTTTGCCGTCGTTTCCACTTCGGCGATGGTTTGCATCAGGCTTTGCCGGGCATTCACCAGGTCATTCTTTTGCTCCACGATAAACTCGTAGCGCTTGCGCATCTCTTCAAAGGCTTCAATCGCCGTGGGGTTTACTTCACCCAGGTTCTCCAGGCGCTTCTTCATTTTATCGGCCTTCTCCTGCAGTTCGTCCACCGGTGTTTTGGTTGTTCTGGGCTCGTCCAGAATATCTTCCAGCACGATTTTAAACTCCACGTGCAGGCGCTCTTTCATGCCGGCCAACTGGAGTTTGACATCCGTCAGTTTGTCCTTGATCGCATTGAGCAGGTGTTCGATGCCTTCTTTCTCCTTTACCTTTTGGCGCAGGGCGCTTTCCTTTGCACTCAACTGGTTGCGCAGGTTGTAATAAAGCTGGTCGGCTTCGTTCAATGCGCTTTCTTCGGCTTCCCTTCTGCGCAAAAGACCGTACAAGACTTCTTCGATCTCTTTTAATTTTCCTTCGGATTGAACGATGTCTTCGGACGTGATTTTCAGTTGCGACGTATTTGTCTCCACCTGTGTCCGCAGGTCGTTCAACTGGTTGCCCTTGAACTGCAGTTCCTGTTTCAGGCCGACGATCTTGCTTTGCTCACGGGTGACCTGCAGGTTCAAATTGTTGTACTGTTGATTCAGGCTGTTGTACTCAATCTCGATGTTCCGGTATTCTTCTTCGGCCTTCTGCAAGCCGTCGGCATATTGGGCCAGCGACGCATTCAGTTCCGTCAGTTCGTTCCGGACGGCCTGAACGGAAAGATTGGTATTTTCCAACTGCTCGCTCAATTCTTCCATGCGGTTTTGCGACGTGGCCTGGGAATGTTGCAGGTTCTCCAGTTTGTTTTTCAGGCCATACAATTCATTGCTGATCTGCTGGATTTCCTTTTCCGTTTGGCGAATGACAGCCTCTTTCAGGTCCTGGTTGTAGGCAATCACTTCGTTGTGCCGTGCCTGGATCTGGCTGTTCAATTCTGCCACCACGGCTTGTTGCGCGGCAATTTCTTCCCGCAGCTTTTCCAGGTTCTTTGCACGGCCGATCTTCTTTCCTTCAAACAGGCCCACCGAGCCACCGGTCAGGGTGTATTTTCCTTTTACGTATTTGCCATGCTTTTCCAGGATCACCGCACCGTTGCTACTTTCCAGTACGCTTTCATCACCGGCAATAAACACATTGCGCAAGAGTTGCTCGGCCAGCGGACGGTATTGTTCATCCACCTCGATCACGTCCATGGCCGCTGTTGTACCATCGGGTTGATGGGCGGAAGATGCATTGCCCCCTACTTTATCCAGCAGGAAGAAATTGGCCTTTCCTTTTTTGGCGCTGTCCAAAAGACGCACGGCCTGCAAACCTTCCTGCAGGTTGTTGACGACATAGTAGTTCAGGTACGGCTCCAGCACGTTTTCCACCGCCGCCCGGTAGTCCTCCTTTACATAAATGATGTCCGAAAGAATCGGTGCGGTGTGGTTCCAGCCTTTGTTGTTGTGAAGGAATTTTACGCTTTCCGGGTATCCTTCCATCGAGTCGATAAGACTCTTCAGGAGGTCGTGCTCGTTTTTCTTTGCATCGAGCTTCCGGTTTTCCGCCGCAAGACTGGCACGAAGCGTTTCCAGCACGCCTTGCGTTTTCAGGATTTGTTCCTTGGTATTGTTGTGATGCGTTTGCAATTGTTCCAAATCGGTTTGCCGGGCCGTCAGTTGCTCCTCTTTTGCCGCTTTGTTCGTTTGCAGTTGGGCAATCTGGTCTTCCCGGGCCGCCTTGTCTTCTTCGAGGTGCCAGATGGTGCGCTGCAGGTTTTGAATGGAAGTATCGGCAACGGCCACTTTTTTTTCCGCATCAAACTGGCTGCGCTGCACCTGCTGATAGGACGTACGCAATTGATTGACTACCGCCCTTTTTTCATCGACGATCGTTCTTCTGGCGTCCACTTCTTTGCGCAGGCTTTCCAGTTGTTTTGCCAATTCCTGCAGCACGTCCTCTTCTTCGGCAATCTGCTTTTGGGTAAAAACAATGCTTTCGGTAAGGCCGGTCATTTGTCCTTCGGCACGGCTCAAAAACTGCGAAAGGTTCGCTTCCCGTTCGTGCAAGTATTGCAGCCGCTGGGTGGCGAGGTTCTTTTCGTTTTCCCTTGTGCGCAGCGTTTGCACCAGTTCGTTGAACGATTGCTGCAGCGAATGCAACTCCCGCTCTTTCTCAATAAAGCCCACCCTTTCCTGTTCAATCGCCGCTTCCTGTGTGGCGATTTCGGCTTCCAGGGCAATGCGTTTGTCGGTTTCGCTTTCGTGCTTTTCGTTCAGGTCTTTGTACACCAGATTAAACCCTTCCAGCGCCGCCTTTGCCAGCTCGATGCTGATCTCGCGGTAGTCTTTTTTGATCTCGTAATATTTCTGTGCCTTCTTTGCCTGGTTCTCAAGTGTTTTCAACTGGTTGTTGATCTCAAACAGCAAATCCTCGATGCGGGCCAGATCCTGTTCGGTGGCGTCCAGCTTTTGTTTGGCTTCTTTTTTCCGTGTCTTGTAAATGGAAATACCGGCGGCCTGTTCCAGCATCCGGCGGCGGCTGTTGTCCTTGTCTTTGATCAGGTCGTCCACCATGCCCAGTTCAATGATGGCGTAACTGTCGGTGGAAACACCCGTGTCCATGAAAAGGTTTTGAATGTCTTTGAGGCGGCACTGCACGTCGTTGAGGCGGTATTCGCTGTCACCGTTCTTGTAAAACTTGCGAGTGATGGTGATGGTGCTGAATTCCGTGGGCAGCAGGTTCCGGGTGTTTTCAAAGGTGAGGCTCACTTCCGCCAGGCCGCTGGCACTGCGGGTTTTGGAGCCGTTGAAGACCAGGCTTTCCAGGTTTTCGGAACGGAGATGGGAGATTTTTTGTTCGCCAATCACCCAGCGGATGCTGTCCACGATGTTGCTTTTGCCGCAACCGTTTGGGCCCACGATCCCGGTAATGTTCTCATCGAAATTGACCTGGGTTTTATCGGCAAAACTTTTAAATCCTTTTATTTCTAACGATTTTAATCGCACTTTTTCAAATTTTAGAAGGGAACAAATATAACGGTTGCCGCCTACAAACACCCGGCTTTAACAAGCCGTGCAAGGCGGGAGTTTTACCCGGTTTATCAACATCCGGTGCGAAAAAATGATACTTGCGGGGGCATACAGACATTCGGAAAAGTGCTTATCGTAATGCAAACTTTCGCTGGCAACAACGGACCAAAACAACTGCCCTCTTCGAAAATCTTCACGCATACAGAACGTTGTGAACAAAGAACCGCCGGAACCCTGCTTTTCGTTTCCGCTTTGCCAAACGAACAAAACCCAAAAACCACGAAAATGAACATCATCCGAAGCATCTAAAAAAGGATTTATGAGATCAGGGGTGAAAGGGTCATGCTGGACCGGGACCTGGCGGCCCTTTACGAAGTGGGAACCAAAGCCCTCCCTGGCCGTAAAGCGAAACAGCAAGCGGTTCCCGAAGGATTTTATGTTTCAACTCACCAAAGAGGAATGGGAAAGCATCCGCCAGAAAGTAGTGGCGGTGAATGAAGGTGAACATTCTTTGAGGTTTCGAAATGAAACCTCAAAGAGTGGACGGGGTGGCACAAGATACCTCCCTTATTCTTTTACCGAGCAAGGTGTTGCCATGCTGAGCGGCATTCTGAACTCCGACAAGGCCATCAACATGAACATCGCCATCATGAGGGCTTTTGTAGAATTGCGGCGGGCCTTGCTGCCGCAAAGCCACCTGAGAGCGCAACTGGAACAATTGCGGCAAAGGATGGGCGAACACGATGCACAACTGAACCATATCTATGATGCTCTGGAAAACTTGCTGGACGAAAAGGCGGCGCAGCGGAAATGGGGAGAAAGAGAACGCATCGGCTTCAAAAAATAACCGTTCGCTGCACATACGAATTCGTTCCGGTAAACTGTTCATGCCTCTACAGATAGGTGACGAAAATCAATCATCCGGCTGAAGAAGTTCAGGTGCACGGAAACATGCTTTTGCCGATTTTCGGCATAAAATCAAAGTGTATGAAAGTAATCGTTCCCGTTGACTTTTCGGACGCATCAAAAAATGCAGCCGAATTTGCGGTACAGATGCTCCGGGGCAAAGGGGGTGCCCGTGTCATTCTCTATCATGTGTACCGGGCCGAAGCAGATGCGGTAATTGCTTACAAACACCTGGAATGGCTGAAAGGAACGTACGAACTGAAACATGCAGCGAAAGTAGAATGCAGGGCGGAGCAGGGTGACGACTTTATCAATTGCCTTACCCGCCTGGTCCGTTTCGAAGACGCCGGCCTCGTGGTGATGGCTGTTACTGACCGCCATAAAATAGTGGCGGAAAGCTTTTCGCTGCAGATGATTGCGCAGGGCCTGTGCCCGGTTTTGGTCATTCCGCCCGGCTTTGCTTACAAAGAAGTAAAAAACGTTGCCATTGCCTGTGATTTTCAAAACGTGGCACAGGTGATCCCGCTGGCGCCGGTAAAGAAAATCCTGGAACTCTTTCAACCCTCGTTGCACATTGTCAATGTGAACAGCGAGATTTATATTTCACTGGATGAAAACGACCGGACGCAGAAAGAGGCGTTGCAGGAAATGTTTGAAGAGTACCGTCCCGAATTTCACTTCATCAATACCTATGGCTTTCATGAATCCCTTCGCCGCTTTATTGCCGACAAAAACATTGATCTTGAGTTGACCTTTCCCCGCAAGCATGGTTTCTTTAATTACCTGGTGAAGGGCACCAACACTCGAAAGCTGGTCTACGAAGCGGAGGTGCCGGTGCTGGCGGCACATGAATAGCCCCCTGTCCCCAAGGGGGAACTTAGGCCGGAGAGGTTAATCTTCTTCAAGCATTGTTTCCATGCAGTCTTCTCCTTCGCTGCAAAAGACTTTCGTCTACGATCAGCCGTTTTGAACCACATAGGAACATAGGTACATAGGGTTTCACATAGGGAAAGGCAAGAACACCTATGTGAAACCCTATGTTTCTATTGTACCTATGTGGTTCCATAAAATGCTTGTGCGGAAGAAAGGTTAGAGAAAAGTAAAGTCTCTTCGACCTAAGTTCCCCCACCGGGGTACAGGGGCCCGGCAGGGGAATTCGCCTAACTTTGACCTTCGGAGGAAGAACGAAACGGTGCATTTGGCTCACGTAAACCGGCGGTATGAAGAACATCAAAATCATCGAGGTTCCATCTGAAATCGGTGCAGGCACAAGAGGCGCTTCGCTGGGGATTGAGGCCATCAAAATCGCCGCGCTGGATTTCATGAGCAACTTCTTCATTCATTTCCCCTGCGAAAGGCTCCCGCACGAAAACAAGCTCCTGTACGAACCCATCGAATCGCCCTACGCCAAACGCATCAAAGGCGTTGCGGCGATGTACGACAAGGTGAGCAAGGCCGTTCACGACTGCATCAAATCCAATTTTTTTCCGGTTGTGCTGAGCGGTGACCACAGCATCTCCGGCGGCACCATTGCCGGCATCCGGATGGCAAAACCCAAAAGCAAACTGGGGGTGATCTGGATCGATGCGCATGCCGACCTGCACACGCCCTACACCACGCCCTCGGGCAACCTGCACGGCATGCCGCTCGCCATTTCCATTAGCGAAGACAACAAGGAATGTGCGGTGCACGAACTGGATCCGGACACGAAAAAACAATGGGATTACCTGAAGAACATCGGCCGGATTGCGCCGAAGGTGCTGCCCGAGGATATCCTGTACATCGCCCTTCGTGATTATGAAAAAGAAGAAAAGCACCTCATTGAAAAATACGGCATGAAGGTGATCACCACCAAGGAAGTGCGCAGCAAGGGTACGGAAAATGTCCTGCGTTCCATCATCCGTTATTTCAGCGACTGCACGGATATTTATATTTCCTTCGACGTGGACAGCCTTGACTCTTCGCTGACACGGGGAACCGGTACACCGGTGAGCAATGGGTTGCGGGAACGGGAGGCGGAAGATTTGATCAGCAAGCTGATGCAAAACCGCAAAGTCTGTTGCTTTGAGATCACCGAAGTGAATCCAACCCTGGACAAAGAAAACCTGATGGCGGAAATTGCCTTCAACATTTTGCAGCGCAGCGTGAATGCGCTGATGATGAGCTGATGGACGTGAGACGTGAAACGGCAAACGTGAAACAGGAGAAACGCTGCACGGCAATTTTGCGAACGATGGTTAGTTTTTGAATGGCAAACAGAACATTGATCAACGACCATGAAATACCTCTTTCTTTCCTTGCTTCTTTTTTTGTCTGGCGCGGCCATTGCGCAAGCAACCTATGAAGACTCGCTGCATGCTTTCCTGACGAATTATGTGGAGACACATGAAGTGGTAAAAGGCGACGACCGGAAGGCCTTGCAATTTTATCCGGTCAATAAAGCCTATCGTGTGGTCGCCCGGTTTACCCCGGCTGCCGACAGCAAATGGCTCAACTTTCCGACATCCGGAAAACTGGTAAAGGTTTTCAAGGTTTACGGCGTCCTTCTTTTTGAGATAGCCGGAAAACCGCTTCGCCTGAGCCTCTACCAGTCGCAGAACCTGATGGTGAACGACACTTATACCGTTTTGAAATAGGTAATACGGTATTTTGTTTTCAGGCATCGCGGATGTACGGAAAATGACAGAGTTGGACCAGCACCTCAGGATGATCAAAGTATTTTTGCAAGATCTGGCACAGAAAGTTTTCCAGCTTTTTGAGGGAGGTAAAAACCTTGTTGGAAAGTTCTTCCCGGAGTTCTTCAAAGAAGCGTTCTACCGGGTTGAGTTCCGGACAAGCCGTGGGCAGTTTTTCAAAAGCAAGGCCCCACTGCTCACACACACTCTTTTGGTGAGCACCGGCCCCATCGGCGATCAGCACCACCGGATGGGTGCCATGCAGCGCCTTTGTCTCTTCTCGAAAGTGCTCCACAAACAAGTTGAACGAATCCTTGCTCATGTCGGGCAACAACAAGGCAATCAGCTTTCCGGTGGCCGGGTTGATGGCGGTATACAAGTAGCTAAACTCATAGCCCAGCTTTACTCTGCACACCGGGCGGTGTCCCTTGGGTGCCCAGCGCTTCTTGCACTCCGTCCTTGTGCCTGCCCGCATCTCATCTTCAAAGTAGCAGCGCTGGCGGTACCTCTCCTTCAGCTTCGCAAAGTTTTTTTTTTAAACCGCTGCTCGCCCTTCTCGTCCTTGTGGACGTGGGCGGGACGAGCGGTTTTCTTCCCCGCTTTCAGCCTTTGGAGCACATGCCAAAGTCCCGACGGGGTGTAGTGGATGCGGAAGGCCTTCTCGACATAGGCACAGCCCTGCGCAAGGCTTTGGATCTGATCGCGGGCGAGTTCTTCTTCCAGCTTTTGGGATTGCTCTTCAGAGAGCCTGCCGGTGGTGCCTTTGAAGGGATAGTCCAGTAGCTCGGGGATACTGCCCTCGCGGTACTTGCGCCAGAGCTTTTCCGATGCCCGCAGCTTCAGCCCAATCTGCCGGCCGGCCCCAGCCAGACTTGTACATTCACCGCTTTTCAGCAGCCGCAGAAAGCGCATGCGGTCCCGAAGCAGGGCTTTGCTCTGGTGGCGTTCCAAAGAAAACAATTCGGCTTCGCTTTGTTTGATCACCTTTTGGTAATCCAAACACCTCTTGTCCTTCTTCATACTCCTTCTACCACAAATACCGTACTAATTATTTAAAAACGGTATTACAAGGATTATCTCTTCCTTCCATTCACCGACTCCACGACCGGCAACGAAACCTACGAAGCCGGACGGTACATTGACCTTACCACGAACGACATCCAAAATGGCACGGTTGTTTTGGACTTCAACAAAGCCTACAATCCATATTGCGCTTACGTGAGCGGCAAATACAATTGCCCCCTTCCACCGAAAGAAAATGCGTTGCCCGTTGCCATCAGGGCCGGCGAAAAAGCCTACGGCAAGCCACACTGAGATTTACAAAAATGTCCGTTTCAGCCCTTCCGGAAAGGAAACCGGCTGAAAGCCCAGCTCATTCTTTGCTTTGGAAATATTGAACCCTGTTTTGGCCGGACGCCGTGCCGGCTGGTCAAACTCTTCTGCTTTGACGGCGGTGATCAACGAATGATCCAGGCCTAACCACTGCGCCGTTTCTACCGCAACATCATAAGGCGTTCGTATGTCTTCTCCCGAAAGATGATAAATGCCCCCTGCCCTTTTCTCAATGATGGCAGCAATGCCGGACGCCAGGTCTTCCACATAGGTTGGTGTCCGAACCTGGTCATCAAAAATTTTCAGGGACTTTCCCTGCTGCAATGCCTTTGCGGTGTTGGTGACAATGTTTTCCCTTCCCGAAAATGTTTTGCCATACACCAGAACGGTTCTTACAATCGTCCAGTCGAACGCATACTTCATCACTTCATCTTCGGCCAACACTTTTGTTTCACCATAATAATTGACAGGCGCTCTTTCGTCCTCTTCTTTGTAAAAGCCCCTGTCACCGCTGAAGACAAAATCAGTGGAAAGAAAAACAAAATGGGGCCTGCAGGCGGCCGATGCTTCCAACAGGTTCATTGTTCCGGTCACATTGGAAAGAAAGGCGGCCTCTCTGTTTTGCTCGCATTCATCCGGTTTTGAAATGGCACCGCAATGCACCACCACTTGCGGCCCGGCAGACGAAAAAACGGCGGCCACGGCCTCTTTGCTGGTATAGTCCAGCGAATGATAGCGGAAGTTTCCGTCTGTGTAAGGAAGCCGGTTTTCGCCTTTGCCGGTTGCGATGACACGATAACCGTTTTGAAGCAATTGCTGAACGAGATAATAGCCAACAAAACCATTGGCACCGGTGATTAAGATCCCCCTGTCCCCCTGAAGGGGAGACTTAGATTTGTCTTGCATTTCCAATTTCTTTTACTTTAAAGCGGCAAGATAATGAGGAAGCAATATTCTACTGAATTGACTTATCAGACAACGACCAGCGATGTTTGTTTTCGCCAAATCTTCAACACCGGCAAATAACAAAAGCCGTTGGCGAGGACGCCAACAGCAGCAAGATCGTGCAGAAGAAAAGCCGGAGAAAAGAAAACCTCTTCGACCTAAGTTCCCCGCCGGGGACAGGGGTTTATCTCCTCACTTCCTCGATCACCTTTCCGATGCTGGCATTGGGCATTTGAATCTGCAACAGGGCAGCGACCGTTGGGGCAATGTCGGTCATGTACACTTCGCGGTTGGTCTTGCCCGTTTTAATGCCCCAGCCGTACCAAAGCAAGGGAATGTGTGCATCATACGGGTTCCAGGCGCCATGTGTCGTGCCCCGCACAAACCCCTCGAACCATTGCGGACGATAGATAAATTGAATGTCGCCGCTCAGCTTTTGGTTGTAGCCGTTTTCGAGCATCATCTGCACCGGCTGCGGCAAAGCCGAACCGGCCAGATTTTCCAGGTCCACCGCTTTGTCCACACCGGGTTCACGCAGCAAATTTTGCATGACCGACCGTTTGATGGACTCTCTGTCCAGTTTTTTCGACTGGATGAATTCGTTGTTCAAAAACACCTGGTAATTGATGATGGTGGTGATGTAATTCCCGTTGCCGAATTCCTTTTGCAAGGCGTCGTTCAGGCTCTTTTGCATGGTGATCGTGTTGGAAGTCCCGGCCGGGATATTGTTTTCTTCTTCAAAACCCACATCGTGGGCAACACCGTGATCGGCGGTCAGGAAAAGCAGGTACTGGCCTTTGCCAATTCTGGTATCGAGGTAGGTAAAAAAATCAGCGAGGTCTTTGTCGAGGCGCAGGTAGGTGTCTTCCGTTTCGATGGCGTTGGGCCCGAAGGTATGACCGATGTAATCGGTGGAGGAAAAACTGACGGCCAAAAAATCCGTTACCCCTCTTGTACCCAAAGACTCGCCTTCAATTGCGGCCCTGGCGGCATCCGCCGTGAAGGAGTTGCCGTAAGGCGTTACCCGGAAAGCACCGTACTTGTTGTTCCGGATGGTATCGGTGCGGTGTTCGAAGGAGACACCGCCGCCGGGCAAAGCGCCTTCGTAGGCCTTTGCATCAGCCGTGCTTTGTGTGTAGGTATCGAGCGGATACAGCGTCTTCCAGCTTCGCGCCATGTAGGCGTCGGGAAGCTTTTTCGCATTCAGTTGCACCACCCATTGCGGCAATTCCTTCATGTAATAGGTGCTGCTGATCCAGCCGCCGGTGGCATCATCAAACCAGTAGGCCGCCGTCGCGGCATGCCCGGCCGGCAGAATGGCCCCCCGGTCTTTGAGGGCAATGCCGATGGTTTTGCTCTTGAAATTGTTGCTCAGGCGAAGTTCATCGGTGATGGTGGTGGCCCACATGTTCCGCGGCGACATCTCACCGGCGTCCGAGTTGCTTCCCACGCTTTTTACCGTTGCATCGTCGGTGCAATACACCACCTGTTTTGTGCTTTTGTCGTACCAGTTGTTGCCCACGATGCCGTGCAGCGACGGCACACTGCCCGTGTACACGCAGGTATGTCCCGGAGCGGTGTACGTCGGTGTGTAAGGGATGAATGCATTCTCACAACTGAAACCCTCACCCAATAACCGTTTGAAACCACCGGCACCATAACGGTCGGAAAAGCGGTACAGGTAATCCCACCGCATCTGGTCCACCACGATGCCCACCACCAGCTTTGGCCGGACGGGTGTTTGTGTCAGACCACTCATTCCAATTAACAACAGAAAAACGACAATGCTCTTTTTCATTCGTTACGTTTGAAAGAACAAATGTAATGGGTGTTGATGCCCGTTTGGAGACGACAAGTAAATTTACCCGAACAAACCGACTGTTTTATGAAAAGAACCTGCGCTGTTTTGCTCCTGTCCGTTCCCTTCTTTGCACTGGCTCAAAAGAAGGCAACGGTTGTACTGAAGGCCGAAAAAAGCTTTGCGGCTTATTCGGTTCAAAACGGAACCAAAGCCGCTTTCTTGAAATTTGCGGATAGCAATGCCGTTATTTTCGAGAAGGGCAAAGCCGTCAATGCCATCGAAACATGGAACAAACGCGAAGCCCGCCCGGGTGTGCTGAACTGGCATCCGGTCTATGGCATTCTGGCGGCATCCGGTGACCTGGGCTTTACCACCGGGCCCTGGACCTTCCAGCCAAAGACCCTCCACGACAGCATTGTGGCGAGAGGGCAATACAACACCGTCTGGCACAAGACGGTCAACGGCGAGTGGAAGTTTCTGGTGGACATGGGGGTGAGCAATACACCCAACTTTGAAGAAGCGACTTTTCGCTTCAGTGATAAAAAAATTGCCTTCACACCCGGAACATTGGCGGATTTGCGACAAGCAGAAGAAGCCTTCGTTCAACATACACAAGATGCCACCGGACGAACAAAAGCGTACACGGAAGCGGTCAGCAAACACGCCTTTCTCCTGAACCGCAACGGTCGCCTGCCCACAACCGCAATCACCGGCATCGAAACGTTGATGGCTACCCTGCCGCAACCGATCGCTTACCAACCGGATGGTTCCGGCATTTCAAAAAGCGGTGACCTGGGCTATGTGTACGGAACGGTCCTTATCAACGGCAAGGAAAACAATTATCTGCGCATCTGGCGAAGAGAAGGTACCGAATGGAAACTGGTGCTGGAGGTTTTGCCATATTAGCCCCCTGTCCCCCAAGAGGGAACTTAGGCCGGAGAGGTTAATCTTCTTCAAGCATTGTTTCCATGCAGTCTTCTCCTTCGCTGCAAAAGACTTTCGTCTGCGATCAGCCGTTTTGAACCACATAGAGACATCGGTACATAGGGTTTCACATAGAGAACAAAAGATGATCCTTTGTGAAACCCTATGTTTCTACTGTGCCTATGTGGTTCCATAAAAAGTTTGTGCGAAAGAAAAAATGGAAATAGAAAAGCATGATAAACCTAAGTTCCCCCTTGGGGGACAGGGGGCCAAGAAAAAGGGCTGGATGGAAATCCTGCCCCGTTTTAAAATCCAATATCCTATGAAAAACCGGGACAAGAATACGCAAGGAAAAGCGGATTTGCAAGTGCCGCCGAAAAATTGGGGATAACTTATAAAAAAGGCCAAGGTAGAAACCTTAGCCCGTTTTTAAATCCGTACCCTATGAAAACGGGCTGAAGATAGAACTTATTTGTATTCCCAAAAAAAATTTTGTTTGATTCGAATTAACCTTGCAATGCGGCCACATTTCGGTGTAACTGCCGGCAGGATAGCAGCGATATGTTAGCCGAAAAGTCTTACCGCTCTTCTTTTTCCACAGCCTTGGCGCATACCCTGAATTCTGCTACCTTGCAAACCGCACAGCGCACCACATCACATGGAAAAATTCATTGTCTCCGCCCGAAAATACCGCCCCCAAACCTTTGATACTGTCGTGGGGCAAGCGCACATTACCACCACGCTGAAGAATGCCATTAAAAGCAATCACCTGGCGCATGCCTTTTTGTTTTGCGGTCCAAGGGGTGTGGGCAAGACCACCTGCGCCCGTATCCTTGCCAAAACCATCAACTGCGAAAACCTGCAACCCGATGGCGAGGCGTGCAACCAATGCCATTCCTGTGTGTCGTTCAACAACGGCACCAGCATGAACATTCACGAGCTGGATGCGGCATCGAACAATTCGGTGGACGACATCCGGGCCCTGGTGGAACAGGTGCGTTTTGCACCGCAGGCCGGCAAATACAAGGTCTATATCATCGACGAGGTGCACATGTTGTCCGCCTCGGCCTTCAATGCGTTCTTGAAAACGCTGGAAGAGCCGCCCTCCTATGCCATTTTCATTTTGGCCACCACCGAAAAGCACAAAATTCTTCCCACCATCTTAAGCCGCTGCCAGATCTTCGATTTCAAGCGGATCACCTTGCAGGATACCGTCCACCACCTGGCGGACATTGCCCAAAAAGAGGACATCAAAGCCGAAGAGTCAGCCTTGCAACTCATTTCGCAAAAAAGCGAAGGCTGCATGCGGGATGCGCTGAGCATCCTGGACAAAATCGTTTCCTTTACCAACGGCGAAGTCACGTACGAAAACACGCTGGAGCACCTCAATATCCTCGATGCGGATTACTACTTCCGCCTGTTCGACTGCATGCTGAGCCAGGACCTTGCCGGTGCCATGTTGTTGTTCGATGACATCAACAACAAAGGGTTTGAAGGCGACATGGTGCTGAACGGTTTTGCCGAGTTCATGCGCAACCTGCTCCTCTGCAAAGACGAAAGAGTGGCCGGCCTGCTGGAAGTGGTCGAAAGCTTCCGGGCAAAGTATGCGGAAGCCGCCAAAAAAGTTTCACCGGGCTATATCATCAGCGCACTGAATCTCCTGAACGAAGCGGAGATGGCCTTCCGGGCCGCCCGCAACAAACGCCTGCACGTGGAGTTGGCACTGATCAAACTATGCTATTTGTCGCAAGCCCTGGAACTGGCGTCAACCGGTGCCGGCGTGGATAAAAAAAAACTGATTGACGGCGCAAAAGCGGTTGCGTTCAAAACGGTCCGGCCACTTGCGGCTCCAACACAAAGTTCCGCAACGGCACCCGCCACCGTGCCCGCCCCGCAGCCAAAACAGGACGCCACACTGACCATTGAAACACCTTCACCAAGGCCGGCAAAACCCGCCCTGCCAGAAGAAAAAAAAGAAGCGCATCCACCGGCAGAAAGGAAACCGGCCGGCAGCGGCAAACTTTCCTCCCTGGATGCGTTGCGCCAAAAGATTGCCAATGAAAGCGGGCAGCAAACCCTTGCGGACAAACCGCTTCAAATGCCGGCACTCCAGGCCGCCTGGATGAATTTCATTGCCCTCCTGAAAGAACAAAAGCGGCCGGCCTGGCAAAGCTACGAGATGGCCCAACTGGTGATCAAGGACGATGCCTGTTTTGACGTGATCGTGCACAACAAGATCAACGAAAAATTCATTGAGCTGGAGCGCAAGGAAGCCGGTGAATTTTTGCAAAAAGAACTGGGCAACCGCCTGCTTCAGTTTACCATCACGCTGATTGAAGCACCGAAAGAACAAGCCATTGTCGAAGCACCCATGACCGCCAAAGACCAGTACCTGAAACTGGTTGAACAGTACCCGGTTATCAAAGAGTTAAAGGACCGCTTGCGCCTCGAACTTGACTATTAGAACTGCCCGTCTGCCTATTAAAGCACAGCCTTAACAAATGATTGCGGAAATTTGAACCCTTAATCTTTGGAGGCGTATATGCAGAACAGACAGGTCTTTCAGTCATTCGATGCCACCCGCTGGCAAAGGGTGAAATGGGGGAGCCGGACACTGATTTTTATCTTCATCCTCTTGATCGTTGCCTTTGTCATTGCCCTGAGCAATGCCGGCGGCGGAATCAATGCGCCGCACCTCCGGGAATTTGATTACAAAAAAATTGATCCCACCGGCTTTGTTTATAAAAACAGTGAGCTGGCACGGAAGTACTATGGCTTTCGCAAGTTCATCGGCCAGAAAGAAGGCAAATTCCGCGAGCCTTACGAGTCAAAAATGCCGTCCGATTTCCGGAACATCAACAGCCAAACAGCTGCCTGTGCCATCCGGGCGGCGTTCTTCGTGGACTGGGACCCGCAATCATATTCTTCGCTGCAACGAAACGTGAACAAATTAAACCTGGTCATACCGGAATGGCTTTTCCTTGACCCGAAAGCCGATACGGTGACAACGGCCATCGAACCGGAAGCGTTGGCGATCATGCAAAAATCGGGCGTGAACATCATGCCGGTGCTCACCAACAACTTTCACGACCAGTTTCACGGCGATGCCGTGCACCGCATTTTGACCACACCGGCCAAGCGGGAACGATTGATCAATGACCTGGTGCGCATTTTAAAGAAAAACCGCTTCATCGGCGTGAATGTGGACTTTGAAGATTTGATCGAAAAAACCGATGAGCCGCTCATTGCGTTTCAAAAAGAGCTTTATCAAAAATTGCACGCCCAAAACCTGTTGGTAACGCAGGACGTGGTTCCGTTTAACGAAGATTACAACTACGATGCACTCGCCCGGTACAATGATTTTTTGTTTGTGATGGCGTATGATGAATTTTCGGAAGACACAAAGCCCGGGCCGGTGGCCGAGCAAAAATGGATTGAAGCGGCCGTGGATGACGCCACCAAAAAACTGCCCTCCCGGAAGGTCATTTTGGGGCTTGCCGCCTACGGGTACGACTGGCCGAAAAACAGCGAAGCGACGGTAAAAACCTATCAGCAGGTGCTGGCCGATGTAAAAGAAAACGACAGCCAGATTGATTTTGACGACGACACCTACAACCTGCATTACGCGTACACCGACGACAACGATGTTGACCACGATGTGTATTTTACCGATGCCGCCACCACCTTTAACTCCATGCGCTTTGCCACCGAAGACGACCTGGCGGGTGTCGCACTCTGGCGCCTCGGTTCCGAGGACGCCCGCATCTGGAATTTTTACGACCGCGACATGTCAAAAGAAGGGCTTCGCGATTTTGATTTCAACAGCCTCGCCTCGGTCAATGCGAACAATGTCCCGCACTATACCGGGCAAGGCGAAGTGCTGGACATTGCATCAACGCCATCGAAAGGGGTCATTAAACCCGAGATCGACTCGACCGATCTGCTGATCAGCGAAGAAGAGTACCAAAGCCTGCCGTTGCAGTTTAACATTAACGCGTACGGCTGGAATGCCCAGGACACGGCCCGCAACCGGAAAAAACTGGTGCTGACATTCGACGATGGTCCGGATGAAAAATGGACGCCCCGTGTGCTGGACATTTTAGCCGAAAAGCACGTGCCGGGGACCTTCTTTGTGGTGGGCAAAAACGTGGAAGAAAACATTCCCCTTCTCCGGCGCATTTACCGCGAAGGGCACGAGATCGGCAACCATACGTTTCTTCACCCGAACATAGCCGAGATCAGTCCGAAACGGGCAGTGGTGGAAATGGAAGCCACGCGGCTTTTGATCGAGTGCATTACCGGCCATTCCACCGTGCTGTTCCGGGCTCCCTACAACGCGGACTTTATGCCGCAGAAATGGGAGGAATTGCAACCGGTGGCGCTCGCCCGCACCAAAAATTATTTGGACATTGGCGAATCCATTGACCCCGAAGACTGGGAACCCGGCGTGACGGCCGATACCATCTTCAACCGGGTGATTGCCGAAAAGCAACGGATGGACAATTCGGCCCAGGGTGGCAACATCATTCTTTTGCACGACGCCGGTGGTGACACCCGCGAAGCGACCGTTGAAGCCTTGCCCCGCATCATTGATTACTTCAGGCAACGCGGCTACACCTTTACCACCGTTTCGGATTATCTGGGCAAGAAAAAAGATGCCGTGATGCCGCCGGTGCCGAAAGGAAGCGGTTATTACTGGATCCAATTGAACATTGTTTTAATGGAAGCCACCTATTGGATCAGCCACATCCTGTTTTCCCTTTTTGTGGTGTTCATCCTGCTTTCCATTGGCCGGATTTTGCTCATGGCTCTACTGGCGGCAAAAGAAAGTCGGAAGGAGAAAAAGGCGGCACTGGCTTTCCCGGCACGGAAAGCCTATCCGGCCGTTTCCATCATTGTTCCGGCTTACAACGAAGAAGTGAATGCGGTGAGTTCCCTGCAGAATTTATTAAAAACAGAATACCCCAATTTCAACATCATTTTCGTGGACGACGGCAGCAAGGACGCCACCCATGAAAAAGTGGCGGCGGCATTGAACGGCCATCCGAAAGTAAAGGTCTTTACCAAACCCAATGGCGGCAAGGCATCGGCCCTGAATTACGGCATTGCCCGAACAACCGCCGATTATGTGGTGTGCATTGACGCCGATACAAAGCTTCACCCGAAAGCGGTTTCGGAAATGATGAAGCATTTCCTGAATGACACCGAAGAAAAGATTGGTGCAGTTGCCGGCAATGTAAAAGTGGGCAACGAAGTAAACATGCTGACCCGGTGGCAGGCCATTGAGTACATCAGCAGCCAGAATTTTGACCGCCGCGCCTTTGCCGCTGTGAATGCCATTACCGTTGTACCGGGCGCCATTGGCACCTTCCGAAAAGCGGCCATCGAAGATGCCGGCGGGTTTACCACCGATACCCTTGCCGAGGATTGTGATTTAACCATCCGCATTCTTCGGGCTGGCTATGCGGTGAAAAACGAAGGCAAGGCGCTGGCCTTTACCGAAGCACCGGAAAGACTGAAGCAGTTTATCAAGCAGCGTTTCCGCTGGAGCTTTGGCATTCTGCAAACCTTCTGGAAACACAAAGATGTTTTGTTCAACAGTGACGACCGGTGGCTCGGATGGCTGGCCATGCCGAACATTCTGTTGTTCCAGTACATCATTCCGTTCTTTATTCCGCTGGCCGATCTGTTCATGTTGATTGGACTGCTGACCGGCAATGCATCGCACATTGTCCCTTACTACATCGTCTTTATGGTTTTTGACGCTGCCATTGCTGCCGTTGCCTTCCGCATGGAAGGGGAACGGTTGTCCCGGTTGGTGTGGCTGATCCCCCAACGGCTGATCTACCGCTGGCTCATGTGGTGGGTCCTTTTCAAAGCCGTTCGCAAGGCCATCAAAGGCGAGTTGCAATCGTGGGGCGTGCTGAAAAGAACCGGACGGGTAAAGACCGTGGAAGTGGCGTAAGCCCCTGGCCTCCCCCTAACCCCTCCCAAGGAGGGGGAACAGCTATCACACAGACTCTTGCTTTTTTACGATACAACAAAGCCTCCATTATTCATCAGAATGGAGGCTTTCCTGAATGACGCCATCTCTTGGCGGGATGGCGTCTCTTTTTTTATTTTATGAGCTTTCGAATACCGATTGAACTTCTGTTATGTCACACTCTTCAAAGTACAGAACACTATTGACCCGGTAAAGTTTCTTGCTTAAGCAAGGGTCTGTGCGGTGGAAAGCCCCTCCCTGGAAAGGGTTTGGGGAGGCCAGGGCTTATCTTTGCCGCATGGAAATCATCCATGCCGATTACCTCATCAGCAGCCCATCCGTTGACAAATGCCCCGATCCCGACCGGCCGGAATATGCCTTTATCGGCCGCAGCAACGTGGGCAAGTCCTCGCTCATCAACATGCTGTGCAACAAAAAAGAACTGGCGAAAGTGTCCTCCTCTCCTGGCAAAACGCAAATGATCAACCATTTTGGCGTCACCGGCAGTGACAGGCGGGAGTGGTACCTCGTGGACCTGCCGGGTTATGGCTTTGCCAAAGTAGCGCAGAGCCAGCGCAGGAGCTGGCAGAAAATGATCCGGGATTACATTCAAAAGCGGGAGAACCTCGTCACGTTGTTCACTCTTGTGGACAGCCGCCTGGAGCCACAGAAAGCGGACCTGGATTTTATCAACCGGCTGGGTGAATGGCAGATCCCTTTTGCGATTGTGTTTACCAAAGCCGATAAAAGCACGCAAAAAGAGACGGCGAAAAATGTGAACACGTTTTTGGCCACCTTAAAAGAAACCTGGGAAGAGCTGCCGCCGCATTATGTTACATCGGCGGTAAAACACGCCGGCAAAAAGGCCATTCTGCAATTCATTGCCGAGCAGAATGACGTGTTTGAACAATACAAAAAAGGAGCGGTCTGATTTTTTCCCGTTATCTTGCACCTGTTTTGCATGGGTATGAAAACAAAAGGAATTGAACGGAGTTTGGTGATTTTGCTGTTCGTGCTTGTTTTGGTTGTTTTTTCGTTTGCGGAAAGAGACAGCAAAAAATTAGACCGGCTTTACAAAACAGCACAGCTGATTCAAAACGCGGAACATCCCCCTTCCGTACAGGTACCGCCTGCACCGGTTAAAAGCATCTCCAATTAATGTGTATGCGTTTTGTTGGCGTTCTTTTGCTGTTCCTTCTGTTCATCATCGCCACATCTCTCCACGCACAATCCAACGACACGGCAAAGAAAGCAGCGGAATCCACCCGCAATGCTGTCCGGCAACCAGCGAAAATCATACGCTTGCAGGACAGCGTACAGGCCGAACGCATCATCCGGCAGGTGCAAAAGAACGGGAAACCGCTCGACGCCTTTCTGCAAGAAAGGAGAGAAAAGGAGAAGGCCCGAAAGCGGCAACAATATCTCCGCATCGGTTTGGGGGCGGCCTTCCTGATCGTGCTGGCGCTGATCCTTGCACGCCGAAGAAAGAAAGCGTAAGGACAGCAGCCACCCACCACTCACTAATCACCACTCATCAATTCACCATCTTGTTGGCGCAACTGCTGCTGGCAAAGGCTTCGGGTTTGGCTTTAAAGGCAAAGCCCATCCCCAGGATATACCCCATGGCTTCCTTCAGGGCATCATTGCTTTTAAAGGCCGGGTTGGTGTTGATGTCGGCATGCACTTCCATGTCCACATCGTACAATGTAAAAAGATTGCACAACTCGTAGGCAATCTCAATGCTCTTGGCCACTTCCACCAGCATGCGTTCCTTGATGGAATACTGCTGGTATGTTTTTTCGTTGTGGATGAACATGAAGCCGCCATGCCCTTCCCGCAGGAAAACGATGACCGTGGCAAACTCGGTTTCGCTGCCCTTTACCTGGCTGTCGGTGCCAATGCAAACCTTCAGTTTATAGCCTGAAGCGGTTTCGCGTTTGATGGCACTTTCAACAGCCTCGTAAATGGGCAATTTGATCGGTTCTCCATTAAATTTTCTCCATTTCATAAAATAGGGGTTTCTGTAAGTTACGGAGAATGGACCATTGCAACAAAACAAGACCGTTTACCTGATTGTAAATTATTCACACTGGTGGATAAAATTTTTCTGCCGTTGGCGGATAAGGGTAAAATCCGGGTCACATTGAAACCACACCAAGGGGGCGAAAAAGAAAAAGGTTTTCTCAGGGAAGAGAAAACCTCGGGTACCAATAGAGCACGGATTATGGAAAGTGTTTACAGCTATTGTTTCATGAACTTTTCGGTGTACTGTTCCTGGTTATTGGTAAATTGAATCAGGTACATGCCATTGGTCAAAAAGCCGGTGGAAATGGTGTTCAGGCCTTGCGACAACGGCCCCTTTGCCAGTGTGCGGCCATGGAGATCAACGATGGCATAGGAAAAACCGGACGGGCTGTTTACCGAAAGGCTGGTCGTCACCGCATTGCCGGTCAGGGACGGTTTGCCGTTCGCCCCACTGCCGCGCAGCGCTGCAATGTTGGAATAATACTGCCGGCCGTTATCGAAGACGACTTTCAGGCGGTAGTACAACAGGCTGGCTTTTGCCGGCTGGCCGGTAAAGCTTCTTGCACCCGCTGCCACGTCTGCTACCGGCTGAAAGTGGACACCATCGGTTGCCAGTTCCACGGTTTGGCTGACCACGTTCTCATCGGCAATGATTTCCCAGTCCAGTTTGTGGCGGTTGTTCTCCGCAGTGGCTTTCAGTTCCAGTTTGTGCACCGGCAGGGTGGAGGCAACGATGTTTGCGTTCAGCGTATAGGAACCAAGACTGGCAAAATCCGGTGCGTTTTCATTGCCGGTACTCTCCACCCGCAGGTAATAAGTCCCGGGATTTAACATCGTATCGACGGAGGCGCTTAAAACGGTGGACGGGTTGTACACGGCGCTTTCCGTACCGGTACTGTTGACCAGTTCGACCTTCAAATCCACATTTGCACCCGCGTCGCCGGCCGCAACGCTGAACGGCAACGCATTCAACTGGAAGTGGCTCTTGCCGGTAAGCGTAAACGTGACCACGTCTGAGTCAGCAGGCTTTTCAATCACGCCGTTCACCGAAAACCGGTTGTTGATGAACGTGGCCGTTGTGGCGGTCGCGGTGGTGTTGCCGTGGTCATCGGAGCGGTAGCCAAAGCCGTTGAAACCGCTTGTGATGATGCCCAGGTCATCCTGCAGGAAGTCGCAGCCATAGGGGTTGGAACCGTAGTGCCACAACGTTTGGTTGCGGTAGTAACCGACCCCCATGATGGGTGCCCAGCCGATCTCGCCGCTGCCGGTGCCGGAATTGTACTCGGATACCTTGCGGCAATTGTTGTCGTAGGATGACTGGTGATTCAAACCGAGGGTATGGCCGGCTTCGTGCGAAGCGGCTTCGGCAACAGACTTCACGTTGTAATTGAGCAAAGCGGTAAAGACGAAGCTCGGTGTATTATCGCCCCAGGTAAAGGAATTGTTATACGACACGCCACCGGCGCTGCCAAACCAGGAGGACGACGTGGTCAGGATGACCCGCATCCGCCGGGTAGAGGGGGCGGCCCAGTACTTTGTCGAATCGGTGGTGATGTTGATGTTGAAGGGGCGGTAATCTTCCGCCACGCGGTTGAACACTTCCGTGATCTGGTCGGCGGTTAAATTGGCACTGTTGCAGTAAAAGGGTCCGCTGCCGTTCCAGCTTGTTCCTTCAACGGTATGGCCGTCAAAGTCGAGAAAGATCACAGCGGAAGCCGAAGGATAGCTGCTGAGGGCCGGCACCTGTGCGAAGCTCATTTTGGAAAGGCACAGCAGCAGGCATACACACAGGGTTGCAAAAACGTTTTTCATGCGTTGATTGGATTGGATATTGTTAACGTAGGGAGGAAAAAGAGGTGTATCGTTACTCGTTCATCAGTTCATAAAGGCCTTTTTTGCGGATGACGTACTGCGATCCTTCCTTGGCGATTTCCAGTGCATCGCCGTTGTCCTTGTTCAGCATCCGGCCCAGGTAAGAAACGGCGCCATCGGCGGCCCTTGTGCGGGTAAAGGTGAAGATTGCACCCTGGCGGTTGGTGGCTTTGATCACCACACTTCTGACACTGGTATCCGCCGCATTCGACTTGCTGACGACCGTTCCCACAATGGAAAAGTTCTTCGCAACCGCTGCATTGATTCGTGCGCCGACCGGAAGTTCGAGGAGACTTTCCAGGTCTGCGATTCGCAGCGGCATTTTGTCGGGCAGATCGGTAAAGATTTTGGCCTTGCTGTAATTGGGGTTGTTGAGGGGTGGCGTTATCGCTTGCGCAGAAACGTGCATGATGCAAACGGTCAGCAACGCCAGCAGGGTTCCGGTTTTAGAGTATTTCATGATAATGGATATTGGTTTGTGGCAGTGGTTAGCTGCATCGGTTTTCAATTGGTACGTACTGCAAACTTGTTGAAAATTCTGACTGCAACAAAACCGGCGAACCTGTTTTTTTAAAAGTTGAGTGTAAATACTTAAACGGGATCGTAAGTTTTCTTTAGCCCGAATGCCTGGTAACGAACCGCCATCAGGATGGGAATGGTTTGGACCCTGAAATGGCAGAAGACGGGCATGGACTCAAAGCCATTTCTGAAACCATGCAACGGTCATTTCCGCATGTTCCGGAAGGAAGCGGTGCGGCTCATCCGGTGTCACATGGATCGTTAGCTTGTTCCGTGCACCCAATGCCTGGTAAGCCTTTGTGGCCGCGGCAAAAGCAAGTTGCGCTCCCGGCAACGGACAGTTCTGGTCCTTTTCGTTATTGAGCAACAGCAGCGGTCTCGGAGCGAAAAGCCGGATCATGGACGGACAATCAAATTCGCCGGTAATCCCGGGAATTAACTTCTCCCATACCCGCTCTACATTTTCTTTTGTAACCGTGCTGTCACCCAGATCCCGGGCCGCCTGTTCGTGTGCTTTCCAGATGGTCCGGGCACGGCCCTGCCAGCGATCATGCTCCAGAGACCACCGAAAACTTTGCGCCGCAATCACCGGAACAGTCACCTTTATTCGCTTGTCCACAGAGGCGGCCATCCAGGTTTCAATGCCTCCCATGGAAATGCCCATCATGCCAATGCGGTTTGGCAGCACATCCCCTCTTGTGACCAAATAATCCGTTAGCCGCCATAGATCATACACGGTGTCATAATAAAACGGATGCTGGTGTTTCCCGCCTCCATTCTTCCAGGCCCTCGTGATGGCTTCCACGTACTGCTCCGACTTGTTGGCACCACCGGGGATGCGTTCTCCGTGATAGCGGGCATCGATGGCGACACCCATCATTCCCGCCCTGGAGAATTGATATAGCAGCCCTTTGATGCTTTCGTCGTCTTTGCTTCCCCCGGTGCCGTGAAGACAAATGACCACCGGAAAAGCGGTTGCATGGTGAGTCGGTGGCTTGTAGATCAGGACCGGCACTTTTTCTGTCGCTTCTGTATAAATAAACCCTCTTTCGATCACCACGCTATCGGTAACAACGGTTTGGAAGGAAGGCCGGAAAGCAACAGCCGGTCGTTGCAGCAAAGCCCGGAAATCATGTGCCACTTTCTGGGCTGAGGGATACGGATGAATTGACGCACCACCCTTCGTTTGGGGGAATGCCATCCAGGGAGCAAGAAACAGGAGGATCAGCAAAATTGGTTTCATGTGTTTTCTGCCGCTGCCAGCATTGGTCCATCACGGGAGTTTGATTACCGATGGCGGTGACAAACAACAGCAGGAACAAAAATAGGTGATCCGGAGGGTTTGTTCGTTTATCCAAACAAGAAATAGGCAATCACCAGCGTGATAAAAAGTTGAACGTTTGAGCAATCAGAAAAGCATACAAAGGTTTTTTGCTGTTTTGCCGGAACAGGTCTGCAAAATTGGTTTCCAGCCCGATGCTGGTGAATGCCAACGCAAACCATGAGCCCTGAAGATTCTTCAGGCTGTCTTTCACCGTTGCTGTTGTTGCCGGTGAAATCAAGAACGAAAACAAAAGCGACGCCGCGACAAACCCGATCACAAACTTAGGGAAGCGTTCCCAGATGCGTTTTAATGTTGGTTTGGCATCTTTATCCTTTGCGGCCGAATGCCTGGTGTAGGTCCAATAAACCGATATGGCAAAAGCCGCAATGCCCAACAACACATTCTGCGAGAACTTGACAATCGTACTGATTTTTAATGCCGTCTCTCCCACCAGTGTTCCGGAGGCAACAACGGCTCCGGTGGCGTCGATGCTTCCGCCCAGCCAGGCCCCGGTCACTTCCTGGGGAAAATGGAAATAGTGGGCAATGGAAGGCATGAATATCATCATCGGCATGGCGGTGATGAGCACCATGGAAATCACATACGGCAACTTCTTTGAATCACCCTTGATGGCGCCGGCCGTGGCAATGGCGGCCGATACACCGCAGATAGAAACCGCACTGGCAATCATCATCCGCAGCTCATCGTCCACCTTTCGTTTTCTGCTGATCCAAAACGCAAAATACCAGACCGGTGTTCTTTTGGATTTCTCTCATCTTTTCAATTTCCAAACGACAACAATAAAAACGAACAACTACCACGCTGCCCTCCGGCCGCATCCCCTCCAACGGAGGGGCCATCGAATGCGAGACTGTGGTTTAAGACTGCGGGGGTGGGTAATCGTTGTTGTCATCTTCCTTTTGGTTCCAAATCCCATCTTCCCTTCAGCAAGCTGCAGCAATACAGAAGAGGCATCCGATGAACAACCAAAAACAAAAACAGCGGCGAAACCGTGAAATGCTCGCGGTTTAACGAATCCTTTTTCCCGCATGGTTTACATTCATGGTTTGTATGAAGTATGCACAAAGCTGTTTTTCTTTTGTTGTCTTGCGGGTTCTTTTCCATCGCGGCAGTGGCCCAACAAAGAATGTTGAGCGGGTATTTAAAAGACAGCCTGACACAGCTTCCCATTGCAGGAGGAACGCTTTCCGATCCGGCCGGTAAGAAGAAAGTGCAAACCGCTGCCAATGGATTTTTCCGCCTGGTGGTTTCGTCGGGTGACCTGCTTTATGCACTGGCTCCCCGTTACAAATACGACACGCTGCGTTATTCCGTTCTTTTCCAGGATACCATCACCATTTATTTATCGCCCGTCAATGTGCTGGAAGCCGTGACCATCGAAACCGGGTACCCGAAATACCAGATGGACAGCCTGGAGCGAAGACGTGATTTTGAAGAGAGCCGGGGACACACACTCAACACGGTGGAGCGTTCTGCCGCCAAGCCTTATTTTGGGCTGACGCTTAATTTAGACCGCCTTTTTAAAAGAAAATACAAGAACAAGACAAAGGACGAGCAAAGCTTTCGATACCGGGAACAGCTGGCCTACGTCAACTACCGCTTCCCGCCGCAGGTGGTCGCATTTTATACCGGCTTAAAAGGCGATGTACTGCTTGCATTTCTGCAGCGTTTCACGCCATCTTATGAATGGCTCAGGGAGCATCCCGCAAAAGAACACATAATCGATTACCTGGGCGAGAAGCTGGCGCTTTACCGAAGCAGTTTGCCAAGGAGTCAGTAAATTTTAGCCAATATCCCTGGCCGCTCACAGCGGATACACGATGAACAACTTGTTCCTTTATACATGAACGCTCCCGGATGCAGCTCCTCAAGGATAGCAGCATTTCTTGTTCCCTTCTCCTCTTTTGAACATCAACCGCAAAAGCGAGCGCCATATGATCCAACGAAGCGGATTGTCTTTTCAATCATCCGCCAACACTGAATGACGCCTCCCCGATAACGCATACCCTTGGACTTGCGAACCATAAACGGCTTATTCAACGGTAACCACCACCCGTTGATACCGGGTCAGTGGCGGTGTACCGTTATCGTTCACTTCACAAATCAGGTGAATGGCGTCGCCTTTGCGGGCATCCCGGGGAACGGTAAACGAGGCCTGCCGGCTGTCTGCATGCCGGATTTGGACAGCGCCTTCGTAGCTGTCTGCTTCCCCATATTGCCACCAGTGGAAGGTCAGCCGATCACCGTCGGGATCATAGGTTCCGTTGGCACTGAGTTCAATTTTACGTCCCGGCTTTGCCTGAATGGTCAATGCATTCTGCAGCGTCACCACCGGGGGATGGTTGGCCTCTTTGTAGGACTTTACACACCAATCGGCCCTTGCGGCAAAATCGTTCTGGGCGGCGGTCAGCCAGCGCTGAAAGGTATAGTGCGAGTCGGGCTTTCCGTTGTTGTCATCACTGCCGTCCTGCATGTGATTGCCAACATTGTAAACCGGCCGTCCGCCCCAACCGCCCCATGTATAATCCTCGTCTTGTTTCAGCCCATTGTTGATCAATGGCATGAAGGAAGGCGTATCGCCTTCGCTGGTATACTCCTGCGGATAAGCTGCGCAAAGGGGGCCATGACCTGTTTTAATGTTTTGGGCCAGCCATGGTTTGTCCATTATTTTTTGCAGCTCCGGAGGGTTTTTACTGAGCCGGTCTTTGTAGTAGTGATCCACACTCATGTAATCCCACACATACCGCCAGCCACCGTCTCTTTCCGGCGATCCGGCTTCATAAATTTTGATCTCCGGAAGATTTTCCTCGATCCACTTACCGCCTCCGTCCTGGTACCAGATACAGTAAAGGCGTGCTTTTGCCACCGCCTTTTTCCAGTCTTCCGCAGCATGCTTCTCCTTTATTTGCCACAACGCATTGGCCTGTGTATTGGCGCCGCCCCAGGCCAGGATGTGCACGGGCCGGGGATCATCGTCGAGAAGGGTTTTGATAATGAGTTGCGCCCCTTCGCTATTGGATAAAAGGGGCGGAGCCGTATGCAAATCGTCCCGGTTTTCGATGCCCACTTTCACCACGCGTAAAAGATCACCGGCAGCGGGATAATCGGGGTTGTGCTTTCGCAAGTTGGGCAAAGAGGCTGCATACTTTTCAATCTGCTTTTCGATCCACTGCTCTTTGCTGTGGCCGTCCTTCTGCACGCCATTCACCTGCACAATGCCGGCCACGTCGTAGTCCGATGCAGACAATAAAAACCGCACCATGGAACTTTGGTCGTCAATCTCGCCATCGGTGGTGACGATGACACGCGGTTTGCCGGAAGATTGTGCCTGAGAAGAGGAGGCGACTGTCAGAACAACGGCCATCAAGAGCATTAACCCGAAACAAAAATTTTTCATGTTTACTGTTTGATCTGCAATTTGATTCCGCCACAAATATCACCACACACCCGAATATCCCAACACAACTGCATCAGGATTTCTCTTCCTGTTGGGGCAAATGGCCTGTTCAACACGCAGCTGTCACCGGTAAGCGTTCCTGTATCAGTGCCCGCCGCTTCCTTTCTTTGGTTTGCAAGAAAACACACGCAACGGATCATCCAAGATCAGGCATTCGTGACGGGTTGCAACAAAGAGAAACCTTGGCTACTTTCTGCCCTACGGGCAGGCTTCGGCAGGCACGGAGGAAAGCAAAAAGCCCCGGTACATACATCATGTACCGGAGCTTTTCTTTATGAATCTTTTCGCCCACTCCGCTTAATGTTGTAGGCAGTTTAAGGCTTCCACCTGACTCCCCGATATATCTCGTCACCCCGATTGTCGTAAAACAAAAACGCCTCTGATTTTTCAGAGGCGTTGTCAAACCATATCTCTACAACACAATCGGCAGTGAACGATTTCGGTTGACTACGTGTTTCGCCGCTGTCGTAATGATTGATGGAATTGAAAACTGCAACGCTGCCAATTGGTTTATCGCTGCTAATGTTTTCAACATAATTTGTTTTTATACAGCTTGCATGCCCCTCTGCGCTTGCCACTCTTTTCTTCCCCATCCGGCCAATACGTGCCGTTCGCTGTGGTAAGACGAACGCACCAGCGGGCCGCTTTCCACGTAATCCAATCCGAGGCTGTAGCCGATCTCCCGGTACTCGGCAAATTCATCGGGATGCACAAACCGATGAACGGGCAAATGCTTCTTGGTTGGTTGAAGATATTGGCCCAGGGTCACCACATCGCAACCGGCATTGGCCAAATCCTTCAGGGTTTGCACCACTTCTTCTTTGGCTTCGCCAAGGCCAAGCATAACGCCGCTCTTGGTGCGCATGCCGCCTCCTTTCAGCGTGGTGATCACCTCCATGCTCCGCCAGTATTTGGCCTGAATGCGCACCTGCCGGGTGAGGCGCTCCACGGTTTCGATATTGTGCGATACCACTTCCGGTGCGGCATCGATGATGCGCTGGATGTTCTCCTTTTGCCCTTTAAAGTCCGGAATTAACGTTTCCAACGTTGTATCCGGATTGAGGGCCTTGACCGCTTTGATGGTGTTGAACCAAACGATGGAGCCGCCGTCTTTCAGTTCGTCACGGTCAACCGAGGTAATCACGGCATGTTTGACCTTCATCAGGAAAATGGCCTCGGCCACCCGCTGCGGCTCGTCCCAATCCACCGGGTCGGGCCTGCCGGTAGCCACGGCACAAAAGCCACAACTGCGGGTGCACACATTTCCCAGGATCATAAAGGTAGCCGTGCCGGCGCCCCAGCATTCGCCCATGTTGGGACAGTTGCCGCTTTCGCAAATGGTATGCAGCTTATGGGTATCCACCAGGTTGCGCACCTGCTTGTAGCTTTCGCCAATGGGAAGTTTTACCCGCAACCAGTCGGGTTTCGCCCGTTTCTGTTCGTTCGGAAGCACAGGAAGCTCAGTCATAGAATTTCTTAAAAGTGAAGCGTCAAACGTCAGACGTGAAACAGGAGAAACTGTTGGTTGATATCGTTCACCCTTGTTTCACGTGTGACGTTTCACGTCTGACGTAACGGCAAATTTACGCTATTTCCGTCGCCCAAACACAATGGCAACGTGGCCCTGGAAGAAGAGTTGTTTTTGCGGGTTGTACACCATCTGCGGGATTTTCGAAGCATAGGCATCGAGGCTCATGCCGATCTCCAGTGCCTGGATGGTTTCGTTGAAACGGCCAAAATCAAAACGAAGAGCGGTTTTGACAAACAATCCCGGCTGCAGCTTTACTTCGCTCCAGCCCTTGGTAAAACCCGAACTACCAATGATCTGGGCGTTTGTTCCCAGGAATGCCAGGCTGTCCTTCGAATTGTACTTGGTGTCGTGGACACCGTTTGTCGGGTCCTGTACCTGCAGGTAATACGGCTTCAACAATCCCATGGAAAGCCCCCCTTCGACAATGGCCAGTACCGCCACGCCGTTTTTGTTTCCTTTTTGCCCGAATACATACTGCTGCCCAAAGCCAAGCTTTGCCTGGTAAAAGTTGTTGATCTTTCCATACACATAGGAATTGGAAAAAAACGTACTGGGATTGGAGACCTTTTCTTCTTTCGGGTGCTTGATCTCCGTAAATTCAAACACGAACAAGTTTGTAAAGCGGGGAGAACGGCTGCGGCCAAGTTCCAAAAAAAGGCCATAACCGTTGGTGCGCAACTGCAAGCCAAAGGCCGTTTGCTTCCGGTAGTTCAATACGCCTTCTTCTTCCTGCTTGATGATTGAGTTGCGGTGAATCTTTTTCTGCTGTTTGCGTTCTTGTTTTGTCGGCGCCTTGGCGGTGCTATCCTGTGCTTGCGAACCAAAACCGATCAAAACGACAATGCTGAATGCGATAATTTTTTTCACGGAGATAGAGATATATGGTTCAAACGTAAATTTAGGCAAAAAAGTATGACGTCAACGGTAGTTTATGAAGGCGGCCTGCGAACCACCTGCACGCATCTGCGCTCCGGCTCTGATTTTGAAACCGACGCCCCGGTGGATAACAATGGAAAAGGCGAACGGTTCTCTCCCACCGACCTGATGGCCACCTCGCTGGCCACCTGCATGCTCACCGTGATGGGCATCAGGGCCAGGACCATGGGCTTTGACCTGAACGGTGTGAAAGTAGAGGTGGAAAAGATCATGAAAGCCGAACCGCGCCGGGTGGGCGGCATCAACCTGACCTTTCACTTCCCGGAAGAACTAAAAGGTGCGGACGATAAAACAAAACAGGTCTTAAAGCATATCGGCAACACCTGCCCCGTGGCGCAAAGCATTCATCCCGATATTGACGTGAAGGTGGATTGGGGGGAATGGGGTTGAGTTGCCAAGTTATTATGTTATCGGGTTATTGAGTTATTATGGGGTCGTTTACATCTTTTGAGCAACTGGAATGCTGGAAGGCTTGCCGGGAAGTGATAAAATGGGTAAGAGCGGCGGTAACGAAATTGCCGGCAAGAGAGTTTGATTTGAAAGACAACATTTCAAGGGCCGCCAGAAGCACCACCCGGAATCTTGCAGAAGGGTTTGGACGCTTTCATTATCAGGAGAATATCCCGTTCTGCAGGATCTCAAGGGGTTCACTGTTTGCAATAATCGATGACGCCATTACACTGCTGGAAGAAAAATGCATATCCGAAGAAGAATACAAGGAGGGCAGAAACAAAATCAGTTATGCGATAAAAGTTCTGAACGGCTCCATCAAGTACCTCCAAAAACAAAAAGACCCACCAAAACAAAACGATTACCCCAATCACTCAAACACTCAATCACTCAATCACTCAACAACTTTCCCCTTGTCCCTTTCGATCACGTCCATATCACTCTTTCAATTCAAGAACTACGATTTCCGGCTTTACTCCTTTACCAACAGGATTGTGGGGATCTGCGGCCGCAACGGTGCCGGAAAAACCAATCTGCTAGATGCGATCCACTACCTCTGTTTTACGAAGAGTTATTTCAGCCGCAACGATTCGTTTAATGTAAAGCACGGGCAGCAGGGCTTTCGGCTGGAAGGCTGGTTCCGGTTGAATGGAAAAGAGGAAAAGGCGGTTTGCATCCTGCGGGAGACGGGCAAAAAAGAATTTTCCCTGGATGACGAACCGTACAGCCGCTTTTCCAAACACATCGGCCATTACCCCTGCGTGGTGATTGCACCCGATGACGTGGAACTGATCATTGGGAGCAGCGAAGACCGGCGCAAGTTTTTGGATACGATCCTTTGCCAGTTGGACCCGGTTTATTTGCAGGCGCTGATCCATTACAACAAAATTTTGCAGCAGCGCAATTCGTTTCTTCGCTCCTTCAACGACGGTTTTGCCCGGGACCTTTCCGTGCTGGACGTGCTGGATGATCAACTGGCGAAAGAAGGCGACTTGGTTTTCAAAAAAAGAGCGCAGTTCTTAAAAGAGTTCCTGCCCATTGCCGCCCGGCTTTACGGGGAGATCAGCCAGCAGGAAGAAAAAGTCGCATTGCTCTACGACAGCGAATTGCACCAGTCGGGTCTTGCGGAACTGCTGCGCCTCACCAGGCAAAAAGATCTGGTGGTGCAGCGCACCAGTGCCGGCATTCACCGCGATGACCTGGTTTTCCAGTTGGGAGCGCAAACCTTCAAAAGCATTGCTTCGCAGGGGCAGCGAAAAAGTCTGCTGTTTGCCCTGAAGCTGGCAGAGATGGAAATCCTGAAGCGGGAGAAAGGGTTCTCGCCGCTTCTGCTGCTGGACGACGTGTTTGAGAAACTGGATGAGGAACGCATCTCCAACCTGCTGGCCAATGTGTGCAGCGATGAAGAAACCCAAATTTTTATTACCGACACCAATTGCCGGCGGCTGCAGGAAGGATTGCAGAAAATCGGACAGGAGGGACAGCTCATCATGTTATAGGATAACGAACAGACGAACAAGGAATGATGAATGAAGAAGGGATTTCGGCTCATCATTCTTCCCGCTTTCCGGCAGGCTGCTATTCAGAGAAAAGGATGAACAGAGGACACCACTTCGTCATTCCTTGTTCCTTGTTCGTCTGTTCGATATTCCCTTGTTCTACAGCATCTTTCTGATTTCGGCTTCAAGCTTTTCTTTGCTCAATTCCTCTTCGATAAATTTTTTATAGCCTTTTTGCCGGTTGAGGAAAAGACTGGCCGGAATGGCACCCGACCAGGTGCTGTCAACCAGCGGAACAAAGCGGTCGGCATTTTGCTCATCCAGAAAAACAACAGGCGACGTGAGCTTCCGGGTTTTCACAAAGGTGGCAACGCTTTTCGGATACGCTTCCTTCAGGTCGAGCGAAACCAGGATCAGATTCATGCCATTTTTCCGGTATTGGTCTGCCAGTGCCTGGAAATGGGGCAGCTCGGCAATGCAAGGCTTGCAAAAGGTTGCCCAGAAGTTAATGATGGTCGGGCTCTTTGCCGTGTCAATGGCCGTTTTCAGGTCGGCGGGTTTCCACGCCGGAATTTTCTGCGCATCAGCTTTGCCGGCTGCGACCATCACTGTAATCAACACGATCGGTATCAAAACTTTCTTCATGATACATTCCCCATTGTTTGCTTAACGTGCCGTACTCCTGGCCGGATAGCTTTTGTGTGTGATAATGCCCCGCAGCGGCTTTTTGCCGGTAGGCTTCATAAAGTGTAACGGCACAAGCCACGCTGATGTTCAACGACCGGATCATGCCCACTTGCGGAATGATAAAGTTGCCATCGGCCATTGCCCGGATTTCATCGCTCACGCCGGCATGTTCGTTCCCAAAGACAAGGGCGGTGCTTCCCGTCAGGTCGGTGTGGTATAAACTTACGGCACCGGCGGACAAATGCGTTGTTAAAACGGTGCGGTACTTTTTGCGAAGGGCGGCAAAGCACTCCCCGGCATTTTCAAATTGATGAATGGTGAGCCACTTGGCGGCGCTGCTGCTGCTACGGCTCCCCCATTTTTTGTGCCGGGGTATTTTGGTATTCAGCACATAGATTTCCTGCACACCCACCGCATCGCAACTGCGCATCACGGCCGAGATGTTGTGCGGATCGAAGACGTTTTCCAGCACCACCGTCAGATCATTTTGCCGGTGTGCCAGGACGGATTGGATGCGTTCCATTCGTTCGGGTGTCATGGCGGCAAGATAAAATGTTACGGGGAGAAATGACGGATCAATGCCGTTTGACAGTCCAAAGGTGGCAATGATCAAACTTTTTGCGAAAGCCTGTTTCCATTTTCAGTTTCTCTTTCCCTTTCTGCGATCACTTTGCACATCATTTGGCTGAACACCGGAACATCCGTTTCCCGCACAAGCACTCTTTTTATCACTTGGTTTATGTCGCAAAAGGATCAGACAGTCACTCCGCCGCAACCGCTTGAGCGGATCAACATAACCAGGAGAATAACCGGTAACTGCTGTCCGTATTTGAAACACTGCTGCACAAGTGCAAACCGCCTCTTTTTGCACCGGGCGAAGGACGATGGAAGCATCGGAAAAAAAACGGACGTTATCGGTTATTCCCTTACATTTGCAACCGCCCCGACGGCCGTTGCTTCCAGACCAGAGGCAACGAAGTGAGAGAGCCAAATCAAGAGAAGAGGTATCCAACGTTATCTGGAAGATTTGGAAACAAAAACTTCGGGTGGTGGCGCAGCCCGGTAGCGCACTTGTATGGGGTGCAAGGGGTCGCTGGTTCGAATCCAGTCCACCCGACTTCTTCGGATGTCAAAAAACATCAAAAGCCCGCAAAATCAGTGAATTGCGGGTTTTTTTATCCACATTCCATCGCAAAAAAATACAAAGAAAATCAACTCTCCGGTGAGCTATTGGTGAGTTGATCTTTGGGACCAAATCCGCTGTAGGTTTGACTTTCCATAACCGCAACATGCTCTCGGGTGAGTTTTTCACCCCTTCTCATTTATTACGCACTGGTAGACCGAAGAACTGGTATTGTTTAACCAAAAAATGGTGACGAATGAAATCTACCAACCCTTTCGCCGTGCACTTTATTGCACACCCGCTCAAGGCCACGCCCGGTGAGGCGTTGCTTTTCGTTCGCATTTCCATTGCCTGAAAACGGCTGGAAATTTCGCTGAAAAAGAAAGTTCCCCTCGAACACTGGACGCCAAAGGCGGTTGCCTGAAAAGCAACAAGAAGCTGATGCAGGAGCTAAACCCCTATCTCCAGGACGTGCGCTACCAACTGATGGAATGTGTCCGGCAACTGCCCCTGGAAAACAGGAAGGTCACCCTACAGGCAGTTAAAAAAACCTCTTCCTTGGCGAAGAAGAAAGTTATTGCACGCTGTGTGGCCTGGTCAGCAACCACAATGAAAACATGAAGACGGTGCTGTCGCCCGGCACCCTGAAGAATTACTTTACCACAGAGCGCTATCTGAAGCTGTTCCTGGAAACAAAGCATAAGGCAAAGGACATTGCTCTGTCAGAGCTGAACTGATAAGTATTGCGCAAATGTTGTGAAAACCGATGACACAACCCTTTCATTTTCCCCTCCCTGCCTGGATACCGGTCAGTACATCAGACAGGAAACCAGCAGGTAAAGGTTGCCCCGCTTCCCTCGGTGCTTTCCACGGTAATTTTTCCGCCGTGCTTCTCCATAATTTTTTTGCAGATGGCCAGCCCCATACCCGTGCCTCCGTACTCGCCGCGGCCGTGCAGCCGGCGAAACATTTCAAAGATTTTTTTGTGGTGTTCTTCGGCAATGCCGATGCCGTTGTCGGAAACGAAAATCTTCAGGTATCCTTTTTCTCTTTCTGACCGGAGGCCGATGTGCGGAATGCGTTCTTCCGGCTGAAACTTGATCGCATTGCCGATCAGGTTTTTCAGCAGGTAAAACAACTGGTTCTCCGCGCCAATGATGTTCGGCAACGGCTCGGCTTCAATCACCGCGCCGGTCTTTTCCAATTGCTCCGACAGCTCTCCTTTTACACGCAACAGCAGGTCGTTGAGGTCAACGGGCTTTGGCCTTTCATTGTCCACCTGGATTTTGGTGAGGGCAAGAATGTCGTTGATGAGCAGGTCAAGGCGTTTTACAGAACCGACCATTTTTTCCAGGGCTTGCTTTCCCTGCCCGGAAAGCGTGGTTTCCCTCGTCAGGAGTCAGTCGCTGAACGTATGAATTTTGCGCAGGGGTTCTTTTAAATCATGCGAGGCTACAAAAGCAAAGGACGTGATATCGTCATTCTTTTGTTCCAGTTCGGCATTCTTCTTTTCCAATGACGCACTCAATTCCACCAATACCTGTGCCGCCGCTTTTTCTTCGGTCACATCCTGCAAAATGCTTAACACATGCGTGACATTGCCGTTCTTGTCACGCCGAAAAACTTTGCCGCGGTTGCGTATCCAGATCCAGGCATCGTCCCGGCGGCGAATGCGATAATCCAACGTAAGAACGTCGCCGTCCTTCGCTGCCTTCAGCTTCTCCTTGAAATGCAGAAGCCGCAACCGGTCATCGGGGTGCACAAGTTGCAACCGGCCTTCGATGCCCATGTTCAGCAACGCATCGGTGGTCAGGCCAAGCCACTGAGCCAGGCAATGGTTCAGGTAAACAGGTTGCTTTGCATGGAGGTCGTAAATGGTGATGGCATCGGGAGAGGCTTGCGTTGTTTGCTCCAGCCAGTGCTGGCTTTCCGCTGCTTTTTGTTCGGCCTGCACGATGTTGGTAATGTCCACATCCACACCCACCACTTTCTGCACGGAACCTTCATTCTGAACAGCGGAGCCGTTGATTATCAGCAGGCGTTCTTCACCACCTCGCTTTATGCGCATGGTTTCGTCGAACGACCGGCCCTTTTTCAAGTTTTTAATGATGCGTTTGGCAACGGAGCGGTCTTCTTCCGCTGCAAAATCAAGGTAGGTTTCCGGTGTTACTCTTTCGTTCTGCGGCAGCCCAAGCAGACGGTACATGCCTTCGCTCCAGGTGAACTGACCGGTAGCAATGTCGTATTCCCAACTTCCGGTATGCGCCATGTCCTCGGTTTGTTGCAAGATGGTCAGGTTTTTTCGGACCTCCTGTTCGGCAGCTTTGCGTTCGGTGATGTCTTCTGCAGTCGCCACCAATTCATCCGTGCTTGCTTTTACAGCTGTGATGGTAAACCAGTTATTAAATCCTTCTCCTTCGTAAAGAACTTCCATTTGCATCGGTTCACCGGTTTCCAAAACCTTGTTGTAGGCTTCCGCTATCCCGTACTCCCTGACGTGCGGAAACTCTTCTCCGTACAATTTGCCCACCAGGCTCCGGCCGTTCCATTTTTCGGTGACGGCGTTGTTGAGCACTATTTCATAATCGGTAATCTCTCCGTCTGTGTTGCGAATGGCTTTGAAGAGAATAATGCCGTGAAGCGAAGCGTTGAACACCGATTGCAGCAATTCTTTGTTTGCTTGCAGGTCTTTTGTTCGCTCTTCCACTTCCTGCTCGGCTTTTTTCTGTTTGGTAATGTCCGAAGTTGTGGTGGCAACCCCGTCGCCCAGCTTTACCACGGACTGATGAAACCAGCCATCAAACAGTTCGTGCACATAGTGCTTTTCGAATTGTTGCGGAACGCCGGTTTCCACTACCTGTTTAAAGGCACCAAAAATGCCTTGATCCACCACGTCGGGCTGCAACGCCAGCAGGCTCTTGCCGGTGGCACCGGGCATCCATTTTTCCGCTTTGTGGTTCAGGAGGATATACCGGAAATCAGCAATCTCTCCCTGTTCGTCCCGCACGGCTTCAAACACCTGGATCATGTCCGTGGAACTGTCCATGGTAGCCGCCAGCAATTCCTGGTTGACGCGGACCCGCTCTTCAGCCTCTTTGCGTGCCGTAATGTCTTCAATTACATTCAGCACCTGCGTCACCTTTCCTTCTTCGTTCCGTTGAAATACTTTGCCCCGCACGAAAAACCACCGCCATTCCCCCCGGCTGTTTTTTGCCCTGTACTCGGCAGTCATTACGTCTTCATCACCGGCCAAGGCAAATTTTTGAAAATAAGCCACCAACAGGGGCCGGTCTTCCGCAAAAATCGTTTCCCGCAATTCTTCCGGCCTTCGGCCTGTCATGTATTCAGAACCGAAACCGTGCGCCGCAAAGGTTTCATCGTTCAGGTAATGCGTTTTCATGGAGGGCAGGTCAATGATGCTCACCATGTCCGGTCCCGTTTCCAGGATGCGCCGCAGAAAATGAGACTGTTCCTTTATTCGTTCTTCGGCCCGTTTTTGTTCCGTGATGTCCTGCACAATACCGCTCACTCTCACCACTCTGCCTGTTTCTCCGGCGATGCTTTCCCATTGGTGAGCCACCCACCGCACCTCACCGCTGCGGCGTACAATGCGATGCAACAGCCCGTAGTTTCCCGCCTGGTTCAGAGAGGCTTCTTTCAGCTTTTGGAGCTCGGCAAAATCAGCGGGGTGAATGAACCGGTCCACTTCGTCCAGGGTGATTGCTTCGCTTTGCGGTTCCAGCCCGTTGATGCGGAAGAGTTCGTCGCTCCAGTAAGCAACAGGGGCACCAACTTCCCAACTAAAACTGCCCACCCGGCCAATGGCCTGGGCTTCTTTCAGGCGGCGGTGCTCTTCTTCCAACTGTTGGCGGGCCATGCGCTGCACCTGCTGAAGGGCCGCTTCGTGTGAGAGGTCGTGCACCACCCAGAGAATAGCGGTAATGTCGGCCTGTTCGTCCGTTACTGGGATAAGGTAGGTTTCGAAATAGTCCCCGTTCTCCTCGTTGGCTACCGGCGGCAGGTACACACTTTCGCCGCGCAGCACCCGGCGAAACGCGCTGTAGCTGGGGTCATTGCGAAAGCCCGGAAACACTTCCAGGATGTTGCGGCCAATCACCCGTTCTCTCGGCATGGCGTAATATTCTTCCGCTTTCCGGTTCCAGTAGATGTAGTTCATGTGCTCGTCCAGCGCCACAATCCGGTCCACCGACGCATCAACCAGGCTTTCAATAAAACGGAGGCGTTCCGTTAGTTGCTGCTGCAGGGAAAATTCTTTGGAAACATCCTGCACCACATGCAGCACACGGGTCACTGCGCCTTTTTCGCTTCGCAGGGGAAGGAGCGTATAGTGATGCGCTTTCCGCAGGTACAGGTTGCGGGCTTTTGCCTCCCGCACCTGGGTGCCGCTTTGTGCCGCTTGCAGGTGGGTACGATACCCCTCCTCTTTCAACTGCGGAAAAAGGTCAAAGAGGTTGCTGAACACGGCCTCCGTGGTTTTAATGCCGGTTTTTTCTTCCGCAGCGCTGTTCCAGCTAAGTACGGTGTTATTGATATCTGTCAGAAAAAGGAGTTCGCTGACGACGCCTTGCACGGTTTCGGCAAAGTGCACGGAAGCCGTCATTTTTTGCAAAAGCGCTTCCGGCTGGGTGATGTCTTTGATCACACCCGCCGTTACCTCCTGCTGACCGCTTGCGAGTCGATGAAACGAGATGGACAGCAACCGCTCGCCGCCCCTGTTCACCACCCGGAATTGCAGCCCTTCGGGCACGCCCCCACTCGCCAGTAAGGTTTCGGCTTCTTTGAACGCCTTGCGGCCGTCGGGGTGAAGTTGCTGGTGAAGAAGCTTTGACGAAGGCTCGACCGCCCCGGGCTTGTAGCCCAGCAGATGAAACACCCCTTCGCTCCAGCTCATCCGGCTCTCCTGGTGCCAGCTGATGATGCCGCTTTGCATTTCCCCTTCTGTCAATTGCTGAACGGCTTCCTGAAATCTTGTTTTGCCGGCCAGTTCCGCCAGTTTCTTTTCCAGTCCCCGCTGCACCGTAAGGTCCTGCACCGTGATGACCATCACCGTATGGTCTGCGACCGTCAGCCGCTTTCCGCTTTGCTTTAGCTGCCGCTGCCGCCCATCCGGCCGTAGAATGCGAAACTCTGCTTCGGGCAGTTCCTGCGAGCTGTACATTTTCTCCAGCAGGTCCTTTATTCTTTCCCGGTCGTCGGGGTGCACCTGTTGCAAAAAGGTGTTCAACGATGAGGCAGTCTGCTGTTTCAGTCCATACAGGCGAAACAAGTTATCGGAAAACGAGGTTTTACGGGTCAGGACGTCAACAAAACAATACCCGGTGTTCCAGGACTGCTCCCCAATTTTCAGGGCCTGCTGATGGAGCAGCCATTTGCTTTTCGATTCGGCAACCTCCAACGCCGCCGCAGCCTCCTCGCTCAGGTCCTGAAGGATGCCGTTGAACAGTGCCTGGCCCTTGTTGTTATACGACCATTGTGTGACCAGCCGAACCGTTTTTACGCCGCCATCAGGCAGTTGCAGGCGATACTCCACGTGGAGGGGCAACTCGCCGGCATAAGCCGCTTCAAACGCATCCAAAAAAGGCAGGTGGTCATCCGGGTGAAGAAAGGAAAGAAAGGTGTTGGCGTGGTGGTTCAGGCTTTGGGGCGGCAGGCCATGAATGCGGTACACACCGTCGGAATACCAGGCTTCGCCGGTGCTTTTGTTGATGACGAAAGAGCCCGTGCTGCAAAGCCGTTCAGCCGTATCGGCAAGGGCCGTGCGCTGTTGCAGAAAATCGGCTTCATGGCGCAGGGCCAATTGCGCCAAAGAAGACGACCATGGTTCTGCCGGCTGGCTTTCGCTGGTTGGCGCAGCATTGTCCAGCCGAACGTTGCCGCCGGTGATGGTTTTGATTTCTCCATATGTGGTGATGAGGCGGAAATCAACACTGCCAGTTCCTGTCAATTGCAGATGATGAAGGGCGCCGGCCAGTTTCTGTACATCCTCCGGGTGAATGAGGCCCTTGGTGCCTTCAAATCCGGCGGGAAAATCCATGACGTCGCTGCAATAAATCGCATCCGCTTGCAGGTCCCAGATCCATGTCCCTGTTAAATTCCAGGCATGCGAACGAAGGGAAACAACAACAAGACCCTCTACCGTTTGTGCACTCCCGGCACTTCGTGTGACTTCTTTTTCTTGCAAACCAATCCTCCGGTTTTTGAATCAGTTATCTGTATCGGAAAAGTCTCGATGCATCTTGTTTTTCAAGGGTAAGAACGGTTAAAATCAGCAGGCACGGAACGGGCGAACCAAAAGGCGCAATGTAAAGTTTGCCAAAAGCAAAAGGTAAGCAAATTATTCACAGCAATTTTTTTTTAATTTATCAGCAGCGAAAAATCAACCGTGTGGAAAAAGATCCTGGACATCCAAACACAACAAAGCAAGGCCTTTTCCAGGCCATCCCAGCAGCAAGGCCGAAAATAGTCAACCGGACTGCGCTGACATACGGAAAGGCAGAGCTTAGAATAATACGCACGTGGCGACTCATCTTTCCTATCTTTGGCCAACAAGATGAAGCAACGTGCAACCGGCATTTGGAGGAGCTACAAAGTCTTTCACTTTTCCGGAAAAGTGGAGACGCACAACGAGACCAATTACCTACAGGTCTCCGTTGATGAGGAAGGAACATTCACGCAACTTCATGCACCCCCCCCCACGGCCGCCACGACGTTTACAAGTGAGCAGTGGCACATTAAGCCAATAAAGAATCGCTGGTACATCTATCTCGGAAAAAAGCAGGCGTATGAAATCATTACGCTGGAGCCCGAAGACCTGGTGCTGATGGACATAGTCCAAGGCGAAAAAATCTTCTTTGCCAAAATGCCCGGCTGGTACCGGCGCATTGAACCCACCATCACAAGTGTACGGCACATAAAAGAAGAAAAGGAAAAGAAAGACCGCTGATGCTTTCCGTCTCATTCCTTCCTGAACCGCTGCAATGTTCAAATCGACGGCTCAGCACTTGCGAAATGTAGAATGATTGTTGCGGGTCTCTTCTGATTGATGAACAATTAACGCAACAGCATGTCCCAGGAAAAAGTAACGGAAAAAGAAAAAGAGAACGGCCGGCTTTCGCAACAACGGATGATTGTCATTGGTGCCTCAGCCGGTGGCTTCGAGGCCATCAAAAAACTCGTGGCGGGATTGCCGGCTGATTTGAACGCGTCCCTCTTTATTGTGTGGCACATGAGCCCCGACATACGCAGCATTTTGCCCCAGGTGCTGAACAGGGCCAACACCATCAATGCGGTACAGGCCTATAACAACGAGGCCATAAAGCCGAACCGCATTTACGTGGCGCCACCCGATCACCACATGCTGCTGGAAGACGGTAAAATTCTCGTGACGCACGGCCCGAAAGAAAACCGGTTTCGGCCGGCGATCGACCCCTTGTTTCGTTCGGCGGCTTATGCGTACGGCAACCGGGTGATTGGCGTGATTTTATCCGGGGCGCTGGACGACGGAACGGCCGGCCTCTGGTCCGTGAAGCACTTCGGCGGCACCGCCATTGTGCAGGACCCGATGGAGGCGGAAGTGCCGTCGATGCCGGAAAATGCCCTGCGTCAGGTGGCGGTTGATTACTGCGTAGGGGTTTCCGAGTTGCCGGATTTATTGGTGCGTTTGTCAAAAGAACCGCTTCCCGAAAATGCAGTTGTTATGAAAGACGAACAAACGAAAAAAGAAATCCAGATCGCGGCCGAAGAAAGAGCACTGGAAAAAGGTGTTTTTCAGTTGGGCGAGCTTTCACCGTACGCCTGCCCCGAATGCCACGGCGTTTTATCCCGTTTGCAGGACGGTAACATCATCCGCTACCGCTGCCATACCGGTCATGCCTATTCGGCCGATGCCCTGATGACGGCCATCACGGAAAAAATTGAAGACAGTTTGTACAACGCCATCCGGGGCATGGACGAAAGCATCATGTTGCTCAACCACCTGGGCGACCATTATGCGGAAGCCAACCAGCCCCGGCTGGCCGCCTTGTATTTTAAGAAAGCAAAAGAAGCAAGGGACCGTTCGGAACTGGTGCGGAAAGCGGCCCTGACGCACGAACAGGTGAACAAAGACTCGCTGCGCAAAGAAGCAGAAACAGAAAACACGGATATTGGCGACTGATTGTAAATTTTTTCAAACGCATGAATGGCAAACGCAAACGAACATAAAAAAGCAGAGAAAGTAAATGAAGACCCGGCCAACATCAAACCCTCGCCGGATGAATTTCTGATAGCCGGGCTGGGCGCCTCGGCCGGCGGCATACAAGCCTTCCAGGAATTTTTTCACCACGTGCCACTGAAGTCGGGAATCGCCTATGTGGTGATTTTGCATCTTTCACCCGACCACGACAGCCGGCTTGCCCAGGTGCTGCAGTCCGTCACGAAAATGCCGGTATTGCAGGTGACCGAAAAAACAAAAGTCCTGCCCGACCGTGTGTATGTGGTGCCGCCCAATCAGCACCTCACCATGGAGGACGGGTCGATCATCGTTACCCCCAACACACAGGTAGAAGACCGGCGGGCGCCGGTTGACATTTTCTTCCGCACCCTGGCCGATGAACACGGCACAAGAGCTGTTGCCGTTGTTTTATCGGGCACTGGTGCCAACGGCTCCATGGGCATCAAACGGGTAAAAGAAAGAGGCGGTGCCGCCTTTGTGCAAAACCCCCGCGAAGCCGAGTTTAACGAAATGCCCCGCAACGCCATTGCCACGGGCCTGATAGACGAGGTGTTGAACGTAGCCGAACTTCCGGCAAAGATCATTGCCTATAAAAACAGCCTGGGCAAAATACAGATCGCCGAAGAAGCGGAAAGCCGTCCGCAGGACCAGCAACAGGCCCTGCGTGAAATTTTTACGGAAATACGGGTCCGCACCGGTCACGATTTCTCCAATTACAAGCGGCCCACCCTGTTGCGCCGCATCGAACGACGCATCAACATTCACAACCTGCCCGACCTGCCTTCTTACGTGGCCTACATGCACCAAAACTCCGAAGAAACAACAGCCCTGCTGAAAGACCTGCTCATTTCCGTGACCAATTTCTTTCGCGATAAAAAAGCCTTTGAGGTCATTGAAACGGAAGTGCTGCCGGCCTTGCTCAAGGGCCGGACAAGCGATGCCCAGTTGCGCATCTGGGTGGTGGGTTGCGCCACCGGCGAAGAAGCCTATTCGCTGGCCATCCTTTGCGCCGAAGCCACCACCGGGATTATCGACGGGCCAAAGGTGCAGGTATTTGCCACCGACATTGACGAAACGGCCATTGCGCAGGCAAGAGACGGGTTGTATACCCTCAACGACGTGGCCGACGTGTCATCCGAACGGCTGCGCCGGTTTTTTGTGAAAGAAGGGGAAGCCTACCGCATTCGGAGAGAAGTACGGGAAAGCGTGATGTTTGCCACGCACAATTTTTTGAAGGACCCGCCTTTCTCCCACCTCGATTTAATCTCTTGCCGCAACGTGATGATTTACCTGAACCATGTGGCGCAGGAACGGGTGGCCGAAACCTTTCATTTTGCCCTCAACCCCGGCGGCTACCTGTTTTTGGGTTCTTCCGAATCGGTGGACGGTGCTACTGATTTGTATGCCCCCTACAACCGGGAGCAGCACATTTTTCAAAGCCGGCCGGCGTCAAAAAGAGTGTATCCCATACCCGAAACGGTGCCGAGCATTCGGCTTGACAAGCCACGCAGCGGCAGCACACCCGAGCCGGACGCCAAGACACTCGAACGCATCTCGTACGGCGACCTGCACCAGCAACTGCTGGAGCAATACGCCCCGCCGTCCGTGGTGATCAACGAAGAATACGACATTGTCCACGTGTCGGAGCGTGCCGGCCAGTACCTGCAAATCGGGGGCGGCGAGCCGTCGCGGAACCTGTTGAAACTGATCCGGCCCGAACTGCGGCTGGAACTCCGCTCGGCCCTGTACCAGGCGGCGCAGAACAAAACGGCGGTGGAAGCCCGGGGTTTGAATGTTACCGTTGGCGACCATACGGAAAGAGTCAACATCCACGTTCGCCCGGTGCTACGCCCCGGCGACACGGCAAAAGGCTTCCTGCTGGTGCTGTTTGAAACCGGCACCAACAACAGCGAGCCGGAAATAATACTTGGTTCCGACGAGCCGGTAGCCAAGCATTTGGAAGAAGAACTGATGCAGCTGAAAACACAACTGCGTTCGTCCAACGAACAGCACGAGTTTCAGGCAGAGGAGTTGAAAGCCTCCAACGAAGAGCTGCAGGCCATGAACGAAGAGCTCCGCTCCGCCCTGGAAGAACTGGAAACCAGCAAAGAAGAACTGCAATCCATCAACGAAGAACTGCGCACGGTTAACCAGGAGCTGAAAGTAAAAGTGGAAGAAGCCACGCTGACTACCAACAACCTGCAAAACCTGATTAATTCCACCGACATTGGCACCATCTTTCTCGACCGCAGCTTGCGGGTAGCGATGTTTACACCGGCGGCCCGGAATATTTTCAACCTGATACCGGCCGACTACGGGCGGCCGCTGGGCGACATTACCGACAAGCTGGATTACGAGGGCATTTTACCCGATGCGGAAACGGTGCTCGAAAAATTAACCACCTTGGAACGGGAAGTCCGCACCTCGAAGAACAGGGTATTCCTCATGCGCATCTCTCCTTATCGCACCATGGAAGACCGCATCAACGGGGTGGTCATCACCTTTGTCGACATTACCGCACGAAAAGAAGCGGAACAGCAACTGCTGGAGAACATGAATGAACTAACCCGGTTCAACAAGGCCATGGTGAGCCGCGAAGCAAGAATGATTGAGCTGAAGAAAGAGGTCAATGAGCTTTGCCAGCGGTTGGGCCAGCCGCCACGTTATCCGCTTGATTTTGAAAAAGAAGAAAACAGCAGCAATGTTTGATTGGAGATTCAGGACTCCTTTTCATTTTTCGCCCCTCAATGAAGGCGGCGGAAATGGAACATCCTCACAGCAACAATACCGCGAAGACTACATGACAGACCTCGCGGGCTACGAAGAACTCAAACGGGTAAACGAAGAACTGCGGCAGGCCCGCCGTGCGGCGCTCAACCTGATGGAAGACGCCATTCTTTCGCAGGAGGCCCTGCGCATCAACGAGCACCGCATCCGCCGGCAGAACGAAACCTTACAAGCGGCCATCAACGGCGCCTCGCTGGCCGACTCGCTTAACATTATGGTGCGGCTGGTGATGGAAGAAACCGAAGCCCGGACGGCGTTTTATCTCGTGAATGAAAACCATACCTGCCTGCACCCTGTGTGGGGGGCCGGGAACATGCCCGACGGCTACCTGAAGCAGGTAGACGCTTTTAAGATCGGGGAAGATTCATTTGCCTGCGGATTGGCGGTGGCAGCCGCCCGCCCGGTGATCACGCCGGATGTCCGGACAGAGCCGTTGTGGAAACAGTGGACCGCTATAGCCGAGCAATACAAGTTCCGGGGGTGCTGGTCTTTTCCCATCAGCGCACGTGATCACCGGGTGGTAGGAACGTTTGCCATCTACTTTGCCGGAGTCCGCGAAGCCACACCCACCGAACTTGCCCTTGCCGAAATGGTAACGCAAACCGCAGGGGTGATCATTTCCGGTCACCTCAATGCGCAGGCGCGGCTGCGGGCCGAAGCAGCCTTGCGCCAGAGCGAAGCCCGTTTCCGCACCCTGGCCAATGCGGTTCCGCAGGTCATTTGGGCAAACGATGCAGAAGGCAGGGCCAATTATTTCAACCAGCGCTGGTACGAATACAGTGGACTGAGCTACGAAGCGTCGTACGGGATCGGTTGGGAAGCAATGGTGCATCCCGATGATGCCCGTACGTCGAAGGACAAGTGGAAGAAAGCACTGGTGGCGGGTGAAATCTTCGACACCGAATTCAGGCTGCGCCGGCACGACGGCAACTACCGCTGGTTTATTGGCCGCAACGTGCCGGTAAAAGACCCGGCAGGAAACATCACCGGCTGGTTTGGCTCGGCCACCGATATTGACGACTTGAAGAAAACGGAGGAAGCCCTGAGCCAGAGCGAAGCAAGGCTGCGAATCACCATGGAGAGTGCCTCGGATTATGCCATCATCACCATGGACACCAGCCGGAACGTGGAACGGTGGAGCAAGGGAGCCGAAGAACTGTTTGGTTATACCGAAGCGGAGATGATCGGCCAGCCGGCCGATGTTATTTTTACCGAAGAAGACCGGGCCGCCGGTGCCCCGCAACAGGAAATGGAAACCGCCAGGGATAACGGCCGGGCAGCTGACGAACGCTGGCACCGCCGCAAAGACGGCAGCCGTTTTTTTGCAAGCGGTGTGATGCGCCCCATTCAAAGCAAGGAGTTGACGGGCTATGTAAAAGTGATGCGGGACATGACGCAGCAGCAATTGTTCACCCAGGAGTTGCACCGCCTGGTGGCCGAACGAACGGTGGAACTGCAACGCTCCAACGAAGACCTGCGGCAGTTTGCACATGTGGCTTCGCACGACCTCAAAGAGCCCATCCGGAAAATTCAAACCTTCAACAACCGCATACTCGATGAATACGGTGAACAATTACCGCCCAAAGCAAAAGTCTTCGCCCAAAAAATCGGCGTGTCGGCCGACCGGATGGTGCAGATGATTGAAGGGGTGCTTCGCTATTCGAAACTGGGGGCTGAAGAACAGGTGTGGGAATCGGTGGATCTGGGCGAGGTTATCCAACATATCAGGACGGACCTGGAGGTGTTGATTCAGCAAAAAGGTGCCGTCATCAACACCACGGACTTGCCGACGATAACGGCCAATGCGACCCTGATGTACCAGCTTTTTTACAACCTGATCTTAAACGCACTGAAGTTTTCTAAAAAGGCCGAGCCGCCACGGATCTCCATCCGTTGGGAACAAGCAGAGGAAGCCGGAAATTTGTTCAACAAGATAACCGTGACCGACAATGGCATTGGCTTCGAAGAAGAATTTGCTGAGGACATCTTTAAAACCTTCACCCGCTTGCATCCCGCCGAAGATTACGAAGGAACCGGTCTTGGACTGGCTTTGTGCAAAAAGATTGTGGAGCGCCATGGCGGTAGAATTTGGGCACAGGGCGAGCCGGGCAAAGGCGCCACATTTAGCATTTTGCTACCTTTGAAAAAAGGGTAATTTCCATAAACCACCATTTATGGCAACCGTCAAAAAAATATTGATTGTGGACGATGATGGCGATGACCGGGAAATGTTCGGCGAAGCGCTTGCGGAAGTGGCACCGGATAGCATTTGCTACAGCGCACCCAACGCACGAAAGGCGCTTTCCGAACTGGAGAACCGGAACATCGACATTCCGGACCTTATTTTTTTAGACATCAACATGCCGCAGATGAACGGCTGGCAAACCCTCTGCCAGTTGAAAGAGGCCGAACCGCATAAGAACATTCCGGTGATCATGTATTCCACCTCTACTTACCCGGAAGATGTGGAAAAAGCAGGGCGCCTCGGCGCCTTGTGCTTCTTTTCCAAACCATCGGAATTCAAGCTGTTGAAAAAAAGTATAAGCCTGGTGATTGCCCATCTGAACGCAAATTCGTTGCAGGCGCTCGCTGATGCCTCACCCCTTTTTTTAAAGGCCGGCAAAAGGAAGGACGGCACCGGCTCAGAAGCCATGCTGTAGCGGTTTTCCGTGTTAAATATCCATTGCTGACGTTGTCCGCATAAGGAGAAGGAATTACCTTTGATGGTCAACAAAAAAGCCGCGACAAGGCGCTTTATCACTGACCCTAAACTGACGTGAAGATGGTAAACATTTTGGTTGCAGAAGACGACAGGGACCACTTCCTCCTGCTGGAAGAAGCCATTGAAAACACCTTGCCCGACTACCGCATCACGCACTCCCGTGACGGCAAAGAATTGCTGCAAAAAATCGAAGAGCCGGAAAGGCCGGACCTGATTTTTCTGGACCTGAACCTGCCCAAAAAAAGCGGGCTGGATTGCCTGGTGGAAATCCGGCGCCGGAAAGATTTACAGGCCACGCCGGTGGTGATTTACTCTACCTCCTCGCATTTCGAAGACATTGACCTGTGTTACAAAGCCGGTTGTACGTTGTACCTGGTAAAGCCGCCTTCGTTCAAAGAATTGCTGGCACAGGTCAAAAAGCTTTTTTCCCACGAACTGGCCGAAGAAGCCCTGCGAAAATCGGAGGAACGTTTTCAGTTGTTCATGCAGGCGTCTACCAGCGAAGTGTATAAAATCAGCGCCGACTGGAAGGAAATGTACCTGCTGGCCGGAAAAGAATTTATTCAGGGCAAAGACCGCTTGAGCAGTAGCTGGCTGCAAAAGAACGTACCGGAAGAAGACCAATTGATTGTCTGGCAGGCGATCCAACAATCTATTCTCAATAAGACCATCCTGGAATTGGAGCACCGCATCATTAAAGAAGACGGCACCATTGGCTGGACGTTTTTCCGGGCCGTTCCGGTGCTGGATGAAACCGGCCATATCATCGAATGGTTTGGCGCCGCCCACGACATTACCGAACGCATCAAAGCGGAAGAAGAGCTGAAGGAAGAACATTATTTTTTGGAACAGGTCACCAACAACACGCCCCACCTGATTTACGTGTTTGACCTGGACGAACAACGGTTCATTTACGTCAACCGCCGCATTACGGAATTAACCGGCATCGAAGAGGACTACGTGTACGGCATGGGCCCACACCTGTTTAAGCTGATCCTGCACCCCGGTGACCTTTCGAAGCGGATTGATTATTTCAACAAGCTTTCCACCTTGCAGCCGGACGAAACAAGAGAAGATGAATTCCGGATAAAGGTCGGCGATCAGTTCCGCTGGTTCCGTTCAAAGGACCGGATTTTTAAAACGGAAAACGGTACCGTGACGCAGGTGATTGGCTTGGCGGATGACGTGACGTACGAGAAGCGATTGCAGGATAAACTGACGGATGAAACAGGCGGTGTTGGATTGAACTAAGGGTGAAAAACGAGTATTTGGATCAAGCGATTTTCCACAGATTAGCACATTTGAAATGAAAAACGTCAAACAGCTTACCGTAGTTTGTTCCAGTTCTTGATCAACGTAAATAGAAAAAGATTGCGGAGGCTGTGCGAAATCCAAACGGGTGAGGCCGTTCAACGACAAAAGAGGTTTGGCGTTCATTCTACCGTCGCTGGCAGGAATGACAATGCTGGTGTTTTACAATCGTTATTGTACCAGCCAGGCTAATTTCACCACTTCGGGTTCTTTCATCCGTTCGGCAATGCGACGGTATCGCTCAGCCAGGTTACTGAGATATTCCTGTGCACGGGCCGCGTAGCCGCTTAACCCCGTTAAGGTTTCCACCTTCCACAACTGTGTCAGGTGCTTGATGATGGCCGCATAGTCGAACGTCGTGTAAATGCCTGTCTTCTGGGTAATGGCCGAGAAACGGGTAAAGAGGTTATCTGCCGGTGAGTTGTCCATTAGAATAGCCGGCATGGCAATCTGCTTTTTCATCATTTTTTCAAAAGCAAGCAACGCACCATTCGGATCGATTTCGAAGATTTTTGCCATAAACGTCTTGTACGCTTTCTCGTGACGGGCTTCGTCGCCGGCGATGGTCTTGCAGATTTTGGAAAGCACAGCATCTCCTCCTCTATCAGCCAGCTTGCCTGTATTGACATGCGAAATTTTTGTAGCCCGCTCCTGAAAGGAAGTATACACAAAGGCCTGGTAGGGGTCGCCTCCCGTACGTGGGTCAAAGCCGTTGGCCAGTAAGTTGTGAATGGTGATCTCCACTTGCCGCATGTCGGCGCGGCCGGAGAGATAGAGATATTTGTTCAACAGGTCACCGTGCCTGTTTTCTTCTGCGGTCCATCGCCTTGACCATTTGGCCCAGCCTTTTTCGGAAGCCATGCTGCCCTCTTCGTTCACCCCTTTGATGAGGTTAAAATAGGTGGTGTAGGATGGCAACGCTTCCTCGGTGATCATGTTGCCGACCAGTGAGGTAATGACCTCTGGCGGCAGCCCTGCGGCTCGTGCCTGCAGCTCTTTGATGGAATGGATTGCCTCCGGCGAATTCATTTGAGGCAGGAAGTCGGATGGCTGCCAGGCAGTTTCCGCTTGCACTAAAAACAGGTCAACGGCTTCACTGGCCATTGTGTGCATGCCGGCAACAACTTCTTTGTTCTTTTCGATCTCGGCCGCTTCGGGTGTAAAATGTGTCATGGAATTGCTATTGCTGGCGATCGGGAAGAACGGGTGACTTGCTGTTTGTCAGGAAACACACCCTTTCAAGACCGCTTTTGAGTGTAATAAAATGAATGCGTGTGTGCTCAATGAAAAAGAAGAATTCCTCTTTGTTTTTGGCTTGTGCACAAAAGGCATACGCTAAAAACACCCACCACTTTTGCCGACTATCCTCTGCTGAGGAATGCAAACGTCCCATTACCAGCCTGCAAAATCGCCGCTTTAATGGATGTTTCCATTGCAACCGGAGAGCAGCTTTCTCTATACGCCGGTTGTTTGCGTGCGGATACCGGAGGTGTTCGGTTATCGAAAAGGCAAAGCGGTCATCGCTCCAAACTTTCCCTGTTGGTGGTGAGCTTCAAAAATGCTGAACCGTTAAAAATCCGGACAAGGCCCATGTCCTTGGATGCTTTGTATGCTTCCAGTTTGCCTTGCGGGACAATGCGCCAGAAATTCTTTGCTTTCAGGTAGGCGTAATCGGCGTCCTTGATGAACAGACCGTAGATTGCCTCTCTTGTTTTAAACTTGATCTGCACACATTCACCTGCCGCCGCCGAATTTCTGTCCAGGAATCGTTCAATTTCATCTGTGTTCATAATTGTTTTTTTTAGGATAAAATGTATTCCTCCGTTTAAGAAAATGGCGAAACTGTTTAAAGTAAGCCGGTAACCCTTTTTTTCGCTTCATGGGTACGTGCGAAAGGACAAGCGCACAACCATCCACAATATGGCCATCCAACCGCAGGATGGCTTTCGATGCTGCGCCAACATCAGGCATGGTGACCACTGCGCTTCTCCTGCCATCGTTTGCATCATCAATAAACGCCACAACGTGCACCTCTCCATATGTGGAAAACATGGCATCAAGAGAATCAGCAGTCACTTTTCGGCCAACGTTTTGAATGGCGATCTCCATGGAATGGTTTTATTTAGATGCAGACGCAAAACAGAAGACATCCGGTAGTGGGAGAAGATGTAAACCAATGCTTACTGCGCATGAGATGTTGAAGGTACTCCATTCTGCCTGAATTGGGGGATAATCCTTGTGCTTTGTGATAGTTTTGGCTTTGCCTTGAATGAAAAACGGTATCTTCATGCTGTTAATTTGAGCTTCGCATACGTAATTGTTTAGCAGTGCTGCTTCGCATTATTGGTTCAGCCTTGCCATGCCTCCCTCAAGCGTTTATCAATTTGAATTTCCAAAACATGAACATCTATGTTTCGAACCTGGGTTTTGATGTACAAGATCAGGGCTTAATACCATTTTAAAATCGAAAGGACGGTATACGTAGGGACACGCCATTGGCGTGTCCTTCGAAAACACCGTACTACCCACATTGATTTGGTATAAGTGATTTATTCACGGCTTACGGTGAAGTCACATCGGCCAAAATTGTTACCGACAAATTCACGAGTAAAAGCCGCGGCTTTGGCTTTGTGGAGATGCGCGATGCGGAAGCATCCAAAAAAGCAATTGCCGAACTGAACGATTCGGCTGTTGATGGCCGCAACATCAAAGTGGCAGAGGCACGTCCAAGGGAAGACCGGCCCGCCCGAACAAGCGGCAGCGGTGGTTTCCGCAGCAATCCATTTAAGAACAAGTGGTAAGTCAACGAACCCGCAAAAAAGCCTTTGGCTTTCCAAAGGCTTTTTTATTTTTCTCTTGTCGCTCTTTCTCCCGCATTGCTTTTCACCTCCGTTCGCACGATAACCGGTTAGTTGTTGAACTCACCTGCCTTGTATTGAATTTCCTGTACAAGAATTTCCTGTCCGTCCAACTGCGTATGATTCAATGCCATGATCGCCTGCTCTCCCTGGGACCCGTTCGGCATTTCCAAAAAAGCATTGCCTTTCGAGCGCCCGGTTTTCCTGTCCCGGACCACAGCCGCATAACTCACGTCGCCATAAACCGAAAACAGTTTTACCAGGTCACTGCTAATAATGTTGCTCGTAAGATTGGAAATTAAAATGTTCATGATCGTTGGTTTCACGGGTTGAAGGAGAATAAAAAACGCTGCCTGCCTGAAGGTAGTCTTGTTTCCGGAGACATGACGTTAAAAAACCAAATCCGTAGCGGTTCCACAAAAGCACTACCTTTAACCTGTTCTTATCATCAGCATTGCACCTTAGCAGCAGACACGCTCTCTTTTCCCTGCTTCCTATCTTGCCTTTCTTTTGATTTTTCTTCACCCGCAAATGCTTTGTATGCACATGCACATTTCCAACCTGCACAGCAACTTTATTGAAGCCGATTTGCTGCGCATCTTTTCCAGATTTGGCGAAGTTGCTTCCGTGCTTCTGGTACGTGACAAACTAAACAACCGATCCCTCTGCCATGCTTTTGTGGAAATGCCCGTTTACAAGGAAGCGATGCAGGCCGTTGTGAGTTTGGACAAAACGGAGCAAAAAAGCAAACGCATTTCCGTTACGCCAGTGGTTTATGATCCGGTGCCGCATTCGTCCTGGTCGCACGATCAGAACGTATAAGTGAGTACAGTCAAACCCGGCTTTGGGTAATTACAGCCATCATGTACGAAGCAATAAACGATCTTCATGAAAGAAAAAATAACCATTGCAGATAAAAAACAGTTTGAAAAGACGAAAAAAGTTCTCGCTGCCATTGGCTCGAAAGAAGAAAATTTCCTGAAAATTGAACTGCTGTTTTTTGACATCATCCGCGTGGCAAGAACCTATGGCGACGATCCGGCCGAAAATAATTTCCTGGCTGCGCTCAAACAACTGCAGGCCAACGAATACAGGGAGACCCAAACAAAATTCAAAAAGAGCGTTCAGCGGGAAAAGGTCATCGGCCGGTTCATCAATCAACTGAGAGCGATCTTGACAGCAGCGATCAAAAACGACCTTTTCACACTGGCAGTCAGTACCTGATGCAACGATGATGACAACCGAAAACATGCTATTTTACATGCAGCGCTACGCGATCTGTCTGAAGGCAATCCGCCAGCCAAACGGCAGTATAAAAATGGAGCCGCACAACTGCCCGGCTCAAAACCTGCGTTTGTGACAAGGCATTGCCCGGACACAAACCACCGTGGCGCAAAGTCTCCTGGGCATCCACAAGAAAGCAGAACCCCGAGTGTTTTTGCGGTCCCTGTTTCAGGCAAAAGGCTGGACGGTTGAAGATGCACCTGACCAAACACATCGCCGACCGGTAACCGAAATCGATGAAGGAAGCAGTGGCTTGGTCCGTTTCCATCCATTCTTTTGCTTTCCGCCGCCTTGAAAATAAAAGGCCGTTGACCGAAATTTAGACTACCTTCACAGTACAATTGCACCCTGTAGAATTTCAACCGTTGCACCGGTTCAAGTTTACACTGTTCGTTCCCATGTTTCATCTTTACACAAAGGCAATGGTTTACAAAGAGTACCTGATCAAAAACAGCGATGACTTTCAAGCCGACCAGTTTCCACAAATTACCGAAGACCTCGAAGAAATTACCCGGACCATGGCCGGTGTTGCTGCTGTGGACTATGCAGACATGCTCCTTTCTGTTTGCAAAGGTCACGGCATGAAAGCAGAATGGGAAAACGCCCATCCGGGTTTTGCAGAAAAGATCAGCACCCAATCTTTACCGGTTAAGAACCTGGAAGCCCTGTTCGATTCGTGCAACAAAAATCCCGGGTTCGAACGGCAGTTCGAAGCCTACATCCGAATGAGCCTGAAAGCATAATGCTGCTGCCGGCTGCCGGTTCGTTACGGATTGCCACCATCACTGCTTCCCCATTCACCCCAAAAATCTTATTATGCTTTTGGAAAACGAACTGGCCACGATCACGGTTTTGGTAAACTACAGTGGCAACGGAGATTTTGCTTCACAGATGGTATCATTCAAGGTCTATCAGGATGAGGCGGTGTTTCTGGCCGTCCCCCTCATTGGCAGCGAGCAATGCAAAAAAGTTCATCTTCCGAACGAGATCAGCTTCACGGTCGTTGCGCAACAGGTGGTGGGCACACAGCCCACAGAACACCTGAGTGAAGTAACAATGGACATTGTGCAAGAGTTGCTGTTGCAGCATGTTCTTGAATAGGCAGGAACCGGTACACTTCTTTGGCCTTTTTGGCAGCGGCCGGCTTGATGGTGTTGCCGTATGCATTTTCCGGCGTTTTGGCGGCAATGAATAAAAGCACCTTGTGTAAAAAAAACCTGCCCGGCTCCTACATGCTGTTGATCTTTTGAACAAAACGGTGGAGGTAGTCCATTATCAGCCGGTGGAACAACGGATTCATTTCATTTAACTGCCCGCCTTCTGCATTTTTTTGCAGGATGGCTGCGGCACCCACCTGCAGATCCTGTTCGAATGAATGAACGTATTGCTGCTTCAATTCCTGAAACCGGTATTCATTCAGTTTGCGGTTGATGAGCGAAGCCGCTTTTTCAAATGCATCGTGGCGGGAAAAGAAAGCGGCTGTTGCCATGTCATGAAAATCGACCTGCATTTGTTGGCTGTCCGTGTTCATAAAACCCTGTTGAAAAGAAAGGCTAATTTTTTTTGAAGCGGTAAACATCGATGGCACCGTTGCCCACTTTGTAAGAACCTTTTTGCACCTTCTTTTCCGGCGCTTCTTTTACGGTCAGGATTAGGTTTTGAAGTTCAAAGCCATTCAACCGCTGGATGGCAGACCGGGCCGCTTCTTCTTCCATTTGTACATACCCAAAGCCTCTTGAGACACCGGTAAAGACATCTTTTACGATCTCGGTTGCGTGCACGTCGCCGAAGGGCAGGAACAATTGCTTCAACTGCTCTTCATCCATACGGCTGTCCAGATTTTCAACGTAAATATTCATGGTAAGTGTTTTAAGGGAAAAATTGAGTAGGAAGCAGGAAGTAAAGAAAAGAAGTGGGCATTTCTGTACTGGCGCCATCGGTTCAAAAAAGAATGCAGGCAAAGGTAGCACATTACCGTCGCATTACCCGGTCCTATCTTTTCGGCAATCCGGAAAGCCGGAAAGAAATAAACGCACATCCGTTTGAATAAGCCTATCTTACATTGAATAGTTGACCATGCACCAATTAACCATCAGCCAATCCATCACCAAACGTGATAGCCGAAGCATTGAACGGTATTTGCTCGAGATCGGGAAAATCGAACTGCTGACGATGGAACAGGAAGTGCAACTGGCAGGAGCCATCCGCAACGGCGACAGCATGGCGTTGGATACGTTAACAAAAGCCAACTTACGCTTTGTGGTTTCCGTTGCCAAGCAATACCAGTTCCGGGGCCTTCCGCTTCCGGACCTGATCAACGAAGGGAACGTTGGTCTGATCAAAGCCGCCCTGCGATTCGATGAAACCAAAGGGTTTAAGTTTATCTCGTATGCCGTGTGGTGGGTCCGGCAAAGCATCATTCAGGCCCTGGGCGAAAAAGGCAGGATGGTACGCCTCCCCTCCAACAAGTTCATGCTTGGCAACAAACTGCAAAAACTGGCGTCGCAACTGGAACAAGTCCAGGAACGGACTCCCTCGCTGGCCGAAATGGCCAGTGAACTGCAGATTTCAGAGTCTGAACTTGCGCTGATGGGTGATTACAATACAAGCTATGTGAGCCTGGATGCACCCAGCCTGTTTGACGGTGACGAAACAATGGCAAATAACCTCGTTGACCATACGGGAAGTAAAGCGGATGCGAACGTGCAGTACACCGAGTCGCTCGGGGTGGAAATCCGCAGATGCCTCGCTTCACTTGATGAAAGAGAGAAAAACATTGTCCGCTATTTCTACGGCATCGGCGTGCCGGAAGCGTTAAGTTTACACCAGATCGCGGCTATGTACCGCATGAGTTCCGAAAGAGTAAGACAAATAAAAGACAGGGCCGTCAAACATTTGCGGGTACCAACAAAATTATCCGTGTTGCGGGAGTATCTCGGATAAACGTTCCGGCGGAAGTGGCCAGTGATTGTCCACTTCATCAAATGCATGTTATGAATCCAAATGCAAACCTCTGGTCAAAGTATCTGCCGGTGATCCGCCTGTTGATGAAACGTACGCTGGCAACCGAACAACAGGTCTTTGCCCTGAACATACCGGATTTCGAAAAGGCCGTGATCAATCGCCGGTCCGGATGTAAGTTCTCGTTTGAATTGAAAGATGGCGAAGCCGTCAATGTTGTTGCCGACCATCCGCTGGCATCCGGCCTTGCCGGAATCTTACAGGAAGACGATGTGACAATAGCACTCCTAAAAAGCCATTCGTTCCAGCTTACCCTCAATCCAAAATACGAACTTACCATAAAGCACGTCCCCGCTTCAATGCACCGGAATCAGCCGCACCGGTAAAAAGGTGATTTCTGAAACAACACAGCAAAGCCTCCCTTTCCCAGGACCATGCATTCAAGGCATGCCTTTTTGAATTTTTTACACCATTTCCCGGCGTCAACAGGAATCACGCAGGTTCGTGAAGAACCAGCTCTTTGCCCTTCAGCATGAAATAAATATTCTGCAGTTGGTGAAGCGATGCCACATTTTTTACAATGGGCTTGCGCATGAAGTCAAGGATGTTGTAATCCCGGTCAATGTCCATTTCGGAGCGGTTCTCTTCCTGCCCCTCCACCAGTTGCCAAAACTTAAAATAATGGTGGTAAACAAACCTGCACTGCTGCAGAACACCGTCGTTCAGCGGCACCGGCTGAAGGCTTTCGAGCCGGTAAGGCGTGCCGGGTTTTGTTTTTTCGCCTGTTGACTCCCGCAAAACCACTGTTGTTGTGGAAGAGGCGCCGTCAATCATGGAAATGCATTGCATCGTTTGCCCGGCAAGGACATAATTGCCAATTCTGAGTTCATTACACGGTATCATATTGATCTATTTTCGTTGAACGATTTCGGGATAGTGCGGCTTCTGTCCGGCAACGGCCATCTTTTTCGTAGGACTGTTTTCATCAGACGAGATTCTGCACTTCCAAATCCAAAATGAGGTTTTTAATCACCTCCATTGATTCGTCTTCTGTATCGTTGGCCGAAAGCACCACATGGTCCCAATAGACAAAGAGCAATTCCTCCGGGATACCGGTGATTTTTCGTTCAACGGCCGGCAACTGCGGCACCGCTTTGAACCAGTCGCCTTCCCGGAATATGCGGAAGGAAACGTCTTCATGGGTAATCACATCCAAGCCACGGAAATGGGCCACCGGAATGATCACCGTGGTGATTTCGTGTGTTATGTTCATAAAATGCAGGCTACTGTTCATGAGGTGTTCAGGAGAGATGCGCCGCAAGGAAATACGAGCGAATGTGCGTTTCCAGGCCTTTTTTAAACAACGGATTGCTCCGGCCGGCCTCGAATAAATCTTCAAGCATTCCGAGCGGCAATGATTTTGTACTGATTAGCGAAGCTACCTTGGGATGATCGATCACCTGCTGTGAATTGATGCAGTGATCCTTCACAAAGGACAACAGCATATCAGCTTTCGGGGCGGCTTGCTCCCTGTTCAGTTGCACAACAATTTGTTCGAGGCATGTGTCCAGTTGCGGAAAATCCGTGGAGTCGAAACGGTCTGTTTCCCCGATGAGGAACTTGTGATTCACGAACATGATGTTGTTACGATTTAGGAGAGTGAACAAGAAGCAGAATGCAAAATTGAAATTTGTGTCGGGAATTGAAACCTTGCAGGGTGCTATTTACCGAAAGTTAATCCTTTTTATTGGCATTGCAAAATTAAGGGTGCATTTCACATTTTCGCTGGGGATTGGGGTCATCTGCCTTCTGGAGAAAAGTGCCGTTATGACAAAAGAGGAGCTCATGGACCTGGCGGCCCGCATTACGATGAACGGCAGGCCTTGAACAAGCTGGATAAATTTTATGATTACTGGTAAGGAGTTCGTCAGTCCTTGGCCAGCGTTTGCCCGGGAAATGTTGGCGAAAACCGGGGTGCGTTACCGAAGGACAAGTGGGGAAAAAGAAGCTCGCCGCCATCCCGGGCCGCATCACCCTTAGCCGTCCCAAGGGGTTCAGCCAAGGCAACAAAAGGTTTCAAATCCATGCGCTCTGGCAGAAGTTGGCGGTCTATGCTGGTCAATTGGACTGCTATGGGAAGTCGCGGAAACACGATCAGTTCTTATCCGATCCGGTAAGTGCCGCACCGGTTTTTCGCCTCACCGATTTGCATCACAAAGCACCGGGCGAGACCAATAATTTTACCGGCGCAGTGCGCCTCCTTTTGCGGAAGGAAAGATCGTGTAGGTGGAAGCCAACAGTTCCCTGCTGCTGATCTGTGAACAGGGCTGGAAGGAGGTGAAAGCAGGCCGTGTATTGAAGTCCACTGATCGCTTGCATCCTGACAGCAAACAGGGCAAATTGTTAACGCCATCTTTCCGGCGGACCCACTACTTGCCGATTCGGCGGAACCAACGTTTTTGCCCATCAGGAACACAAATTGAAAGAGGCAAATTATAATTTCATTTCAACCTTTTGAATTAAGCTATCTTTAGCGCCTTAAAACCACATTCCACCAAAGCATAAAGATTGTGTCATGACAACTACCAATGAGCAGAACATAGATGAGGAAACGATTCAAAAACTTGGTTTACGACTTTCAGAAAAACCCGTCAATGCGTCCATTGCCCCAAATGCAAGAGTCTTTGAATTCACGGACCTGGATAATGTCTTTATCATGGAAAGTGATCTTTATGGAAACACCATGCCGAAAGGGTCTTGCTTTATCGCTTTTCATGGCCGGCAGGGATTGATGGGCAAGCACCTGAAGGTGGAAACACTAAAGCATGCCAGTTTAGAGGACATCAAAAAGATCGTAGAAAGCAATTCAGCCGGTTAATACAAGGAATTCGGAGGACGAAGTCCACAGAGACTGGCTACTGGTTTGTGTACATGGTTTGAGAACATGACGCACATCCATTTCCGAAATCGTAGTGAAGCCGTTGAAGGAAAGCACTCAGAGAACAAAGCGTCAAGCTGCGTTTCACTGAACGGCGGTGAGCGGACCGTAACATGCCGGTTAAACGCTTGCAAAGAGAATGTTATGAGCGCAGAAAAAAACCCGTTACTTGTACAGCTCTTGCGTTAGCCCTGCAGGTATTGCCGAATCAAATTATCAACGTGGTCGACAGCGCTAAATGCCAGGGATTGCTTTGAAATAACAATCATATGCGAGATGTCGTCCCGGACTTTAAAATAGGCAAGCGCCGCTTGTACCTGACTCGTCATGTAAATGCTGTTCATGCGGTGATGCCATTGGTCTTCCTGGAACCGGCTGTTGGTTAAACAAATAATGGCAGGCCCTGCAATTGCCGTTTCGCAGTTCTTGTCACAATAAATTTTACCATGATAGACTTCACCGCTCTTTCCCAAGAGTTGAATTTCCTGTCCCGATTCTGCAACTGTAAACATAAAAGACTTCGTATAAATGAAAGTGACAATTGGCTATTTGTATCTGGACTGACCTCGAAGAGAGTGAATCAACCAATAAATCCCGCTCCCGCAGATCGGCACATTAAACGCATTCCTGTGTGGATGATCATTGTCCAGACCTTATCGGGGTATCTTGTCTCCTCGAAATCGCTTTTTTCTGCGGCTGTCAAATAAATTGTTCCGATACCCATGATAATTTTGCACCACAGTTGAGGAAGGGACAAGGTTAAAAAACCATTTTTTGCTTCCCCCAACATGAAATCTCTTTGCCATGGCCAACCTGATTATTTGGTGAAAGGTAAAATTTTTACCACCTTTTGAACCGCTTTTCCATTGTTATCATAAGTAGCGGTTGCAGATAATAGGTTTACCTGGTTTTGAATTGATTGCCATCAAGAGTTGTTGTACAGCAAAGTCAAATTCATCCAGGCGGTGCTCAGCCAGACAAGTCTTGAAAACAGAACAGCATGGGTAAACCCGAATGCCTTGGTGGCTGGTGTAGATGCATTCTATACGAGAAAAGATGGCTGCACGGAATACTGATTTAACTACGGAAGATCACATCCCAAAAGTCCACCAAACGACACAATGCAGGTAAGCTGCCGCATCAACCAACATCGGGACGTACTGTGACGACGACGTTTTACTAAACTATTCAAGTCGAATGACCTTGGTACAATAAGAAAAATCAGTCTTGCACAGTTCTGCGCTGCCGGTAATTGGAGCGGCTTGATCAGGGGAGGGTGCACAGGCCAGTGGGATATGCCCTTCTGCAACAAACAACCCGGAAGTGGTATCCATTCCAATCCACCCGGCACCAGGAATGTAGACCTCGGCCCAGGCATGCAGAGCGGCTGAATCGGCCACCGGTTCGTCAAAGTTTTTACGTTGATCGGCCAATTGAATCAGGTAACCGGATACGAAACGGGCGGCGAGACCCAAATATCGCAGGCATTGGACGAGCAGCCACGCGGTATCGCGACAGGAGCCTGAACCCATTTGCAACGATTCATTGCTTGTTTGAACACCGGGCTCCATGCGAATGTTATACGCGATTTCCCGACTCACTTTTAAATTTAACATGGCCAGAAACGCGACGGTGTCTTGCCGGGAGCGGTCGATTTTCCTCAGCCATTCCTCTATGGCAGGATCATGCGTTGTTATCGTCAGGTAAGGATCAAGCGCTGTTTTCATCTGGTCATCGTAAACAAAAGGAAAATGCTGTGCTTTGTCATCAATGTAAAAGTCGAATGGATTAAGGGCTATGGTGTTGATGATGATGTTTACGTCAACGACCAACGATTGGATTGGATCCGTGAAGTCGGCCCGGGCTAAAAAGTTGGCGAAAGGATCCTGCAGCCAGTGGAGCAAGTGACTCTTTGGGTGAATCGTCAGGGAGTATAAATCGATGGGTATGCGACAGTGTGGTGCCGGTTTCAGGCGCATGTAATGAGTGGTCAGGAAAACGGGACGTTCATAACGATACTTGGTTTGATGTTGTAGTAAAAGGCGCATGCAAGTTGCTTTTATTTAAGAGTCGTATTGCCGACAGAAAATCATACAAAGAAAATTGTTTATCTGGATCTTTGACCTTTTAACAGCCGGCGTTCTACCATTGTCCGGTCACCGGCGGGCGTCTCCATCATGCTTTGGCAGAGACAGATATACAATATTCAACCTTGTTTTGTTTACACAATTGCGATTACAAAACGCCAACAGAAATCAAACGTGTAATTATCCTTATGAATTATACCATTTTCAAATACGTCGTGCGGCGATCGTAGGGACACGCCATGGCGTGTCCGCATCCCATGGTGAGTCCGCCCGCCATGGCATGTCCGAAAGCAATACCGTATCACTCAACCCAAAATGGTATTGGTAGTCTTTGGGGCGTTCATTGAGCCATAAAAATAGCGGCTCAAGACAACTCATTCAGCATCCTGTACTCATTTGAAAATTGGCCAATCCCGTCGTTTGAACAAAGGGCTAAAATGCCTGGGGTATTTCTGCGCTGTTTTTCCTGGCCGGAGATCCAATTAAGTGCTGCCTACCACATTCCGTTTATGGTTGGGCAATAAGGAAAATTGATGGTCAAAGGTGAGCGGAAGCGAGTGCTCACGCAGAAAAAGTGAACCATCTCTCCTCTACCCCTACGCTGAATTTCAACAATTGCTGCGATGGAGGATGACAAAACCCTAAACCCCTCTTCTTCCGCTTACCACCTGAATTATAATTAAAATAATGGCAATGACCAAGACTAAATGAATAAGTCCTCCGGTAACATGAAAGGCAAACATACCGAGTAACCAGCCAATGATCAGGATGACAGCGATGATGTACAATAGATTTCCCATAAAATGTTTTTTTTTGACAAGTTGCTTATCACCTTTATTGTTATAAATAACCTTGCCAAATTGCCATTCGCCTGCCAGTTATCGTGTGCGCCAAAGAGTAATGGGGCTGAAAAACTCTTTCTATACAGTGTCATGGCCTTGCGGGCATCCATTTTACTTCGCTTAAAAATACCGCCTGCAATTACCGCGAAACGAATGTGGCTGCCTGTTTGATTTGAATGTGGTAGTTTTATGACAGTTCCCTTTCAAGGCAAATGCAATCACATGGAAAAGCCTGTTTCCTCAGACCTATATCGATCGCTCAGTAAGTTGCTTGCTTTAGCAACCGGTATTTTCATCCTCTTGTGGTTTCTTTATACCATTTTGAGCGTTCTGCTGTTGCTGGTTTTTGCCATTATCGTGGCCCTCTTGATCAACGCTCCGGTTACTTGGCTGGAAAAAAGAAAAATCGGCCGAACATGGGGCACGCTTATCGTTTTCGGAATGATCATTCTGGTCATTGCCCTTTTATCCTGGTTGATTATCCCGAAAATTATCGAGCAGTTAAAGCTGCTTATTTCCAACTTGCCCCAGTACCTGAATTCACTTACGTCAAAGATTTCTACCTGGTTTAGCGGCCTGCAAGGAAAGCCGGCTCCGCCGCCGGTAACGAATAACAGCGTAAATCAATGGCTGCCGTCCATGCCCAGTACCCTGCTTCGCATCGGAAACTATTCCATTTCGGTGCTTGGCTCGCTTTTGATTCTCATCGTGTTTATCAGCATTGTGGTGTATATGGTTATGAGTCCGCGTCCGCTGCTCGAAATTTACTTGTCCTTCTTCCGGCCCGAAAACCGCGGCAAAGCCGCCAGGGCGTTGTCAAAATCATCCCTTATGATTATCGGGTGGATGCGGGCCAACCTCATCGGCGGAGGTGTTGCCGCTTCCTGTGTGGTTGGTTTTTTAAACATCCTGCACATACCCGGTGCCTGGGTTTGGGGCGCCATGACGTTCTTCTCCGAACTGGTACCAAAGATTGGCTTTTTTATCATGGTGGTGCCGCCCCTGTTGGTGGCGCTGTCGATCAGCCCCGCAACGGCCCTGTGGCTGGCCCTCTTTTTCATTGTTTTGTCCATCCTCGTAGATGATTTCCTGATGCCCAAGCTGCGTTCGTCCAGCATGAACCTTCATCCCGTTTCCATCATGTTTATTTTATTGGCGATGAGTGCCGCGTTTGGTTTTACCGGCGTGTTGATCGCTACGCCGCTCACCGCTTTCATCAAAGCGTTCTACGAAGAGTTTTATTTAAGCCAGTTTGAAAAGGACGAAACGATGGATGAAAACATTGATACCATTCTTTTCAGAAAAGGAAAGTAGAAAACGGCGGAACGGAATTCCTCCGTTTTACGGTACAAAACCTGTGAATTGTATAGCAAATCCCTTGAATTGTATAGCTAATAAACACAAACTACTTAAGACCTTTACGGTAGAGATTTGATCCCGATTCTTTTATCTGCTTTTGCCGGTTGGTGAAAATATGCTTTTGCCAACCTTTTGACGAAGGCGGGTGAATGCGAGGCGCACTGCACCATTTTTCCGGCCCGTGACCATGAAGATGATTTGGAAATGTGGACAACCCCGTTCAGCAACGTAGATGGCATGGCTGAATTGCAATGGGACAAAACAACAGCAGGTTTTGTTTGTCCATTGAATTCGCTTGTGCATACCGCATCAATGGATCGGTCGCAATGAACCGCCGTATGCCACCCGGTGCCGAACGAGAATGGCAAAGGGGATCAGCAGCCAGGAAAAATCAGATGGCGTGGCCCTGCTATTTACCCAACCAGTGTGCAGGAGTCAAAGCGGCTTGCCATTTTGCATGATGGTGTTGATTGTTGAATGATGAAAGGAAATTCACTGGACGGAATAAAGGAGCATGTTGCGATTTTGAGCGCCGTGATCACCGGAAAAACACTTGGTGCAGCAGGCATGGAAAAGGAACAATGCGTCTGTCAGGTAAAGAAACATTGAAGGATCATGAACAGAACACTGTACGTTGAAGCGGAATCTGGAAATATAAATGCTCATGTTTGCACAAGAAAACAGGAATCACAATGCGGAAGGAGTCAGAGACGACCGATGATGCGGATGGCCAAGCAGCACAATTCACGATTACTGATGCAAGGCGCAAATCAACCGGGTGAACACAGGGTGCGCAACCGCCAAAGCGATCACAAAGAAACTGTAATATTTTTATTTTCTCTTCAATTCAACGGCATGTTCAAACAGGCATACAACCCGTCACAGTAAGCAGGTTCTTGCTGCCAAATGATTTTCTCTTCCCTGGTAAAACCGCCAAGCAAAAAATAATTGGCTGGACTGGCAAAGACTGCTGCCCGGAATGTTTTTCCCTTTCGGCGGCAAAGTGTTGAAGCCCATTCACCCACCTTACCCGGGAAACAAAAAGTAGTTGAACAATAACCATTCCCTTAATCAATGAAAAAATTAAAGATCGGCATCATTGACCTGGTAACCAAAGGCCCTACTGATACCCTTTGGGCACGTACCATGCATGCAAACATGGCCAGTATCATGCCGCAGGTAGTGGCCACCTGGTGTGAACGGCGAGGACATGAAGTAAAACTGATTTGTTATACGGGCCTTGAAAAGCTGGACAAAGATTTACCCAAGGATGTTGATCTAGTCTTTATCGGCTCATTTACCGAGGCGGCCTTGTTGGCTTACGCGTTGAGCAATTATTTCAGAAGCAAAGGGGTGGTGACAGCGCTGGGCGGTCCGCATGCGCGCTGCTATCCCGACGATGCAGTGAAGTATTTCGATTATGTGCTGGGCTTCACCCATGAATCAACCATTCACGAAGTCATTGACGAGTGTTCATCCCGGCGTCCCACAGGAAAATATCTTTCCGCCCGTCAGCAACCGGCTCAATTACCGGGCGTCAAAGAGCGTTGGAAATTTATTGAGCCAACCATAAAAAAGGCGCCGTTCATCAAAATCGTTCCGATGCTGGGCAGTGTTGGCTGCCCGTATACCTGTTCCTTTTGCATTGACTCGGTCGTACCATATCAGCAGCTTAGTTTCGAGGTCATGAAAGAGGACCTGAAGTTCCTTCTGACTAAATTCAAAAAACCCCTGGTCGCATGGCACGATCCCAACTACGGAATCCGCTTCAATGAAAACATGGAAGCCATTGCCGACGCGGTGCCGCCGGACAGCTTTCGTTTCATTGCCGAAAGCAGTCTTTCGATCCTGAGCGAGGACCATCTGAAAGTGATGAAGCGCAACGGCTTTAAAGCCTTGTTACCGGGAATCGAATCCTGGTATGAGCTGGGCAACAAATCGAGATCAGCCCATCTCAATGCAGAACAAAAGGTGAACCAGGTATCCGAGCAGGTGAACATGATTTTACAGCATGTTCCTTATATCCAGACCAACTTTGTATTGGGACTTGACAGCGATTCCGGCAGTGAACCTTTTGAGCTGACCAAGCGCTTTATTGACAATGCCCCCGGAGCCTTTCCCGGCTATTCATTGCTGACCTGTTTTGGAGAGGCCGCCCCACTGAATTTGGAGTACCAGAAAGCAGGCCGTGTCCTTCCGTTCCCCTTTCATCTTTTGGATAATCATACAGCCATGAACCTGAAACCCAAAAATTACGAATGGGTGGATTTTTATGATAAGGTGATTGACCTGACGGCTTACACGTTCTCGAAAAAAGCCATATTCAAACGGTTTACCGCGTGTTCGCATTTTACGGCCAAATGGATGAATTTTATGCGGGCCATTTCATCCGAAGGATATGGCCGCATCAAGTTTTTCAAGATGGTGCGAAGGAACCTTGTGGAGGACAGGGCCTTCCGTGCCTATTTTGAAGGTGAGACAAGACAACTCCCTTCATTTTATCGGGACCTGATCCAAAAAGATCTTGGCGCCTGGTGGCAATGGTTGCCGAAAGGAGCCCTGGAACATGACCACAATGCATACCTGCAGAAAAGCTTGCAGCAACAGAAGGTAAAGGCCGTTGCCGGCAAATTGCACTAATCCCGCGAAAGCCGGAATGATTTTTATTTTTCTTCATCCGTTTGAAAAAGGGATTTCAGCCACAAAAGCAAACACCCAAACCTTGCCGGTACAATCACTTTTTAGGCCGCGATTGTCACTGCCGGTTTTCGGTTTGGTTTCCGAAAGATCGCTTTTCAGCAATGGCAACGTGGTCAGCCAAATTTCGTCCTGCGGGTTCCACGGTGTTGTTTGTTCCAACAAATGGTCCGGGAAATCGAAAGACGATGTATTGCGGCACACGGCAGCATAAAATAAACCTCGGCAATGGGTTAAAAGACGTATCTTACACAAACTTTCTGGTTGATAGAGGCCTCTTCCCCTTAGAAGAGCCGTGTATCGATACGGCTGTTGTGCATTCACTCCTATTTTAGATTGATCTAATGACAATACAGCAATTCGGTGATGCGAGCCATTACGTTCAGCGTACCATTCTAAAGATGCACGGCGTTTATCTTCTGTCAAAGAAATCCGGAGACAGTACTGCCTCTCTTTATCAGGTCGATGATTTTTATGTTGAAGTCGTGAAACCAGCCTTGCCCGAGGGCAAACCGTTGTTGAAGAGTTATTCGATCAAAGAAATGGAACTCGATGACTATTTGGGCCAGATAGACCTTTCATCCATTCACCGCTTGTTGGAGTAGTGCCGGCAGCAGCCGGCGGAGAGGGAAGAAAAATATTTGCTTGTGAGACTTTTCAAACAAGGGCGGCAGTACTTCACTGCAGCCTTTGTTGCATTTGCCAAAAGGCCGTTGCAAAAAAACAAACCGCCACTACTACGGAAGCTGCCTTTGCGAAAGCTTCAGGTGGAAGAACCCATGCGCCGCCTGTGTCTTTTGCATACCGCTTCGACGCAGCCAAACGGCTTAAAAACATTGTTATGAAAATCGCTTACATCGGAACCTATCCTCCCCGGGAATGCGGGATCGGCACATTTACACAGAATTTGGTCTGGGCAGTATCGGGTCAGGCAGAAAATGGAAATGCCAACGAAGGGATCGTGATTGCGATGGACGACCAGGCTGACCCCTATCTTTTCCCGGCTGAGGTAAAATTCAGGATCCGCCAGGAACAGCAGGAAGATTACCTGGAAGCAGCCCGGTACATCAACCTCAGTGGCGCCGATGTGTGCATCCTCGAACACGAGTTTGGCATCTTCGGCGGGCAGAACGGCATCTACGTTTTGCCCTTGCTTCACCGGCTCGAAGTTCCCCTGATTGTGACCTTGCACACAGTGCTGAAAACGCCCTCGTACAATGAAAAGGCCATTCTGGTGGAGATCTGTAAAATGGCGGCCAAAGTAGTGGCGATGACCGAAAAAGCCGTTGCGTTTCTCACCGGCATCTATGACGTCGAACGGGACAAGATTGAGACCATCGAACACGGCGTCCCGGACCTGCAGTTTGAGCACGCATCGGTGAAAAAGAAGTTCAAGCTGGAAAACAAAAAAGTGTTGCTGACGTTTGGCTTTATCAGCCGCAACAAAGGAATTGAAACCGTGATCAAAGCCCTGCCCGCCGTGGTGGCGAAACACCCGGAAACGGTTTACATCGTCATTGGAAAAACGCACCCTGCCGTGCTGCGCCATTCCGGCGAAGAGTACCGCGTTTCGCTCCTGCTGCTGATCAAAAAACTGAAGCTGGAAAAGCATGTGATCTTTTTAAATGAATTCATTAGCGAGAAGGAACTGTTCCAATACCTGTATGCCGCGGACATCTACATCACACCTTACCTGAACGAAGCCCAGATCACGAGTGGGACCTTGTCGTATGCGGTGGGTTCCGGTGCCGCGGTGCTTTCAACACCATACTGGCATGCGGCCGAACTGTTGGCCAACGACAGGGGGTGTTTGTTTGATTTCAACGACACAGACGGACTCTCCACCCTGTTAACGGACTTGTTTGACCATCCGGAAAAATTAACGGCGCTTCGCAGAAACGCCTACGATTACGGGCAGGAAATTACCTGGCCGAAGGTCGGTTCACGGTATGCCCGCCTGGCCGGGGAGCTGCTGCAGTTATCGATCGAAGAGCCTTCCGAAAAAGAAGCCCTTGTTGACCCCCTGATGCTGCCGCCGTTTTTATTGGACCATGTGAAACGCATGACGGATGACACCGGGATCATTCAGCACGCCAAATTTGGTATTCCCAACCTGAAAGAAGGCTATTGTCTCGACGACAATGCTCGGGCACTCCTGCTGGCGCTGATGACGTACAAACAGAAAAAGCACCCGCTGGCGCTGGAGCTGCTGCCGATCTATTTGAGTTATATCCACTACATGCAAAACGGCGACGGCACCTTTCGCAATTTTCTCAGCTTCAGCCGGAATTTTCTCGACGAAGAGGGCTCTGAAGACTCGTTTGGCCGGGCCATCTGGTCGCTTGGCTACCTGATGGTCAATGCGCCGAACGATGCCTATTACCAATCCGGCAAGGAAATCTTTTTTGAAGCGGCGCAAAACTTCGACAAACTGGTCTCCATCCGCAGCGTTGCCAATACCATGATCGGCATTAGTTATTACCTGCAAAGCAATGCGCAGGACGAAGCCATGGTTGGCCAACTGCGGCGCATGGCCCACAAGCTTGTGCATGAATACACCCGGCACAAGTCGGAAAACTGGCACTGGTTTGAAAGCCTGCTGGCGTACGACAATGCCATGTTGCCGCTTTCCCTCTTGCATGCGGCGGGCATTTTAAAGGAAGAAGCCATCACCGAAGTGGCATTGGAAAGCATGCAGTTTCTTTCTTCCGTTACACTCAAAGAAGGTTTTCTTTCCGTGGTGGGCAATGAACAGTGGTATGTAAAAAACGGCCCGCAATCGAAATTTGCGCAGCAGCCGATCGATGCACTGGCCATGGTGCTCATGTTTCACGAAGCCTACCACCTTACCAAAGACAAAAGCTACCTGAACCAGTTGTTTACCTCCTTCATGTGGTTCCTGGGTGAGAACGACCTGCGCATGAGCCTTTATGATTTTGAAACGAAGGGTTGTTGTGATGGATTGGAAAGCTATGGCGTGAACCGCAACCAGGGTGCAGAAAGCACCCTCGCTTACCTCATCTCCCACCTAACGGTTTTGTCGGCATTTGATGACTTCTATAAAACCAGCCCGGCATGAAGGTGGCCATTCTTTCGCCCATTGCCTGGCGAACACCGCCACGCCTTTACGGCCCCTGGGAACAGGTGGCCTCGAACATGGCAGAGGGCCTGGTCGAAAAGGGTGTTGACGTCACGCTTTTTGCCACCGGTGACTCTTTCACAAAGGCAAAACTGGCTTACACCAGTGAACAACCCTATGGCGAAAACCCGGCGCTGGATGTAAAGGTGGCTGAGTGTTTGCACATCAGTCATCTGTTTGAAAGAAGCGGCGAGTTTGATCTCATTCACAACCATTATGATTTTTTGCCGCTCACGTATTCTAAATTGGTGAACACACCCATGGTAACTACCATTCACGGGTTTTCGTCGCCCCTGATTGTGCCGGTGTACAAAAAATACAATGCAACCAGTCATTACGTTTCCATCAGCAATGCAAACCGTCACCCGGAGCTGCACTATGCGGCTACCGTTTACAACGGGATCAATACCGCTGCATTCGACTTTGTTGAACAACCCGGTGATTACCTGCTTTTCTTCGGCCGCATTGCTCCCGAAAAAGGCACCCGCGAGGCCATTGACGTGGCAAGGCAGTGCCGGAAGAAATTGATCATCGCCGGGCTGATCCAGGATGAAGCCTATTTCACCACATCCATTCTTCCGGCCATTGACGACAACGAAATTGTGTATGCCGGCAATTGCGGTCCTGCCCAGCGAAACCGGTTATTGGGAAATGCGGCTGCGCTCCTGCACCTGATTTCGTTTGAAGAACCCTTTGGCTTAAGCGTGGCGGAAGCGATGTGCTGCGGTACGCCGGTGATTGCGTTCAACCGTGGGTCCATGCCGGAACTGATCAGGCAGGGTGAAACAGGTTATTTGGTTCAAACGACCGGGGAAGCAGTGGACGCCGTTGATCAACTGCCGCAGATCAATCGAAAGAGTTGCAGGCAATGGGCAACGATGATGTTTTCAAAAGAAAAAATGACGGACGAATACCTTCACCTGTACGAACAAATTTTGAATGCTTACGTACGGCCGGCTGACCCCTTCAGCGCCGCCAACAATTCTGGCAGGTAAACCGTGGCATAGGTTGACGCATAATCCGACATGGCATAGGGAATGATCAAATGACTATTGTGGATCAGGGAACCACAGGAGTACACCACATTGGGGACATAGCCTTCGCGTTCCGTTTCATTGGGGATGAGCAACGGATGGGGAAGGCGGCCAATTTCGATCATGGGGTTTTGGAGGTCAAGCAGGGTCACGCCCAGCGCATACTCCCGTACCGGCCCCACACCATGCGTGATCACCAGCCAGCCCTCCGGCGTTTCAATGGGCGAGCCGCAATTTCCCATTTGCACAAACTCCCACGGAAATTTTGGCGTCTGCAAAAGCGCGGCGTTTCGCCACACGTTGATGTTGTCGGAAAAAGCAATGTAGTTGTTCACGCCGTCCATGCGGCAAAGCATGGCGTATTGCCCGTTGATCTTCCGGGGGAACAGGGCCATGCCTTTGTTCTGCGCCACTTCACCGTGAACCGGCATGACCTTGAAGTGGTAAAAATCTTTCGTCACCAAAATTTTGGGCAGGATGGCGATCCCGTTGTACGCGGTGTACGTGGCATAATAGGTCACGTCATTTTCATCATCGGCAAACCGCACAAACCGGGCGTCTTCGATGCCTTTGATCTCCGTGTCGGCAATGGGAAAAATGACCCTTTCCGATATGTCGGTGTCAACGGAAAAATCCATCTCGTAATGCGAGGAAGCCAGCCACATCATCTCGTCCAGCAGCACCTGGCTCCGCGCATCATCTGATGCCAGCATCCTGGTTTCTTCTACATACCGCTTCAGTTCTTCGTAGGTGAACGTTTCGGTGAGCTTTTCCATGATCACCGGGTAAATCTTGCTTCCGCCACTTTGCATTTCTTTCAGCTTGCTGAGAAAGGTTTTTTTGTGGTAAATGTGGTTCTTTACCTGCTTCGGCGACTCCAGCATTTTCCCCGGTGGCTCCAATGTAATTCGATTCTCCCCATCAATGATCCCGGAGCGGAACACCACGGAAGAAATATGCCCCTCTCCCGTTGCCCGGAAACTGAGAATAACCCTTTTTTCACCTGGTGCGACCTCCGACTGGTCAAGATCAGCAACAATGGACGGATTAAAAAACGCTGCCGCTTCAATGGAATATTCCATGGTGAAATAAGCACCGATCAACAGCTTTTCTTCCGTGCTGAAAGCCTGCTGTTTTAACCCAAGGCTTTCCATGATACCGGAGAGTTTTTCAAAATGCTTTTCAAACACAGCGGAGATACTGCGGTGCCGTTTGGAATAGTCACGGAGTACCTGGAGCAGGGTGTCGTGCTGCTCTTTTTTTGTGAGCGCCAGCACCCGCCGGAGCAAATCCGCGCTGCGTTCGGGACTGGTCGATAAAAAGCGGGCAATCACACGGCTCGAATCCGGCCGAAACAGCACATTTCTCCTGACAACGGTCACCACCATGAAACAATTTGAGAAATCAAACCCGGCACGGGAAAACGCCAAGCAGCGCCCTGGGTTGGTAGCAATGTACTGCTAAATACCGGCTTGAACGGTATTTCTTTTGGGCCGGCCTCCTTTTTCGCCTCGGGTTTGTCGACGTTTTGCGGCTGCGATATCCAACAAGGAAGGCTATCTTTGACAGATAGAATATGGTACCGGATACGCTCATACAACTTGGAAAAATCAATTCGCTTTGGAGCATCCTGCTTATTCTTGCGATTGCCCTTGTGATCTATGTCGCTACACTAATTGTTCCTTTCAAACGGAAAAAGAAGTAAAGCCGCGTGATTGGCTGCCTTAAATGCGGTGTTGATAGAACAACGATTAATTTCCAATATCCGATGAAAAATCCAATGCCAACTTCAATGTTTTCAGTTTTTTTACCATTACACTGTTTCTCAAATCATTTTTTATGTTACAGATCACCTCCATCTGCAGCAACGTTCCTCGGTGATTTTACAGCAGTGCTTCAATTCGTGAGATTTTCTTGAGGGGTTTAACGAAAAAGTCGATTGGCTCGGTCATGGTAAAATTCTGAAAATCGTCTAAATGAACGTTTAGCTCCTTCTGCAATAAAGCATAGAAAAGATTCTGTAGCTGATGCAAATAAACAGGCTGTGCCCATAGTTTGGTGTTTTGCAGGTACCAGCATTTATCTGCATGTTTATATCGAAGAAAAGGCAAGCCTTCATCGATACCTTCTGCAGCAACATTTATATACCAATCACCAAATTCATGCTTAAACCCGCTCATCCCCAGGATGGAGGGTGTGATTGTGATGGGAAAACAAACCTTTGCAAACGTGTAATAATATTCATCCGCCGCAATGGCTTTATATTGAAAATAGGATTGCATATTTGTATCCGTGCCGGTAATCTTCAGCACCCAGTTCCCTGCTCTTACGTCTGTTGGATCCAGCATAATTTTTTTTTAAAAAGATAATAGACATTGTACAAATCAGGTCTTGTAAGCTTCGTGTTTCAGCTTTAAAAATTGTAACAGATGGCGAAGACCATTTTCACGTGCTCGTATGGCACATCTTCTCCGAAGCCAGCCACAAACAAGGGTTTCCCACTTCATCCTTTATCCCTCATCCTTCTAATCTGGTATAACCTGCCACCTAACTTATACAAGGTTTAATAATAGAGTAACGGTTCTTCCCGTCACAGGAAATTAGTTGGCCCGTCTGAAAGCGACAGGCTCAGTCTTGCCCGTGACCTTGAATGAGTTAGAGAACCATCAACCGCAATGAGAGTGCGGTTGATGGTTTGGAACTTAATTTTTCAGTACACTATCCAGCAAATGGATAACCCCGTTGGATGCTTGTACATCGCGGCTCAGAATAACGGCGCCGTCAACACTTACTCTGGCATTGTTCACTTTTACCGAAAGCTCCTTGCTGTTTAAGGTTTTTAATTTGTCCCCATCTTTCAGGTCTTTGAAATTGATTTTACCGGCGACCACGTGATGGCTTAGCAGTGTGGTGAGTTTTAACTTACCCGATGGCTTTAGCAGGTCTTCAATTGTACCTTCTTCCAGTTTGCCAAAGGCAATGTCAGAGGGTGCAAAAACAGTGAAGGGCCCTTTGCCACTTAACACCTGATCCAATCCTGACGCTGAAACTCCTTTTTTAAAAGTTGTCATGCTTTTTCCAGTGTTGACAACCTGTGTAATGTTCGACATTCTTTTCATTTACCTGCCGGCAAAAAACCGGCAACAATGTAAGGTAGGCTTATTGGCTGGACATTGGTGTTAAATGGTCGCTTTGTTTCTGGAATACGTAAATCTTGCAACGCATTGAGGTAATAACGCAAGAATGCCACTAAAATGCGGAACGCTTTGAGAATCCGTCAAACTGTCCGATCAAATTGACCGGACTTATACGCTCCTGCCGGCGGCCCGCAATTTTTCCAGTCGATGAACAAGTGTAAGATACTCCAATTTAACGGGAAGGCAAGCGCCCATGGACGAAAACGCCTGGATCCGGAAATGTTACAACCGCGCCGTGACAGTAGCAAGCCTTAATTTGTCCGCGAAAGTGGAATTGTCCCGGGAGAGTTGCAATGACAGATTGATTTTGTCAACACGGTTAATGGCTACCGCAATATTGTCTGGGCAAGCAATAAATTAAATCAACGTTGACGCAATTCAATTTTCAGCGATGGCCCTATCGAAGGTCAATATGGTGGGGAACACCAACGACAGGGGAATGAACGTTTGGAAACGCACAATCATATCGCCATTCGCATGTAGTGCGCTTCAGGTGTTATGGTGTTACTGCTTTTGTGCCTGCAATTTCGAATTGATTTCTTCCAACAGGGTTAGCTGTCTGGCCTGAATGTCGTAAAGCGATTTGATTTGCTCACCCAGGAGGAGATCCATTTTCTGGTGCAGGCCGCGAACGCCAACTTCCGCTTTCAAATTAATCAGGTAATCGTTTTCACTTTGCATCCGGTCTTTTTCTTCCTGCCGGTTCTGGCTCATCATGATGACAGGTGCCTGCAGGGCCGCCGTGCACGAAAGCAGGAGGTTCATCAGGATGAACGGATACGGATCGAACGCTTTCCTCCCGCCTGCAACCACATTGTACCCGATCCAGAGAACAATCATGACAACAAATAAGATGATGAAACGCCAACTGCCACCAAACCGGGCAATCCGGTCCGAAAGTTTTTGCCCTTGCGATAAAATCTCTTTTGGCGGATGCAACAAGTTATGGATGATAAGGCCTTCTTCCCGCACGGTATCGTTTACAATTTTTTGCAGCTTGCTTAAAAACTCATCTTCTTTTGAAGCAATGTGCTCATAGCTGATATCCATGATTTACATTTTTGGGATTAACGAATGACGGCTGCCAATTTTTTTGCCCAGGCTTGCGTAGCAATCTGACGGCTGATTCGTGGAAATGCCATAAATACCAATGCTGTGGACGGCGGTGCCGTCCGTCACGCCTATCAGATAAATAATGGCTTCCTCTTCCAGGTCCGCGTCGCCTTCGAAACGGCACCTTCTGATCAGTCTGATTTTCTGGTGCTGGTAACAGTTGCCCAACAAGAACACCTGCCGTTTTTCGTCTACGGTAAATTCATTGTCCTGTTCCTTGGGTTCTAAATGCGTCAACACGGTGCTCATGGTGTCAATTTTTCCCCTGCTTGTCATTTTGGTAAGTTTATGTTCGGCGGAGAAGCATCTGCAATAACACGGGTGGGCTTTATTGTTGCCGTTGTTGCCGGCTTTTGCACATGAAAAGGTGCAGACCGGACAACTGGAAGAGATCTTTACTGTATGTAAGATACGCCAATTCACCTGTGACTGCTCTTTCGGGTGAAAATAAAAGATCAAAAATCCACGGAAATGGCGTACCTTCTGCTGCTGAAACGGTTGTATGTATGACTCTCAAAAAAGAAGCGGGCGAACGAAGTTTGAAAACAGCGGCCTGCTTTTTCTCACATTGCCCCAGATCGCATTGCTTGTTTTCGTAGTCCTCCTGCTGATCATGATGGTGTCCGCTTGCATCAAGTTCACGAAAGGACCAGTCAACACATCTGCGTTACAGCAGCAGTTGCAACGTCTTCAGGCAAAATTTACCGCTGGCATACGGATCAACCCAAAGACCGAAAGAGAAGAAATGGAGACCCTGCACAATAAAATAAAGACAACGTCCACCCCGTCGCTTATTTCGGAAAATGCAAACTTAAAGCAGTTGTTTTACAGCAACTGCAAAGCCATTCAGGCAGTCCTCAGCCAACCGGACCTTCAAGACAGAACAGCGTGGATAAAACTAAATGCGCTGATGGTAGATTTCGATGCGCACTATTTCGGAAATTAAATGCCACACGGATTGATTTGCCGGGCGTTCCGGTTCACCAGGTCTGAAAAAACGGGAGAACTTGTTTTGATATGCGTTTTTGATTTCCCTTGTTTCTTCGTTTGCACGTATTGAAGGCAGTTTACTGCTCCTTTCCGTGCGTTGCGCGGAGCTTCTTGTCGCGGACAATCCTGCAAAAGGCTTCAACATCCTGCGCGATTTCCTGCACTGAATTTCCTTTTGTCATCACACCGTCAACACCATCGTGCAGCATGGAGGACTTTTTGCTTTCCGGCAGAACTGTTGTGTAAATAATCAGCGCAATAAAATCCATCTTGCGCTGACTTCTGATATACCGCATCAGTTCGCCTTCACCACCAGGAGGCATGTGGTGCTCCGTCACAATCAAATCCGGCATCGCTGCCAAAGGAAGGTTGTTCAGTTGCCGGATCAGTCCTGCAGCCGTTTTATAACATTGTACGTCCGCAATACAATCGATCTCCCGGAAAGCGGTTGTCAGCATTTCCAAATCATCTTCGTCCTCATCAGCAAGGTAAACAATGTACGGCGTTTGGGGCATACTTCTCTTTTACATACGTTTCACGCAATCGGTTTCTTCAGTCAGGCTGTCGATACGGAAAAACAATTCGCCTAAACTTATCGAAGCTCGCCTGTTTATTTCAATTACACGGTACACAATTCAAGCGAACCGCTACATAATTTACAGATGGAAATGCTTTTGCAGTTGGTCCATGGGAAAATAGATAACCGACGAATCTTCTGCTTTACACCACCCTCTTCCAAAGGTAGACCGTTGATAGCCCGACAGGTGATCCGCCTCATCACCTTTGTTGGCAACTGCCGCCTGTGAATTGTATACGACTTTCCGTGAATTGTATAGTGCAAGCGGAAAAGAAGATAACGAACTTTATGCCGGTTTTAGACTTAATGTACTTTTAGTTTTGAGGCTGAATTTTTATTCAGCCTTTTCTCTGCGCAAAGCGTGTCACCGGTTCGGGCAATTGAAACAATCCTGACAAAAGCGGCAGTTTAACAACGGTGAACCATTTGCCTTCATTGACAGTACGGTTGTACATCGCACCGCTTGGCTTCGGTCATCCATTCCGGACTGGCTATTCCATTTCGCTCCAGCGTTGATTGTATGTCTTGTAGGAAAATTTCCTGAGCAGTTGGCAACCAGGACGGTTGTCAACTGCTCAGGAAGAAAGGCCGGTATAAAACCACTGGGCTCCATGGTGTTTACGTACTGGCAGGGTCTGTAAAGTTGAACAGAATGGCAATGTGCAGCACTATACAATTCTCCAAAAAACTGTATAATTTACTGGTCTGGTTCGGCGCACATTAATCTTCGTAGCCGCTTTTGATCACCGTCATAATGATTTTAAACCGTTCGTTGGCGTTGATCCGGTTTGTCCGGTGGGCTGGAATGATCATTCCTTCCCCGGTATTCAGCAAGAACATTTTCCCGTCGACCACAATCTCCGCTTTCCCGTCAATGACCTGCGCGAACGTGTCGAAAGGAGATGTCTTTTCCAGCAGCCCTTCGCCGGTGTCGAAAGACATGAGACTGACATGGCCGGTCGATTTGTTCAGGATGGTCCTGCTGACCACGGACTTCGGCATGTATTCAATAATTTCAACAATGATGTGTGCGACTCCTGCTTCTATTTCTGCTTTCATGATTGGCCTCCTTTACCGGTGGACTGATCGTCAAACCTGAGTTGCCTCATTTTCTTATAATACGTTGCGGTGAAGCCGGTTACCTGCTTAAACTGTCTCGAAAGATGAGCGGCGCTGCAATAATGCAGACGTTCTGCAATGTTGGCGAGTGATAGTTCATCGTAAATCAACAGCTCTTTCACTTTTTCAATCCGATTGTTGATAATATAGTGTTCGAGGGTTAGCCCCTGGGTGGCGGCAAACAAATTGGAAAGATAGGTGTAGTCATAGTGAAGTTTTTTTGCCAGAAACGAGGAAAAATTTTCCAGCAGGGGTTCCTCCGAATAATGCACCTGCTCAATTACGATCTGTTTTATCTTTTCCACCAGCTGGCTGTTCTTGTCGTCAATAATCTGTAATCCGGACCGTTGCAACACCGCATTCAAGGTGTCAATGGATTCCGGCAAAACCGGATCTTTCAACGTTACTTCACCCAATTTCACTTCTTCATACGCTAAACCAAGCCGCTCCAATTCATCACGAACGAAAAGCTTGCATCGAAGGCAGACCATATTTTTGATAAACAGCTTCATGGGTTCCGAGTCTTGCTGGGAATACGCAGGTTTAAACGTGAAGTGAAACTGACGAGGTTATATGTACAAATATTGCACCGAATATTCATACGTAATCGGGTTTTGAAGCCGGCTGTGGCGGACTCTCAGTAATGTGGCAGGTACGCAGCGGCTTTCTCTCCCTTATCACCTGCCCTTCGTCGCGGATGATAAAGAGACGTCGGTGAAGAAGTGGGCCTGCGGCGGAAGGGGTTGGTTCTCTGCATTATTGGCCGGCATTTGCGGCAGGGCGATTGGCAATTCTTTATTGGTTAACGCATAATAGAGGTTCTGCAACTGGTGGAGAAAGGCTGGCTGAAAAGGCAGCCGTCTTTCGAAAAGATACCACTGCTTTGCTTTTTGATTGTAGCGCAAAAAAGGAAGGCCTTCATCAATTCCTTCGGGATCGAGGTTTTTGAACCAATTGCCGAAGGCATGCCGGAAACTGCTTTTCCCCAGGATGTCGGCCGATAAAGGAATGGGAAAATAATGTTTGGCAAACGTAAAGCAATATTCATCCTCCTTTACCAACTTGTACACATGCGGCGTTTCTGAAACACTGTTTGCACTGTTGCCGGTCATCACCCAATTGCCGGCTCTGATCTCTTTTGTATCTATCATCTACTTGATTTATGCTTTTCGTTGCCCCATCAATTGTGACAATTTCTGTTTCTGCATCTCTCCTTCGGCTGTTTGTTTTGGGACATCCTGCGTGATGTCTACTATTTTTCTAACAAGGTTCATGAGATGGTTTTCGTTCAGCCGAGGTCGTAATAACAACGATGAAGCTGTTTCGCGTTTCCCGTAAGCACTCGATTTCGAAAGTTTAAAGTTTTGCCGTAAAACGGCAAACCACAACGACCCAAGCATTTGTGAAAAACGCGAAACAGCTTCTATGTCAGTAATTTAACGTTGACAGCTCTGTCGGAATTCGTTTGACCAGTTTTTAAACAAGTCGTTGGTTCATTTCGTGTTTACCACTTTTCTCACTGTACCGTCCACCACTACGGTCGTATCCACATCAAAGTCCAGCTCTTTGTTAAAAAGCATGTAATAGATGTTTTGCAACTGGTGCAGCGATGCGATATTTTTCACCATTGGACGCCGCATAAAGTCAATGAGGTTATAGTCCGAATCGATGTTCATTTCCTTTCGGCCTCCCTCAGTGCTGATCAACTGCCAGAACTTGAAGTATTGCTGGTAATTGAACTTGCATTGCTGTAAGACAGCCTCACTCATTGGCACCGGCTGAATGTCCTCTACCGGGTAATTCTCATTTTCATCGTAGTTAATGCTTTCCACACCCACCAGCGGTTGGTCGGTAAGTGTCCGGCTGTTACTGATCATGGTAACTCTACGGAGGCGGTTGTTTACCAGGATAATATTCCCGGTTCTCAGGGCATGACAAGGGATCATGTTGCTTCTTTAAAATATGAAGGATTATCAAAGTTTGTCCTTTGCAGAACAACAGTTTATTGATGCATCAGTCGAATGGTGGTGCGCATTTCTTCCAGTTCCTGAAGAGTCTTTTGCTTTTTTTGCAATTGAGCTGTCAGTTTATCAATCTTCTTCGCCTGCTTTTCGGTATTGTCCCGGGCATCCCTGGCATCTTCTGCATCATTGAGGGCTTTCTTTGCTTTCTTTTTTGCACTTTTTGCATCTCCCAGGTCACCATTGGTAGCCTTATAAGCCTGGTCGCTGCTTTGTTGTGCGGTGTGCTCTGCATCGGTTTTGGCTTTGGCTGCTTTGGACACGTATTCCGGCAAATTGTTTTGTGCTATGGTTAGTTCTGCAGTTAATTCCGCAACTTCATTACTGACCTTCACCAATTCCTTGTTCAGTTCAACCGTATCGGAAGCCGATTTGTATTTCTGGGAGACGGCAGGCAAGGAAGACATTAAACAAGTAGCGGCCAATAGAAACAGTACATTTCGTTTCATAAAAATTTAATTAAGCGAGTGATTGAATTTAATTAAGCGAGTGTTCGAAAAAGCCTTGGCTTGTAGCTTGTCACCTTGCGAGGGAATAAAGGAGGGAAAACGAAGCTCCTCTAGAAGGCCCAATTATCATGCCCCGTTTGAATGGCAGGGCAATAAACCGGTGGAGTCGCTGTTAATTAACTCAAGTTGTCAGTTTTTTATGACTATGATCTATTGTAGATGCAAGCGCTCTATTTTGACAATGGTGCAGGGATGTGAGCACCGGTAACTACGGAGAGTGGATTTGCGTAGATTCGGAAAGTCATAAAAGAGCAAACCACGGGAGGGAAGCGTCGCATGGTGGATATTCCGCATAAGGAGGTTCTTGGTCAATTTTGGTGGTACGGTATTTAACTTTTTGGAACTGGCACATTGGTGTATACTCTCCAAAAAGGAAAATGGAGATGAATTCAGAGGAGCTTGTCTTTGGTACATCGGAGCTTTTGGACGTAATGGCCGTTCACCAGAAAGAGAGCCAGGTGGTCCTATCGGTTCAAAGCCGTCAAAGGCAAGGTGCCTGTCCCTATTGTGGCGTGAACAGCAGTAAGCTGCACAGCTATTACCGCAGGAAAATAAAAGACCTGCCGGCGTTCAACCAAAAAGTAAGTCTACTGGTAAAAGCCCAAAAATGGTATTGCTGCAATGAGGACTGCAACCAAAAAGTATTTGCCTACAGATTTGCACATTCCCTCCGACCTTATAAACGGTTCTCCAACCGCCTTCGGGAAAAGTTACCAAGCGTCGCCCTGCTAATGGGTGGAAATGCCGGCAAACGGATTTGCCGCACGCTCCACATAGCCACCAGCCCTTCCACCTTGCTGCGGCTCATTCACAGCCAGGCCGTACCGGAACAAACCATCTCCACTGCTTTGGGGTGGATGATTGGGCCTTCAAAAAAGGGATCAACTATGGCACGGTGATCGTAGACCTTGCGCAGCATAGGATTCTGGAGGTGGATCGGGGAAGTATCCGCCTCTCGCTGCGGGAGTTGAAAGGCTTTGCCGGAGGTTTGCTGAGCGATTACCAGGCGGTGGAAAATGCCCTGACACTGCCCTGGAGCAACGGACAGGTGGAAGGACAGGTCAACAAGCTCAAAACCATCAAACGGCAGATGTATGGAAGGGCCAGTTTTGAACTCCTGAGAAAGCGCATGATCCTGAGTACGCCCCGCTACCACCAAAATTGACGAAGAACCACTTTCAAGCGAAATCAACTGCTCTCATTTCAACGATCCCCTTTGCTCTCCTTATGCGGAATATCCAGCTAACAACAGAACACCCAAAGGCCGCAGATTGTAATTGGCACCATATGACAATTTACGGCCACATCCCGCAAAAGGAAATCTTTCTCATGAATAGAGAAATATTTCTTACCTTGGTAAAAAGGAAAGTTATGATGGGAGCCGGCGTGAAGAGTGGTGATGCCATTCGGGTACTTTTACGGTATGAACCGTTTTTCCAGAACAATATCGCCCTGCTGACGAAAGCAAAGAAAGGGCTCCCGCCTGAAGCCGTTTTTGACTTCATGCTGATTTCTGATCTGCCCAATGAACAAGTCGAAACAGCCTTGAACAAGAGTGTCAAAACGTTTCAGAATTACCGGGAGAAGAAAACAGCACTGGATGCGCCGACCAGTGAAAAGCTCCTCCGGCTCTTTTCCCTGTATCGTAAAGGTGCCGATGTTTTTGGATCGCTGGACGCCTTTATCGAGTGGCTTTCCCGTCCTGCCTATGGTCTGGGCAACCAGGTTCCCCAGACATTGATGGACACAATAACCGGTCTTGAGCTGATCGCGGAGGAATTGGTCCGCATTGAATACGGAGACCTCGCCTGATCATGCATGTCTACCGCATTACACTCGAAAAATATTCTGGTGCGCTCGTGGCCTCAGGAAACCCGGCCCGCTGGAATTCCAAAGATGTCAAAATGATCTACACCGCTTCTTCCAGAGCCATGGTTTGTTTGGAAAATATGGTGCACCGGAGTGCGCTATATGAGTTGCCAAAAGTTATTTGAAGAATGATTTCAACCAGAAATTTTTTGATAATATTCCGGCTCTTCGTTGTGCCTGTCGGTTCGTAAGGCTTAAGCAATAGTGTACGGCAAATTGAGCATGTTCCTCAATGGTTGCATACTGATAATTGGCGGATACATCGGCCTTAAGCTGCCGCCAGAAATGGTCCATGCAATTCAATTCGGAACACTGCTTCGGCAACCAGACCAGTTTGATGTCAAGCGCATCGGCCAACACCTGACTTTTCGGAGCGGTATGTGCACTGGCTCCATCCAGCAACAGCCAGATCTGCCGTCCTGAATAGCGGTGACGTAACAAACGAAGAAAAGCCTGAAAGCCCTGCTGATCCATCTTCGGGTGTACCGCTAAGACCCGATGACCGGTAAGCACATTAATGGCACCAAACAACACCACCTTTTTATTCTCTCCGGTGATGGCAACGCGAGCCTGCCTACTCTTTAGAGACCAGGCCCGGCGGAACTCGGGAAAGAGCCGCAAATCCGTTTCATCTTCAAAGAGTAGAACCGCTGAAGGTGGCATCCCGCTTAGCTTTCGGACGATCGCCCCTTTTTCCCTGGGCCCGGTTAGGATCCTTTTCCGAGTACACGTAACGAGGACATTTACAGCGCAGTCCCATTTGCTTCATCCGCCGGTAAAGAGTACGAGGCCGGATGTCACACTGATACCGATGACTTAATTGTTTTGCCAACAACACCACCGTCCACACATTGGTGCGATAACCGAAGTGTAACGGATTGCGGTTCAGTTCCTCCAGGATACGCTCATCGGTGATGCACGGAGCTGCCTTGGGACGGCCTGCTCTGGGGGTATCGAATAAAGCGGCGGCCTGGTGGACTTTCAAATAACGGTTCACCCATTGGTAAACCATCTGAAAGCTTCTTTCAAAGAGCTTAGCCACTGCTTGGATATTCATGCCTTGGGCAACCAGGAAGACCGCCTTGAGGCGTAGAAATATCCGCTTTTCTGTCACCTTCTTCAAGGCGTTGCCGAGACGGCCTTTGTCATAGCGATCAAAACCCAGTTCTGAAGCACTCCTTTGTTTGCGCATCACAAAGGATAATCATTCCTGTTTATTCTTCAAAAAACTTTTGGCAACTCATATAGGGCTTCAAAGTGGGTTTCGAACCATGGTGATCCAAATCCCGGTGGCCTTATCTATCACTGTTATCAAAAACGAAGATTTGCCAAACGATTGGCATTTGTTTGAAAACTACCCTTCCACACAGGCGATCGGAGATGCCTGGATCAGAAAAGGAGAAACGGCCATTTTGCAGGTACCGTCCGCCATTATTGCAGAAGAGTGCAATTACCTCTTCAATCCAGGTCATAGAGATTTCAACCGGATCAAACTGGTCACAACAGAACCCTTTGTCTTTGATCCCCGGATTAAATCATAACAGTACCAAAGTAGAAACCGTTTTCGGAAAAGCCTGTTGCGAAAACGGCTGTTTGTCTTTAATGACTTGCACCCGAAACGGCTCCCTCTAACTTTCCTTTCAGTCGTCGCATGTCATCCCCGATTTTCGTAAACGAACAGGCAACTACATATTGCGTAGCGATTTGATAGCAGATAGCTTTGTTTGACAGGGTATAATCATGAACAAAGCAACCAAAAAGCAGATCATCCGAAGAAGCGACCAAGAAAAGCGAGAGCTGATTTCACAGTGGGAGAAAAGCGGGCTTTCCATCAAGCGGTTTTGCCTCGAGCACCGGTTCTCCGATTCGCTGTTTCACTCCTGGCTCAATAAATACCGTCGCCACAGCCAAAAAGCATCGGCTCCCAACAGTGATTTTATGGCCTTGCCCATCACTGCTCCTGCGGCTATAGCGGAAGATCCCAGTCTTCTTTATGCCGAAGTGGCGCTTGCCAGTGGCAGCCGCATCAAACTTTACCAGCCGGTCGGTGCTGATTTCTTACGCACCCTCACTGCTTAACCGGATGCTTGCCCTTTCTGACCACTGCCTCTATTTTCTGTACCGTCCACCTTGTGACATGCGCAAGAGCTTTTACAGCCTGGCCGCACTGGTCACCGAGCAGATGCAGGGTGATCCCTTAAGTGGGGACATCTTTATTTTTCTGAGCCGAAGGCGCAACCACATCAAGCTGCTGCGCTGGGAGGGAGACGGTTTTGCCCTGTACCAAAAGCGCCTTGAGGAGGGTACCTACGAACTGCCCATTCAAGCACAGGAAGCCTCTTTTCTGATCACCCACCAACAGCTTTTGCTCATCCTGCAGGGCATCTGCCTCGAGCAGGTCCGCTACCGCAAACGCTACACGCGGCAAATTGGTTAAATATTAACCTAAATACCGCTTTGCTGCTTGTCCTGTTCAGGGGCTTTGCGGAGGTTTGCAGCCGAAAGTGCAACCCCCTCCTGACATTGATTACAAAAGCCTTTATGAGCAGGCCCTCAGCACCATTGCCCTGCTGCAGCACCGCATCGAGCAGTTGGAGAAGATTGCCTTTGGCAGCAAACAGGAACGCTTTGTGCCCTCTGCAGCTTCGCCTGCCCCAGCAGCAGCCGACCAGCAGGCCGTTGTAGCCACGAACCCCACAGCAGAGCAGACCACGCAAATTACCGATACCCGTAGCAGGAAAGCAACCTCGGAGAAAGTCCCGGTTCTTCATCCGGGCCGGGGTAAACTGCCAGCGCACCTCAGACGGGAAGACATTGTCCTGGAGCCTGCGCACGTCCCAAAGGGCAGCATCAAGATTGGAGAACTCGTTAGCGAGCAATTGGAATACAGACCTGCCGAACTCTATGTCAAACGCTACATCCGGCCCAAGTACCTGGTGCCGGCTGCCCCTGAGCAAACCGAGGCAAAGATCATAGTGGCGGACCTGCCAGTACAACCCATAGACAAGTGCATCGCCGGTCCGGGACTGCTGGCCCAACTCCTGATTGACAAATTCGTGGACCACCTGCCGGCGTACCGGCAAGGAAAACGCTTTGAAAGAAATGGCGTGAGCCTGCCTTACTCTACCCTGATCTCCTGGATCGCATTGGCGGCTAACCTGCTGGACGTCTTGTACGAGGCGCTGAAGAAAGAACTGCTGCAAAGTGGTTATCTGCACGCCGACGAAACCGGCATCAAGGTACTGGATCAGAGCAAGAGTGGTAAAAAGATCCATAACGGGTTTTTCTGGGTCTATCACAACAGCCTTGAAAAGCTGGTGTTCTTTGATTACCAGCCAAGCCGTAAAAAAGAAGTGCCGCAAGGAATGCTAGCTGCCTTCAAGGGTTATCTGCAAAGTGATGGCTATGAAGCCTACGACGACTTTGATCAGAAAGAAGGCATCGTTCATCTCAATTGCATGGCGCATGCCCGACGGTATTTTGTCGATGCGGTGAATACCGATAAAACAAGAGCCGAGTATGCCTTGGAGCAGATGCAACAGCTGTATGCCATTGAACGAAGGTGCCGGGAAAAAGAGATGTCCTTCGATGAGCGAAAGGAGGTACGCTGGAAAGAAGCCGTGCCCATACTGGATCACTTAGGAGGATGGATGCGGGAACAGCAGCCAAATGTCTTACCCCAAAGTCCAATCGGAAAAGCATTCAGTTACTCCCTGAAAAGGTGGGAGAAGTTATGCCGCTACACCCAAGATGGCAGGCTCCAGATCGATAACAATAGCATAGAAAATAGCCTGCGTCCGGTTTCGTTGGGACGGAAAAATTTCTTATTCTGTGGCAGTGCCGAAGCAGCGCAGCGTACCGCTATGGTGTACAGCCTTCTGGGCTCGTGCAAGATGCAGGGCATTGATCCGTATGCATGGCTCCGGAATGTGCTCACCCGTTTGCCCCTGCACCCCATCAACCAAATCAAAGAACTTCTCCCGCACAATTGGAAGCCCCTGCAAGATCAGCCCTCTAACGCCAACTAACAATATGCAGTTGCCTGTACGTTTACCGATTTTCCGCTCCAACACACGGTCATAGATTTGCGTAGTGGACAACTTCGTGTGCCCGAGCATCTTGCTAACCGTTTCAATCGGAACACCATTTGCCAAAGTCACTTTTCATTGGCTTCATTGACCTTTTTATAAGCGGAGGCCAGTTTTGTTCTGGCTTTTTGAATAGAGAACTGCCAGTGGATTTTGATCTGCTTATCACTGCGTTCCTTGACAATGGCCAGCACCTCCCGGGTAAGTTGTTCTTGCGTGGGAATGCGTCTGTCCAAGCATTGCTTTACCAGGGCGGAAAACTCGATCTCGATCACGTTTAGCCAAGAAGCTGCTTTGGGCGTGTAATAGAAATTGGGAGCGCTGCGAAAGCTGAAAGGCTTCTTCGGCTGAGAGGTTCTCGTAAAAAGAGCTTTCATTGTGGGTGTTTAAGTTGTCCTGCACCACGCGGATCTTCTTAGCCTTGGGAAACAGCTCTTTCCAGCACAGTGGGATCCGAAGCTTGGAATTCACGTGACTTGAAGTCGCGGC
>JADMIO010799900.1_pt1 | contig 109969 bp, 102 predicted proteins | sample 8958161 | NCBI WGS metagenome assembly JADMIO01 (sample SAMN16585339, study PRJNA669376) | soil metagenome | isolation source: Crop rotation soil | place: USA: Cullars Rotation, Alabama | collected 2011 | reverse complement strand
GCGACTTCAAGTCACGTGAATTCCAAGCTTCGGATCCCACTGTGCTGGAAAGAATTATTTTGCGGTACTGGGCGGACAGGACGGCTGGTTCGGGAGCAGCAATTTCGCCGATCAGGTGCCGTTGTGGCGCGATGGTCAATACATCAACTTGCCGCTTACGCCGGAAACGGTGCGCAAGAACTTCCCGCACCGGACGATCCTTACGCCATGATTGACGGCACGCCCTTTCTGAAACTTTATGCCCGAAAGCGGGGCAGCGAACTCGATTGCGAGAATGCGGCGGAGGCGCAGGAGCAGCAGCTCCTGAAACTGCTCCGCCATGCTGCCGATACGCGCTTTGGCCGCGATCACCGCTTCGAGCAAATCCGGAGCGTGGCGGATTATCAAGCGCGCGTGCCGTTGCGCCGTTACGAAGACATGTGGCGCGATTATTGGCAGCCCTCGTTTCCGCGGCTGGTCGACTGCACCTGGCCCGGCACCATTCCGTATTTCGCTCTCAGCTCCGGCACGACGAGCGGCACGACGAAATACATTCCCGTGTCTGACGCCATGAACAAGTCCAACGCGAATGGCGCCAAGGACATGCTGGTGTACCATGTGCGCAATCGTCCGCACACGAAACTCCTGGGCGGCAAGAATTTCATGCTCGGCGGCAGCACCGATTTGACCGAACTCGCGCCTGGTATTTACGCGGGTGATCTATCGGGAATTGTTGCGGCCCGATTGCCCGTGTGGGCGCGTGGCTATGTTTATCCGCCGCGCGAGTTGGCCCTGATCGCCGATTGGGAAAAGAAGATCGACGCATTAGCGCATGGCGTCTTGAAGCAGGACATTCGGCAGATTGCAGGCACGCCGAGCTGGGTGCTGCTGTTTTTCGAACGGCTGTTCGCACTTAAGCCGGACCGCGAACGAAGACTCAGTGCGTTCTTCCCTAATCTGGAATTGGTGACGCATGGCGGGGTGAATTTCGCCCCGTACCGGCCGCAATTCGACGCACTGCTTCAAGGCAGCCATGCCGAGACGCGTGAGGTCTACGCGGCGAGCGAAGGTTTCATTGCGTCGGCGGACCGAGGACCTGGCGAGGGCATGCGGCTTGCCGCCGACCACGACAATTTCTTCGAATTCGTGCCGCTGGACGAGTTGGCGTCGGCAAATCCCACCCGACATTGGGCCGGAAACATCGAGCTCGGCATCGACTATGCGGTTGTGGTGACGAGCTGCGCGGGCCTGTTCGCCTATGTGCTGGGCGATACGGTGAAGTTTGTGGACCGCAAACCACCGCGCCTGCTCGTCACCGGACGCACGTCCTATTCGCTCTCGTCGTTCGGTGAGCACTTGACCGGCGATGAAATCGAGGATGCGGTCAGCACAGCGGCAAAAGCGATTGGAGCTGCCATCACCGACTTTTCGGTGGGGTCGATTTTTCCAGACGCTTCAAGCAGCCGCGGCGGCCATCTCTACGTCGTGGAATTCAGCGGCACGGTCCCCAACGCGGCCGAAACGAAGCGCTTCCTCGATGAAATCGACGCGGTGCTGTCACGCCGTAATGACGATTACCGCGCACACCGCTCGGGCGGATTCGGGTTGGAACCGCCGCAGCTGAAAGCCGTACCGCGCGGCACATTCCAAGCATGGATGAAATCGCGCGGACAGCTCGGGGGGCAGCACAAGGTGCCGCGCGTGATTGCGAATGCAGAGCTGTTCAATTCACTGCGCGCGTTTGTGGATCGTACCTGATCAGCTCGGGCGGCCCTGGCGGTCTGACGGTTCCAGGGCAATTTCGAGCGCACCCGGATAGCCGAGCGTCGGAAAGGCGCCGAAATCGGTCAGATAACGGCGGTAGCCGGTTGCACTGTCGCCGGGCGCAATGCTGACGCGCTTGTCCTTATAACCCGGCGCGGCGCAAATTATGTCCGTGCGTCCCGGGCTTTTTGGAACGGTGATCGCGCCGCGCGTGGGATCGTAGCGGCCGACCATAATGCCCGCCTGATAGGCATCGCAGCTGGCCATGGCCGGCATGACCGTCAGCGCAATCTCCTGCGGGCTGTTGTCCAGCTTGGCCGAAGCGCAGCCGCTCAAGGCGACGGCAAAAGCGATAAGGACGATCTGCTTTGCAATCTTCACGCGCGTCTCCTTGCGGCAAGCGAGCCGACAATGGCCTAACGCAGGAATGGGTAAGTGCGCAAGAGAGCGGCCTCAACCAATCTCTGGCGCAGCCGTGGCGTCAGCGGATTCCTGTCCTTCCCAACAGCCGGGCATCGACGCTCGACACCGTCGCGTGCAGCCATCGCCGGATAGTGGGCGTATGCCGCTCGAAAAGGAGGTACATGAGCCAGGAGCAGGCCAGAGCAGCAAGAAGCAAGAGTGCAAACATGGCTGCCGCGTTCGCTCCTGGCGCTTGGGGTTTAATCGCCAGCGCCCCGGCAAGAAACATAAGAATCGGAAAATGGGTCAAATAAAGCGTGTAGGACATTGCTGCACCGCTGCTTATGAGGGATCCGCGGCGGGCAGCCAGCTGTGGCAGCATCAACGCAAAGCTCGCTCCCAAGACAAGGTCTTCCACGAAAATTGTCTGCACGCTGGGCGATGTGATCGCCTTTGAGACGACCAGCACCGCACAAAATCCGATGCTTCCGGCAATGAACAAAGGGGCCGCACGCGTTCCAGCCCTATAGACGGACCAGGCAGCGGCTCCCAAAAGCCAGATAGCGCCATAAGCTTCGATGATCGGAGGAAGCCACATCGCGATGACCAGCGCCGCCACAACACAGGCGATTCGCGCGCTGGGCTGAAATGGTTTCGCAACGGCGATGACCAACAGCGGAAACAGAACGTAATACCAGAACTCGTAAGCGAGGCTCCAAAGCGGATCATTCGATCCGAATGTCGGAACCGCAATGGTTTGCAGAAATGCGATATTGCCCAGGAAGGTCTGTCCATCGAAGGGACGCCCACGCAGATAGTCTAATGCCGCGGTCAAGAGAAGTGCCGGAATCAGCACCGTCCAGAGCCGCGCCATACGCCTGATGGCATAGTCGGGCCATGACCATCTGCCTTCGGCGGCCGCGGACAGAACGGCGCGCCCGATCAGAAATCCGCTTAGGACAAAGAAGATGACCACAGCCTGCCGGCCAAGACCCGTCAGAAGATACAACGGTATGGACCATAACGGTCTCGCGCCAGTCGATGCATAGGTCGTAAAAGTAAGTAACCTCGCATGTCCTGCGACGACGGCGAGTGCGGCCAACCCGCGGCAAACGTCCAGCGCTGGAAATCGCTCTCGTTCGTTCATGCCAAAAGTCTAGCACAGACGCGGCGCGCATGGCCGGTTAGAAGTCCGGCGTCTTGGCCTCGGGCATGTGATAGTCGAAGATATTGGTGTTGTTCTCCGCGCAGATCTTTTCCTGGAAATCCTGGTCGATTCGGCGGTAGCGCCGCTTTGCGGTCCAAGCTTTGTAGAACGCGCCCGGGTCTTCGACCGTGAACTCGGCTTCCATGCCCGCGCCATTGTCGATCTTGCGCCAGCGCTCGACGACGTGCAGCTTTTCGGTGTGGGGCGTGCGGTAGATGTCGACCACGGTCTTGTCGTTCATACCGATGGTGTCGATCACCAGCGTGTCGCCTTCGTAATGGCCGACCGATTCTCCGTACCAGGACGGCTTCAGATTGCGCGAATGCGGCACATTCATGTAGACGCGGCGAATCTGGTTGTCTTCGGTCCAGATCATCCACACTTCTTTGGGCGTCTGGAGAAACAGAACGGGGTCCGGCCCGCCATAGCCCATGAAGAACGGGACGCCCGCGGGAACGCAGCTCGACTGCGCCGTGAACGCGCTTTTCTTGCCGGCGAGGATTTCGTCGATGTCCTTCTTCATCGACTCTTTCACCCAGGGCATTAGATTCGGGTTCGTCAAATCGGCGATACGGAAGGTCGGCTGGGTACCCGCGCCATTAGGGACGAAGGGATGCGCAGGGTCGCTCGCGATAGGCCCGGGCGTCTTACCGGGAACAGCCTCATATCCCGGACCACCGCCGCCCAATCCGACCCAGCCCGCGAAATTGGACGAAAAATCCGGAACACCGGCAGGCACCTGCGCGGAAGCAGATGCGGTTACAGCAGTTGCGAAAAGCGCGCACGCGGCACCCGCGCTTCTCCTGGTGAACGAGACCATTGTCGCGCCTCCCTCTTTATGCTGCGACAGTTCTCTTCAGGCCATGCCGGAAATTACTTCCAGCGCTGCATCGCCTGATAATGCAGGGACTCTGGCGGCAGTTGAGCCAATTCCATCCGGTTGCCGAACGGGTCCGTGACGTTGGACAGGATCGCTTTCGTGGCGCTGACATTGACGTCGGCCACCATTGCGCCACGCCCACGGAACATGGCGACGGCATCTTTCGTGCTGTCGACCACGACGCCAAAATGGCTGATGCCGACCGGCCGGCCATTGGCGGGCTGCAATTCTACGAAGGTGTTCTGGCTGATCTGCACGTAGACGAGCTGCACCTCGCCCTTGTCGTTCTTGGAGCGGAATGCTTCGGGGAAGCCCAGTGTCTTGGTGTAATACGTCACGGCCTTGTCCAGGTCGGGCACGATGATGCCGACATGGTTCATCGCAACGACGCCCTTGTTCGGGCTGAGATTGCTTTGAGCAACAGCGGTGTGAACCGCGATGCCACCGACGACAAGACCTGCAACAAATAGAGCTAACCCGCGCATGCGAACCCTCCCGTTCATAGTGCCTGCCCGGAGGATAACATCAGCGGACGGCAGCCGAACAGCGGGCCCCCGGAAGAACTATCCTTTCCGTGGCGTTTTTTGATCAGTTCGCGGGACGGTCCGGCTCAATCGACTTTTCCGGTAATGAGGTTTTAAAAACCCGGCTTACTTTCCTGCGGGATGACCCCGAATGTGGACCGGTCCGCGAAGTCGCGATTGTTTTCCGCGCAGACCAATTCTTCGAGCTGCACGACAGCTTTGTCCTGCTGATATTCCGCCGTGCCTTTCCAGGGCGCGGTAAAAGCACCGGCATCGTCCACTTCCACCGTGACTTGGATGCGTCTGCCGAAAGGCGTGTTGTAAGGCAGATAGCGCTCGACGACGTGAAGCTGGTCTGTGTGCGGCGTGCCGAATGCGTCCACCACCGACATTTTGTGCGTCTTCAGGCCGATCGTATCGACGACCAGCGCCCCGTCTTCATACCGGCCCACGGATTCTCCGTACCAGGATGACTTCACGTTACGTGAATGTTGCCGGTCAAGCCAAATGCGCCGCACCTGATGATTGCGCTGATAGATGATCGTGACGCGATCCTTGGTTTGGAGGAACTGCACATCATCCAGCAGGTTCACCGCCTGCGGCACACCGGACGGCCAGCAGGAATCATCGGCCGTATAGACATGCTGCAAACGGATTTCCGATTCCGCATTCTTCCTGACGATGTCGCCGGCCCAGGGTTGCAGGATGGGATTGTTCCAATCGCCGGCCCAGATGTTCTCTGCATCGGGACTCTTCACATCGAGCCGCTGCACCGGCTTGCCGCCGCCCTCGTCGGAAGGGTCGAACCAGAGATCACCGATACGGAGGAAGAAGCCAGACAAGTCGGGCGCAGCAGCGGGCGCAGGCGCTGACTCGGCGGAGGCGAGCATGCCCGTGCATAAAGCGAACGCGACGCAGGCTGCCAATGTCGGCTTCACTGTTTCCCCCGTCTTCAACCCGGGCTGTGGCAAACCGCTTCGATATTGTGACCGTCAGGATCGAGCACGAACGCGCCGTAATAGTTGGGATGATAATGCGGCCTAAGACCCGGCGCACCATTATCCTTGCCGCCTGCGGTCAACGCCGCCCGATGAAAAGCGTCCACGCTCGCGCGGTCTTTCGCAAGGATTGCGATGTGAACCGGCCGTTCCAATTTGCCTTCGCCGGCGAACCAGAAATCCGGTTTCCTGTCAGCTCCGAAACCTGCGACCGCGTAGCCGGCTTCGGTCTTGTCCGCCGGCACTTCCATGATCAGCGTGTAGCCCAGCGGCGCCAGCGCCTGCGCATAGAACGACTTGGCGCGGTCGTAGTCCGATACGGAAAAGCCGATGTGATCGATCATGACGTGTCCTCTCGCGCTTGCAGGCGGCGGTCTAAGTCCGCGGAAGCAGCGCCCGCGTGGGGAGAGGCCAAAGCCTTCCCCGTGCGGTAAGACTACGGCTCCAGACTGGCGACGTAGGACGCTACGGCGATCATGTCGTCAGGCTCGAGATTCTGCACCACCATCTGCATGAAGGTCACCGAACCCGTACGCGCATTGTGCTGAATATCGTAGAGCTGTCGCATGACGTAACTTGGAGAGCGACCGGCGATGTGAGGCACGTCGCCCGCGCCGTGCAGGTCAGGCCCGTGGCACGTCGCGCAAGCGGTCGTCTTGCCGCCACCGGTGGTGACGATGTTCTTGCCTCTTTCCAGACTGCCCTTCGGGACGTACGCCACATAGGTCGTGCGGGGATCGCGCAACTCCGCGCGCTCCAAATCTTCGGGCACCTCGATGATGCGCTTGCCGATCGGCTCCGTGCCCCCTTCGGGATCTTTCGCCAAGATGCCGCCGGCAACGAATGTTTTTGGCACCGTGTCGGTCTCGGTGACCTTCACATAGGAGGCAAGCGTCAGCCCAGAAAAGTAAGCCGCCGCGGCGTCCACATCCTCAGGCGTCAATTTGCCGGCGATGTCGATCATCTGCTTCTGCACGGCGCGCTCCGATTCGGAGCCTCTCCGCGCGCCGGTTTTGAAGTTCTCGATCTGATGTTTGATGTATTCCTGCGGCAGGCCCGCAAGCGAGGCGTTGTCCGGCCGGCCGGCGCCGTTGGGCTGGTGGCAATAGGCGCAGGCCCGCACGCCGGGCTTACCGACGCGAACGATGTCCGGCATCGGCGGATGGTCGTTCGGATGCCAGTCCGCGACGCCCTCGCTGCCTTCGATCTGGGCGCGGGTGAATACCATGTCGCTGTCCGGTACGCGGTATTGCTTTCCGTCATCCTTAGGCTTGGCTGCTTGGGGACCCCCGATGCGTTGCTGCACTTCTACCGGATATGCCCAGGAGGGAAATTCTTCAGCGCTGGCAAAGAAATAGGGGAAAGCGAGGGGCGAAAGGCAGAGCGCACCCAAGCCGACCATGGTCAATTTGTTCATGCACGCCCCCTCCCGACCGGGCGACACTTTTCCGCATTTCCGGGCCGGGAAGATGCTGATTGGATGCGGCCCTGGCAAGTCCGCCAAAGTCGCAGGGTTACCAGCTTCTGCTTTGAGGCAGATCAATCCCGCGAGAGGCGAAACGCGTTTAGAAGTCGGGCGTGGCGGCCGTCGGGATCTGGAAGTTAAACAGGACCTGGTTGTTCTCGGCACAAACCTGTTCTGTGAGCGGGTCCGGGGCGCGGCGGTAACGGACGAAGGATTGCCAGGGCGCGTTGAACGTCTCGGGATCTTCGATCGCCAGATCGACCTGAAGCCGGGCGCCATCCTCGATCATTTTCCAGCGCTCGATCACATGCAGCCTGTCGCTGTGAGGTGTGCGGTAATTGTCCACGAAGGTCCGCGTGTTCAAGCCAATGGTGTCGACGACAAGCGTGTCGCCTTCATAGTGTCCGATTGATTCTCCGTGCCAAGACGGTTTGACATTCTTGGAATGAGCCTCGTTCAAGTGGATGCGCCGCACCTCCTGATTGGCGTCGAAGACGATCGTGACTTCCTTCGGACCCTGAATGAAATAAAAATTGCCGCCGCCCAGGAGATCGAAAACCGGAACGCCGGGCGCGACACATGATGCGCGCGGACTGAACGCCATCTTGCCTGCCAGGACTTCGGCGATGTCCTTTTTCATGATGTCCTTCGCCCATTGCTTCACATTGGGATTGGACAAATCGCCGATGCGGAAGGTGGGCTGCTTACCTTCAACGATCTGCGAGTTGAGCACGAGCGGATGGGCTGGATCTGGCCTGATCGGGCTGGGCGAACCCGGCATTGCCACCAGATCGGCTTGTGCCGGACCGACAGTCCAGCCCTGCCCGCCGCGCGAAAAATCCGGCACCGATGCGGGCTGCGCCGCAACGTCGCCGGCAGAAAGCGTGGAGACGAGAAGAGCAGCGCTTGAAAGCGCGCGGCGCGTTGATCGGTTCATTGCCCTTCTCCCCCCTTTGGTTCAGTTCGCCCCGGCGTTAGCGCCCGCTGCGCCGTTCGGGTTGCCCTTCAGCGTCCCGTCGGGGAGCGTTACCGCCATGAACTGACCGCCATGCGTTCCGTCCTTCAGCGGATGAATGATGGCTGTCACTTTCATCCCGGGCGTCAGCGTCTTTGGTACCCAGCCCTGGCGCGCGAGACCACCCGGCGCGCCCATTTCGATGGCCCATTGATCGTTGCCGACGGTCATGAGGATCCAGCTATGCGGGTTGGTCCACTGGAATTCCTTTACCGTGCCTTCCAGCGTCATCTTTTTGTCCGCGTCGAACATTGCGAAGGAATGATGCGCAAGCGCAGGCGCGGCATAGATCAACGCCAGTGCGGCACATGCGAGGACTGTGCGTTTCATTGGACTTCTCCTTGTAAATCGAACCATCTCGAACAATTGCACACCAGGCTGCCCCGCCCCTGACGCGAAGCTGAAAGTAAGCTGTACAGCCGGCTTGATCCCGCTTGCATTCAGGGCGCGGCTGGCCTTTGCTCGGCTGCTGGGGAACGCGATGCGCATCCTTCTCGTCGAGGACGATCCCGAACTCGCCCGCCGCTTAGGCGATGGGCTGCGTCGCGAAGGCTATGTCGTCGAGCATGCCGCTACCGGCGAAATGGGATTTCTTCTCGGGCGCGACGAGAATTACGACGCGGCAATTCTCGATCTTGGACTTCCCGATCTTCAGGGCGTGGACGTGCTGCGCCGCTGGCGCAAAGCCGACCGTAAGATGCCGGTTCTCATCCTCTCGGCGCGCGGCAGCTGGACGGAAAAGGTCGAGGGCCTGAATGCCGGCGCCGACGACTACATCACCAAGCCCTCGCATGTGCAGGAAATCGTGGCGCGCTTGCGCGCGCTTATGCGCCGCGCCGCCGGAACGAGTTCACCGACGCTGGTGCACAACGATATCGAATTGTCGCCTGCATTGGGCAGCGTTTCGGTCGCGGGAAAACCCGTCGAGTTGACGGCGCAGGAATTGCGCATTCTCAACTATTTCATGCATCGCCACGACCGGCTGATTTCGCAGAACGAACTGATCGAACATCTGTATCCCTTCGAGGAAGAGCGCGATCCCAACACGATTGAAGTCTATATCGGCCGCCTCCGCCGAAAGCTTGGGCGCGACGTGATCAAGACTCAGCGCGGCCTGGGATACCGCCTTTCATGATGGCGCTGCTGCCTCGCTCGTTGCGCGCGCGCCTGATCCTCGGCGCGGTGATCTGGATTGCGGTCGGCGTATCGGCGGCGGGCGTCTTCATCTCGGCGCTGTTTCGTCAGCATGCCACCGCGCTGGTGGATTCGGAAATGCACGGCCATCTGGAAGAATTGGGCACGCTGATCGATGTCAACGCCGAGGGCATGCCCGAACTTTACCGCACACTGAGCGATCCGCGCTTCAGCCAAGCGGGGTCGGGTTACTCCTGGCAAGTCAGCCGCAACGGAAAGCCGCTGATCAAATCCACATCGGTGAGCACGGCCGACCCGCCCATTCCCGACGACACGTTGGCGATTGGGGAAATGCGCCGGCATCTCATGCCAAGCGGTCCGGAAACGCTGATCGTTTGGGAAAGCCTGTTTTTGCCGGACGCGAACGCCGAACCCTTACGGCTGCAAATCAATGTCGATGCGACGGTTGTCGACAGAGTGTTTCGTACCTTCGACATCTCGCTCGCCGCGTCGCTTTTGCTTCTCGCCGGCGCTCTCATTGCAGCAGCCACATTGCAGATTGGGTTTGGGTTGCAGCCGATGGTGCGCTTAAGACGCGCGCTCAAAGCGATCCGCGCGGGGAAGGAAACGCATCTGCCGCGCCGTGTGCCGCTGGAGGTGCAGCCGGTCGTCGATGATCTCAACGGGCTGATCGACCTGAATGCGCAAATGGTGGTTCGCGCGCGTGCGCAGGCCGGCAATCTCGCCCATGCGTTAAAAACGCCGCTGGCGGTACTGACGGACGAGGCCTATCGGCTGCAACGAGAGGGCGAAAGCGAAGCCGCGGACGTGATTCTTCAGCAATGCCAACGCATGCAGCGGCAGATCGATTATCAGATTGCGCGGGCGCGTGCAGCCGCTTCGCGCTCGGTGCCCGGCGTGAATTCCCTTGTCTTGCCCGCCGTCAACAATATCGTCACCGCCATGCAGCGTCTGCATTCGGAAAAAGGACTCAAGATCGATGTCTCGGTAGATCCCGAATGCGTGGTTCAGTGCGACCCGATGGATTTGAGCGAGATGCTGGCAAATCTTATCGACAATGCGTGCAAATGGTCGAACGGGCGCGTGCGCATAGGGGCGACGACCGAGGAAGGTGCAGGTCAGGCCGTCATTGCCGTCGAAGATGACGGTGCAGGACTTCCCGCGGGCGCGCAGGACATGGTCTTTCAAATCGGTCAGCGCCTCGACGAGCGCGTGCCGGGCTCTGGCCTCGGGCTGCCCATTGTTCGCGACCTCGCCCAGCTCTATGGCGGCCAAGTGCAGCTGAAGGATTCCGCGCTGGGCGGCTTACGCGCCGCGCTAAGCCTTCCCTGCCCCGTGTGAAGCTTAAAAGTCCGGCTTCGTGGCGGTTGGGACTTTTTCGTCCTGGCCGTAGGGAACGCTGGGGTTTTCGGCGCAAGCGACTTCCGGCCACTCGTTCGAGCCACGGCCATAGGTCACAGTGCCCGACCAGGGCATCGTGAAGACCCCCTCGTCTTCGACGGTGTAATACACCTGCAAATGCTTGCCGCGGTAATTGCGGTCAATGGTGCCCACGCCGGCGCGGAAATTTTCCTGGCGGTCGCGTTCGAGCCCGTCTTTCGCCTCTTCGTAATCGATCAGCCGATAGCGCTCGACCATGTGCAGCGACTTTGTGTACGGCGTCCCGTAGAGATCGATGATCGCGAAGGGCCGGTCGACCTTGATGCCAACCGTGTCGATCACCAGCGTGTCGCCTTCATAATGGCCCACCGAATCTCCGTACCAAGACGGTTTCAGATTGCGCGGATGGGCCGCATTCATGCGGATATACCGCATCTCGTGATCCTGATCGTAGATCATGAGGACATGATCGCCGCGTTGGAAAATCTGCAGCGCGAAATTCTTGTAGATGGACGGTCCAGGCTCGGGCCAGCACTGGTTGGCGGGGCTGGGCGCGACAATGCCGTTAAGGGCCATCTCGCCCATTTTCTTCACCGCCGCCGCCGCTTCGGGTTTCAGAATCGGATTGTTGTAATCCCCGACGAGCTGATTGTAGTCGCTGGCGCCGTCCTCCTTGCGCCGCTTCAGGTTTTTAAGACTCGTCGGGCCGGAGGCCAGGGGCTCCGGGCCGGGAAGCGAGGGATGCCACCAGATGCCGGCGAAGTCGGGAATTGGCGCTGTAGAGGGGGCCGGCGCTGCCGATGCGGCAACGCAAAAACTCAGTGCAATCGACCCCGCAAGAACAAACCGCTTCATGACCTGGTCCTCCCATCCCATTGGTCTACTGTAGCATAGTCGCCGCCGTTCTGCTTCTGCACGGGCGCGCAAACCGATATAGTGGACGAAGCTCATTCTGCTGGGAGGGGATGATGAAAACGGCTTGGCTCTGTGCAGGATTGTTTGGGCTTTTGCCGGCGCTCGCGATGGCGCAGACAACGCAGGATTTGGTCAACAGCGGGAAGAATACCGACAACGTCACCACCCAGAGCATGGGCTATGACCGCAAGAGCTACAGCCCGCTCAAACAGATCGACAAGACGACTGTGAAGCGGCTGGTGCCGATCTGGAATTCCAGTCTGATCAACGATTCGGGCGAACTCGCAGCACCCACCGTCTATAATGGCGTGATGTACGTCATCAATGGCAAGTGGAGCTTCGCCATTGATGTCGAGACCGGAAAGCAGCTCTGGCGCACGCCCGTACGGCTTGAGCCGAATACGCCGCAACGGCTGAATTACGCGCGCGGCGCGGCGACGATCTACAACGGCAAGCTCTTCCGCGTGAGCCTCGACAATCACGTGTTCGCGCTGGACATGAAAACCGGCAAGGAGCTGTGGAATCAGAAATTCGCCGAATCCAAAGAGGGGTTCTATTCAACGGGCGGACCGATCATCGCCAATGGCGTGCTGATCTCCGGCGTTGCCGGCGGCGAATCCACCACGCGCGGATTCCTGGACGGGTGGGACCCCGATACGGGCAGGAAATTGTGGCGCCGCTACACGATTCCGGCGCCCGGCGAACCCGGCTCCGAGACGTGGCCGAAAGGCACCGACGCCTATCTGCAAGGCGGCGGGCCGACTTGGCGATCGGGTTCTTATGATCCCGAGCTCGATCTGGTCTATTGGGGCACCGGCAACGCCGAGCCTTACGACCCACGCCCACGCGAAGGGCTCGATAGTCTGTACACGAACAGTGTACTGGCGATCCGTCCCAAGACCGGTGAGCTGGTCTGCTATTACCAGTACACGCCAAACGACGTGTATGACGTGGACGCCACCGATGAGCAGGTGCTGGCTGATATCCGCATCAACGGCCAGATGCGCAAGGTGATGATTCAGACCAACAAGAATGGGTTCTTGTATGTCGTCGATCGCACGAATTGCAAACTGATCGCGGGCAACCCGTTCACAAAGGTGAATTGGGCGACCCATATCGACATGGCGACCGGGCGGCCGGTTCTGACCGATATCTACAAGCGTTTTGCATCGGGCGAGGAAGTGGAGATTTATCCCTCGCGCGGCACCAATGCCGTGCCGGCAGCGTTCGACCCGACAACGGGATTGCTCTATGCCAGCCCGTGGAATGTGCCGCGCCTGCAGAAGCTCGCGCCGCCCAAGCCGGTGGAGATTGGCGGCGCCTCAACGGGGGTTCTGGCGCGGCAGCCCGAGCAGAAGCCGGGCGAAGCGATGGGCTATTTCGTGGCGCTCGATCCGCTGACGGGTAAACGCAAATGGGAAGTGCCACTGACCGATTTGCCGAGCTCTGCGGGGATGCTGGCGACCGGCGGCGGTTTGATATTTACCGGTAAGCTGACGGGCGAATTTGTCGCGCTAGACAAGGACACGGGCCAGACGTTGTGGCAATTCCAGACGGGATCGAGCGTCAATTCGACGGCGATCACCTACACGCATAAGGGGCGGCAATATGTGAGCATCGCGTCGGGCTTGGGCGGCGTTCTCGCGACGCGCTACGCGTTTCAGAAAATGCCCGCCGGCGGCTCCATGTGGACGTTCGCGGTAATGCCGCAGTGAGGAGCTAAGGCGCGTTAATCCGGAACGGCGTGAATTTTTCGAACTCGCAGGTCTGTCGGTTCAGCTTGTCATTGTCCAAGTCGTGCCAAACGTAATCAGCTTGGATGTGGTCCAAAATCACGCGGCCGCTGAACATATCCAGATCGAACATCTTCGACGTGATCTTCAGCGTCGTACCATCCCAGGTCCAGGCGGCATTCTCGTCTTCTTCACCGGTCATGTAGACCGCCTGCGCGCGCCCGCCATCGGTAAGAATGAAGGCCCGCATGAAACAGTCGCTCGTCGTACGCCACGCACCAATGGGCGCAGTGTCCGCTGCGTGAGCTGATAACGCGCAGATGGACACAAGCACCGCGAGAGTTTTAGAGAGACGCTGCATCCCGGATGTCTCCCTAGCGCAATCCCCTAAACACGAATTTCTGCACGCGGTAGCCCTGTGACTCGCCAGTGACGATGTTGCCTTGCGGGTCGACGTCCAGACTGTGCAGGTGGAAGAACTCACCGGCTTTGCGCCCAGGTCCGCCGATATGGCCGATTTCCTGAAGCGATTGGCGATCCAGAATCGCGATGCGTTCGTTCGAGCCGTCCGCAATGTACAAAAACCGCTGCTGCGGATCGGCCGACAAACCAACTCCGAACGCGGTGCCGGTCCCTTGCGACTCGCGCTTGATGAAGCCCTCTTTGATGAACTTGCCTTCCAGCGTGAAGGCCTGCACGCGATTGTTTGCGCGGTCCGTCACATAGACGGTGCCGTCATTAGACACTTCGATCCCGTGCGGCGTGTTGAATTGCGCGGGGCCTTGCCCCGTCGCTTGCCGCGCCTTCGACGCCTTGTCGTCGGGCTTGTTGCCGTACGCGCCCCAGTGCCGCTTATACGCGCCGGTGTTTGCATCGAACACGACCACGCGGCGATTGCCGTAACCGTCGGCAACGAACACTTCGTTCGTCTTGTCGTAGACGGTGATGCCCGCGGGCCGGCTTAGATGCGTGGTGTCGTTGGAATCGACGCCCACACCTTCCTTGCCGATTTGCAGCAGGAATTTTCCGTCACGCGTGAATTTCAGCACCTGCCCATCGCCATCGCCATTGCCTGTCAGCCAGACATTGTCGTGCGCATCGATGGCGATGCCGTGCTCGCCGCTGCCTGGACGTCCATCGCCGTTCAGCCGCTTTTCGGCTGTGCAGGATTGGCACTCGGCAAACGCGGAATGCAGACCCCCGCGATTGAACCATTGATATTTGCCGTCCTTGCTCGGCCCGCCCCAGCCCTGCAAATATTTTCCTGTCGCACTGAATTCGACGACCGGCGGCGCGGGACCCCAGCCGTTTTCGGTCGCGTTGCCTTCCTCCAATGTGTGCGGACGATGAAACGCCCACACATTTCCGTGGCTATCAGCCGTCGCGCCACCGACGCCGCCGAACAGCATGTGCTCGGGCAGCGTCGGAAAGTTCGGGTCCACTTCAAAGATCGGCACCTGCGGCTTGTTTTGCGCGATGACGGGCTCTGAACCTGCGAAGGCCACGACCGCAAGTGCCGCAACACTTGCGCCGAAGATGTGCCGTTTCATGTCCGGATTCATATTTCTGGCCTCCCGTTTGACCCGCACGATACACCCGCGAGAGCGCGCCGCTAAGGGCTCTGCCCAGTCAAGCGGCAGCGTTTATCGACGTGGTCTCCCAGCCGCCTTAGCCGCCCTGGGATACATTCTCGGGCGCGAGCTAATTTGCAGCGCCGGAAGAAGCGCGGCAAGTGATCAGTCTTTGGTACTCGCGCACCATCTCCTGCGCTACATCCCTCATCATGCGCGGGGGACCGACGCCGCTGCGGAGGCGGTGAACCCACGCAGCATCCGCCGAAAGAGCAGCGATCGTGGCCGCCCAGTTCTTAGGGTCGTCGGCTCGCAGCAACAGACCATCGACGCCATCGGTGACGACCTCGGCAATGCTCCCAAGCCGCGAGCCCAACACCGGCGTGCCGGCCTGGAAAGCCTCATAGACGACGAGTGGACCGGTTTCCATCCACCGCGATGGAACCACGATGAAATCATATCGCTCCATCGCATGCCGCACTTCGGCGGACGACCGCGCCTGTCGAAAGTGCACCCGCGCATCTTTCTGAGCATGCAGAGCCGACACATAGCCCTCCGAACCAGGCTGCGAAATCCCGTAAACGTCCAGCGTTACGCGCGTATGCGGCATGAGTTGGAACGCGCGCAGAATTGTGTCCAAGCCCTTCATCGGATCGAGCCTGCCAAAAAACGCAAGCCGCAGTCCTGCGCTGGCGCTGGCCGGAAGATCATCCGAAGTCCCAAGACCTGCTCGCGCCGCGCGCGCTCCTTGGCGGCACAGGACCAACTTCGATTGCGGAACGCCGTTCAGAAGCAAGACGTCGCGCACCCAATTGCACACGGCAATCACGCGATCGACTTTCTGCAGCAAGGTTCGCGCGCTGTCATGAAAACCTGCCGTGGCTTCGGCCATCTGCACCGCGGTAAGCGTCCGGCCCTTCACGCCGGAATGACTCAACATGCGGCCGACGCCAGGCGGCAGACTCGCCAACAGTCTGCCCACGGGTTGGGGCACCCCATGTTTGTGAAGGGTGCAACGCGTACAGGTCTTGACCTCCATCAACCCGGAGCAAGGTTGCGCACCGAATGCCATCATCGTGCCCCGCAGGCAGGTCACCGTTGGCGTGTGATACGTCAGCAAGGTGCGTGCGCCAACTTCGTGTGCCGCATCCACCAGCAGATGCGATACGGCAGCGGTGTGCGCGTGAAGATGAACAATGTCAGGCCGCAGTTCCCCAAGCAAAGCGCGGAAGGACTCGGCGGCGGTCTTATCGGGCTCGCCATAGGCATGGCGCAAACCCTGCTGCGATGATTTCCTGAACCGGTAAACCTCTACGTCCTGGTCGATGTATTTGGCATCTTGCATACCGGGAGCCGCAACGGCGCCTCCTATCCCAAGTTCGCGCAGCGCGGCCAGGAGCTCGGCGACGTAAACTTCCGTCCCTCCTGCGTCGTCAGGAAAAAAGGTGTAGGGGACGTGGAGCACCGAAACGGGCGCGCCTATCCTCCCCACGCTGATACCCAAACCCGCCCAACCTCTCCGTCAATTTGCCCCCTCGACGGATGTCCAACTATGTCTGATGAGGGCGCAGTGGGGAATAGGGTGGCGCCCCATGGCACGGCTTTGATTGGCTGGAACTTGGCGGATGGACTACGCTCGCCAGCACGGCAGATTTAAAGGAGATCTTGTGAGGCTCTTCGTGAATGCGGACGATTTGGGCATGAGCCCTGCCGTGAACGAGAAGACCTTCGATCTTCTACGCCTCGGCCTGATCGATTCCGCTTCCATTATCGCGAACGCGCCTTATGCCGCGGCCGCCATCGAGACGGCCAAAGCCCATCCGCAGTGCGCATTCGGCGTTCATCTGAACCTCACGCAATTCAAACCGCTGACCGGCGCTTCGGCACTTCGTCCCCTGCTAAACAGGGACGGTGACTTTGTGCATGGGGCTATCGCGCAGGCACAGCAGGCTCCTGCTTTCAAACGTGCCGTTTATCGGGAATGGCGTGCACAAATCGAATTTTGCACCGCTCGTAATTTAAAGCCGGCCCATTTGGATTCGCATCACCATGTGCACCTCATGCGAGGCTTCATCCCGATCGTGAAGCGGCTGCAATGGCGGTACGGCATCAAGCGTGTGAGAGGCATCGACCTGGCGGAAGGTTACCCAACAGAGACCACGCGGTCTCGCATCAGAAAATCCGCTTGGCGTTCTATCATGAGACTTGATGGCACAATCACGTCCGATTGCGTCATATCGCTTCTCGCCTTCAAGGAGGCCTGCGAAAAAGGCGAACTCCGTCGTTTCACGGGTCATAGCGGCGAAAAACTTGTCGAGATCATGATCCATCCGGGCAACGCTTTTAGTCCGGCGTTTGCCCGCGAAGTTGAATTGCTGCGATCGGGATGGCTGCAACGGATTTTCGATTCCGGGGCGCACAAGATCAGCCGTGTCCCCCGAGACCGTCGCGCCGAGGCACATTCGCCTTTCGTCAAGCCGCTGTGAGGAACGCGCTGAACTTGCTTGGCAAAGTTCTGGCAGGAAAGCTGCCAGGGCGTACCCTGCCATACGCCCTGCGGAACAAGATCGACATATGGCTGCGGACCGGCAGCAAGCGCTTTGAGTTTGAGCGTCTCTACCTGGAAAGCTCAGACCCATGGAACTTCCATGGCAGTTCGTACGAGCGGGAAAAATACCAACGCGTCCTCGCCGCCATATTGCAGCATCGCAGCGGGACGCAAGCGGTACTGGAACTCGGATGCAGCATTGGCATTTTCACAAAAATGCTCTGTGAGAAGTTCAAAGCAATCGTCGCAATCGATGTCGCGCAGGCGGCCATTGACCATGCAAAACGCCATTGCCGCCCATGCACCAACGTCGAATTTTTCCGGGGCGATCTCCGACACATCCATCTAATGCGGACATTCGACGTCATCGTTTGCGCGGAGGTTATCTACTATCTGCCGGCGGACGATGCGCCGCTTGTATGCCGAATGCTGCATGACCATCTTGCGCCGCATGGCATTGTTGTCCTGGTCGGAGAAAGCACAGGCACCTCTTTGCTCTGGGAATCTCTGCTAAGCACGAAGTTCAGCGCCGCCCACACAGAAACTGTGGATGACCCTATTCGGCCCTACCGCATAGTCGTATTCGAGGCAGCAGCCCAACGCTGACGGCCGCAACCCGCTTCGGATCAGATCGGTTCAGAAATCCGGTTTGCCGGCGCGCGGGACGTCGGTTTCTTTACCGGCGTAATACTCGGTGCGGTTTTCGACGCAGACGACTTCAGGCCAGGTACCCGCCGCGCGGCGGTAAATCATCCCGGCTTTCCAGGGCATGGTGAAGACGCCGTTGTCCTCGACGGTGAATTCAAGCGCCAGCGCCTTGCCCTTGTAATTCTGATCGATCATCAACCCCGAATCGTTGAACGGCAGTAACAGATTTTCTTTGCGCGTTCGCGCCTCCGCGGCTTTCGCGGTCTCATCATCGACCAGCCGGTAGCGTTCCACCACATGGAGCGACCGACTGTATGGCGTGCCGTACACATCCACCATGGCGTAGGGACGGTTCGTCCGTATGCCGACGGTATCGACGACCAGTGTATCGCCTTCATAATGGCCGATGGAATCGCCGTGCATGGACGCCGTCACGACTGCCGGATGCTTTCCGTTCAACCGCACTTGCCGGCTCTCATGATCGGGGTTGCCGTAGAGGATCGTGACCTTGTCCTGGGCCTGCAGCAGCTGGATGCCGATGGTCCATAAAATATACGGCACCGGCTGGGGCCAGCATTGGTTGCCTGGCGTTGGATAGGTGACGCCCCTCGCCGAAATATCGCCATGTCGCTTCACAACGGCCGCCGCCTCGGGATTCAGGATCGGGCTGCGGTAATCGCCGGTCAGTTGATCGCTGTTGCCGATGCCGTTCCGGCGCACCATGTTGAGCACGGGACCCGGGCCGGATTCCGGCGGATCGAACCCCGGCCAATAGGGATGCAGCCAGATGCCGGAGAAGTCCGGCCGGTCTGGCGCCGTCTGAGACGAGGCCGGCAGCACACACGCACCCGCCAATAGCAACGTCAGCAGAAGTGTACGCTTGCGCATCACGTCTCAGAATTAGAAGTCGGCTTTAGCGGCGGTCGGGATCGGCTCCAACTTGTATCCCAAAGGATTCATCCCGCCGTCCTCGGCGCAGATGGATTCCTCATAGGCCAGGTTCGTCCGGCGCCATTCCTGCCGAAGCGTCAACGGCGCGTTGAATGTGTCGGGGTCTTCCACGGTGATCGTTGCATTCAGCGTTTTGCCGTCTTTGGCAATCGTGAAACGCTCGACCGTATGGAGCTTGTCGGTGTGCGGCGTGCCGAAATTATCGATCGTGTGATATTGGCCGCCGGCGATGCCGATCGTGTCTACCACCAGCGTATCGCCGTTCTCGTAATGACCGATGGATTCACCGAACCAACTCGGCTTCACATTTGCGGAATGTTTGTCGGTCAGCTTGATGTGGCGCACGGTATTGTTCCGCTGCCACATCATGACGACTTCGTTGGGCTTTTGCAGGAAATAGACCGGCTCTAAAAAGAGATTCTGCCCGGGAACGCCGCCGGGCCAGCAGCGTGATTGCGCGTTGAATCCGATGGTCCTCCTGCCCGCCAGCAGATCTTGATTGCGCTCTTCCATCATCTTGGCGGCCCAAGGCTTCAGCACGGGGTCTTTGGCATTGACAATAGCAACCTGAAAGTCACCGCCGCGGAACAGTCCGCCATTCTGAATCTGACTGTTATAGGGATATTTCGGATCGGTCAGGATCGGCCCATGCGCGGCGCCCGGAGGGGGCGGCAGAATGTAATCCCAGAAATTCACGTTCCAGGACGCGTCGCGTGCCGGCGTAAAATTCGGGATGCCATCATTTGCAGGCGCGGCGCCGGAAATCCCCGGCACAATGGCCGCTGCAACAAGCCCCGCGAACACGGCCCCTTTCAAGACAGATTTAAACGACATGACGACTCCGTTCTTTCAATTCCTGAGGGCAAACGTCACCAGCGTGTGACCGGAAATAACCGTCACATATTGCTTGCCGTCGATCTGATAGGTGATCGGGGCATTCACGATGGACCCACCAAGATTGGCTTTCCAAAGCAACTTCCCGGTCTTGGCGTCGAGCGCATAAAAATAACCCTCGCGCCCGCCGGTGAACAACAGGTCAGAAGCCGTGGTCAGCATGCCGGCGTCGGCCACATCATATTGCGGGAAGGTCCAGGCGCGCTTGCCCGTCTTCGGGTCCACGGCCACAGTCGCTCCGCTGCCGACCTCGTTCGTCCAATTGTTGATCGGGCCACGGCGGCCCACGCCGATGGTCGGCGCTCCCGGCGTCGGCGATGCCACGGTGAACCCGCCGCCCAAGAAATTGCGGCCTTCCTGATAGTCCTGTTCTTCCGGGCGAAAAATGGCCGCGTAATTTTCCCAGACCGAGAAATAGAACAGTCCGGTGCGCGGGCTGAAGGACGGCGGATACCAATTCGTGCCGCCTTGCGTGCCCGGATAGGTCGGCATGCCCTGCGGCTGCGGCGTCTGGATGGGCTTGCCGTTCTTGTCGAGCCCACTCGCCCAATTCACTTTGACGAAGGGCTGACCGAGCAGGAATTTTCCGTTGCTGCGATCCAGCACATAAAAGAAGCCGTTACGGTTCGCCCACATCATTACTTTCGTGGGCCGGCCCTGCCAATCCATATCGGCGAGCACTGGAACCTGCACGGAGTCGTAGTCATAGCTGTCGTGCGGCGTGAACTGAAAATGCCATTTCAGCTTACCGGTGTCGGGATCGAGCGCCACGACAGAATCCGCATACAGATTATCGCCGGGGCGTTGCGCCGGGTTCCAATCGGGCCCGGGGTTCCCCACGCCCCAATACACGAGATTCAATTCGGGGTCATACGAACCGGTCACCCAGACTGACGCGCCTCCGTTCTTCCAGTCATCGCCATCCCAGGTCTCATGACCAGCCTCGCCAGGCCCGGGAACCGTATTGAAGCGCCAAGCTTGCTTGCCGGTCTTCAAATCATAGGCGGCGATGAAGCCGCGAATGCCGAATTCACCGCCGCCCACGCCGACCATCACTTTGTCTTTGACTACCAGCGGAGCCATGGTGACGGAATAACCAAGCTTGGGATCGCCCACTTGAACGTTCCACAAGGGACGGCCGCTTTTTGCGTCGATGGCCACCAGATGCGCATCCAGCGTGCCCATGTAGAGCGTGTCGCCGAGCATCGCGACGCCGCGATTATTCGCGCCGCAGCACACGCGCGCATCGGGTGAATTGTTGTAGCGATAGAGCCAGAACAGCTTGCCGGTCTTGGCATCGATGGCCATGACGTCGTTCGGGCGCTCTGTCACATACATGATGCCGTCAACGACCAACGGATTGGATTCCCAGGCGCCGAACACCTGATCCTGGACCACCCATTTCTGCTCCAGATTCGTCACATTGGCGGGCGTGATCTGGTTCAGCGTGCTGTAGCGCTTGCTATCATAACCGCCACCATAAGTGAGCCAATTCTGCGGCTCGCGCGCGGCGTTCAGAATGCGGTCCGGCGTAACTTGCGCTTCGGCGGAGGAAAGCCCGAACAGGGCGGCAAGGGCGAGCACATATCGCAGCGAGGTGCGCATCGTTTATCCCTTCAGCGAAATGAGGTAGGCGACAAGATCGGCAATCTCGTCCGTGCTGAGCTTCCCGGCAAAGGAAGGCATCTCCGAGGTCTGTCCGATGTCGTAGGTCTGAATGTCGGCCTTTTCGAGCGAGACAAGCCGCTCCTGCCTGTCCATCAACTGCACCGTAAACGTGTCTTCGTTGATGCGGCGGCCCTGAATGGTGCGTCCGTCGCGCGTGACGATGCGCACGGGACGGTTGATGGGCAGCATGGCGGCGTTTGGCTCAACGAGCGAGCGCTGAATAGCGGCGGGCTGACGGACAGCACCGATATCGCTCAGATCAGGTGCGATGCGCATGCCTTTGCCGTTGACGCGATGGCAAGATGCACAACCGCCTTTGCCTTCATAGATGGTCTGACCGCGCCGTGCGTCGCCAACGCGAAAGGCTGCGCCGGTGCGATCGAAGCCCGAGCGGATGAAAGCGACCAGCGAATTCAACTCGGCCGGCTGAAAGCGGAACGGCGGCATCCCCGCAGCGGCAACGCCTGTCGTGATAGTGTTGCGGATATCGTTGTCGGTGGAAGCGCGGCGGAACTGATTGCGGGGAAGGTTCACGCCATTGATGCTGTCGCCGTTCTGCCCGTGACAGATCGCGCATTGCGCTCCGTAGAGCCGGTTGCCTGCCTGAATATCCGCCGCGCTGTATTGGGCTTGCTGTCCCTGCGCGGCTGCGGGGATATTCAGCACGGCCCATGCAACCGCGGCCGCTCCGATGAAAGCGCCCGCGCGGTATCGCTTGCCCATCTCAGCCCTCCCGGCCGAATGCGCTATTTTTGCCAATCGTAGAGCGGCTTGCCCTTATCCACGGTGTGCGCCGTGAACAGGATGAGCTGGCCCGGGCCGATCACCTTGAACCCGCCATGCACCGCATCGCGCAAATTCAGGATGGGCGCGCCAGTCGCCATCATGGTCGGCTGTTGTCCGGGCAATTGCACCATGGCGCCTTGCACGACATAGCCGACCTCCACGCCGTGATGCAGATGCTGCGGAAATTCATCGCCGGGATTGAAGGTGCTGACCGAGCTGACGACTTCCATGTTCTGCGCGCCGGTCAGGTCCACGCGCCGAAGCTCCTTGCGTTGCGGCAAATCCTGCGCAGTTGCTGCGATGGAGAAAGCGACTGCGATGGCGGACGCAGCGAAGAACAAACCTGAATGAACAAACTTCATGACGCGTTTCCTTCCTTCGGTTCTCAGGGCGGCGCCCCGGGCGTAATGTAAATATTGCGCTCCTTATACGCGATGTAGACGTGTAAATTCGAGAGCGTCGACATCCCTAAGATGACGTCTTCCTGGCCAGACCGGTCTCGCGCCGGCAGTAGCGATCCCGTAACCGGCCTCACCGGCAAGCGCGCTTTTGTCATATCGGGGATCAACATGATCGATGGATCGCTCACGGCAACGTCTCCAAAAGTGATCGTCTTGAAGCGCCGGCGGTAGACGGAAGCCGTATATGCATCTCCGCGAATCTCGCCGAGCTTTTCCATGTCCGGCGCATTCGGATCGACGTGGAAGAATGTCTGCGCAGCATTGAGTTTCATCGTAGTTTCGCTGGCGCCGGTGTCCAGCATGGCAGTCATCTTCTTGCTATCCACGGTCACCGGAAAGGTGATGTGGGAGCCTTTGTCCATCCGGAACGGAATGATGGCCAGGGCTTTCGCTGGCCAATAGACCACCTTGCCCTTGCAGTGGTTGGGATCGATCAGATTCAGCTTACCGCCGGGAAAATCGAAGTCGGCATCGTAATTCTGCAGAATTTCTGCACCGAGCAGGCCGAGCGGCTGATCATCCGGAATCTCGACATTTTCGTCCGGGAGCAGCGTCGCCGCACCGCCAGCACCACGTGCCGGCGAACCGACGATGAATCGGAAATTCGGCGCACGCAGCGTTCCTAAAATGAGATCTGTGCTCGCTACCGATGTGCTGAGCGTGCCATCAACGGTGATCACGCCCGTAGAAGACACACCCATTTGCAATCCGAGCTGACGCACCGCGGGACGAAACATCAAACTGACGGCGGCTCCCGTATCGATGATCATGCGCTTCTGCTGCCCAGCGAGCAGGACGGGTGCAATCGGCACGCCTCCTGGCGCTCCGACCAGATCAACGGATGTGCTGATCTTTTGTGGGGCGCATTCCGCCGCCCGGGCCAATCCACCAGACGCGGCGGCAAGGATCGCGCCGCATATCAATGCCGTAACGGCACGCATGTGAACTCCCCAGACCGCTCTAAGATCAGAAATCCGCCTTCTTTGCTTCCGGCATCGGATATTCTTGCAGGTTAAAGAATTTCTCGAAGGCGTCATTGTTCTCCGCACAGATCGATTCCAGCATCGTGCCGCGGTCGACCTTCTGCCATCGCACCGTGCCAGACCAGGGCTGGTTGAACGTCCCGGGATCTTCAACGGTTACCGTCGCTTCCAAGCCCTTGCCACCGTCGATCAGCTTGAAGCGTTCCACCACGTGCATGTCCTTGGTGTGCGGCGTGCGCCAATTGTCGACGAAATCGAATTCGTGCTTGTCGAGGAAGCCGATCGTGTCGACGACCAATTCGCCATTCTCATAACGGCCGACCGATTCACCGAACCACGACGGCTTAGGATTGCGCGAATGCTGCTGGTTCAAATAGATGCGCCGCACTTCCTGCTGCCGCTGCCAGATGATCCATACTTCCTTCGGCGTTTGCACAAAGAAGATCGGCTCGGCCGGGAACAACAATTGTCCAGGCGTGCCACCCGGCCAGCAGCGCGATTGCGACGAGAACGCGCGGTGGCCGTCCAAAACATCCTTGTTGTATTTGCGCATCAGCTCCTTAGCCCACGGCTTCAGATTCGCATTCTCCGCGTCTGACATGCGTTCCATGACGCCGCGCTGATTGCCTTCGCCTACTTGCGGATAGGCGGGATCGAACGCGATGGGCGCGACCTTGCCGGGAATGGGACGGAAGTTGATACCGCCCTGCAGCAGCCAACCCGATTCGATAAAGCTGAAATTGGGGATGGAATTATCTTGCGCTTGCGAGCCGGCAATGGCTCCCACTGCAATCGATGCAGCCAACGCAACGACGCAAGGCAAACCCGTTCTGAACATCGCTTACTCCCTGTCTTAGATCTATTTGCAGTCGAACGGCTTACCCGGGTCGTTCTGTGCATTGACGCGATCGATATTCGCACCGGCATGATCGATCAGCGTGATCGACTGCTCGAACAGCAGCGCATTGGTATCGCCGGGCGCGGCTTCCGCTTCCGTAACATAGAGCTTGTGATAGGCCATATAGACCGAGGCGCGAAGCTGCTTGCCGCCGGGCTCGAATATATTGACTTGCCCGCCGGGCATGCCCGGATCGTAATCGCCCGTTCCGCGATAACGAACCTCGCCTTTCTTGCCCAACTCTGCGAGCGCTTGCGCGACGATCTGCTCATCGGCTTTCGGACCATTCGAGAAATCGGCGACCGTCTCCAAATAGCGATTGCCGCCCTGCTCGACATAGAACTGTTTGGCCGGAACGTTGATCCCGCTCGCCGTGGTGTAGCGGACGTCGCGCATCTGCGGCTGCGTCGGCCAGATCATGGCAAAGCCGTATTGGCAATTGGCGAGCAGAGGCGTCGCGTCTTCAGCAATGTCGGCGGGCGTCAGCGCCTGTATTTCGACCTTGTGCCAGCGCACAACGCCGCCATTATATTGCAGGCCTATGCGGCCGCGGACGTGTTTGTTGTCCTGGCCGCTTGCCGTGCGCATGCCGTTGACCGTGACGTTGATCTGGGGCCCTTTGGCCTCGATCTCCATCACGTTCCATTTCAATGCGGTCTGCGGGATGGGATCCGATTTCGAGATCCCGACGATCGATCCCGTCGCATTGTTCTTATTGGGATTGTTATCGAAGATGTTGATTTCATAGCAGGTCTGCGCGGTCGGCTGCGCCATGGAACAGCGGATAAAGATGCCGCTATTGGCGTCTTCATCGACCCAGAATTCAGCGCGGATACGGAAGTCGCCATAGAGCTGTTTGGTGACTAGAAAGCCGCTTCCCTTGTCGGCAACCACGGTGCGTTCGGCGACGCGCCAATTGGCGTCTCCGGCGAGGTCGAAATTGTCCATGCTGGCGCCGTCCGTCAGCAGGGTCATGCGGTTCGCCTGCCCTACCGCCTGCGGCGACACTCCGAACACGCCCAACGCGGCACAAAGCAAGCCCATAGCAACGGCAGACCGGCGGCGAATCATGATCCCCTCCCTTGTACTGCTGAATCTTCCCGCGACGCCTCACACTGATTATGGGTCCCGCCTCACGCGCAAGACCGTTTCCACCCCGCTGCATGATAGCAGGGGGCGCGAGGCCGCAGAAGCGGGATGGCAAGGGGCTAACCCCTCAGAAATCCGGGGTTTTGGCCGTAGGCACGCCGTAGTCGAAAAGGTTGAGATTACCTTCGGCACAAACGAATTCGCTATAGGGCTGATCGCCCTTCTGCAAACGCACCAGCCCCTTCCACGGCTGATTGAAGGTGTCGGGATCATCGATCGTGACCTCGACTTCCAGCGTCTTGCCGCCATTGGTCAGGCGCCAGCGCTCGATCGTATGAAGCTTGTCGGTATGCGGGGTGCGGAATTGATCGACGAACGCCTTCGTCGTGACTCCGACAGTGTCGATGACCAGCGTATCGCCTTCGTAATGGCCGACGGACTCGCCATACCAGGACGGCTTCACGGTCTTCGAATGCGGCACGTCCATGTAGATGTGGCGGACCTGCGCGTCTTCGGAGGCAATCATGAGCACTTCCTTCGGGGTCTGGACGAAATAGAACGGGCCGCCATCCAGCATGAAGACCGGTACGCCGGCGGGCTTGCATGACGAGCCCGGCGTGTAGCCGATCTTGCCGTGCAGGACTTCGTCATTGTCCTTTTTCATCACGTCCTTGGCCCATTGTTTCAGATTGGGGTTTGTCAAATCCGCGATGCGATAGGTGGGTTCAATACCCAGCCGGCGCGCTTCGGCATTGCTGTAATGCGGGTGCGCAGGATCGTTGGCGATAGGCGCGGGCGAGCCCGGCACGGCGATGAAGTTGACGCCATTGCCTTGCGACCACGACGCCGCGCCGGAAGAAAAATCGGGAATGGATTTCGCCGGCTGCGCGTCAGCCACTGCGCTAGTGATGACAATTGCTGCAGCGCCAGCAAGCAAGCCTATCGCGCGCGGTCCAAACATGAATCCCGTCCCCGGCCAAATTCCGAACCAGGGTAGCATCCCCACGCAACCGTGCGAAGCAGACCCGTGCTTAATGGGCCTTCTTGCGGTCGCGGCCGAACGGGTCGCCGGCAACGGATTCGGTGTGCAGCGCGCAGACCCAACGGCCGTTCTTTTTCACCCAGGTCGATGCGTCGGCAGCCTCCATTGTGAGAGGCTCACCATCCACGGTCAGCTTTTCGCGGACCTTGTAGCCGATGATGGCCACGTCATCGCTCAGCTGCTGCACCTTGACGTCGAGAAATTGGAAATCGTGCAGTTCCCAGCTGCCGGTCTCCATCATGCGCGCGAAGGTCTTCTTGTCGATCTGGCCCACGCCTTGCGCGCCGGTGACGATGCAAGGGTCGTTGGTCATCTCGAGGGCTTTGGCGACATCCTTGTCCTTCATGCACTGCCAAAACCGGGTTTCGAGAGCCAAAAGTTCGTTTTTGAGATCGGTTTGCATGGGACACTCCTGTCAAGGACTCCTTGACACCGCCGCGTGGCCGCGGAGGCGCCATCTACGGACAACGTGACTACGCTGCCGGCCGTTCCCTTCGCTGAGTTTCACTATTTGCGGGACAATTCCTTGCGCAGGAGAGCCGCCCCCGCCCCCAACGCGCTCAGCTTACCCGCGGCAACGCTGCGCGGCAGCGGCGCCAGCCCGCAATTGGTGCAGCCCAAGATGCGGCTTGGGCTGGCATATTGCATCGCCGTTTTGAGCACTGAGGCGACTTCTTCCGGTGTTTCGACGCGATTGGTGGCAACGTCGATTGCCCCGACCATGATTTCTTTGTCCGACAGCAGAGAGATCAACGACATCGGCACTTTCGATGCGGCGCATTCCAGCGACACCATGTCGGCGCGGCTGTTGTTGATGGCGGGGAAGATCTCCTCATATTGCCGCCATTCGGAGCCCAGCGTCTGTTTCCATTTGATGTTGGCGTCGATGCCATAGCCGTAACAGATGTGCACGGCAGTCTTGCAGTTGAGGCCCTTGAGCGCTTCATCCAGGGCCGCGATGCCCCACTCCTTCACGTCGTCCATGAACACATTGAAGGCGGGTTCGTCGAGCTGGATCACATCGACGCCCAAGGCTTCCAGCTCGCGCGCTTCCTCGTTGAGGAGTTTTGCGAAGGCCATCGCCATATCGGCGCGGCGGCCGTAATGCGCGTCCGCAATCGTGTCGCAGATGGTCATCGGCCCAGGCAGTTCGATCTTCAGCGTGCGCTGCGTATGGGCACGCGCAAAGCGCATGTCGTCACTGTGGACCGGCCCCTTGCGCTTGAGCGCGCCGGTGACCGTCGGAACGTCGACGACATAACGGTTGTTGCGGATTCCCATCTGCGTCTTCTTGGCCCAGTCGATGCCGTCGACGCGCTCCAGAAAACCGTGCACGAAATGGATGCGCGATTGCTCGCCGTCGGTGACGATATCGATGCCGGCGTCTTCCTGTTCTTTCAGCCAGATCAGCGTCGCGTCCTGCTTGCCGCTTTTCAGCGCTTCGCCCTCGAGCCGCCACGGCGCCCACAGCTTCTCCGGCTCCGCCAGCCAGGACGGCTTCGGCAAGCTTCCCGCTATCGTGGTTTTCAACATGGCGCTTTCTCCGGTCATTGTTGTCTGACCGGGAGACTAACGGCAAAGCAGAGACGGAGATACCCAGCCATCGGACTGTAAGGGTCCGATGGCTGGCGTCACGTGTTACTCAGAGCACAAAGTCGCTGCTGACGAGGCCGCCCGTGCCATCCACTTTGATTGTGAAGTCGGCAATGCTGTCCCCGTTCGCATCGCCCTGCACGAACATCGCCCCGGCGCTGACTGTATAATGCAGCTGCCCCTTCACGCCGGTGAAGGCGCCAGTACCGATGAAGGAAAACGCTTGATCGTTGGCGAGAGTGGTGTTGGCGTCGATGGCCGACAAATCGATCTTGTCTCCGGCCGCATGGCTGAAGTCCGTGATCTCGTCCACGGTACCGAAATCGGCAGAGCTGAAGACAAATTTATCGGCACCGGCGCCACCGGTCAGTAGATCCGCTCCGGCTCCACCGGTCAGCGTGTCGCCGCCGCCGCCACCGGTAAGCGCGTTGGCGAGCGTGTTGCCCGTTGCGGATATCTTGGTTGCTCCGGTGTAGACCAAGTTCTCGACGTTGCTGCCCAGCGTGTAGCTCGAAAGGGTTGTCAGCACTGTGTCTGTGCCGGCGCCAGGATTTTCGGTGATCGAGTCGGAAGCGGAGTCGACGACATAGGTGTCGTTCCCAAGTCCTCCGGCCATCGAGTCGTTGCCGGTGCCGCCGTCGAGCGTATCGTTTCCGATGCCGCCGGTAATCGAGTTGTTGCCGCTATTGCCTGTGCCGGCAAAAGCGTTTGAACCCGTGTAGATCAGATTTTCGACATTGGGGTCGAGCGTGTAGCTCGTCAGGGCCGTCTTGACCGTATCGGTACCCTGACCTGACTTCTCGATCACATTATCGCCGGCATTATCGACGATATAAGTGTCATTGCCGGCGCCTCCAATGAGCGTATCGGCGCCCGCCATTCCGTCGAGCGTGTCGTTACCCGAACCACCCGTAACGACGTTGTTCCCGTTATTACCGGCTCCGTTGAACGCGCCGGCACCAGTGTAGGTGAGGTTGTCGCAATTGGCGGCCAAGATGCAATTCGCGTTACTTGTCGTATAGGTGCTCAGATACAATCCGGCGTCGACTGTGTTGTCGGTGTTGCCCGCTGCCACGGTCACCATGGCCGACGATCCAGCCGCGTCGACATCGCTGTCGAGCGCGTCATTGACGCCCACATCCTTGCCGGTGAACGCGTAGTTCGTGGGCGCCACAACGGAAACCGTGTAGCCGCCCGGCGTCACGTCGAACATGTAATTGCCGCTTGCGTCCGTGGTGGCCACACCGACGATAACGCCGTTGCTGTCTTTGAGCTTGACCGTTACGCCCGCCACGCCGTTTTCGCCGGCGTCCTGGATCCCGTTCCGGTTCGCATCCAGCCAGACTTTGTTCCCAATGTGGGCGGATGGCACGTCGCAGGGCATGCTGTCGACGTCAAGGTTCTCGATCTTGAAGTAATCATTGCTGTCGGCGGTGTTCGCTGCGATCACCACGACATTGCCAACGAATCCGCCCGCATTCAGATTGGCCCAGCGGGTCGAACTCAGCGTCGTCGTATTGACCTCGGTGAACCCCATATCCGCGAGTGCCGTAGCGCTCAACGCGATGTGGCTGTTGTAGGCGTCGTTAAAATTGCCAATCCAGAGCTGCATGTCGCTGTCGCCCACCACGTAGCCCAGATAGGCGCGGTCGAGGACGATCTGACGGTCGAATTCGAACAGCACGTAATTGTTCTGGCTGCCGGCGTTGTCGATGGTGTGTGTGTTGCCCGAACCTGTCCCCTCGGTTTTGTCGGTGACCCCGAGGCCACCACCATAACTGCCGAGGAAGGCACTGCTCCAAGCGCCGGTCGCTTTGTCTTCGCTGAAGGCGCTCGCATGAACCGAAATGCCGTTCTGGGTATAGGAGCGGATGTTACCGGCACCGCCGCTGGTGCCGGAGTTGCCGCTGAAGTCGAAGATTGCATGCAGCGGAGCGATGCCCGCATCAACCGACATGTTGTTGTCGCCTGAGTTCAGCGTAACGATGCCGGTCTTGCCTGTAGCGGGATTCACATCTGAATCCACGTTGTCATTTGACCCGACATTCGCGGTCGTGAACGCAAAGCCAGCTGGCCCGACGAATTGAAGCTGATACGAGCCAGGCGTGAGATTGCTAAAGGCGTAGTCGCCATTGGCGTCGGTAAGTGTGGTGGCAAGCACGGTGTCATCCGCGGTGCCGAAGTTCTTATCGGCACCCGCGCCGATCAGCTTCACGGTGACGCCGGCCACGCCGTCTTCGCCGGCGTCCTGAATGCCGTCCGCATCGTGATCGCACCACACCGTGCTGCCGACCGAAGCCGTCTGATAAAGGCCTGCGTCGATGGTGGGATTGTTCTGTCCCGCCGCCAATGTGACGGTCTGGCTCCTGCCCGTCGCCGCATTCGCATCGGAGTCCGAAACGTCGTTGCCGATATCCCTGCCCGTAAACGCATATCCGGACGGCGCTGAGAACTGCACTTGGTAGGAGCCGGGGCTCAAGTTCGTGAAAGCATAGCCGCCGGCGGCATCGGTAGTCGTCGTGCCAAGCACCGTGTCATCGCTGGTGCCAAATGTACCGTCTCCACCCGCGCCAATCAGCTTGACCGTCACGCCGCCGATGCCGTTTTCGCCGGCATCCTGCTGACCGTTGGCGTTCTTATCCAGCCATACACGATCGCCGAGCTGCGCCATCAATTGCAGCGAGCAGGCATAGGAGGTGACGTCCATTGTCTGGATCTTGAAATAATCATCGGGCGTGGTGTCCGTCGGGTCCGCGGCAATCACGATCACATTGCCGGCATAATTGCCTGCGTTGAGATTAGCCGTGCGGGCCCCAGTCAGCGTCGTAGTGTTGATTTCCGAGAAACCCATGCCGCTCAGCACGGGGTCGCTGAGCGTGAGATGATTGTTGTAGGCGTTGGCGAAATTACCGATCCAGAGCTGCAAATCGCTGTCGCCGACGACATAGCCCAAGAACGCGTCGTCCAGCACCACCGTCTGATCGAATTCGAACACGACGTAGTTGTTTTGGCCGCCAACATTGTCGACCGTGTGGCTGTTGTTCGACCCCGTGCCTTCGCTGGGATCGGTCACTCCGAGTCCACCGCCGTAACTGCCGAGATAGGCCGCGCTGAACGCGCCGCTGTTCTGGTTCTCGCTGAAGGCGCTGACATGGACGTTAATTCCGTTCGCCGTAAAGCTGCGGATATTCCCCGCCGATCCGGAGGTCGCCGAACTACCGTTGAAATTAAACGTTGCGTTGGTCGGCGTGACGCCAGCATCGATATTGGTGATGTTTTGGCCGGCGCTGAGATTGATAACACCGGTCTTACCGGTTGCAACATTGGCGTCGGAGTCGAGATTGTCGTTGCCGCCGGCGTCCTGCGGTGAAAGCGAATGGCCGGACGGCGCCAAGAACTGCACCTGATATTGACCGGCCGAAAGACCGCCAAACGAATAGGTGCCGTCCGCCGCTGTCGTAGTCGTGGCGAGCACCGTGCCGCCAGTGTTGAGCAGCTTGACGGTTACGCCTGCAACCACCCCTTCGCCCGCATCCTGGATGCCGTTCGAATTGGCGTCGCAGAACACCTTATCGCCGATCGAGCCAGGCGCATTCTGATACACACCCGCGTCCAGCGTCGCGTTGTATTCGCCTGATGTCAGCGTGACGATCTGCGTCTTCCCGGTCGCTACATTCGCGTCGGAGTCCGATGCATCGTTACCGGTATCCTGCGTCGTGAAGCCATAACCCGCGGGCGCGGAAAATTGGACTTGGTACTGCACGCCGGGCGTCAGACCGGTGAATTGATAGAAGCCGTCCACGCCGGTGGTGGTCGTTGCCGTGGTGTCGCCAACGCCATTGATGAGGCCATCGGCACCACCGCCGATCAAGGTAACGGTCGCACCCGAAATGCCGGTCGCGCCATCGTTCTGCTGGCCATCATGGTTGGTGTCGACCCATAGACGGTCACCAAGGGAGGCGGTCTGATACAGGCCCGCATCGACGGTGAGGTTTTGTTGGCCGGCGGCTACAGAGACGACGCCCGTCGTCTTCGTTGCGGGGCTTATGTCGCTGTCGACATTATCGTTGCCGCCCTTGTCCTGCGGGCTGACGACGTAGCCGGCGGGGGTGACGAAGCTGACGACATAATTGCCGGCGTTCACGTCGAACAGATAATTGCCGTTTGCATCTGTCGTCGTCGTCTGCAGGATGGACGTGCCGGTGCTGTCCTTGAGCTGAACCGTGACGCCTGCCACGCCCGCTTCGCCGTTATCTTGAATGCCGTTGGCATTCGCATCCAGCCAGACGCGATCGCCGAGTGTCTGATGGATCGCATCCGTGGTGTAGTGTGCGGCGTCGTTGTCCGTCGCCGACTCTCCGGTCAACGCACTGACACCCACCACCGTGCCCACATTCACATGGTCGCCGCTGGAGGACACCACTTCGGAAGCGGTGTAGGTCCAGGTCTCGTTTGTATCGAGCAGGTTGTCGTGGTTCGTGTCGCCGCCGACGAAATGAATGGAGCCCGCGGGAAGGCGGTCATCCGTGACAACCACGTTCCCAAGAGCGACGGTTCCAGGATTTGTCACCACATAGGTGAAGACGGCGGTGCCGCCGACCGGGATGGTCGGCCCTGGCCCAACATCGGCATCCACATCGGGCGTAATGACTGTCGTAGAACCGCCAGCAAGCGTGGTGAGGTCCGCGCCCAGCTGGTTCTGCGTTTCGAAGAGATCCTTAGTCGCCTGAATAAGGTTGGCATCGCCGCTGTTGATGGCGGCTTGCGTCATCGCAATGATCTGCGCCTTCGTATACGCATAATCGATGTACGCATCGGATGCGTTGAGCAGAGCGGCCGCGGAATGGCGCATCAGTGCGTTCACGCCGCCGCCATTGGCGCCCAGCGCATCGAGCAGCGAGGGAGCTGAACCCACAATGTCGACGCCGAAAATCGACTCGTAGCTGGCATCGGGCGAATAGCCGGTTTCGGGCCAACCGCTCAAAGGCGCAGGCCCATACGAGCTGTGATTTTTCCAGAAGCCGGGCGTTAAACCTTCCCCGCCTCCACCACCCTGGATGACAAATTCTCCGTGCACCAACTTCTCGATGTCGATGGCCACATTCGCCTTAATGCCCATGTCCCAGCTGAGATCGGTCTCGCCCGAATCAAGCACCGTCTGCACGGTCGCCCCGGTGAGCGGGTTGGCGTCGCTATCGGTCTGTGTTGTCGCGATGGCAGCGTTCTGGATCGTCGGCGTGTAGCCGGCGGGCAGCGTCGAGAGGTCGAATTGGATGCTGTAGGTGCCGGGCGTCAGATTTGTGAAGAGATAATTGCCGCTGCCGTCAGTAGTCTGCGTACCGATCGTGGTGCCGGACGAATTCAGCAAATTCACCTTCACGCCGGAGACGTTCGGCTCCCCGGCGTCCTGCACGCCATCTTTGTCGATGTCGATCCAAACGCGGTCACCGATCGCTGCCTTCTGATACATGCCGGCGTCGATGGTGTTGTCGGTCTGGCCCGAGGCAAGCGTCACCACTTGGCTCTTGCCAGTGGCAGCGTTCGCGTCGGAGTCGACCGCGTCATTGGCGCCCTGATCCTGTGCCGAGATGGTGTAACCAGACGGCGCGACGAACTGCACTGCATACGAACCAGGATTGAGGTTCGTGAAGTGATACAGACCGCTTGCATCGGTAGTGGTCGTGCCCAGCACCGTCGTGCCGGTCGCATCCAACAGATTGACCGTGACGCCGGAGATGCCGTTCTCACCCGCATCCTGAATGCCGTTGGCGTTCTTGTCTTGCCAAACGAAGTCGCCAAGCGCGGCCTTCTGGTACATGCCGGCGTCGATGGTGTTGTCGGTCTGGCCGGAGACGAGGGTAACCACCTGGCTCTTGCCGGTGGCAGCGTTCGCATCGGAGTCAACCGCATCGTTGGCGCCCTGATCCTGCGACGAAATCGTGTAACCAGACGGCGCGACGAACTGCACCGCATAGGAGCCCGGCACCAGACCTGTGAAGTGATACAGACCGCTTGCATCCGTGGTCGTCGTACCCAGCACATTGCTGCCGGTCGAATCCAGCAGATTGACCGTGACGCCGGCAATGCCTGCTTCGCCCCCATCCTGGATGCCGTTGGCGTTCTTGTCTTCCCAAACGAAGTCGCCAAGGGCGGCCCTCTGGTACATGCCGGCGTCGATGGTGTTGTCGGTCTGGCCGGAGACAAGCGTCACCACCTGGCTCTTGCCAGTGGCAGCGTTCGCGTCGGAGTCGACCGCGTCATTGGCGCCCTGATCCTGTGCCGAGATGGTGTAACCAGACGGCGCGACGAACTGCACTGCATACGAACCAGGATTGAGGTTCGTGAAGTGATACAGACCGCTTGCATCGGTAGTGGTCGTGCCCAGCACCGTCGTGCCGGTCGCATCCAACAGATTGACCGTGACGCCGGAGATGCCGTTCTCACCCGCATCCTGAATGCCGTTGGCGTTCTTGTCTTGCCAAACAAAGTCGCCAAGCGCGGCCTTGTTGTAAAAGCCCGAATCAATTGTGCTGTTGAACTGGCCTGGCGTAAGCACCACGACATTGGACAGCGCCCCGTCGCTGTCGGCAGCGGTATTTCCGCCGGCCTGCCGCGGGCTTGCCGCGGCATAACCTGCGGGCATGACGAACTGGACCTGATAATCCAGGCCCGGCGTCAGCCCATCGAATTCGTAATAGCCGTGCTGCGTTCCGACGAGAGTCGGGTTGTCCCCGGTCGTGGTTGTCGCGAGGAGTTCGTTCGCGTCGCTGATATCGCCGTCGTTGTTGAGGTCGCGTCCGAGCAGCACGGTTGCGCCATCGATGCCGGTTTCATTCGCGTCCTGAATGCCGTTGGCGTTGAGGTCGTGCCAGACGTAATCGCCAAGGGCGGCTGCCTGCGTCGTCATAAGGAGGGGCTGCGTATTCGCGCCCGTGTCAAGCACGACGACAAGCTTCTGGCCCGCGGTAGGCACGAAGCCGTCATGCGAGACGGCCTCATTCACCATGCTGGTGACGCGCGTTAGATCGGTCTGGCCGAGATAGTCGGGGCTGTTATTCCAGCCATCGCCGAGCAACTCGTAGATCGCCTGCTGAATATCGCCATAAGTGAAAAGCTCACCGGGGTGATTCGTCAGCGTGTAGTGATGCAGCGAGACGGTGGTGAAGGCGTTTCCGCTCGTGCTGAGCCGGATCGTGTCGGTATAAGTGCTGCTGCTGTCGACCTGCACATTGTTGATGAGCCAATTGATGATGTCCAAATTGGCCAAGAATGGGTGGGCGCTCGCATCGAACGGCACCGAGGGAATAATGGCATTCCCGCTGTTTTCTCCCAATGTGACGAAGTGCGGATTGCTCGCGAGGATGTTGTATTCGTAGCTCGAATAAATCTTCACGCCATTGTAGCTCTTTGGCACACCGATATCGGTAGACAGGTCCGCGCACCAACCATCCACCCGCCCAAGCGCGTATGACACCGGGTCCGAAGAAGCCAAAATCTTGAGATCGAAAAGGCTTGGCCTTCCGAACGTGGTGCCTGCGGAATCCACGCGGACATTGATGATAGGGGTAATGGCCATTTTCCGGTTCCTAATTCGACGAGCTGAATGATTTCTCAGCGCGAAGCTATTACGAGTGCTGATGCGGAATGGCCGGCAGCCTCCTCCGATGTGATCGGAGGAATCTGCCGCTCATTACGACGGCTAAGCGGACTTATTTCTTGCGGCGGCGGGCCAAGACTGCCGTCGCCATGCCGATGCCCAACAGCGTCATGGACGCGGGTTCAGGAACCGGAACCGCAACCGGTGTGGCAAGCACCGGGCTGGCGGCAATCGTCAGTAGGATAATCGCCAACGTACTACGCATCAGAACACCCCTCTGTTAACAACTACGAGCAACGCCGGATCAGTGCGCATCCGCGATTGTCAAATTGCCCACAACAACAACCAGCAATTCCCATACCAGGCGGCCATCTCGTTCGATTCTCTGGGGCGAAGTGGTTATTGCCGTTAGGAGGTGTAAAGATGTGTAAGAGCTACCGACATTTTTTCGAACAGGCTGCACATAGGGCGAAACCCGATGGGAGAGTTCCACCGCGAACTCTGCAGCATAAAACATGTGGGAAGCTTTGGTGAGAATTGCGGCGCGGATCGCCGTTAACTCAACGGCGCGAAGGCGTGGCACTAACGGCAACAGAATCCAAACACAGATCTGCGTACTCGCGACACGCTATCTATCTATCCCGGATGCTCCGAGTGCTCGCCGCCTTTGGCGCGTGCGCCAAATTGAAACGGGTTCACGTCCGGCCTCTCGTTTTGAGACAATATTTTATGATCGCCGCGATCTGGACACCTACCCAAGGAGGAGCCTGAAGCGGCGCCGGATCAGCGGCCCAGCTCGCGAATATGGCTGCTAATTGCGATTGCAGGGCATGATCCGCACGGGGTCGGGCGGGTTGGTGTCGAAGTCGTAGCCCTTGTCGCTGATGATCGTGATCGACTGCTCGAATTGAATGGCGGACAAATCGCCGACCGGCGCATTGGCCTCCGTGATGACGAGGTGATGGTCAGCCATATAGACCGAAGCGCGGTGCTGCCGGTTGTTGGGCTGGAAGATATTGAGCTGGCGGCCTGGGAAGCCGGGGTCATAGGCGCCATCGGCGGCAAATCGCACCTCACCCAATTTGCGCAAATTCTGAGCCGCAAAGTCGATATTGGCTTCATCCACCGCCGGGCCGTTGGGGAAGCGCACCACGGTTACACTGTAGCGGCTGCCATCGCGTTCTAAATAGAATTGCCGCGCCGGCAGATTGGCGCCGGTGCGCGTGGTGTAGGTGATATCGCGGGCCATCGGACGGGCGCCCCCGGGAAAAATCACCGCGAACCGGTTTTGGCAGGAGATGTAAAACTGCTCCGAAGTATCTTCCGGTTTCTGCTGGGCTTCCGCCGACGAAAGCATGCCTAGCATCGCCAGCACCGCAACTCCCATGGCACGCTTCATAATCATCTCCCTTGCCGGCTGTCCGTGTCAGCGGCGCTACCATAGCTCTATTGCAAAGGACCGTGGCGGTCTTCAAGAGAATGTGTAGCATGCACGCCATCACCCGGGAGAACGCCCATGAAACTGCGCTCGTGGATCGGATTTTTCTGCGCAACCGTGCCGCTGCTCGGCGCACCCGCATTGGCGCAGGAAGGCAGCGCCCTGTTCAACACCTATTGCGCGATTTGCCACGACGGCGGACCAAACTCTCAGGCGCCAAGCCGCGAGGTGCTCTCCCGCATGTCGCCTGAGCAAATTGTGCAGGCTCTCGAAAAAGGCGCGATGAAGACTCAGGCCGCTGAGCGGAGCCGTGCGCAACGGCACGTGCTGGCGGAGTATCTGTCGGGGAAAAAGCTCGGCAGCGCGCCCGCCATCATTCCCGCGACAGCGTCCTGCAGTAACCCAGGCGCATCAACTGCGTCACTGGCAGCTCCGGCTTGGAACGGCTGGGGCGCGGGAACGGCGAATGCGCGATTCCAGCCGCGTGATGCCGCGGGAATGACGGGGGCTGACGTTCCGCGCCTCAAATTGAAATGGGCTTTCGGTTTGCCGGGCGCGAGTTCAGGCGGTACGCAGCCCGTCGTTGCGGGCGGCCGCCTTTACGTGGGCGACGCGGAAGGTGATTTGTTCGCACTCGATGCCAAAAGCGGCTGCATCATTTGGCGCACCGAAGTCGAGGCGGGCATCCGAAGCGCTATTGTTTTGGGCGAGCGCGCCGGTGGCGGACTGACCGCCTATTTCGGCGATCAAGCCGCCAACATGTATGCCGTCGATGCGGCGAACGGAAACGTGCTGTGGAAGGTGAGGGTCGATGACCATCCGCAGGCCGCGATCACGGCGGCATCGGCCCTATTCGGCGGCCGTCTCTACGTGCCGGTGTCGTCGCGCGAAGAAGCAAAGGTCGCCGATCCGCGCTATCCCTGCTGCGTCTTTCGCGGCAGCGTCTTGGCGCTGGATGCCGCGACAGGAAAACGCATCTGGAAAACCTACACCATCGATGAACAACCCCGACCCGGCGCGAAGAACAGCGCTGGGGTGACGATCGTCGGGCCATCCGGTGCGCCGGTTTGGAACACACCGACCATCGATGCCGCGCGCAATGTTTTGTATGTGGGAACGGGCAACAATTATTCGCCGCCCGCAACCGTGAATTCGGATTCGGTGCTGGCCTTCGACCTCGCCACGCGAAAGATCAAATGGCGGCGGCAACAGACTGAGAACGATATCTGGAACGGAACCTGCCGGCGCAGTGATCGCGAAGCGGCGGCCTGTCCCGATGCGGAAGCGCCCGACGTCGATTTTTCCGTGTCTCCCGTGCTGGTCACCTCCAATGGACGGTCCCTGCTTATCGTCGGCAACAAGTCCGGATTGATCTGGGCGCTCGATCCGGATCAGCAGGGCAAGACGGTCTGGCAGCAGCAGGTCGGCCAAGGCAGCAGCGGCGGCGGCGTGCTGTGGGGGCTCGCGGTCGATGGTGAGCGCGTTTATGTGCCCAACGGCTATTTCGACGCGAAAACGCCGGACGCGTCCGGTAGAATGGCTGCGCTGAATCTTAGAGACGGCCGCCTTCTTTGGACTACGCCCAACCCGCCCTGCGGCGAACGCAAATTGTGCAAGCCAAGTCATCCCGCAGCGGTGACCGCAATTCCGGGGGCCGTCTTTTCCGGCACCATGGATGGGCAGTTCTACGGCTATTCGTCAGAGACGGGAAAAATCCTGTGGCAGTTCAATTCCGCACAGGACTTCACCACCGTGAACGGCATCAAGGCGAATGGCGGTTCCATGAGCAATTCCGGAGCAACCGTCGTTGGCGGAATGGTCTATGTGCAGTCCGGCTATTCACATCACGGCGGAATTATTCCAGGGAACGTGCTGTTGGCATTTGCTCCGCAGTGAAGCATCAGTTGCGAGACAGCGCCGACACGAAGGGCTGAATCGGCTCAAGCACGTCGATGGCGCGATACAGATTGCCCGGCGCGTTCGACGGCATCTCGCCATGAAACATCATGACCAGAACATTGTCGGCCGCTTCGGTCACCGACGCGGATGCCGGAGCAGGCAATAACAGAAACAGATCGTATCCGCGGTTGGAAGTTTCCTCCGCCGCGCGCATGAGCACGCGGTGCCGCATCGCTTCCAGGTTTCCTTGGGCATCGGCGTGGCCGGTGATCTCCACCATTGCCTCGTCAATCTGCAACGTCGAAATGTCAGAGGCCTGATAAGGTGCCGCCACGCTGCCGCCCAAAGTGGCAGCAAACAGCACGGCGATACAAAGCGATTTCATCCCGATCTCCTCTACGCCCTGCCATTCAAGGACAGGCGAGAAGACGGTCCCACATCGAGAGCGAGACCGGGAGCGACAATTGTAGATATGGAAAATACGAAAAATTAACCTAAATCGCGCGAGTGGTCGCGCTAGGCCCGCGGCAGACCGCCTACATGTCGTGCATCGCTCACGTCGAACACCGTGCGTCCACCATAGGCGCCGGAACGCGCGCGTTCCTCCGCCACGATCCGCTCGAATGAGGGACCGCTTGCGACGCGCTCCAGTTGTCTGGCCTGATCGTCGAGCCTCCTCAGCGCAGCCATCTCTTCGGTCGAGCCCAGCTTCGCTTTCTGCACCGCCGATTTCAGCACGCGGATGGTTTCATCATAGACGCGCAACGGGACGGGAAAGGGATGCCCGTCTTTTCCGCCATGCGCGAAGGAAAATCGCGCCGGATCGGTAAACCGGCACGGCGTGCCATGCACGACTTCAGCAACAAGCGCGAGCGCGCGCACCGTGCGCGCGCCCACGCCCGGCGTGAGGAGCAGTCCGGCGAAATCGCTTGGGGCTGCCTCGGCCGCGGCAGCCAGGTTTCCATGCAGGCGCCGCAGGAAAACATCGTTGGGGCGAACGTCGTGGTGCGCGGGCATTATCAGATGCGGCAGCGACAACTGCGGGCGCTTCTGCGGCGCAGGCTGTGTCTGCGGCGCTTCAAGCGCGGAGAATTGGCGGACAATGCCGTCCGGTCCGACGGAGGCGAGGAGGTCCAACTGTCTCGACCGCGATGCTCCTGCGCGATGGTCGGTGAGATTGATGATGCTTCCTTGTGCCGGACCATCGATGGCGCTGTGCGGCTCATCGACGAAACTTTTCAATCCTTCGGAGAGCCAATGATAGCGGCGGGCCTGCTTGCTCTCCGTATTCATGCCCTGCTGGACGATAACCCAGCGGCCCTCATCGGTGACGATGAAGCCGTGCAAATACAGCTGAAACCCATCCTGGACGGCGGCGCTGTCCACCTTTGCGACAAGGCGGCTCACCATCGCGAGCGCCGTACCGTCAAAACCGACCTGATCGCCGAGCGCCTGAAGCTCATGCGGCGTGGCCCGCGAATATTTCCCGCGTCCGCCGCAGACATGGATACCAAGTTCGCGCTCGAGCGGAGCGAGCCCTCGTTTCAACGCGCCAATGACGCTGGTCGTAATGCCGGACGAATGCCAGTCCATGCCCATGACTGCGCCGAAGGACTGAAACCAGAAAGGGTGCGACAAGCGCCGCAGCAATTCATCGCGCCCGTAATGATGCACGATGGCTTCGCTGATCACGGCGCCGAGCTTCGCCATTCGCGACGCAAGCCATGGCGGCACTTTCCCGCCATGCAACGGCAGATCGGCTGTACCGGCTCGACGGGTCATGGGAAAATTCCTACCCTGCTCACACCAGAACAGAATAGGAACTAAATCCAGAAAGTCTAGTCCCTCGGTGCCATTAGGGCAGACCTTAGCGGTTCAATTCCGGCGCGGAATCCGGCGGCCGCCGGTGATGTGTTGCCTGCTCGTAGGCATAAGCCAGCCGCAGCAGGACAGGCTCACTATAGGGACGGCCCAAGAACGTAATGCCGACGGGCAGACGATCTGACGTAAATCCCGAAGGCACCGTCATCGTCGATACGAACACCAGAAACGTATTGATCGACGGAATTCCTTTTTGCGTCACGTAAGGCGGGTTGACGCCGTCCTGGATACGCGTGGGCTGATGCTCGACGGTCTTATGCACGATGGCGTCCAGACGGTTGTCGGCCATGACCTTCATTAAATTGGTCATCAGCTGCGCACGCGCTTTGAGATATTCGCCGAACTTCGCGGCGTCCGTCGGCTGGAATGGCGTGGTCCACAGCGTTCGCTTGGTAGCGGGAAATGCCTCTGCGACCTGCGGCGAGTTCGCGATGTCCTGGCGGTTCTTGAACGGGCTGTTTGGATTGCGCGCGAGATAAAGGTTGAGCGCTTCATCGGACGCGGTGGTGTCGGCCGTGCGCTTGGCAAGCAGAGGTTTGAGGTCAGGTATGACGATGTTGTCGATGACCGTCGCGCCGGCAGCTTTCAGTTCAGCGATGTTCTTCTGAAAGACCTCGTCGACTTTTTTGTAATCGTCCGAGTTCGGCTCCGTCATGAATCCGGCGGGGTCGCGCAAGATACCAATGCGCGCGCCTTTGAGACCGTCGGGCGTCAGGAAGCGCGTGTAGCTTCCCTGCTTCTGTCCGTCGCCAAGCGCGGTCTGCGGATCTTCCGGATCGTAGGCCACCATGCCGTCCAGAAGCAGCGCCAAGTCGCGCACGCTGCGCGCCATCGGGCCCATGCTGGCGAAATCGGTGGGATAGCCGTCCCACATGCCGCTTCGGCTCACCAGACCGGACGTGGGCCGCATCGTCACCAGATCGTTCCACCCTCCCGGGCGGCGAATGGAGGCGAGCGTTTCTTCACCCAGCGCCAGCGTGGAAAAGTTGGCGGCCAATGCCGCGCCCGAACCGCCCGAAGAACCGCCCGCGGTGCGGTCAAGGCCGTACGGGTTGCGCGTGACGCCGAACATCGAGCCATAGGTGTCGCCAATGGCGAACTCGGAAAGCGTCGTCTTCCCCAGGATTATCGCGCCCGCTTTGCGCAAACGATCCACGACGAAGGCGTCCTTCGTGGGACGATAATTCTTGAAGATCGTGCTGCCCTGGGTCGTCGGCAAATCGGCGACGTCGATCTCATCTTTGACGAGAATAGGAATCCCATGCAGCGGGCCAACTGGGCCGGACATCCTGTAAGCGGCATCCAGCCTATCCGCATCGGCGAGCGCATTTGGGTTGACTGTAATGACCGAATTGATGTTGGGGCCGCCTTTGTCGTAGGCGGCGATCCGGTCGAGATATTTCTGCACGAGCTGATGCGCGGTCAGCCGCCCCGCTTTATAGGCTGCCAGCACATCGTCGACGGTCGTTTCCACCACGCGGAAGGCAGCTGCGTTGTTGGCAGGCGCTGCATCGCCGTGTGCAACTCCTGCGACGAGAGCGGCGATCAGGCCGACGCCGAACAGTGCGGTCCGCGAGTACTTCATTTAATCGCCCCTCTGCGTGCGGGAAGGTGGTGATGTGAATATTATGTAATTCCGACGCCATAAGCCACGATCTCGCGCAACTTCATAGAGTTAGGCGGGCGCGTCCAGCGGCTGCGACGGATTGCCGAAAGATTTTGCCTTTGTCGGGGAATAAAGGTCCCACGCCGCTGGTCTGGTAGCGCATGGTAACGATCGGATATCGCTGTGGATGACAAGCGCCTCAGATTTGAGGCGCAAGCCCTGCCCCATCTGGATGCCGCCTATAATCTCGCCCGTTGGCTTTCCCGCTCGCCGGCGGACGCGGACGACATTGTCCAGGATGCGATGATGCGGGCGTATCGCGCCTTCGACGACGTCAAAGGCGGCGAGGTCAAACCGTGGCTGCTGGCCATCGTCCGGAATTGCTTTCTCACCTCAGCGGCTCGTCAAACCAAAGAACGAAAAATAATTCCGCTCATCGGTGACGGCCGCGATGCCGATAACAGCGCCTATGTGGACGACAAACCGGATCCCGAAATCGCGCTGATGCATGCCGATGAGGGACGCAAATTAAGCCGGCTTATCTCCGGGCTGCCGCAGGAATTTCGCGAAGTCGTCATTTTGCGCGAAATGGAAGACCTGCCGTACAGAGACATCGCTGAGATCATCGGCGCCCCGATCGGCACGGTGATGTCGCGGCTCGCACGGGGCCGCGCCATGCTGAAAGAGCGGTGGAGTCGCAACGTCGACGGAGGCCGCCATGCCGTGCGATGAAGGCTTGCGCTTGCACGCTTATTTCGACGGAGAGCTCGATGCCGCTGTCTCGATGGATGTCGAGCAGCATGTCGAGAATTGCAGCCTTTGCGCGGCGCTGCTGAAAGAGCTGCAAGGAATGCACGATACGATGCGTCATGCTGCCTACCACCGCGCACCCTCGCATTTGCGCGCATCGATGACAGATGCGCTCGATCGCGAAGACGGCAGGCAGCCGATACGCGGCACAGGCGCCCGGCGGCGCAGCGCGTTTTGGCCGGGCGTTGGCGCCGGCAGCGTCGTCACGGCTTTGGCCGCAGCGCTGGCTTTGTTCATCGCGATGCCGGCTTCGTCGGATCGGCTGGAAAACGATCTAACGGTCGCACATCTCCGTTCGCTCATGCCCGATCATCTGATCGATGTGGCATCCAGCGATCAGCACACCGTGAAGCCGTGGTTCGCGGGCCACACCGATGTGTCGCCACCGACCCCTGATTTCCTCCAAGAGGATTATCGCCTCGTTGGAGGGCGTGCCGATTATGTGGACGGCAGCCGCGCTGCCGTCGTCATCTATCGTCACGGCGCGCATGTCATCAATGTGTTTGCCTGGCCGTACCACGCGCAGAATTTTCCTGACATGGTCACGCGCAACGGTTACCACATGGCGTTTTGGCGGAGCGGCGATGTCGCGTTCTGCGCCGTCTCGGATACAGCAACCGATGAGCTGATGCGGCTCGTGCGCTTGTTGAAGGACGCAGCTTCTCGCGAAAATCGGGAATAAAGCGAAGTGAGCTTCAGTCTAGCCCTCGAACCAAACGAGAGGCTCCCATGACATCCCTGCACACCGAACAAACGCGGCGCGGCGCGTTGAAATGTCTTGCCGCCGGTAGCGCCGGCACACTGTATCTGCTTTCGGGCGGCGTCTTGACGCCAGTCTCTCTGGCAAAAGCTGCAGCAGATGATCGCGTAATGAGAAGCGGAACGCCCTTGTTCGTTCAGATCAGTGATACGCACATCGGCTTCAAAGGCGGCGCTAACCCCGATGTCACTTCTACCGTGCGCCAAACTATTGAGCTGGTAAACGCAATGCCGAACAAGCCCGCGCTCGTTCTGCACACTGGCGATATAACGCATCTTTCAAAGGCTGAAGAATTCGACCTTGCGCAACAGCTTCTTTCCGGCCTCTCCGCGCGCGAGCTGCACGTGGTGCCCGGCGAGCATGACGTTATTGATGGGCCTGGAACCAAATTCTTTCATCGCTTTGGCGCACTCTCCGGTAATCGCGGCTATTACAGTTTCGATCATGCCGGCGTGCATTTTGTCGGCCTCGTCAATGTCATGAATTTCAAGGCCAATGGGCTCGGCGCGCTCGGGGCGGATCAACTGCAGTGGCTCAAGAGCGATCTCGAAGCGCGCACATCGAGCACGCCCATTGTCGTGTTCGCGCACATGCCCCTGTGGAATGTGTACGAGCCGTGGGGCTGGGGCACAGGCGATGCGGACCGAGCGATGTCCTATTTGCGGCGGTTCGGATCGGTGACCGTGCTCAACGGGCATATCCACCAAATCGTGCAAAAGGTCGAAGGCAATATGACCTTCCACACGGCCCGATCCGCCGCCTATCCGCAACCTGCACCCGGAGATGGCGCGGGACCAGGACCGCTGCGTGTTCCGCTGGAGCAGCTGCCCTCCATGCTGGGGCTGACAAGTGTCAGCATTGAAGGTGCTTCACACGCGCCAGCGCTCGACGACATTTCGCTCGCGTGAACGAGGAACGAAGATGCGCACGAAACTTATGATCTGTTCCCTCATCGCTTCGTCCTGTGTGACGGCCGCAGTCCTCGGCGCCGAGTTGCGGGATAGCACCGCGCCCCCCGCGCACGATGTGGTTGTCGTGAAAAATTTCAGCTTCTCGCCGGCGACCTTGCACGTCCGCGCAGGTGCGACCGTGACATGGATGAATGCCGACGAGGAGCCGCATACCGTTGTCAGCGACTCCGGCACTTTCCACTCCGGCGGGATGGATGAGGGTGACCGTTTCCGGGTGACGTTCGATAGACCAGGCACCTACCGCTTCTTTTGCTCGATCCACCCGCACATGACGGGAACGATCATCGTCGAGTGAGCTGTGCCGCGATCCCTCCCCGCGGCATAGGAGCCGGGGTTCACCGCCCCTATTCGGACCCCGGCTCACCTCGACGGCATTCCGTTGATGTACGCGACCCCTGCTGCACGCCAGTTCCTTGGATTTCACAGCCTTAATGGACGATCCAAATTGCGGCGCGTTAAGCTACGGCAGAGCGATGTTTGCTGAAGGAGTGCGCGATGCAACTTGGCATCGTCGGATTAGGGCGGATGGGCGGCGGCATTGCGCGCCGCCTCATGCACGCAGGACATGACTGCGTCGTCTACGATGCGCGGCCGGAGGCGGTCGCTGCCTTGGCAAAGGACGGGGCGAAGGGCGCCGCGACGCTTGCAGATTTCGTTCGCCAATTGCAGCCGCCGCGCGCCATGTGGGTGATGCTGCCGGCCGGCGAGGTCACGGAACAGATGGTAGAGCAGTTGGGCCGGCTCGCCGCGTCCGGGGACATCATCATCGACGGCGGGAATACGTTCTATCGCGACGACATACGCCGCGCCGAAATGCTGCGGCCCAAGGGCGTTCACTACGTCGATGTCGGGACCAGCGGGGGAATTTTCGGACTGGAACGGGGTTTCTGCCTCATGATCGGAGGCGAACCGGAAATCGTGGAGCACCTGACCCCGATTTTTGTGGCGATGGCGCCGGGGGCGGAAGCGGCGCCGCGAACGCGCGGAAGGAACGGACCGGTTACGCTGGCCGAGCAAGGCTTTCTGCATTGCGGTCCAGCCGGCGCCGGGCATTTCGTCAAAATGGTGCACAACGGCATCGAATACGGGCTCATGGCGGCATACGCGGAGGGCTTCAATATTCTGAAGCACGCCAATGTGGGCAAGAACGCCGCCACCGCCAGCGCGGAAGCAGCGCCGCTGGAAGACCCAAAGGCCTATCGCTTCGACTTCGACCTGGAAAAAATCGCCGAAGTCTGGCGCCGTGGAAGCGTCATCGAGTCATGGCTGCTGGATTTGACCGCGGCGGCGCTCGTCGCGGACCCGGAGCTTGCCGGGTTCGAGGGCCGCGTTTCCGACTCCGGCGAAGGCCGCTGGACCGTCAAAGCAGCGATTGACGAAGGCGTTCCTGCACCGGTGCTCAGCGCGGCTTTGTACGAACGCTTTCAGTCGCGCGGCCAAGGCAATATCGCCGACCGCATCTTGTCGGCCATGCGCCACGAGTTCGGCGGGCATACGGAAATCAAATCCAAATAGGCTGTAGCGCAATGGCGTCAAACGTTCCTTCGGATGCACTCGTGCTGTTTGGTGCGACCGGCGATCTCGCGCACAAAAAACTCTTCCCTGCGCTGTACGCCATGTGCCGCCGAGGCAAACTCGACATTCCCATCATCGGCGTCGGGCGTTCGAAGTGGCGGCTGGAGGACTTTGCCGCCCATGCACGCGACGCGGTGTGCAAGCGGCCGGATTTCGATGAGGCGGTATTTCGGCGCTTGGTCGAATTGCTGCGCTACGTCGACGGCGACTACCGCGAGGCCGAGACATTCCGCGCCTTGCACGAGGCCCTCGGTGGCGCAAAGCACCCTCTCTACTATCTCGCCATTCCTCCGTCGATGTTCCCTGTCGTCGTGCAAGGGCTTGGTTCGTCGGGATGTGCGTCCGGCTCTCGCGTCGTTGTGGAAAAACCGTTCGGGCGCGACCTTCAATCGGCGCACGAGCTGAACACCGTCCTGCACAAGGTTTTCGCCGAGAAGGACATCTTCCGCATCGACCATTTCCTAGGGAAAGAGCCGGTGCAGAATTTGCTCTATTTCCGCTTTGCGAATTCCTTTTTGGAGCCGATCTGGAACCGCAATTATGTGCGAAGCGTCCAGATCACCATGGCGGAAGATTTCGGCGTCGGCACGCGCGGACGTTTCTATGAAGAAGTCGGCGCCATTCGTGACGTCGTCCAGAACCATCTGCTGCAAATCGTCGGACTGCTGGCAATGGAATGTCCCGTAAGCAGCGACAGCAAATATTTGCGTGACGAGAAGATCAAGGTTTTCGATGCAATTCGCCCGATAAGCGCCAATGAGCTCGTGCGCGGTCAATACAGGGGCTATCGCGATGAGACCGGCGTAGCGCCGGATTCAAAGGTCGAGACCTATGCGGCGCTTCGCCTTCACATCGACTCATGGCGATGGCAGGGCGTGCCATTCCTGGTGCGTGCGGGAAAATCGATGGCGGTCACCGCAACCGAAGTGGTTGTCGATTTGCAGCCCGCGCCGCAAAAGGTCTTTAAGGACGATCGCCCGGGACGGCCGGACTTCCTGCGCTTTCGATTGGGACCCGATGTTGCGATCGGGCTCGGCGCTCGCGCCAAGCTCCCCGGCGAAGCCATGATCGGCGAGGACATCGAGCTCAATTTCATGCAACGCCCAAAAGGCGGGCTCGAAGCCTATGAGCGCCTGCTTGGCGACGCACTGGCCGGCGATGCGAGCCTGTTCGCGCGCGCAGACGCCGCGGAAGCGCAATGGCGCATCGTCGATCCCATTCTGGCGGTGAACACCGAACCATACCCTTACGAGCCGGGTTCCTGGGGACCGAGCGAAGCAGCCGCTATCGCTGAGCCGTTCGGCGGCTGGCACAATCCGCTGCCGGCGACCACAGCTTCGGCGCAAGGGTAACAATGCAGATTTGCGTGCTTGACGATGCTAAGAGCGCCGCGGCTTACGCCGCAAAGCGAATTGGTGAAGCAGCGCGAAATGCGGTCCTCGAGCGCGGGTCCTGCTCGTTGGCGCTAAGCGGCGGCAGTACGCCCGGGCCGGCCCAATCCGTGCTCGCATATGAAAACCTCCCTTGGGCGAAGGTTCACATTTTCCAGGTCGATGAGCGAGCCGTGCCGATAAACAGTCCGCAACGGAATTTTGCGAATATGCGAAACATCCTTCTTTCTCGCGTGCCGATCCCGGAAGAGAATATTCATCCTATGCCCGTCGACAGCGCCGACTTGGACGCCGGCGCAAAGGCATATGAGCGGGAGCTCACGAATGTGCTGGGCTCGCCACCGGTTCTCGACCTGGTCCATCTCGGTCTTGGCGCGGACGGACATACGGCCTCGCTCATACCCAGAGATGCGGCATTGCTAACCGCCTCGCGCGATGTGGCCGTCAGTGGTCCTTACGAAGGCAGCCGGCGTATGACGCTGACCTATCCAATGCTCAACCGTGCCCGCGAGATTCTCTGGCTTGTGCTGGGTGAGGACAAAGCGGCGATGCTGCAGCGGATGATGGCGGGCGACGCAAGCATTCCCGCCGGGCGCGTGGAAACGAGCCGCGCCATTGTGGTCGCCGACAAAGCCGCGGCGACTCTGATTGGATAATGGGCTAGTGAGCCGAGGCCACTCCGGCCAAGAAGCCTGTCAAGACAATGTCTTGGAGTTCCACGAAGCGATGTCGCGTGAGGGGGCTTCCTTATGATATAACGCACGTAACGAAGCGGCCATCAAAAGCAACTGCCACGCCGTATTGGCTTCATAACCAGGGAGGATGCGATGTTCAGAATGAGTCTGCTGTGCAGCACCGCGCTGATTGCGTCTCTAGCAGTGAGCGTCGACAGCGTCAGGGCGCAAGATTTTGCCGGCAAAGTTCAGGGCGTCGTCAAAAGCGCATCCGGACAAGCGCTCCCCGGGGCTTATGTCAAATTGACCAACAATGAGCGGCGGCTGACCTTCATGGTTGTCAGTCAGGACCAGGGTCGCTTCACGGCAAGCAACCTTCCTGCCGGCAATTATCTGGTTCAGGGAATCGGCAACGGCTTTGAGAGCAAGCCCACGCAGATAGCTTTGACGGAAGCCAAACCCGCAATGGCCGACGTGTCGCTGACAGAGAAGCAAGGGCCTGTCGTGGCGAACGGATGGGTTCGCACGCCCGGGCGCGTTGCGGGCAATGAACTGGATATGGAACTGGCGCCGCCCAAGCTGCCGGAAGGTGCGGGCAAGGAGATCGTGGAAACCAAGTGCACCCAGTGCCACTACCTGCACCGGCTGACTCAACAGCGTTGGACACACAAGAATTGGGAGCAAAAAATCGCCTGGATGCGCGAGCGCATTAAGGAGCGCAATGTCATTGATCTGACCCCCGAAGAACAGAAGACCGTGGTTGATTATCTGGCCAAGAACTTTTCGGTCGACGCGCCAAGAGCCGCTCCCAATGGACGTTTGTCCAGAACACTGCTCAAAGGCGCTGAGGCCAAGTACATCGCGGTGGATTTCACCGGACCCAATCCGGACGCCGCATTCCATGACGTAACCGTCGATTCGCGGGGCGTCGCCTGGATCAACCAGCTTAATGTCTATGCCCTGGCGAGATTCGATCGCAAGACGTTGACCTTCAGCGAAGTGAGGCCGCCGGCCCTTGGCTCAACGCCGGGAACGCTGGCGCATATGGGACCGCCCGCGCTCGGTAAGGGCGGCGACTCGATTTGGATGGCGGATATCGGCGGAACGCGCCGCTGGCTGGAATTCGACACCAAGGCGCAGAAGTTCAACTCCTATCTGGTCCCGGCCGATTTCAAAGGTCCGATCAGCGGCAATTTCATGCGCGCCGATCCGAACGGCAAGATGGTCTGGTCGACCGCGAGCACCCGCGTCGTGGGCTTGAACCTCGAGACCAAGCAATTCGTCGGATACGACATTCCGACAAAGAACCCTGGCGCCTACGGCATGGACGTCGCCGGTGACGGCCGCGTCTGGTTCGTCGAGCGCGAGGCTAACAAGATCGGCCGGCTCGATCCCAAGACCGGCAAGATCGACGAATTCCCGACCCCAGGAAGAGACATTCCGCGCCGCATGGGGACGGATTGGGACGGCAACCTTTGGGTTGGGTTCCACGAGACCGGAAAGCTCGTGAAAGTCGATCAGATGACCGGCAAGTTCACCTTCTACGAACCGCCGACGAAGGGCAGCGGCGCCTACATCGCGCGGCCCGATCCGCGGACAAAGGTGATCTGGCTGACCGAGCAGACCGCGGACAAGATCGCCCGTTTCGATCCCAAGACGGAAACCTGGACGGAGTTCGCACTGCCGATCGCGGAATCCGACGCGCGGCGCATCGAGCTCGATCCGACCAACCCGAACCGCATCTGGTGGTCAGGCGATACGTCGAGCCATTTGGGCTACATCGAACTGATCAACAATTAAGTTGGGTCAAAAGAAAAATGGCGGAGGACGCGAGTCCTCCGCCATTTCTTTTCGGCGATGGAGTGGAGCTTACGCCTCGGCGCGGGCGTATTGGTTGAACCACTCGATTGTGCGCGTCCAGGCCTGCTGGGCCGCCACTTTGTTGTAGCGTTCCGGCGTGGCGTCATTGAAGAAGCCGTGCACGGAGTTCGGATAGATGTGGCCTTCATAGCGGATGTTGTTCTTCTTCAGCTCCGCTTCCTGAGCCGGATAGGCTCCCGCCAGCATCCTGTCGAGCGCGCCGTGATGAACGAGGACGGCGGCCTTTACTTTCGGCATGTCTGCCGGATTCGGCGCAGCGCCATAGAAGGGCGCGACGGCGTTCATATCCGGGCCTAGCTGCACGGCAAGGTTGTTGGTCATGCTGCCGCCGAAGCAGAAGCCCGTACAGGCAAGCATGCCGTTGCAAAGCGGATGGGATTTCAGCCAGCGCGCGGCGGCGATGAAGTCCTGCGTGCGCTTGGCGGCGTCGAGCTTGCCGAAAAGCTGGCCGCCCTTGTAGTCGTCACCCGGATAGCCGCCGAGCGTCGTCAGTGCGTCCGGCGCGAAGGCGATGAAGTTTTCAAGAGCAAAACGCCGCGCCACATCTTCCGTGTGCGGGTTCAAGCCGCGGTTCTCGTGGATGACGATGACGCCCGGCAATTTCGTCGGGTTCACGTCGCGTGAGCTCTGGCTGTCGGGACGGACGAGGTACCCCTTCATATAGCCGTGACCGTTCGGCGAAGGAATGGTCTCATAAGTCGCCCTGATGCGCTCGTCGTCCTTGCGGACCTGTTGACCCAGCGCGTAGTTCGGCATCAACGCGTCGATGAGCGCCGTGGCTGTCAAGCCGCCGACCGCATAACGCTTCACGCCCTCAAAAAACGCACGGCGATCGATCGCGCCGTGAATGAATTTCGAATAAAGCTCCACCGCTTCGGCGGGGATCTTTTTCCGGTCCGTTACATGCTGCTCCATGGATTGCCTCCCGTTTGGCGGCGGGAGCCTAGCATTGCCCGGGCAAGTTCTAAAGCCCGTCGGTCAGGCGCCAAGAACACCCGGGCGTGATTCCGCGAAAGGTCTCCGACCTGCACAGAAACGAGGCAGCGAGGTGTTGCGGCGCTAAGCGGCTCCCGCCTGCTTCCGCCGCGGAAGTTTCCAACCGGGGCGGACGAAGTGGCAGGTATAGCCGTCCGGATAACGCTGCAGATAATCCTGATGCTCCGGTTCCGCCTGCCAGAACGGGCCGGCAGGTGCGAGTTCCGTTACGACTTTGCCCGGCCAGAGACCCGACGCGTTGACGTCGGCAATGGTCTCTTCGGCAACCCGGCGCTGGGCATCGTTGGTGTAATAAATCGCCGAGCGATAGCTCGTGCCGAGATCATTGCCCTGACGGTTCATGGTCGTGGGATCGTGGATCTGGAAGAAAAACTCCAGCAGCTCGCGAAAGCCGGTCTTTGCCGGATCGAACATCACCTCAATGGCTTCGGCATGCCGACCGTGGTTGCGGTAGGTCGCATTCGGCACCTCCCCGCCCGTGTAGCCGACGCGAGTCGAGCGCACGCCGGGCAGTTTGCGGAACAGCTCCTGCATGCCCCAAAAGCAGCCGCCGGCAAGCACAGCGCGTTCTTCGCTCATTTAAATGTCCTCCACCTGATCGAGATATTCGCCATAGCCTTGCGCTTCCATCTCGTCGCGGTGCACGAAGCGGAGCGAGGCGGAATTGATGCAATACCGCAGCCCGCCACGGTCGCGCGGGCCGTCGTTGAAGACGTGACCAAGATGGCTGTCACCGTGCTGGGAGCGCACTTCAGTCCGGACCATGCCGTGGGACATATCCCGGAGTTCTTTCACGTTGGTGCGGGTTATCGGTTTGGTGAAACTCGGCCAGCCGCAGCCGGATTCATATTTGTCAGACGAAGCAAACAACGGTTCGCCCGATACGACATCGACGTAGATGCCGGGTTCCTTGTTATGGAGATATTCACCCGTGCCGGGACGCTCGGTGCCGCTCTGCTGGGTGACGCGGTATTGCTCCGGCGTCAGCTTCGCAATGGATTCCGTCGACTTGGTGTACTCAGGCATGGGTTTTCCTGTGCTACGCGGGTGCGCTTATGCCCATGTGAGGTCGTGGTTGCGCAAAGGCAAGTCCCGATAGCGCTTTCCCGTGATCTGGAACACGGCATCGCAAATGGCCGACTGAACCGAGGTGGCGCGGTCGTGCCCCATGCCGTCCAGCCAATGCCCCGTCCTAAAGAATTTAATGTTGATCTCGGGCGGGTCTTCGTGGATGCGCGACAGCAGGAAGCGGTCGAAATTGTTCTCGGCAATATGCCCGTCTTCGACGTTGCATTCCTGATACATCACATCGTTGAAGAACCAGACGATCTGGCCTTCGAGCTGCTTTTTGACGCTCAGCGGATTGACCAGGCCGAAGCCTTCATCATGGGCGATGTCGACACGCTCCAGACGCACTTTGCCGTTCTTGGCGACGGAAACGGTGTGCACGACAGCGCTGAGCGTCGCGTGGTGGCCTTCCTCGGCGCCGCGCTCTTCGAAGGCAATGGCGCGCGCCGTGCCTTTCGGCAGGGGCTTGCCCCAGCCCGACATTTCGGCCGCCATGTCGAGCGCTTTGATAATGTCGGCCTTGTAGGGCAGGTTCGTGCGCGACACCAATTCGCGCCGATAGAGATACGGATCCTTGCCCGCGGCATGGGCGAGTTCATCCATGAAGCTTTCACGATAGAAGTGCTGCGCCGGCGCGCCGACACCGCGGCGCGTACCAACCGGAATGTGGAAGCGTCCGGTGTGATAGGAAAAGCGGTAATTGGGCGCGAAATAGCGCGCCGCTACGTCGAAGGCGGCATTTTGCCCGGGCGCTTCCGCGTCCGTTGCGGTGCGCACTTCTATCGCAATGGGCCAGCCGTCACGGTCAAGCGCCGCGCGTAGCCGCCCCACGCCGATGGAACGATAGGTGGTGTTGATGAAGTCTTGCTCGCGCGTCCACAGCAGGTGAATGGGCGTGCCGCGGTTCTTGTTCGCAATGTAGACCGCCTGTTCGGCTTGCGGGCCATTGCCGTTGCGGCCATAGCCCCCGCCGAGATGGCAGAGATGAACGTACACATTCGCTTCCGGAATGCCCGTAATCTGTGATGCGGAATAGCGCGTCTCTTGCGGGCTTTGGTCTCCGAGCCAGATATCGACGCGGTTGTCGGTGACGAGCACCGTTGCGTTTCCCGGTTCCATGCGGGCGCGCGGAAGATAGGGCACCGTGTATGTCGCTTGGACGATTTTGGCGCCACTCGCAAAGGCACGGTCGCAATCCCCGACATTCACGCCGACCTTGCCCGGCCTGTCGAGTGACGCGAGCAGCTCGGCGCGGATATTGGCCGTGTTGCGTGCGGCGTTCTGCGGCGGAATATCCCATTCGACCGGCATCTTCTCGACGGCCGTCTTCGCCTGGTACCAGCTGTCGGCAATGATGGCGACGCCGCCGCCGAAGGTACGTCCACGGATGAGGGCCGGATTCGGGATAGGGAAAGCGACGGCAGAGATGACGCCCGGCTCTTTGCGCACCTTCTCGAAATCGTAGCTTTTCACCGTCCCGCCATAGACGGGGCACGATTTAACAGCGACCCATTTCATGCCAGGCAAATTGACGTCGATGCCGTAAACCGCTTTGCCCGTGACTTTCAGGGGAACGTCGAGATTCTTCTGCTCGGTTCCCATGAGCGTCCATTCGGACGGCGGCTTGATGCGGATATTCTCCGGATTTGGATGCGGCGTTTTGGCCGCAAGTGCGGCGACCTTGCCGTAAGTGGTGGTTCGGCCCGAGCGTGCGTGCGTAATGATGCCGTTCTTGGAAGTCACCTGTTCCACCGGCACGCCCCATGTTTTGGCGGCGGCCAGCAGCAGCCTCTCGCGTGCTTCCGCGCCGGCGAGCTGAAGATAATAGCGACCATCCTTCACCGAGGCGGCGGCGTTCGTGCGCATCCGGCGATACAGGCTGTTGGGAATTCCCTGCACGCCCGTGCGGTCGCGGCTGCCGAATTCAGGCTCACCGCCACCATTCGGGTCTTGCGCACCATTGCCCGGCACTTTCAGCGTCCAGGCGGGGGCCATCTCCTTGCCGTCGCGGTTGGCCGACGCATATTGCGGACGGACTTTGCTCCAGTCGCATTGCAGTTCCTCCGCCACCATCATGGCATTGGAGGTCCACACGCCCTGCCCTAACTCCGTCTGCGCAATGCGAACGGTCACAGTCTCGTCCGGCGCGACGACAACCCAGGCATTGACTTCATCCATTCCCGGCTCGACGGCCCATGCCGCACCTTCGGGATGAATGATTTGCGCATCGGCACGCGACGGTACCCAAAAGCTGATGACCAGCGCCCCGGTCGCCGCAGCACTGGTCGAGAGAAAATCGCGCCGGGAAAGGTCGAGATTGCTAGTCATATCTTTCCTCCTCCCGCCGCAACTTTGCTTGCCGTCAGTTTGATGGCCTGACGTATGCGGTGATAGGTGCTGCACCGGCAAGCATTCGTCACACCAGAATCGATGTCTGCGTCGGTCGGATTGGGATTGCGTTTTAAGAGCGCGACCACGCTCATGATCATGCCGGATTGACAATAGCCGCATTGCGGCACGTCGAGCTCTATCCAGGCCTGCTGAACGGGATGGGTACCGTTTGGCGATAGTCCTTCAATCGTCGTGACCTGTTTCCCGGCGGCTGCCGTCACCGGCACGCTGCACGAACGCACGGCGCGACCATCGATATGCACCGTGCAGGCGCCGCATTGCGCAATGCCGCAGCTGAATTTCGTGCCGGTCAGCTTGAGGGTATCGCGCACAACCCACAGCAGCGGCGTATCGGGCGTCACGTCGACGGAATGGCGAACTCCATTCACTGTCAGGTCAATGGCCATAAATTTCCCTCCCTCAATCGAACGCGCCCGAGTTTACGCAAACAAACGCTCAGGGAAGATCCATCCCTTTGCGCTTCAGCACATCCTGCGCCGCCGGAGAGCGCAGGAAGGCAACGAGCGCACGCGCGGTCGCCGCATCTTTGGCCTTCGCGTTAATACCGGCGGAATAGGGAATCTGCTTCTGCAGCTCTTTCGGCAGCTCTCCGATCACTTCCACGCCCTTGACCGGACGCAATTCAGCGACTTGTTGGATACCGATTTCTGCCTCGCCGGACGCGATCGCAGCACCGACCGGACGGCCGTTCACCACGACAGCCTTCGGCTTGATCGCATCGCTGATGCCGAGTTTCTGTAACACCGTCACAAAGTGCTGACCGCTGGTACCCTGGCTGTAACCGACAGTCTTTGCGGCGAGCAGCGCAGCTTTCAATTTATCCGGCGTGCTGACGTCGGGCTTCGCCGCACCGGTTTTCACGCCGACGGCAACCTTGGAGATCATCAGCAGCGTTTTGCCATCGCGCGCCACATCGCCTTTCGTCGCGAGGTCGTCGACGATTTCGGTGTTCGTGACGACAAGGTCGGCTGCACCTGACTTGAGATCGGCCGTCATTTCTGGCCCGCCCTTGGAGGCGAACTTGACCTTGTTGCCGGACGCCTTTTCGAACATCGGCAGCAGCGTACCCATGACATCGGGCAACGGCCCCCCGCCGATCACGACGGTGATTTCGGCCGCGCGCACCGGTGCGCTTGCAAGCAATGCGCTGACGCAAGCTGCTGCTGAAACGGCAACCATTTTCGACCAAGTTTTCATGATGATCTCCCTCCTCAACCTGCGTGATGAACAGCTTCCGTCGCATCGCCCGTCAAGGAGAGGGCTGCGCCGCGAAGGCAAGGATAACGAATCGGGGGCAAACAGTCAGGAGCCGAAGGAAGTGCGATTTTGCAGGGAGCGGCCCCGGCCGGGTGAACCGCCTTTGCCGCCACCCCGCCGTTCCATTTGATTCGGCTCAGCTATTTCACGGTTCCCGTCTGCTTCACGCCGGCAGCAATTGATGCCTAGAGCCCGCTGGAAAACATGGTCAGGTAACAACTTTCGGTATAGATTCAGGCCGAGTGGGTATTTGCGTCAGGGCGAGTCATTTCCAAACTTGCGCTCAGCGGAGGCGATGATGGATTCCAATGGTTCTGATCGTAGGCGGTTCCTGAAACAATCGGTTGCTGCAGCCGGCGTTGGTTTGGCCGGGGCCGCCGCATTGAGTTCAAAGAAGCCGGCGCAAGCGCAGGGTCAGGTTATATCGACACACGTTCACGATGAGCCGCCACGTCGCGGGGCGCGCTACACCATCGACCATATGACGCACTACACGCCGCTGCAGGATTATGCCGGCATCATCACACCGAACCACCTGCATTTCATGCAGCAGCACTCGTCCGAATTTCCCGAGATCAATGCCGATGAGCATACGCTGACGATCCACGGCATGGTTGATCGTCCGCTGACGTTCACCATGGCCGATCTGAAACGGCTGCCGTCCGTGTCGCGCGTCCACTTTGTGGAGTGCCACGGCAACAGCTCGCCACAGCTGCATGATGCCGACGATCCGAACATGGGCTTGCCCGTGCAGTACATCCACGGCATGGCAAGCACGAGCGAATGGGCCGGCGTACCGATGTCGGTATTGCTCGACGAAGCCGGCGTGCGGCGCGGCGGAACGTGGCTGGTCATTGAAGGCGGAGACGCGGGTAAGTTCTCGCATACTTTGCCGGTGGCAAAAGCGATCGAAGATTGCTTCGTCGCCTACAACCAGAACGGCGATTCACTCCGCGTCGAGCAGGGCTATCCGATCCGGATGATCGTGCCGGGCTGGGAAGGTCCGTTCAATGTGAAGTATCTGAGGCACATCAAGGTCGTCGACCAGCCCTACAACACCTGGAACGAGAGCATGAATCACTCGGTCTCCAGACCGGATCTAGGCGGCAAGGCGCGCTGGTATCATTTCCAATGGGGACCGAAATCCGTGATCACGCGGCCCTCAGGCGGAATGGAAATGCGCAAGGGCTACACGCAGATTACCGGCCTGGCTTGGTCCGGCGCGGGCATGGTCAAGCGCGTCGAAGTATCTACGGACAGCGGCAAGACCTGGAACGACGCGAAAATCCAAGGTCCGGTGCACAGCAAGGCGCATACGCGATTCACATATGACTGGGCGTGGAATGGCGACGAGACGATCATTCAATCGCGCGTCACGGACGAAACCGGCGATGTTCAGCCCTCGATGCGGGAGTTGAGCGCTCACTGGGGTATCGCGTTCGACAATTGGAAGAAGATCGACAAACCCCGCGGCATTCACATGAACGCGATACAGCCGTGGCGAATCTTCCGCGATGGCACCATCCGCGATGCGATGTTCACGTAACACGCGCATACATCAGACAGTCACTATGGGCGGCCTTTAAGCCGCCCATAGTTTTATGTGGCTTACTTCATCTCGAATTCGACAAATTCGATGAGCGTCGTGCCGGTGTTTTTCACCGCACGCGTTTGGCCTGCGTCCTGCCAAATAAAATCGCCTTCATAAGGCGCCATGCCGCGATCGGCCGAGCCCGGAATGGCTTCGGCGAGCACACCGCCATGGACGTAAACGCGTAGTCCCGGCGCCTTCTGAGTGAATTCGCCCGTTGACTCACCCGGTTTCAAAGCGACGCGCCACGCCCGCAGCCGCGGATTGTCCATGATCTGCGTGTAACCCTTGACGCCCGTGCGGTCTGAAACGGCGTTTCCCACCGGGCCAGGCTTTTTGAAAATAAAGGAGATGTTGTGGAACGGCGTCGGGCCGACATTGGTGGCCTTATGCGTGCGCTGGCCGTCCTTGGTGACATTCGTGAACGTCGCCCGTCCCGGCTCACCATCGCCCGCAGCGCCGGGCTTGCTCACATCGGAGGAGCCGTAATTCTGGTTGGTCTGCGATGCGGGCGACAGATTCACAGAGACCGAGTCGGCATAGTGAATGTGGTACCCGGTGTTGCGTCCTGGCGGGATGTTGACGTTCAGAAGGATGATGTAGTCATTCTGGAAGACGGGAATATGGAACGGCGCTTTGTCCATGGGCACCGGCTTGTCTTCGAGCTGCGCGGATACGGGCTGCACCAACATGCAGGCGAGCACCGCTAGTGATGTCGACAAGACGTGCTTCATAAATCCCTCCCCCGGGTTGGCTTGGCGCGATAATACATCAGGCCGCGCCCCGTTATGATACATTGCCTCTCAGCCTTTTGAATGGGGATCACGAATGGCATCGCTTCAGAGCAATCGCCGTACCTTTTGCATGAGCATCGCCGGAACAGTCCTGTTGCCGGTGGCCGGCGTTGCAGCTCCTGCGGCGGGTGCTCCTGCGGCGCTCGGCCCGGGTCTTCATCGCCTCGCGTTCCAGCGTCCGGGCGAGCCGACCGTCGGGTATGCGCTCTCCATTCCGGACAATTATTTGCCGGGCAAAGCAGTTCCCCTCATTCTTGCTCTGCATTTCGGGGTGGGCGGCGGCAGCGCGGACGGCGCCGGAGCCGACGTAACCGAAATCCTCATCGGTCCAGGGCTCGCCGATTTAGGCGCGATCATCGTTGCGCCGGACTCGGTCAGAGGCAATTGGAGCACGCCGGAAAACGAGAAGGCGGTGAACGCACTTCTGGATATGGTGCTCGCCCGCTACACCATCGATACGAAAAAGATCATCGTCAGCGGCTACAGCATGGGCGGTACGGGCTCGTGGACTTTCGGGCAAAAATTCTCACAGCGCTTCAGCGCCGCCATTCCCATCGCCAGCCAGCCACCGGAATCCGCAACGGGTTGGAAGCTTCCTGTTTTGGCCATCCATTCCCGCAACGATCAAGTCGCGCCGTATGCACCCGTCGAGGCCCGCATTGCGCAACTTCAAAAAGCCGGCGTGAATGCCAAGATCATCCTGTTGTCAGGCATCACGCATTATGAAACCGACCGCTTCCAGGGCCCATTGAAGCAAGCGGTGCCGTGGTTGCGAGAGGTTTGGAAATAGCCAAGCACGCCAAAGAATCTCAGCACACAGCGGATCGCAGGAGCACCGAGAGCGTTGGGTTACGGCATTTCTAGTTGCGAGTCCCCCATGGCCAATTCCAAGCGTGACGAACTAATCGCATGGCTGAAAGACGCACATGCCATGGAACGGGCGACCGTCGATAATTTGGAGAATCTGCTCAAAACCATCGACGATTATCCCGAACTGCGGACGCGCTTCGCAAGCCATCTCGATGCTTCACGGCGGCAGCGTGATGAGCTCGAACGTGAGCTGCACCGTCTCGGCACCGACACCTCGGCGTTGAAGGACTGGGCGATGAAGCTCGGCGGCAAGGCGCAACCATTCCTAAGCTGGTTTACGTCCGATTCCGTGCCGAAAAACTGCTTGGCAGCTTACGCCTACGAGAATTTCGAGATCGCCTCCTATCGCTCTCTAATGGGTGCTGCCGAGGAACTCGGCATGGCCGAGCTGGCCAGCCTTTGCGAGCGTGCCATAGCGGAAGAGCAGCAAATGGCCGACTTTCTCATTCAGAGTATTCCTGCGATCACGCAGCGCTATTTAGCGACCTGCCCTTCGGCGGCGTAGCGGCGCGGCCTTTCGGATCACGGGACTCTGATCTTGCTCTGAAGGTGGCGGAAGAACGGCTCGACATCGAGCGCGTTTCCGCCGGCCGCCCTTGCGACGATCTCTTCCGTGTCTAAGCGATGGCCAACGCGATGGACGTGGCTGTGCAGCCATTCCAGCAAGGGATGGAATTCGCCCCGCTCGATCTCCTGATCCAAAGCATGATCGCGGCGATAGGCTTCCACCAGTTGCGCGCCGTAAATGCTTCCCAGCGTGTAGGACGGGAAATAACCGAAAGAACCGAGCGCCCAATGGACATCCTGCAGGACGCCGTCGAGATCCGATGACGGCGCGACTCCAATCAAAGCGGCGCTGCGTTCGTTCCAAGCTGCGGGCAAATCGCGAACGGACAGTGAGCCGCTGAGCAACGCGATTTCCAGCTCGAATCTGAGAATGATATGGAGATGGTAGGACAACTCATCGGCGTTGACGCGATTGACGCCGGGTGTGACGAGATTGGCAGCGTGGTACATCGCATCGGCGTCGAGCCCCTGAGTCACCTCCGGAAACATGTCGCGCAAATGCCGGAACGCGAAATGCCAAAAGGCGCGGCTGCGGCCGATATGGTTCTCCCATAAACGCGCCTGGCATTCATGCATGCCCATGCTCGGCGCATCGCCCAGCAGCGAATCATAATCTTTGGGATCGAAACCCTGATCGTACAGAGCGTGTCCGCCTTCATGGAGGGCGGCCAAAACGGTGGACAGAATGTCGTGTTCATCGACACGGATGGTGAGCCGGACATCGTCCCTGCCCGCGTAAAGCGTGAACGGATGGGTCGACCGATCAAGCCGGCCGCGCTCGAATTGAAAACCGATGGCCGAAAGAATCTGCCGGCAAAACTGCCATTGGCCCGCATCCGCGAAAATACGCCCCTGCAGAATAGCCGCATTGCTTGCAGTCGCGGTCGATGCTTCTTGCACCAACGGCACGAGCCGCTCGCGAATCCCGCCGAGAACCGGCCCGAGTCGCGCGCGAGTCATGTGCTCCTCGTTTTCATCGAGGAGCGCGTCATACGGATCGCCTCCCCCGGCGAGAGCCGCAGCCTTGTCGCGGAGTAGGCCGAGCAATTCGTCGAACGGGCGGGCGAAAACGCCGAAATTGTTCTGCCGCCGCGCTTCTTCCCAGGCGCCTAGGGATTGCGAGCGCACATTCGCGAGACGGCGCACGAGATCTTGCGGCAGAGCGACGGACTGCTGCCGCAAGCGGCGGAGCAATTGCAGCTCACGCGTCCAGTCGCCGCGCCCCGCATTGGCCGCCACCTGCTCAATCAGATCGCCGAGGCTGTTTGCGGTGAGAAGCGCGTGGCGAAGCCCTTCGAGCATCGCCAATTGTTCGCCACGCTCCTCGCGCGCACTCGGGGGCAACATGGTTTCCTCATCCCAGCCAAGCAATGCGATCGTGTGGTCGAGATGGCGCAGTTCGCGAATTTGGTTGCGCAGCTCCGTTTCGGCCGCAGCGGTTCGGCTTATGGCGCGCGTGGGGGTGGCGAGTTCTGCCGGCGCTTCGGCTTCCAGCACCGCGGCAAGTCCCCCGCGCTGTGCAACGTTCACGACCTGCTTTTGCGAAACCCGGCACATTGTGCCGATTCCGTTTTCGGTGGCTGCAAATCCCATCACCGCATAAAACGGCTCCGCGAAAACGCGGCCGTCCGTGCCGACAACGGGGAACTCGTGCACAGGCAGGCGCGCCGCCAATTGCAGCACCGATGAGCGTTCCGGGTCTTGGTAGAGGGCGGCGGCTTCGTCGAGCATACGCTCCCAATCGGCTTGGGTCGTTGCCGCTCCCATGACCACACCATTGCCGCCATAGGAACGGTTGGGCTTTAGGACGAGAAGCTCGCGATTGTTACGCGCATACCTTAGGAGATCGCTTTCGCGCCGGTCGGGCAACGTCGTGACGCGATCACCGACCAAGCGCGTCCACAGCACATGCCGGCGAAACAAGCGGAGATCGTCGGCGCTGAAATAACTCTCGGCGAAGGACGGTTCGGTCAGGATTTCGAACGCACTCTTGTGATCGAATTCACCCACCATCGACGACACGATTCGGTTCTGCCGGAACAAAAGGCGCATCGCGTCGAAGGATTGACCGATCTCCTGTTCGTATTCGACAAGTTCGAGAACGCCGAAGTCGCGATACGCAACATCGATCCTGATGTCCTCGTAATAGACCTCGTCCCCAACGACGCGGAGCTCCCGCGGATCGGCATGCACAATGGTAAGGCCGTGCTTGGCCGCCAAATATGTGGCGAGCGCCCCCTGCTCGCTCGCACCTTCGTGGACGTATTTGGGATCGACAAAACAGAGCTGGCAGTTTTCGCGGCCAATGGCGCGTGCATGGTCGATCAGCAATTGGATGAAGAGTTCGCGCTGATCGCGCGGCAGATACACGCTGAGTTCGGGCTGGTTCTCAAGCAAGGTCGGCACCACATCACGCAGAACCAGCTCCTCGGCAATCGGCGAGAATTGAATCCCGCCGACTCCCGTCAGGTTCGGTTCCATGAATTTCAGTGAATCCTGCCAGCCGGCGCCGGTGAAATCGCAAACCGCATCCAGCCGTCCGTAGATGGAATTGAACCGCTCATGCGCCGGCGTCCAGGTTGCGTTGAACCAGGCCTCTTCTTCCTTCGTAATGGCCAGGATGCGCCTTACGCGTTCGTCCCGCCGGTAGAACCCGGGAAGGCGTTTCAGCGCCTCGGTCAGTTGCGAGCAGACGTGGTGCACATAGGAAAGCTGCTCCGGCATGACCAGCAGCGGCCGCAGCATGATGCGTACCGCCTCCTTGACGCCTTCGTGCTCGTAGATCAAGCCGTTTGCCCACGCGTCCGTCCGCAGGCGTTCGGCGAGGCGCGCGAAGACAAGGTCGGGCACTTGGTGAGACGCCGAACGGGCGCGGCTTTCCAGGGCAGCCCCCGAAAGGCCCAAAACTTCAGCAGGACTAAGGATTGGTCGCATGGGAAACACCGTAGCACGGCTTATTCAGGATGGAATCGGGCGCTGGTCGCGGGGCCGGTTCGTTTGTATCGTGCGCGCGTTGGTTGCACGAATTCAGGGGCGAAGGAGAGGGTGATGTCGGCTAGCAGAAAAATCGCCGCAGTCTTCGTTGGAGCCGCAATCGCGGCATTAACAGCCCTGCCCTCCATGGCGCAAACAGCAGGTCCAGACCCGCGGACGCTGCCCAATCCCTATCGGCTCGACCCGTCTTGGCCGACACTGCCGGCAACCATGAATGGCGGCCATTGGGGCGAGGTCATTCGTGTTCATGCCGAAGCGAATGGAAATGTGTGGGTGTTTCATCGCTGCTTCAACACCGTGCCGCCGGGCAGTGCGGTTTGCCTCAATCGCGGACCGGCCAATCCACCGATTCTTGAATTCGACCATAGCGGCAAGCTGCTGAAGAGTTTCGGCGCCGGCCTGTTCGCCTATCCGCACGGGTTCACGGTGGACCAACAAGGGAACATCTGGACGACCGACGTCAATGACGCCGAAACCGTCGTTGGCTTGTCCGCGAGGAATGCAGCCGGCGTGGTGATGGGGCAGGAAGTCCTGAAGCTTTCACCCGATGGCCGCGTGTTGATGACGCTTGGGAAGGAAGGTGTCTCGGGCAATGGTCCTGACACGTTCGACCGGCCCACGGGAGTCGCGATCGCGCCGAATGGCGACATCTTCGTCAGCGATGGCCATCTTCCGAACGCGCACAATAATGGCCGCATCCTGAAATTCACGAAGGACGGAAAATTCATCAAGAGTTGGGGCAAGAGAGGCTCTGCGCCCGGTGACTTCGACGAACCGCACGACATTTTCATCGGCGGATCGCACAATCATTTGTATGTCGCGGACCGGCGCAATCAGCGCATTCAGGTGTTCGACTTGGACGGCAAAGTGCTTGCCGTTTGGAAACAGTTTGGCGAGCCGAGTTCAGTCTTCGTCGGGAACGACGACACGATCTATGTCGGCTCGGGCTTTCCAGACAAGACCGCCAAGCGCGGCGAGATCAGAGGCATTGTCGTCGGCAACGCTCGCGACGGATCGCTCAGAGCGTTTATTCCCGACCCCGCCAATCCCGACAGTCTGACGCGCGGCACGACATCATCGGGGATTGCCGCAGACACCGAAGGCTCGATTTATTCGGCCGATGTCGCCGCGCATAATCTGCGCAAATATGTGAAGGTCAAATAACGCGGGAGTGACCGCTTCAACGCGGTTTGGTGCACGCCAGCGATAATGCATCGTCATCGCGCAGAGACGAGCCGCGGCTCAAAAGCACATCGCCCGAACCGTCGTCATCAAGAGTGAACAGATAATGTTCGATGTGCTCCGGGCTGAGGGCGACCATCAGATGAACTAAGCCGCCCAAATCCATTCCCAACACATCGACGCCGGCAGCGCGCAGGCTGTGCTCGTCCGCCTGATGCCAATTGAGGATCAGATCGAAGTCGCCGTGATCACGGGTAAGGGCAAGCGACTCGGTCCCAAGACTCCCGATGGCGTCCGCAGCCCCCGACAGCGACGATAGTTGAAAGCCGCTATTGCCGGACGCGTTGGACAGCTCTGCTTGATGGCTACCGCAAACCGTCATGACTTCCGGTGCCGCTGCTGCCGGAGTTCCGATAAGCGCCGTTAGAAGTGCAGTTGCCGAGGCCATTTTGACGGTCAGGCTTCGTGTTGCGAACATACGATCATGCCTCATGGAGCGGCGCGGGATTAAGAGACCCGCACCGTCTTAGGCACGTTCCGCAACAGTTTTATGACGGGCTGTCACACAGGCGATAATTCGCGGTATTTCGACGCACATTCCGCGCAGGTGACGGCGTCATCGCGGCTCGCGACGTAGCGCGCGTTCGGCGGCACGAAGCGGTTGCAATACGTCAAAACCAGAAGAAACGCCTCTTTCACATCGACCGTTTGGCAGACATGGAGGTCACCCATGAAGTCGCGCCAACGCAAATCATCGAAAGAAGATTCCATAGACGTCCCCCACTCGTTATTGGCGCACACTATTTTACCACCGGCCGCATTTCGAACGTGCGCGTTCCGAAATTTCCGGAAACTGTGCACAGGTTTTCGCTTGACTCAACTGCGACTCACGCCGCGCAGCGCGGGTGCGTCAACCTGACCAGCGTTGTCACCGAAGTGACGTAAAAACGTAACGTTAGAGACACCGGTCTTTTTTAACGTCCCTCGCATCGAACACTCTTCACGGCAGTGCATCGACATCGCGAACCGGCGCGTCTCACGCCAGCGTCCAACCGACGCCGGTGCGCCGAATTGTATTGGCAAATTCGGACCTGACGGGGGAACCATTGAAAGTCCATCTACTCCAAAGCGCAGCTATGGCCGCGCTCGCATGCGCCATGGCGCAACCAGCCTGGGCTGACGAAACAGCACCAATCGAGGCGTCCGCCGTTTTCAAGCAACTCGACGAAGTCGCCGTCACGCCCGGTACGCTCGTCGTTGCGCAAGCCACATCCGCCTCACCCGCATCTGCGGCCACAAGCAGCCAGGTGATGCCCGCGCAAGGCGGCGCACCGGTTCAAGTGGCGCAGGCCATGACGGACTTCCCTGAACAGGTGGTCGTCTCGGCGACGCGGCGCGAAACCTTCTTGCAAGATACGCCGATCGCAATCTCTGCGGTGAGCGCCGACGATCTGGAAAAGAGCCATGTGGTCAGCCTGATCGATTTGGCGAGCGGTCAGCTTCCCTACCTGCGCGTCGCGACCTTCGAGGCGCGGCAATCGGCGCTGGTTGTCGGCATTCGCGGTATCGTGCCGTTCGATGCCAACCAGACCGCGCGCGACCAAGGCGTCGGCGTTTATCTTGATGGTGTCTATCTCGGCCGCCAGCAAGGCCTCAGTACCGCGCTGCTGGACATCGAGCGCGTCGAAGTCCTGCGCGGACCACAGGGCACTCTGTTCGGCCGCAACACGGAAGGCGGCGCGTTGAGCATTATTACGAGGGGCCCTTCGGGCGTATTCGGCATGCGCGTCTCCGCCGGTATCGGCAATTATGGCGAACACGACGCGGGTATTCATGTCGACCTCCCGAAATACGCCAACATCGCCGTCAAATTCGATGCAGAGCTTGAGCATCAGGACGCGACGGTGAGCAATCCGCTGTCGGGTCAAACCGGCTGGAATTACTTCAACCGCTACGGCGCCAGGCTTGCCGCGCGCTGGACGCCTATGGAAAATTTCACGGCCGATTTCGCCGTCGACAGCAGTGTCGACGAGAACACGCCGTTCTACAGCCAGCTCGTCAATTACAATCCGCTGAATAAAACGGTCGGCGTGTATGATCTGACCACGAACCGGCTGGTTCTGCCCGGCAGCGCTCCCGGCGCCGCAGCCTGCCCGCCTAGCGTCTGCATCGCGCCGCTGTCACCGCTGGTTCAGGTCCACACGGACCGCCAGACGGAGTCGGAAATCGGCGTGCCGCAGCAGCCCAGTGTCGACAAGACGAACGGCTTTGCTGCCACGATGCAGTATACCTTCTCGGACGCGCTGGCGATCAAATCCATCACCGCCTGGCGCGGTGTGTCGACCCATCAATGGGACAATTCCGGCGGCGCGCACCGGACCATCTACGCCCCAAACACCAATTTCAGCCGCTACAGCAATTCCTTCCTGAAGCAGCATCAGTTCAGCGAAGAATTGCAGGCGCTGGGCAGCATCCCGACGCTCGATTACGTTGTTGCCGGCTACTACTTCAATGAACACGTCTTTGAAGAGGCCGCTACGCCGTCAACGAATCGCTGGAATGCCCTGGGCACCGGGTACACGATCAACAGCGAGGTCGCGATTCCGCCCATCACCTCCGCCAACCAGGGATGGGATTTCCCCAATTCGTGGTTCGTCCAGCGGGCCAGCCGCGCGAAGGCGGAAAGCTATTCGGTGTTCGGTCAGGCGACCTGGACACCGGCGGGCTTTGACGCCCTGCATCTCACGGGCGGAGCGCGGTACACGCACGACTCACGCAACGGCGTCCTGTTCACGGTCGTAGGCAAGCCGACGAATTTCCTCTTCAACTTCAAGGACGACCGCGTCGATCCGCTGGGCACGATCTCTTATGACGTGTCGCAGGACATCAATGTGTACTTCACCTACGCCACCGGCTTCCGCGCCGGCGGCGCCAACGACCGGTCGCAAACCTTTACCGCCTTCGGTCCGGAATCGGTGAAGTCCTATGAAATCGGCGCCAAGACGGAGTGGTTCGATAATCGGGTCCGCCTGAACCTGGCCGGCTACATCATGGATCGTAACGGCACACAGACCGATTTCGACAATGTCGACACCAATCCGACCAGCCCGACTTTCAATCTTCACACGGAAGAAACCCGGAATGCTCCGGGCACGTCACACATCAAGGGTATCGAGGCGGACTTGACGGTCAGGGTGACCGACGAGTTGACCTGGGGTCTGTCCTACGCGCGCACCGATATTGAAGTGCCGCCGACGCCGAACCCCTTCAACAACAACATACTGTTCCCAGTGGTGGTCGTGTTCACGCCACCGAACGCGGCTTCGACGTCCCTCGATTATGAGCTGCCGCTGAGCGGTGCGATGAGCGCGCGGTTTCACATCGATGCGGCCTATAGCGATGAAATGTACAGCTTCCAGGCCGAGACCGTCAAAACACAGTCGAGCTTCATCGTGAACGGCCGAATCAGCCTTGCCGACATTCCGCTGGGCTCGTTCCAGAACCTCACGTTATCGCTCTGGGGACGTAACCTGTTCAACGAAACGCACATCTATCGCCGGTCCGCGGCCAACGCGGCTGTGCTTGGCGATTACGCCAACTTCAATCCGCCGCGTACATTCGGCATCCAGGGCGAGGTGCGGTTCTAAGCAGACAAAGAAAAACGGCGTGGCGGATGAACGCGCCACGCCGTTTTTTTCGCTTGAAAGCGGGCCCGTCAAAAGGGGCTCGCTTTATTTCTGCCAGCCTTATTTCTGATTAAGCATCGCCAAACCACGGCGCGCCATGGCTTCCATCGACGGACCATTGTTATTCCTCGACAGGGTTGCCACGCGGTCCTGATCACGGCGCAGAATGTCGCGATAGAGAGCGGCGGCTTCGTCCTTGCGCCCGGTCTGGGCGTAGACCCATGCCAAATTCAACTGGGCCGACATATTGCCGGGCTCTTGCTGCAAGCCAGCTTTCAATTGCTGCTCCGCGGTTGACCAATCGTGATTCTTGATCGCCTCATAACCGAGGTCGGCAGCGCGTGCGGTCAACGGAATAAGCATCGCCGCCGCCAGAGCAATGGACACAATCCAAGAATTCTTCACCGACATGTCGACCTCCAACTATGTTCTTCTTTCGAAGCTGAGAAATTATACGCCGTGTGTCATCAAAATGTAAAAATAAACCCGTATCATTGCACGGCAATGTTTTGTGACAGTTCGGCTTCTCTTTTATGACAGTTCGGCTTCACTTGCGTAACGGCCGCCGGACAAATGACCAGGCTTCTGATTGTGATCGCGAGCCTATTCCGTCGGCCGGCGGACGCCCTGATTCAGCAAGCGGCTGACACCGACGGCGCAAATCGCCCCTGCGGCTTGCGCCGCCATGAATCCGGCGACGTGCGCCGGACTGATACCCGCGAACGTATCCGTCATGGCGCGGGCGAGCGTTACAGCCGGATTGGCGAAGGACGTCGAGGACGTGAACCAATACGCTCCGACGATGTACAGCGCTACGGACGACGGAAGGGCCTCGGCGAAATGCCGCCGCCCGCTTTCGATAACGGCGAGCAGGCCAAAGGTCGCGATGAATTCGCCCGCCCACTGGCCGATGCCGGTACGCAGATGCGTCGAGGTCTGGATGATCGGCAGATCGAACATCAAATGCGCCGCGAAAACACCGACAATCGCGCCTGCAAATTGCGCCGTGATGTAAGGCAGCAGATATGCCTTGTTAAGTTCTTTGCCGGCCGCCAGTGCGAGTGACACCGCTGGATTGAAATGCGCACCCGAAATCGGACCGAAGGTGCGAATCAAGGCGTAGAGAGCGGCGCCCGTTGCAATCGAGTTGGCGAGCAGCGCGATAGCGGCATTACCGCCGGCAAGCCGCTCACCCATGATTCCCGAACCAACGACTGCGGTCAGCAGAAACGCCGTGCCGATAAATTCAGCGGCGGGTTTGCGCCATAGGAGGGTCAAGGCGCGGGGCCTTCGCCTGAATCGGAGGTACGGCCAATATTGTCGGCCTCGCGCTTAATGGCGAGGCGGTCGAGCTTGGCGAGAGGTAAGGCGGTGAAGAGCCTGATCCGCACGTCGAGCTGGCGGAATGCCTCGCGGAAGGCACGCATTCGCTGCTCCTCCGTTCCGTCCACCGCCGCGGGATCGGGTATGCCCCAATGCGCGGTCATCGGCGTGCCGGGCCAAACCGGACAGACCTCGCCGGCCGCCTGATCGCAGACAGTGAAAATGAAATCCATCTGCGGGGCGCCGGCTGCCGCGAACTCATTCCAACTCTTCGAACGAAGACCGTCTACCGGCAGCTTCATGGACTTGAGCAGTTCCAAGGACATGGAATGCACAGCGCCCTTTGGGAAGCTTCCCGCGCTATAGGCGCGGAAATTCCCCTTGCCCCTATGATTGAGCAGCGCCTCGGCAATGATTGATCGCGCGGAATTCCCCGTACACAAGAACAGGACATTGTAGGTCTGCGCCGTCATGCGGACCTCTTCAACTTGCGGGTCTTGGCGGCGGGAGCGGTCGCCGGATTGCACGCGGGGCCGCATTGCGCGCTACCGCCACAACAATTCTCGGTCAAATAGGCAACGAGCCCATTCATGGCTGCATAATCCGCTGCATAGATCAGCTGGCGGCCCAGACGCCTTTGCGTCACCAGACCGGCGTGCAGCATCTGTTGCAGATGGAAGGTGAGCGATGATGGCGGCATCGCCAGACGCGCCGCAATGTCGCCGGCGGGAAGGCCCTGCGGCCCCTCTTGGACGAGCATGCGGTAAATGGCGAGGCGGTTATCATGCGCGATCGCCGAAAGAGCCGAGACTGCCTGTTTTGCTTTCATGAGACGACCTTTCGATAAAATTCAAAATATCGATCGGCGCGGTCGTGTCAACGACATTTCCAGTATAGTCGAACTGTATTCTATGGATTTCAGCTACTGGATTGCTGAAGCAGGAGACCTTCTGCAGGCCTCAATATCACCCGCTCCGCTGCGAGATCGCCTTCTCGGTCGAGATGAGTGGATATGCGCACGCGCGCTCCTGCAAGAGCGTCGGATTGCACCGTTACGTCGGATGCTCCGAGATTCAGAAGGACGATCCAGCGCTCAGAACCATGCTGCCTTATATAGCCGAGCACATCGTCGCCGCCTTCGATCGTCAGCTGCGTGTAGCTGCCGGCTCGCAGCGCTGGATGTTCGCGCCGCATAGCGATGAGTTTACGGTACAGCGACAGGATTGACGTCTCGTCCCGTGCCAGTGAATCGACATTAGAGGCGGCGGCATCCGGTGACAGAGGCAGCCATGGCGTTCCCGTCGTAAACCCTGCCCCCGGCGAAGCGTCCCACTGCATCGGGGTGCGCTCCGGGTCGCGGCCTAGCCCCAAGCCTGGCTCATTGCGCTCCCAAGGGTCCTGCACTCGTTCGGGTGGGATCGACACCTGCCCTATCCCGAGCTCATCCCCATAATAAAGTGTGGGCGTGCCGCGCAGCGTCAGAAGCAGCATGGCCGCGACGCGTGCTTGTGCCTGGCCGACGCGCGCGGCGATGCGAGGCTTGTCGTGATTACCGAGCACCCAATTGGGCCAAGTTTTCGGCGACAGCAGTCCCTCGTATTCGGCGATGACGGAGGCGATCATCCGTGCATTCCAGGGTGTCTGCAGCAGTTGGAAATTGAAGGGCAGATGAGCGCCGCTCATATCTTCGCCGTAATAGGCGACGAGGCGCTGTAACGGCAGATAGATTTCCCCGATCAGCACGCGGTCGGGATAGGCATCCAAGACGCCACGCAGCTCTTTGATCACGCCGTGAATGTCCGGATGATCGGCCGAATAGACCTGCAGCAGCTTTTCAATCTCGGCTTGGCTGGGCTGGTAGGCGGGGTTGGGCGGATTGTCGCGCAACTCCGGATCCTTCATTAGATGCCACAAGACATCCATGCGGAACCCGTCAACGCCGCGATCCAGCCAGAAGCGCAACGTGTCATGCATAGCAGCGCGAACCTCCGGGTTCCGCCAATTGAGGTCGGGCTGCTCGCGCAAGAAGGCGTGGTAGTAATATTGCCCCGTCGCATCATCGCGTTCCCAGGCGCTGCCGCCGAAATTGCTGATCCAATTGTTGGGCGGGCCGCCATCCTTGCCGTCACGCCAGATGTACCAATCGCGCCGGCGAGCGGTACGCGATGAGCGGCTCTCGACGAACCACGGGTGCTGGTCGGAGGTGTGGTTCGGGACAAAATCCATCACGATTTTCAGCCCGCGTGCGTGCGCATCCGCGACGAGCCGATCGAAATCGACCAGCGAGCCAAAGATCGGATCGATGTCACAGTAATTGCTGACGTCGTAGCCGAAGTCCCGCATGGGCGAGGGATAGACGGGCGTTATCCAGATGGCGTCGATGCCAAGCCAGCAGAGATAATCAAGCCGCCGCCGTATTCCCTCGAGGTCTCCGATACCATCGCCGTTCGAGTCCTGGAACGAACGCGCATAGATCTCGTAGATGATGGCTTCCTTCCACCAAAGGGGATGCGACACAGGATTCTCCGGGGCTCAAAGACCGTTTAGGAACTCTCGTGCGGCAAACGTGTTCATTTGGTGCGCTTTCGGGCCGTCAAATGCTGAAAAGTCTATCTGCCGCATCGCGTTACCCGCTCGCACAGCGACGTTTGCCCGTCGGCGCCGAGCCTGATGCCGCCGGCACCTCATTTCGTGTGTGGGCCCCGGACCATCGCAACGTGAAGGTCTGCATTGAAGGCGGAACGGAATATCGGTTGTTTCAAGAAGAGAACGGCTATTTCGGCGGTCATGTTCCAGGCGTTTCCGCGGGAATGCGCTACAGGTTCCGTCTGGATGACGGCGAGACCCTTTATCCCGATCCTGCCTCCCGGTTGCAGCCCGACGGTCCGCACGGCGCGTCCGAGGTCGTCGATCCCGGCGCCTTTGCATGGAAGGACGCGTCCTGGCGAGGCGTCCAGCTTCGCGGCCAAGTCCTTTACGAGATGCATGTGGGCACTTTCACGCCGGAGGGCACCTGGTCGAGCGCCGCGCGTCAGCTCGAAAAGCTGAAAGGCATCGGCGTCACCGTCATTGAGATGATGCCCATCGCCGAATTTCCCGGGCAATTCGGCTGGGGATATGACGGGGTGGATCTATTCGCGCCGACCCGACTGTACGGAAGTCCCGACGACCTTCGCTCTTTCGTCGACCGCGCGCATGCGCTCGGCCTCGGTGTGATCCTGGATGTCGTCTACAACCATTTCGGGCCTGACGGCTGCTATCTCAAACAATTCTCCCCCCATTACTTCTCCACACGGCATGAGAACGAGTGGGGTGACGCGCTCAACTTCGATGACGAGAACTCCATCGGGCTTCGCGAACTCGTTCTCGCCAATGTCCGCTATTGGATCGAGGAATTTCACTTCGACGGTCTGCGGCTCGACGCGACCCAGACGATTCATGATTCATCCGAAACTCACATTCTCAAATGCATCGCAGAGGAAGCAAGAAGCGCGGCCGGAAGCCGCCATGTCATTCTCGTAGCAGAAAACGAAAGGCAAACCGCACAATTGGTTCGTCCGCCGGAGCGCGGCGGATACGGGCTCGATGCGTTGTGGAATGATGATTTCCATCACTCGGCGTTGGTCGCTCTCACGGGCCACAACCCCGCCTACTATTCGGATCACTGCGGCAGCCCGCAGGAATTCATCTCCGCAGCCAAATACGGCTTTCTTTTTCAGGGACAGCGTTATGCCTGGCAGAAACAGCCGCGCGGCACGCCGTCACTTGATCTCGATCCCGCGCAATTGGTTCTGTTTCTCGAAAATCACGACCAGGTCGCAAACTCAGCCACCGGCGCCCGCGCCTATCAGCTCACGACGCCGGGGCGTGCCCGTGCCTTTACGGCACTTATGGTGTTGCTGCCCGGCACGCCCATGCTGTTCCAAGGTCAAGAATTCTGGTCTTCAGCGCCGTTCTTGTACTTCGCCGATCATGAGAACGACCTGAAAGAAGCGGTCGCAAAAGGGCGGCGGGAGTTTTTGACCCAGTTCGTCAACCTTCGCTCGCCAGACATGGTCGTGAACGCCCCGCACGATGAAGACACCTTTACGCGCTGCAAGCTCGACTGGGCGGAGTTCGAGCGCAACGCCGCCGCCGTGGCGCTGCACCGTGACCTTCTCGCGATGCGCCGTCAGGACCCGGTCTTTGCTGCACAGGCGCCCCGGAGCCTCGATGGCGCAGTCTTGGCCGATGAATGCTTTGCGCTGCGCTTTTTCGGTGAAGCCGGCGACGACAGACTGCTCATTGTGAATTACGGCCATGATCTCAAGCCGTCATGCCTTGCCGAACCGTTGATCGCTCCTCCGGCAGGCCGAACCTGGGAGCTCATGTGGTCCAGCGAAGACCAGAAATATGGGGGCAGCGGCATCGTACCGTTCGAGCTCGCAGATGGCCTTTACATTCTTGGCCACTCTGCGTGCGTTCTCGCGGCGAGGGACAATCAGTCTTAGGCGGGTGAAAGCAGCGAGCCCCTGACGGATCGAACCGCCGCCACAGGCGAAGCGATAGGCGCGATGTGAAGCGCCGTATGGCAGCGCTCCTCATTTTCAGATCGCGTGTACCATGCGTAAGCACGGCTGGCAGAAGAATGTCCCGTAAGTTCGAAGATGTGAACGATCGTCGCAAAGACAACGACGCCTTCGACACGCTCTCGTACCGGCACAGATTGCAAGAATGCAGCGTTGCAGGCGTAAGCATTCTCTACGGCTGATCTAAGTTCCTCACTTGCGGCATTGCACATCGCATGTTCAAGGGACATTGATCAAACGCCTACGTAAATGAAAGCCTCCCATCGCGAAATGACGTAGGTCGATAACCATAGTTGCGAGCATTTGCAGTACGCTTCCGTACGCCACCCCGTTTTTGTTATCGTTTTGCCCGTGCGAGCGGCAATGTAAGGTTCGTTACAATCGTCCTTGAGCGGAATAGCCGCGATGGAAATGTAAGCCGCTGGAACGATCAACCCTCGTCATGAGTTGAGCTACCGATGCCTTTTATTCGGTGTGGTTCGTGGAATTTCGCGCATCCGGCTCGCCTACAATTTCTTCCGCGTCTCAGAATTCCGTCAGCTTAGACAGCTATCGCCGGCGCGTTCTGCCCGGCGACACAGAGCACGGAATCTCTTCACCGGCGGTGCGAACGGCAGGGCGCAAGCCGTTCGATGTCCTTATCGTTGGTGCTGGTTATGCGGGGTCGGTTCTTGCGGAACGCCTCGCCGCGGGTTCCGGAAAGCGCATCCTTCTTATCGACAGGCGGCCGCACATTGCGGGCAATGCCTATGATCGCCGCGACGATGCAGGAATTCTGTTCCATCAATACGGACCACATATTTTCCATACCAATTCCGAAGATGTTTTCCAGTACCTTTCGCGCTTCACGAAGTGGCGACCGTACGAGCATCGCGTCCGTGCTTCCGTCGAGGGCAAACTCGTTCCCATGCCCATCAACAGGACGACGCTGAATCTGCTCTATGGACTGGATCTAGAAACCGAAGAACAAACCGCTGCATTCCTCGCCAGCCGCGCCGAGCACCGGGAAGAGATTCGCACGTCCGAGGACGTCGTTATTTCTTCGGTCGGTAGAGATCTGTACCAGAAATTTTTCCGCGGCTACACGCGCAAGCAATGGGCTTTAGACCCTTCCGAGCTCGACAAGAGCGTCGCCGCGCGCGTACCCGCCAGAACCAATACCGACGACCGCTATTTCACCGACAAGTTCCAGGCGATGCCGCTACGCGGCTTCACCGCGATGTTCGAGAACATGCTTGACCACGACGACATCACGCTTGAGCTGGGCGTGGACTTCGAAGATGTGCGCGGCGAAACGCTCGCGGACCAGATCATCTACACCGGGCCGATCGATGAATATTTCGGCTATCGCTTCGGCAGATTGCCCTACCGCAGCCTTTCCTTCCGCCATCTGACGCTCGACAAGGAATGGCTGCAGCCGGTCGCAGTGGTGAACTATCCAGACGAAAGTATCCCCTACACGCGCGTGACCGAATACAAGCATCTCACGGGCCAGCAAGCGGCGAAAACCAGCGTGACTTACGAATTTCCCTGCGATACGGGCGATCCCTATTACCCAATTCCGCGCCCTGAAAACCAGGCGCTTTTCAAGCGCTATGAGGCGCTGGCGCGGACAACGCCAAAGGTCATGTTTGCCGGACGGCTCGGGACCTATCGCTACTACAATATGGATCAGGTGGTCGGCCAAGCCTTATCGATATGGCGGCGCATGCACGCGTCCGAAGCGGCGGATGCAGACGCCATGTCGACCGCCTGAGACGGCGGTTCGATGGCAGAGTCATTGACCGATTCCGCTGGTCCGCAACTTCCCTGGATACATCGCGCGCCGAGCGCACCCTATTTCGTGACACAGTTCGGCGAAGACTGGACGCCTATCGGACATAATGATTCGATCACGTGGGCTGGCTTGCGTGGCTTGCTTGGACGCAAAGACGTTGCTTCGGCAGACGCCTATCTCGCGATGCTTGCACGCCACGGCGTGACCTGTATTCGTCTGATGCTCGAATACGCGGAAAACCCCGAAGGTTATTTCGAGAATCCCATCGGAACATTCGTTCCCGATATGGTGAGTCTATGGGACGAACTGTTTGCCCTTTGCCGCCGGCACAGCATCCACGTTTTGCTGACGCCGTTTGATACGTTCTGGACATGGCTGAATTGGGATCATCATCCCTATAGCAGCCGCAATGGCGGCCCTCTCGACCGACCTTCGCGCATTTTGTTGTGCGAGGAGGCACGTCAAGCGATCAAACGGCGTTTGGCTTTTGCCTCGGAACGATGGGGCGGCAATGGCACCATCTTCGCCTGGGATCTCTGGAACGAAATCCATCCGGCGCAGGCGGAAGAAAGCGCTGACGCATTTGAGTCCTTCATCAGCGATCTCAGCCACGAATTGCGCGCGCTGGAAATGCGGCTCTATGGGCAAACCCATCTGCAGACCGTCTCTTTGTTCGGCCCGGAGCTGTGGTGGCGACCGCAGCTCAATCTCGAAGAGCCCATCTTTCGTCACCCGGATCTCGACTTCGCCACGATCCATATTTATCGCGAGGGTACGATCGACGATCCCGCCGACACGGTTGCCCCTGCTCTCGATATGGCGAAGATCGTCGCCGATTCTTTGCGCCAGATTCATGACGGCCGGCCTTTCCTGGACACGGAACACGGCCCGATTCACCGCTTCAAGGATTATGGCGTCACCCTGCCGGAGCGGTTCGACGACGAATATTTCCGTTATATGCAGTGGGCCCACCTTGCAGCAGGCGCCGTCGGCGGAGGAATGCGCTGGCCGAATAGGGAACCGCATTTGCTCACGCCCGGCATGCATCGGGCTCAATTGGCGCTGGCGAAGTTCCTTCCGCTGATCGATTGGAAGAACTTCCGCCGGAAGAATATTGCCGATCTCATTGGCGTTTCTTCGCCCGTGGTCCGCGCTGTCTGTTGCGGCGACGAACAGCAAAGCGTTCTCTGGGCCGTGCGCACCGATACGATCGGCAATGGTGGCGTGCTGAAAACCAGGGCTTCACCGATCTCGGTCATGTTGACCGTACCGGGACTGCAGAGGGGTACGTACCAAATCACCACATGGGATACGCGTGCCGGACGCCCCGCCGCTGCGTGGATGTCGCGCGCCGATGAGCAAGGTCTCCCGGTGTCGTTGGAACTCGCGAGCGATCTTGCGGTCGCTATCCGCCACCGGAGCGATTAGGGAACGGGGTTGCGCCATAGGCGTAACGTGCACAACCCGTGCTCGCGAGCTCACCAATGCCTCGTCTCGACAATAAGGTTGCCATTATCACCGGAGCGTCCGGCGGCATCGGCACGGCGATAGCCAATCAATTTGCACAGCAAGGCGCGCGCCTCGCCCTTGCCGGCCTTGACGGCGAGAAGTTGCAAACCGCCGTGTCTCGTATCGGCGAAACGGCAAACCGGCCGGCACTCGCGCTCACATGTGACGTCGGGAGCGAGGAACAGGTCCGCGATGCCGTACGCGCCACCGTGAAGCACTTTGGGCAGCTGGATATCATCGTCAACAACGCGGGCATGATGATGTTCAAGGCGCTTCCCGAGTGGACCGGTGAGGATTGGCTGCGGATCCTCAGAGTTGACTTGCTGGGTGCTGCGTTTTTCACCGCCGAAGCATTCCGGCATATGACCTCCGGAGGTTCCATCGTGAACATCGCGAGCGTCCATGCCGTGATGACGTCAGCCCTCGTCGCGCCCTATGCAGCGGCAAAGGCAGGATTGTTGTCACTGACGCGCTCCACTGCGATCGAGGGCAAAGAACGGGGCATCCGCGCCAATGCCATTCTCCCCGGTGCCATCGACACGCCGATGCTTTGGAGCAATCCCAACATTAGGTCAGGTGAGGAAAAGCTCGATCCCGCCGATGTCGGTAAGCCGGACGATATCGCCGCGGCGGCCGTTTTTCTCGCGAGCGACGAAGCAAAATTCATCACCGGAGCAAGCCTTACGGTCGATGGCGGGCGCCTTGCCAGACTCTAAGAGCGAGCCCATACAGCTCAGGAACGGTAGGTTGCGCGTTCTGCTGGCGCCGGAGATTGGGGGCAGTATTGCCCGCTTCGACATGCTTTCAGAGGGCAGACAGATCCCACTCTTCCGTCCGGCGGACGTCGGGGCAAACAGCGTGCTCCAGATGGCCTGCTTTCCCGTGGTTCCTTTCGCCAATCGCATCCGAAACGGTGCATTCCAATTTCGCGGACGAACGATCACCCTTAAACCCAATATGAAAGGAGAACGTCTCCCTCTTCACGGTCAGGGCTGGCTTCACCCGTGGCGTGTGAAGCAGGCAAACGACTCGGCTGCCGAACTCGTCTTCGAGCACGCGGCGGGCGAATGGCCTTGGGCTTACCAAGCGCATCAACTCATTTCACTGGACGACGGTGCTCTGGAAATTCGCCTGACATGCCGGAACGTCTCGGCAGAGGACATGCCGTGCGGGCTTGGTCTCCACCCTTATTTCCCATGCTCGGCCACGACGGTGCTGAACGCGGCTGTTGAGAATGTGTGGACGATTGATGCCGATATTCTGCCGGTCTCACGCGAACGCGCGACAGGGCGTTACGACCTGCGTGAGCGACGCATTTGCGGCGCGAATCTGGATAATGGTTTCGAGGAATGGTCTGGCCGGGCCGATATCAAATGGCCTGACGCCGGAGCAGCAATGACAATTCTTTCGGCGGCCTCGCGGCTACAAATCTTTTCACCTGCGCAGGGGGGCATCTTCGTGGTCGAACCTGTGACCAACGCCAACGCCGCGCTGAATGCAGCGGAAGCGGATTGGCCGGCGCTCGGCCTCGTCATTCTCAAAACTGGCGAAGAAACCAGTCTTACGGCTCGGTTCGAAGCTCGTGATCTTGCCGCTTAGCATCGGCGATAACGGCCGTCGCTGTGACCATCTCCCGACGCTTGATGGCATCGTCGATAAGAGCGCTCATCTGCGCGAAAGTATTGTCCCACGATAGCCGCGACAGCGCCTTATCGGCTTCGTCCAAGCATGCCTTGCTTCCCTTAATGGAAAGGGCGCGCTCGCAACAGGCGAAGAAGCTCGAGGTCGTATGGGCGATGCCTACGCATTTCAGATTCCCATATTCACGTATGACGTCCGTCACCGGCGTCGACACGACGGGCTTGCCTGCGGCGAGATACTCGGGCGTTTTTGTCGGACTGATGAATCGTGTCGCCTCATTGATCGCGAAAGGCATAAGCGCCACATCCCAGCCCGCCAGATAATGGGGCAAGTGCTGGTAATCCTTTCGGCCGAGATAGTGGATGTTCGGGCGTTGCGGGAGTTCCTCGGCGCTGACCTTCGCCACAGGCCCGACCAAAACGATGCTCCACTCGGGATGCGCATCGGCAGTTGCGGCGATCAGCGGGAAGTCCATCCTCTCATCGAGCACGCCATAAAAACCCAGCCGCGGGTGCGGCAAAGCCCTTTGGTCATCGGCTTCCCGGATATTCGGATCGCGTGCTTTGGCAAAATGGTCCCGGTCCACACTCGACGGGAAGAGATAGACGTTCGCGTGATAATTGCGCTTGGCCTCATACAGACTGTAGCCGCCCGTAAAGACGAGGTCGGCGCGGCGCATCAGCTGCCGCTCGAGCAGCGGCAATTGCGGCGATGCAAAACGGAAATTTGCGAGCTCGTCCATGCAATCATAGACGACGGCCGCAGCTTCGATGTCGCGCGAATAGCGGTACATTGCCGGCGTGTAGTACCATTTGATTGGGCGTTTGATGGCTTGCTCCTCGACAAAGAGATGCAAGAGTTCACGCTGCACCTCCTCGACCGCGAAGCGCGACAGCTGATCGGGAAGCTGAGGTGTAATCACCACAACTCCGGTACGCGGGCACACTTTCGTGGCAAGGGTCGCATCGGATTGGCCGCTGACCGTCTCAGGCTCTTCGAAAAAGAACACCCGCCGCGTTTTGGCGAAACGAGACATCAAATGCTGCGGACGCTGAAAGACGAAGTCCCAACGTAGATGGGAAAACACGAGCACGTCCGGTACGGAGGCGTACAAAGAATCGGAGCGAGACTTGTTGGGAAATGCGTTGCGTGAGCCCACGTGCGCCGCCGCTCCTATGTTGAGGGAACCAGATGCGTTTGAACGTCAACAACAAGCTAAAGTTCCGTGAGGAACAAAGCTTCGCCGATTCACCATTCCGCGAAAGAGCCGTCACGATTGCGCCATATCGGATTGCGCCATGACGCGGGAGCTCGGCTTGCTTCGCGCACTCTTTCCTCGTCGATAGTGACGCCCAAACCGGGAGCGATCGGCGTTAAGACCGTCCCATCCGTCACGTCCAATACAGACGCGTCGCTCAAGTAAGTGAGCAAGTCGTGCGGCGGTGTGTTGTAGTGGATGCCGATAGACATTTCTTGGATGACGAAGTTCGGCGTCGTTGCCGCGATCTGCAGGCACGCCGCCAATGCCAGCGGACCAAGCGGACAGTGTGGCGCCAGTGCGATATCGTACGCTTCTGCCATCGCCGCAATGCGGCGCACTTCCGAAATGCCACCCGCGTGGCTTAAATCCGGCTGGATGATGTCCACGATGCCGCGCGCGAAGAACGGCTTGAAGTCCCACCGGCTGTAAAGCCGCTCGCCAAGCGCAATCGGAATCGTTGTATAGCTCGAGAATTGCTCCAGAGCCTCGCGCTCCTCGGACAGAATCGGCTCCTCGAGGAACAGCGGACGCACCGCTTCAAGACGCCGCGCCAATTGCTTCGCCATGCTCTTGTGAACCCGGCCGTGGAAATCCACACCGACATCAACGCCGGCGCTTTTCACCGCTTCGACGCGTGACACAGCGGCGTCCAACGCCCTTGGGCTGTCCAACCATCTAAGTTCCGCGGTGGCGTTCATTTTGACCGTACGGAAGCCCTGCTGCTTGCGCGCGGCGGCGGCTTCACCGACTTCGTCCGGCCGGTCGCCGCCGATCCAGGAGTAGACCTCTATGCGGTCACGTACCTTGCCGCCGATCAGATCCCAAACCGGCCGGCCCAACGCTTTGCCCTTCAGGTCCCAAAGCGCTTGGTCCAGACCGCTGAGCGCCGACATGAGCACGCTGCCGCCGCGATAAAATCCGCCGCGGTAGCCGACCTGCCAAATGTCTTCGATACGAGAAGCGTCCGCTCCGATGAAACGGTCGCGCAGAGCCGCAAACGCGCCTTCGACAGCTTCGGCATGTCCTTCCAGACTCGCCTCGCCCCATCCCACAGCGCCGTCGTCGGTTTCGACGCGCACGAACACCCACCGCGGCGGGACGCGAAACGTTTCAATGCGCGCGATCTTCATCATCGCTGCTTCAAGGGATTAGTGCCCCTTCCATGCGATAGCGCGACGCCCGCGCCTGTATGCGCTGCCGCATGGCGCCGACTTCGGTGTATTCCGCCGGAGGAATAACCGGAATGGTCAGGCAGACGCTCTGGGTTGGCAGAACTTCGCGCCAATCGTCGATCAGCTGCCGATAGGCGTGGCCGACGGGCCGGAGTTTCCGGTCGAGATCGTACAAGCCAACCGGCCAAATGTGGCCGTTGCGTTCACGCAGCGCCGTATCCCAGTCGATCTGGTCGGTCAGCGAATACCATGTGAAACCGACGATCGGCACGCCATCATTGCGCACGCGTAAAACATTGGCCCATTGCTTCCACAGCCAATTCACGCCCTCTTGGCCCGTCGGACCCTCGACGATGTTGGTCTCCGTGTGCATGACGGGAAGGCGATAGCGGTCGTGATATTGACGCGTGATCTCGCTATAGCCGAAGACTTCACCCGAGGCGTGTGTCAGTCCCTCCGCGGTCACCCTGTGCTCATTGGTGACGTAATAGTCATTACCCATGATGCAGTGGTGGCGCAGCCGCGTGTCGACGAAAAAGTGATATTCCTCCCGCGTCATGCCGTTGTCGGAAATATATTCGTACATTTCCGAACCCACCCTGCGGCCATAGTTCAGATCGAGCGAAAGGAAGCGAGCCGCGTTGTAGGTCTCCGCAGGTTTGATGGCCCGCGGGTTTTCAGCGTGGAAGTATTCCGATGACTCACTTTGGATGAAAACGGCGTCAGGCCGCACCTCGAGGATAGCGCCCATGGCCAGCACATTGGCTTTGACGATGTGCTTGAGCGCGGTCACGAAGGCTCGATCCGATGAGAGCTGCTCGTTCCACCAGCCATATTTGGCAGAGAATTGCGCGCAGATGAACATTTCGTTGATCGGCGTGTAGAACTGAACCCAGGGAAACCGGGCCGCGAAAGCGCGCGCATAACTTGCAAAGAGATGCGGAAAATCGGGGTTCTGAAAGTTCCCGATCCAGTCGGGAACTCCAAAATGGCAGAGGTCCACGATGGGAATAATATCCCGGTGAAACATATTTCCGAACGTTACATCGGAAAATTCCCAATCGTACGAATCCGGACCGAGAAAGGTCCTGTGCAGGGGCGGGCCGTAACGGAGGAAGTGGATTCCCAACTCTTCGACGAGTTCGAAATCTTCTTTCCAACGCTGATAGTGGCCGCAGGATTCCATTTGATCGACGCGGACACGGCCGGATTGGATCGTCGGGATGCTGTTTTCGATCCCGGTTGCGAACATGAAACCGGTCATTAACGCGACTCCTGCCGTGCCGGACGGCGGCAATCATGCGTTTCTTCCGCATGAGCGCTGTGATCGAAGCCGCCATCGCCGTCAAACGCGAGAATGTCCTTGGCGAAGGGCCTGTGTGGAGTGCCGCGGACGGCCGTCTCTATTGGGTCGATATACAGCAACGGTTATTGGAATGGTTATGCCCACGGACCGGCGAAACAGGAAACTGGCAACTCGACTGCCGTGCCAGTGCTCTTGCTCCGAGGGAACAGGGCGGGTTTCTGCTGGCAACAGAACGGGGCTTGGCCGTATTCGATCCGAAAACAGGCAAGGCGGAATTCGTTTATCACCCAGAACCTGAGCGAAGCTGGAATCGCTCAAACGACGGTCACGCCGACAGCAAAGGCCGCTTTTGGTTTGGAACGATGGACGACACGGAGCAGCAAAGCTCTGGTGCGGTCTACAGGCTCGATCGGGACTGGCGCTGCACCCGCGTGCTGGACGGATTGGGCATTCCCAATACCCTCGTGTGCACGCCGGATTGCGCGCGCCTCTACGTTGCGGACTCGCGCGAACAATTGTTGTTCGCATGCGACTTGGATGCCGACGGGGCGATATTGGAGCGGAGCGTCTTTGCCAGCACAGCAGGCGAGCGTGCGACTCCGGACGGTTCCGCTTTGGATGAACAAGGGTATCTCTGGAACGCCCAGTGGGGTGGATGGCGTATCGTCCGCTATGCACCCGACGGCAGCATAGATCGGATCATGCCCCTTCCCGTCGAGCAGCCAACCTCATGCGCCTTCGGCGGTGACGATCTGGCGACCTTGTTTATTACGTCGGCACGCGCGGGACTTTCCGATGAAGCTCTGCGCCGCCAGCCTATGGCCGGAAACGTGCTGTCTTGCCGTCCCGGTGTTGCGGGCACGTTGTCGCCCTCATTTGCGGGATGAGCCAATGACACGGAGCACGCAGGGCAGTGATTTTCTCGCCTGCGATTGGGGCACCACAAATGTACGCGCCTGGGTGATCTCCGCGGCGGGCGAGATAATCCGGCGCCAGACATTTCCCTTCGGCGTCGCCAAACTAAAGCCAGGCGAAGCGGCGAGCCTGTTCTCTCGCACGGTGCGGCCCGCACTCATGGCGCAATCGCTATCCGCCATGCTGTGCGGTATGATCGGTTCCGATTTGGGTTGGGTTTCTGTCCCCTATCGCAATTGCCCCGCGGACTTCCATTCCGTTGCTCACGGCCTGCATCAGGTGGAAAGCGAACCGGCCGCTTGGATCGTACCTGGGCTGCAAAGCTCCGGGACCTTCGGTGCGCCCGATGTCATGCGCGGCGAGGAGACGCAGATCTTGGGTTGGCTCGCCAATCAGGCTGTACAAAAGGAGCCCCGCATTCTGTGTCATCCCGGAACGCACACAAAATGGGTGTTGGTCGAAGGCGAACGGATCATGCGCTTCGTTACGGCGATGACAGGTGAGTTGTTCGACGTGTTGCGAAAGCATAGCGTCCTGCGCACCGAAGCCGATGCAAACGACGCAGGCGCATTCGCGCAAGGGGTAGCGGCTGCGGGTGACGGTAGCGCTGTGGCTGCACGGCTGTTCACCGCACGTACACGAGTCGTCGCGGGCGGAATGCCACGTGAGAGCACCGCGTCATACCTCTCAGGACTGCTTATTGGAGCAGAAATCGCGAGCGTGCCGGCGCTCCTCAGCCGTTCGCCCGTACCGGAGATAGACCTTCTGGGCGAGCGGGCCCTATGCGAATCCTATGCGGCCGCACTTACTCACGCCGGCATCAGCAGCTGCATTCACGACGGCGAGGCTGCCGTGATAGCCGGTCTTTCCGTTTTGAAAGGAATGGTCGCGTGAATTTTCCAGACGCATTCGCCGAAATGCCGGTCATAGCGATCCTTCGTGGCGTAACCCCCGATGAAATCCTGGACATTGCGGATGCCCTGCATCGTGCAGGCATTCGTATCCTTGAAGTTCCCCTGAACTCCCCTGCTCCGCTCGAAAGCATCCGCAAGCTCTCGCAGGCTTTTGCTGACAGGCTTGTTTGCGGCGCGGGAACCGTGCTGACAGCCGAAGCGGTTGATGAGGTTGCTAGCGCCGGCGGAACAATCATCGTTGCCCCCAACACAGATGCCGCCGTCATCCAGCGCGCAAAGCGGCGCCGTCTCGTTCCGATGCCCGGCTTTGCAACCCCATCGGAAGCGTTTTCCGCTTACGCCGCAGGGGCCGTGCACCTCAAATTGTTTCCGGCGTCCGTCTATGGGACTTCCTATCTGAAACAGCTTGGCGCGGTGCTTCCGAAAGACATCATTGCCATTGCTGTAGGCGGCGTAAGCGCGGACGATGTGCCGGCTTGGCGCGCTGCCGGCGCGCAAGGATTTGGAATCGGATCGGAGATTTATCGCCCCCGCCAAAGTGCCGAAGAGACCTACGGCCGCGCCACCCGCTTCGTCAGTGCACTTGCTGCAAGGTGAGACGCGGCACACGGAACCTGGATCGCCAGCCGCCGTTGTCGCTCCATGCCACGCGCAAGTTCGAAGGGAAATCCAGACAAACCGCCACGCCGCGACGACGTTCCGCCGACACAAAGTCCGCGAGAACCCAAATTAAGCCGCGCGCTTGAGAAGCAATCGCAGAGGACGGCCCAAGACCAAGACCGCAAGAAGCGCAGCTTCGAAAGAGGCGAAAAGCGTTTTACCGAAGGAAAATAGTCGCTTCGTCGGCCAGCAGCATTGTCACGCCGGCCTCGGCCTCAACGCCTCAACCAGATCGCCCGAGTCAAATGGCTTGGTGAAATGCGGGAACTTCCGGTACCGATCGGGAATTCGATCGCGATCATATCCGGTAGCGAAAACCACGATGACACCAGCGCCTTCCAGAAGATCGACCAGCGGATAGGCCATTTCACCCTGCAGATTGAGATCCAGCACGGCGATGTCGATGTGACCGCTCTCCGTTATGGCCTTGAGCGCCGCCTCCATCGAGGAGACCGGGCCAAGAACAATCGCCCCGCGCGCCGCAAGATCGGCTGCTAACGCGGTTGCAAGATTCCCATCATCCTCGACGACCAGCACGCGCCGGCCGGCCAAAATGTCGGAATCTTCCTTTGATTCCGCGGACCCTGTAGCTACTGGCGGCGCCTCGGGCTTGTGCCCAGCCAGCGGTATTCCGAACGTCTCGATGGGAATCCCTGTCAGGCGGTAATATTCCGCTTCCGGCGTTCCGTACAGACCGCGCGCAGCCTGCTTCAAACCCGTGCGATTGGTGACCAGAATCCGCCCGCGGCTCGTTCGGATGAGGTGCTTCTCTTCGAGAACATGCAGTGCCTCCGTGACACCGGCGCGCCGCACACCAAGCATGAAAGCAAGAAGCTCATGGGTAAGCGGAAGCTCGTCACCCAGCCGGTCCTGAGACATCAGCAGCCACCGGGCAAGCCGCTCTTCAATATTGGCCTGACCATTCGCCAGAGCGGAATAGCCCATTTGTATCATGGCGACATGGGCATATTTCGTCAGAAGTTCCCGTAGCGGCAAACTGCTGTCCAGTGCCGAGCGCAACGCGGCCGCCGTGATTCTATGCGCCTTGCATGGTGCCTGCACCACGCAGGCGTGAGGGGAACGGTCGTCACCGAGCAGGATGGGCAGCCCGCTCATGCCTTCATGCCCAACGAGCGCGACTTCGACCTGCCGGTCACTTTCCAGTGCGAGCACGGATAACAATCCGTTTTCTGGAAAGTAGACGAAATTAATCGGACGCTTCGGGTATTCGATTTGCTGTTGTAGCCGAAGCTCAACCGCTTCCAAATGCGGTTCCAGCGCATCAATTTGCAGCCGGGATATTGCCGACAAAAGGCCGTTTTTGTACGTTTTGTTACTCGCCATACGCGTTGGTTCGACCCTAAGGAAACAACCCCAGGTAAGACTGTGGAACAGCCAGTGAAGCAACGCAATCATTTCTGTGGATTACGTAGCAAAAAAAACTTTCACGTCCGCGTTTCGTTTCAACGTGGTAGCACGCTTTGAGCCATGAAAAATCTTCTTGAGCTTCGCTTTCGCCTCCGTGCCGAGGAACTTCGCGCCCTGGCCGGCGAAATGACAATCGAGGAAAATCGCGGCGCTCTTCTGCGCACGGCAGAAGACTATGAACGCCTCGCCTCGTCCGTTGAATTGCTGAAGGTTTCCAAACAACGCTTGGCCGATCTCAATGCGCGCGCGCGTGACACATATTTGCCCGGTGTTGCAGAAGCGTCCGCTACCGTCCGTGTACGGAACGAAGACCAAATCCAGATTTATCGCGATATGGCAGCAGACGCCGTCGCTTTGGCGAATGTCGCAGACGAGCGCTCCCGCCAGGGCTGGCTGTCACTCGCGCGGACTTGGATGGAGTTGGCTGAGAAATTGGAGAGCGCAGCGCGTTTCGGTGAGCATACTTCGAGAGAAAGCGCCGATACGGTCTAAAGACCAATCGTTGCAGCTCCATCGGCCCGCCTCTCAACGCGCAGCGACGCAATCGTAGACCATCGCGCCGGCAGACCTTCGCCCAGGGCGCGCGGAGCGGCCGTAAGAGCTGCAATGCGCGACTGCGAGGGCCAACGCTGCCGCCGAGTCCTTCTCGCCGGTGATCACGACGTGATCACGGTCGCCGGTGACCTGAGCGTGCAACAGAGAAGCTGCTCCAGAAACGCAGCCTGAAACGGCGCAAGCCGTGACGCCGGCGATGATGAATGCGAAGCGCAAACTGTATTTTCTGGCCATGACGGGAAAGACGCCCATGACACTCACATGTTGCAACCTCGTCCAGAACCTTCCGAACCTCCCAACGTTCCCTTCACCCGCAACGACTTCGGAATTCTCCCGGACTCGCGCTTAGGCGTTTCATGCACAAATGGAGACAATGACGATGCCCGACGAGCATGGCACGGCGACCGCCGCGCAACTGAAAGAAGACATCGACAGCGGGCGAATGCGCGACAAAGTGGCGGCATTCGATCCTGCCGCGGCACCCCTCGGCACGGATGAGGAAGCAGCCGGCACGCCCACTCCAGCATGGGCCTTCGAGGCGGAGCGCCGCTGGAGCCTTGAAAAATACGATCCGCAGGCGCTTTCGACCGGCCCTCAGTCTCCAGCCGTCAAATGGACTGGCCTCGTGGTTCTGCTCTTATTTTTAGCCGCAAGCGCAATTGCGTGGATTTCGATGACGCCAATGTAAACATCTGCAGCGCATCGCGCGGCAGTGCGTACGGTTGCGTACGCGCTTCTTCATTGTCAAATCTTCTGCAGCCGTTAACGTACTCCCAAACGCAAAAAGTGGAGGCGCCGTGGGTTGTTATCGCCTTACCTTCTGCGGGTTGGAAAGCTCGCCGGACTGCAGCCTGGTGGTGGGTTCTACCTCTAAGGAGCAGGTTCGCGAGGTCGCCGCACGAATCCTCGAGCGTTCCAACTATCTTTTCGTCGAAGTGTTCGACGGACAGTATCTCGTCTATTCGCTCGGAAGGAGCTAGCCCAATGCGCATGTCTTCGTTGTTAACCGGCCGTCCGACGGCCATTGAGCGAGCCTATGAACTGGCGAGAGCCGGCACATGCCCTTCCGTGTTCGAGCTGAAGAAGCAACTCAGAAAAGAAGGCTACACGATCAGGGAATTTTCTGCCGCACCAAGCCTGACGCGAACGCTGGGCAAGCTTTGCGCTGCCAACTTCCGTGTTGCGCCTGCCCAGACGGGCACACCGGCCGAGTAAGTCGGAGAGACAAACCATCGCATCATCGCGCGCCGTCCCGAAGGGAACGACGCAACAATTTGGCTGTTCTCTGAATGTGCAAAACCAGGAGAATGGCCATGGGTGCCCGGCGAATGAACGCGCGCAAGAAGGAAAAGCGCAGAGCCCACAAAGAAAAGAGACTGGCGCAGGAACAGATCTCAACGGGCAAAGACAATGAAGAGCGCAACACTAATCCGCCACCTCGTTCCGGATCTTCGCGCTGAACTGATCAACAAAATTTAACCTCGGTGCCAACGGGTATTCAGCTATAGCTGCATTCAGCTATAGCTGCGGCTATCGCCGAAGGCGCAGCCTGTACAGCATCAGTACGAATGCGAGCGGACATGAGTATTGACGCGGTGAGTTCAGCAAGCCACTCCATTCCCATGGTGCACGATCAGGAAACAGACGGCCTGGAATTCGAGGTGCGGCTTCGGGCTCTCAAGATCGCAGAGAACAGGATAGGAAGCCGTATTCGCAGCCGGAGGATTTCAGTGCGGCAGAAGGCGCTTCTTGAAGCTGCGGCTTTGGCGGACAGCGTCGAAATCAAGCAACTGGCTCGGCAGGAAATATTGGCTAAAAAGGCAAAACGAGGAAAGCGTAGCGAAAAGTAGCGCTATTCTGTTAGCTCTTCTGCCATGGAGACGCTTGGAAGTTCCCCGTGAAGCGGCCCGCTTTCGGCACATCATGGGCCCTCTATCTCATAGCCGCCCTGTTGCTGCTTTTCGCTGGAATCGCGTGGGCGGTTTTCCGTGGTTTTACCCACGCGCTGGATGTGGCGGCCATTCTCTCCCTGCGCAACCTACTTGATTCAATCGGGCCGGCATGGATGGCGGAAACTGCCCGCGATGTGACCTCGCTCGGCAGCGTCGTTGTTGTCTGCCTCGTCGTTGCGCCGTTCGCCGGTTACCTGTTCCTAAGCGGACGCCGCAATTCGGCAGTCCTGATGCTGGTTGCGGCGGCCGGCGGCCTCGTGCTGAATGACCTGCTGAAGATTATTTTCGATCGCCCTCGGCCGGATCTCTCGCTTCCTTCCATACGTGTCTTCACCTCCGGCTTTCCGAGCGGGCACGCGGCCTTGTCCACGGCGGCCTATCTCATAATGGCAAGCCTGCTCGCGCAGAGCGCACCATCGGCACGGCTCAAACGCTACATCATGGCGGCCGCCGCACTGTTGGTGTTGCTGATCGGATTGAGCCGCGTCTACTTGGGCGTACATTACCCCTCGGACGTTCTTGCGGGCTGGTGCGTTGGTGCATCATGGGCGTTGATATGCTGGCTCGGGCAAAAAAGAATGGAACCTCGGCAATCCGGAAGCGGGACGGAACACCGGTGAGAGTCGTTGTCCTACTGAATGAAAATGCGGGAGGGATTGATGGAAATCTTAACGGGGGGATGCGCGAAGCCGTTCTGTCTGAGTTCGCCAAACACGGCATAGATGCCGAGTTGACGATGGTACCGGGCGGTGATCTCGCGCCCGCCGCGCGTTCGGCCGTTGAGCGGGCGAAACGAAATCAAGCCGACGCGATCGTTGCCGGCGGCGGGGACGGCACCATTGCGACTATCGCCTCGTCACTGGTGGGCACGGACATCCCGCTCGCCATTCTTCCCCTTGGCACCCTCAATCACTTTGCGCGCGATCTCGGTATTCCCTTCGATCTTCCTAGCGCGGTGGACATCATTGCCTCTGGCAAGAACAGGGCGATCGATGTCGGCGAGGTGAATGGCCGCATCTTTCTCAACAACTCCTCCATCGGGGTATATCCCTTCATGGTTCTCGAGCGCGACAGACGCCGCCGCCACGGCCGGCTCGGGAAATGGCCTGCGATGATCTGGGCGGCTTTCAAAGTGATACGCCTCTTTCCGGTCCGGCGCTTTCACGTCGACGCGCCGGGACGTTCGGAAAGCTGCCGAACGCCGTGCCTGTTCGTCGGCAACAACCAATATCGCCTTGACCTGCTGGGGCTTGGACAACGCGAACGCTTGAACACGGGCGAACTATGGCTCTACATCGCCAGGCAGCGCACCCGCCTGGCGCTGATTTGGTTCACCTTTCGCGCCTTGCTCGGACTTACTCACCCCGACCGCGATTTGGTGTGTTTTGCCGCGGAAAGCGCAACAATCAGTTCGCGGAGAAAGGCCCTCAGTGTCGCCACCGACGGAGAGGTCGAGTGGATGCACACCCCCCTGCACTACCGAACACGAGCACGCGCGTTGCGCGTCTTCGCCCCGCCTGAGCAGCAGATCCCGAGCCCCTGATGCGCCGTATCGCCCATATTTCCGATCTGCACTTTGGCCGTCATGATGCGCGCAAGGTGGACGCGCTCGTCGATGGCCTGCATAGGAACAGTCCCGATCTTGTGGTTATCAGCGGAGATCTGACCCAGCGCGCGCGGCGCACGGAGTTTCACGAAGCGCGCCATTTTATCGACCGTCTAGGGCGGCCCGTCGTGCTCGTACCCGGCAATCATGATCTTCCGCTCTATGCGGTTCATCAGCGTTTCTTGCAGCCGCTTACAAAGTTCAACCGCTTGCTTGCAGCTTCGAATGCGGCAGATTCTTATTTCGAAGATTCTAAGCTCGCGGTGCTAGGGCTCAACACCGCGCGACGCCTGATTTGGAAAGGCGGCCGCGTGTCTCCGGAGCAAATGAGCACGATCCGCCGCGTATTTGCGAATTTGCCGGAGTCGGTTTGGAAAGTTCTGGTGACGCATCACCCGCTTGCGTCGGTGGAGGGCGAACCAATGATCGAATTGGCAGGACGGGCGAAACTCGCTGTGCGTGCCGTAGCACAAGCCGGGGTGCACCTTCTTCTGTCGGGGCACCACCACCGCGCGGTTGCCGGTGGCGCCGAGCCACGGCTGGTTCTCAATGGCTCGGTTCTTGTGGTGCACGCCGGGACGGCAGTCTCAACCCGCACCCGGCACGCCGAAGGCAACAGCTATAATTGGATTGAGCTATCGCCCGCGCGGGCCGCCATTACCGTCATGGCGTGGGCGGACCCTCACTTTGAACCCGTCCGCACAACGTCCTATGCCTTCGAACCGAGCTCGGGAAGACTGCATCCGGTCTGACGGAATTCGGTTTACACCAGCCAGTCGCTGCTGCCGAGTGCCCCGCCGAGGTCTAACAGGTCGGTTGTGTCGATCAAATCAGGCGGATCGGATACGTCGGTGAAGAACACATCACTGCTGTCGGTTGTGTCGAACACGTCGCTTGTATCCGTCACGTCCGTCGTGCCGGTAACGTCCGTTCCGTTGAAGTCGAAGTGCGTGTCGCCGACATGGAGGCGCGCTTCCGCCAAGAAACGAACCATGGCTGCAACCAAGCTTGGGCCATGCGGCGTTAGTTCAACATGTCCTTGTTGATTGATGTAGATGTCCAGACCATCGGCGCTTCCTGCAGGTGCGTTATCATGATGCAGGGTGTCATTGCCTGCGGCATTGCCGCCCCCTTTCTTGTGGAGCCCGAACTTGGTGACTTTGGTCGTGGGCGTCGTAGTCGTAGTCGTGGTCGTAGTCGTCGATGTGGTCGCATCATCGGCGCCGGCAAGCACGACATTCACCGTTTGCGTTGCAGCGCCGCCGTGACCATCATCGACGGTCACCGCGTAGTCTTGGCTCAGCGTCTGGCCGGCCTTCAGATAATCCAGGGCGCTGTCGGAAACGCTGAAAGACCAAGCAAAGCTGTCCGCGGTCTCATTCACGGCTCCAACACTGAAGGAGCCGAGATATCCTGATCCGCTCGGAGTGACGCTCACTGTGTGGACGTCTGCGCTATCCGGATCCGAGAAGATGATCGTTCCCTGGGCCGTATGCGCTGTGTTCGAGGATTCCTGCGTTGACCCGTCCTTCCACTCGGTCAGCGTCACCGCCGGCGCGGCCGATGAGATGACCGGCGCACTGTTGCTGTTGCTGTTGGTGACGGGGACAGTGGAAACGACGGGCGCCGCCGCGCCGATCGTTACAGTTCCATCCGCGAACTGAAGTTGCTCGATATTGAAGAGCGTATCGGTCCCGTCGAGGCCGCCAACCTTCAAATCTCTAATGAGCCAGCTACCGTCGCTGTTCTGCGTCCACGAATAATCCGCCTCTAGATCGTGATAGACGGCCGTGTCTGTGCCTGCTCCGCCGTCGAGCATATCGTTGCCGGCATTGCCGGTCAGATGATTATCGGCCTGGTTGCCGACAATGCTGTCGCCGCCCGAACCACCGGCCGCGTTTTCAATCAGCGATGCCGGATTGCCCTGGAACATGAGCGCGTTCGCGATATTTCCGGCCGCGTAATGGCCGTTGCCCAGATTGGCAAGCTGCGTCGTGGACGTCGTCGTCCACGCGCCGGGATCCAGATCAACCTTCAGGTTCGTCGTATAGTTTGAGAAGTCGTAGGTATCATTGCCGCCGCCATCCCAAACCGTAAGGAAGATCTTGTTCGCCACCGGAGCGAGCTGAGCGACACCATTGATGTATTCGCGTCCAGTCGCCGGATCCCAGCGATATGTCGTATCGCCGCTTTCGGTCGTGTAGTTCGCGCCATACATCGTCTGCAGTGCTGCGATGTCGTACATCATCAGGCTTTGCGGATAGCTGTTTGAGGCGACGGTGTAAGCGCTGATCGAGCTGCCGACGTAGGAGTGGTAGCTCATGACAGTGTATTCGACGGAATCGTGGTCCGCGGGCATGGCGCCAAATTGGCCACTAACGTCCTGCGGATGCTTCAGGCCAAGAGCATGTCCCGTCTCGTGCATGAAGATCGAATACGCATAATTGCCTTTGACCGGGTTGTCGTAATAGTGGCCGGAATTATTAAACCAGACATCGCCGCCGATCGCGCTGCTTGAGGGATAATAGCCCCACGCCGTAGCGGGCTTGTCGGACTCGGCGTAACGGATGTCGCCATGCGAACTCGAAGTTTCCGCGACTTCCGTGAAACTGATATTGGCTACCGCTGAATAGTTCTGAAGAACGTTGTGGATCTGAGCCTGCTGCGTCGCCGTAAGCGCTTTGAAGTTGCTCGTGGTTTCACCGGAGCCATAGGTAGAACCATAGAGCGACGCGCTGGAGGGAAAGCTAAAGGTCAGCGAATTGGTGGCCCATTTCGTGCCGGAGAACAGTGCGTCGATGTACGGATCGCCGGTCAGGCTGTTGCTGGTAACCGCAGTCATTCATGGCTCCTGAAATTGACGCGCTTGCGCGTGCTCGTCAGAGCCAGACCGTAGTCATGAGGTTTTAAACCCACGTTCTTGGGCTTGAGAGAAAGCGATTAAACTTGTCGCCGTCGCTGCAACGACGCCGCAACGCTGCAGTGTTAAGAAGCGCCGTGCGCCGGCACGCACATCGCACAGCTTCGTGGGAAATTCAGAGTTACATTCGAGGCCGATGCGACAGCGTCGTCTCCGCAGCGCGCCGAATTCACTCTGCGGGGGGCGGCAAAATCACTCCCTCTAAACCCGTCGGCTGCGGCCGGACAGACGGCTCGAATGCTTCACCAGCAATAGCCAAGCTTAAGTAAGCCCCCTATCCCGCTCACAGATACAGCCAGGCTCGTAAGCGCTTGCGGTGTCGATTTTTTTTACATTTCAAAAACTTGGTTAACAAAACAGCGCCAAAATCGCGCTTTTCCGACTTGGCACAAATCTTGATTAACCCTTAACGGAAGAGGGCCCGCCTGCGTAACCGCCCACCAGGGGAAGTAGTATGAAACCACAAAGACTAATCTTAGGCTTAGCGGCCGCTGCCTTACTTGGCAGCGTGTCGACTGCCAATGCCACGTTTGTCCTCGGGACGGGAAATCCGGGGAATACCGGCACCGACAATGTGATCGTCAACGCGTGCACGGGCAATACGACCGGTCCTGCGTCATTGGTTCAAGGCTGCCTCAATACCAGCCACACGACCCTCGTCAATGTGAGCACGAATGGACCAGGTAGTCTGATTGCCAATGGGGGTCAGGCCCGCTTCGATCATTCTGGGAGCACATTGCTCGATGATTTTGCGATCAACTTCGCGGACTCGAGCATGGGATTTACGAAGATTATCTTCAACATCAATGGCGCTGACGCAATCAACTCCAATGTGACGTTCACGGTCAACGCGGTCGACCAGTTTGGAAATATCGAGGCGGCACAGGTATTCAACAGCACGATCAGCGGCAATGGACAGAATTTCTTCAGTCTGACCAGCACAGATGGCGAGGTTGCTACTCGCGTTTCCGCGCAGAGTTCGCTGACCAACATCGAGGACATTCGGCAGGTCCGTCTCGGCGGTGTGGGTGACGTTCCGGTCTGCACAGGTCCGGGCCCTTGCGGCAGTCCTGGGCCGGGGGTTCCGGAACCAGCGACGCTGTTTCTGCTCGGCAGCGCGTTGCTTGGATACGGGGCGCTTCGCCGTCGTCAACAGCGGCCGCACTCGTAGAACCTCAAAAAACGAAATCGAAAAGCCCGGACGCTCAATCGTCCGGGCTTCTTCTTTTTTAGGTTTGCGATCGCCGCCGGCCCCGCTGCATCGCTGTGCCTGCAACGAGGCAGATCGCTCCGTATAAAGAACTATCAGCTAAGCTGAAGTTGTTCGTCGGCCGGCGCGCGTTAAGCATAAGCTTCGCAGCAGGCGCGGCACATATCTAAATAAATCTCAGCGCGCGTTAATCATTAATTTCAAGCGCAGCTTGGGCGTCCGTAAAATTACGTACGCAAGCCTCATAATTGTCGCTTGCGAATGTCTCCCACCGTACGTACGACCAAACGGAACAATACGCGCCAAAACGACGCACGTTCCGAAAACTATAAAAATATTAGGGGGAGAAATGCCATCGACGGTCACGGTCGCCACGACCGGGAACTCCTATATAGACGGCCTTCTGTTCGGCTCAAAGTGGGCCAGTACTTCCCTCACCTACAGCTTTCCTACGTCTCCATCCTATTATAGCGCGTACTCGTCGAGCGAACCTCAAACCAACTTCAAGGCGTTCACGTCGGTCCAGCAGCAGGCTGCAACCAAAGTTCTGCAGAACTACGCGGCGGTTTCGAACCTGCAAGTCACCCAGGTCGCCGAGAGTTCGGCCACAACTGGCACGATCCGCTACGCGGAAACCGATGCCGTCAGCACCGCCTTTAGCTATTTCCCCAGCACAGCCGCCACAGGCGGGGATGCCTGGTTCAACAATTCAAAGCACTATTACGACAATCCGATCGCCGGCAACTACGCCTACTCCATCCTGATGCATGAGACCGGGCACACGCTCGGACTGAAGCATCCCCAGGATGTCTTTGGAGCGTTCGGCGTGTTGCCGTCGGCGCATGATTCCGTCGAATACTCGGTCATGAGCTACCGCTCTTACATTGGTGGTCCACTGAGTTATTCGATCGGCGCGACGAGCTATCCCCAATCCCTGATGATGGACGACATTCGGGCCATACAGACACTTTACGGCGCCGATTACACAACGAACAGCGGCAACACGGTCTATCAATGGAGCCCGACTACCGGTACCGAGACAATCAACGGCGTTGGTCAGGGCGCTCCCGCCGGAAACAAGGTCTTCATGACTATTTGGGACGGCGGTGGGATCGATACCTATGATTTCTCCAATTACACGACAAACCTGAAAGTCGATTTGAATCCCGGAGCCTGGACAACAATGTCCAGCACGCAACTCGCCGCTCTGGGCAGTTCTCATTACGCCGCCGGCAACATCGCGAATGCTTATCTCTACCAAGGCAACACCGCGTCGCTGATCGAGAACGCGATCGGCGGCAGCGGCGCCGACATCCTGACCGGCAATCAGTCGAATAACGTGCTTACCGGCGGCGCAGGCAACGACATTCTGAACGGTTACACCGGGACGGACACGGCCGCGTATTCCGGCGCATCCACAAATTACCGCTGGATACAAAACAGCGACGGCACCTGGACCGTGTCTGATCTGCGATCGGGAACGCCCGACGGAGTCGATACGCTCAAGAATATCGATAAGCTGCAATTCACCGATACGGTCGTGACGCTCACCGGAACGGTATCGGCGACGGCGAACACGAATCCGGTGATTACATCAGCGCCAAGCTCGGTATCGGTTACGGAATGGACCGACGGATCGACAAACGAAACCAACAATGTCGCGCACAAAGCATCGGGGACGATGACGTTCTGGGATCCCGATCTTAGCGATGCACACGTCGCATCCTTCGTCGCCAAAGGCACCGGTTACATCGGTACGTTCACACTCGGCGCCGTGAACGAGACGCTGGACACTCTCAGCTGGTCGTATGCGGTTTCAGACAGCGCGATGAATTTTCTCGGCGCGGGCGCAACGCGCACGCAAAAATACGATGTCACGATCGGCGATGGTCACGGTGGAAGCGCGGTCCAGACCGTCACGTTCACACTGATCGGAACGAGTGACGTTACGACCACCACGACGACTAGTGCGATCGGCGCCGCGGCTATCGGCCCGAACGAAGGTAGCGACGGCCGCTCACCACTGGTCGACGATAGCTCGTTTCCATCACTCGACGATGTTCGATTTCCCCACGGCAATGATGCGAATGACTTCATCGGACAGAACGAGGGACAGGGTACGCCGGAGGGCGACCAAGCCCCGCTCCCTTCTGACGGCGACGTCCAATTTGCGAATTTTCTGGGCACTGCCGCTGATCAGCATCAGCCTGCGGCGGATCATTTGCCACTGGCGTCCCATGATTGGGGATTATTGTAAGGATCGGCGACGTCCGATACTTCAGCTCGGGTCAAAAAAATAAACCCGGGAGCTGATGCAGCTCCCGGGTTGCAACGCCCCCTGAAAATTACACTGTCTTTTTGCGGCGGCTTGCTCCGTAGCCGAGCAGCGCGCTGCCCAACAGGAACAACGTTGCAGGTTCCGGAACCGGGTTAGGACCGCAATTGGCCGTGCACGGCGCCGTCACACCATCGAAGGTGATATTCTTTATGTCCGCGATATCACCGTCTTGGACCTGCCCGATCACGTCGCCATGGTCCTTAATGTCGATGTCACGGTCAGGAGACTGGATGCGAAGCCACGTCAGATTCCCCAGATTGCTGGAGATCGTGTACCAGGCATTTCCGTTCGCGGGGACAGCAACCACCAAATTCGGGTCCAAATTGGACGAGAACGTGACGTTGTCGTCCACGAAGAGATCGAGTTTCAAGTTGATTTGGGAGAACGTGTATCCACTGCCCAGCGATATGGTAACGACGTTAAATCCCCACTGGTTGGCGTTGATTTGAGAATCGCCCGTCGCAGCTTGCACTCCGTTGCCTTGAAATTTTAGGGACTCGGTCCCTTGAAAGTTCACGTCAATCGCGTTGTTGCTCGCGAGGCAGCTTTGGAGCAGCGAGTTTGGGCCGTTGTCGCAACTGGCGATATCGACGCTGTCAACGAGCGGGTTCGCACCCGGCGTCACAATGAGCGTCGCGCTCGCCGGCGCGATGGCGGACATCAGCAAGCCAGCTATCAGGCCGGCCCCTAGGCTTATCTTGTTAACGCTACGCATCACTTCACCCACACTCTCTTGGTCGCAGGTATCCCCGCAAGGAATGTGCCACATGCGAATCTCAGGTTTTGTGGGAGCCTGCGCGCGCTGATTTGACGGGCCGTAAAGTCTGCCGACAACGCGGATAGTAAAGGCTTAACGCTAATGGCTGCATTTCGTCCGGCGCCACGGATTCGCGGCGATCCATCGCGATTAAAGCGCGGCTTCTTTTCAGATTCATTTTTCCCTTCTGGCAGCATTATCTTTCTCGCCGATAGATCGGGCGCGCCCGCCGGCAAGCCCGTTCGATTGCTTACATGAACTTCACTTCATTTACTTTCGCGACTCGGTTATGCGCGAGTCATGGAGCATGAGATCGAAATCGAACATCACACGGCCACGAACAAGCGCATCGGCATCTTGATTGCGATCATGGCCGCAGTTCTCGCTTTCACCGAGATGGCGGCACGCAATGCCGACACCGATGTCGTGCGCGAAACAGTCGAAGCCTCGGACACCTGGGCGTTTTATGAGGCGAAGGCCATCCGTGCGGCAATGCTTCGCGCCGATGCACGCGCATTGCAGGCGGCCCAAACCAAAGATCCAGCTTTGGTCGCTCAAACCGTCGCGGAGTGGGAAGCGACAGCCGCACGTGAAGATTCCGAGCCGTCCACCGGTGAGGGCCGGAAGGAGTTGGCAGTCCGTGCGCAGTCCATCGAGAAGCGCCGCGACAATCGAAACGCGGCGAAGGAAAGCTATGAATATGCCAGCGGCGCTTTGGAATTAGGCATTCTACTCGCGTCGTCAGCCGTAGTTACCGGCCTGCTGCCGCTTGCATTCCTCGGCGGAGGAATGGGGGCGCTTGGAATGATCGCCGGTCTCCTTGGCTGGGCCGCGCCTCACATTCTCGGCGGTTAAGGAAGCCGCGCCATATCTGGACGGTACCTGCCGCGCCGCTATAGGCTGCGTTCTCTAAACAATGCTGAGGGCCGCTGCCATGATACGACAAGTGCTCGCGACGTTGACCGTCGCATTGACCGCAGGCCTATCAGCCTCGACTGTCGCACAAACTCCGCCGAACACCGTTGCGCTGCAACCCTCCCCCGGCATTCCCGGCGTCATCGCGGCGGGCACCATGCCCGAGGTGGTGATTAAGGGGTTGACGAGTTCAGATGATCCGCTGTGGGTGCCGAACGTTGGCCTGCTCTTTTCGGAGTCGCAGGCAAATCGCATCGTAAGGCTGGATGAGCACGATCAGCCCGTCACCTTTTTAGGTGATCTGCTGAACCCGCTTGGCATGACGTTCGACGCGAAGGGGCAGCTCGTTTCGATCCAGACGAAGCCCGGCTCCATGGGTCCTCGAATCGTATGGCCTAAAGGGAAAGAGAAAATCCTCGCGGACAATTATCAGGGCAAGCCCTTCGGCCGTCCGAACGACATCGTCGCGGACCTGAAAGGCGGCTTCTACTTCACCGATCCTCAGGCTTCGGCTGTGTACTATGTGCCTCCCGGCGGCGGGCTGATCCGCGTAGTGGAAGAAGGGATCAAATCTCCAAACGGTCTGCAACTCAGCCATGACGAGAAGCTGCTCTACGTGAACGACACGCAGGGCATCAACATTTATGCCTTCGATGTGCAGCCCGACGGGAAGCTCGCCAATCGCCGGGTGTTTGCCACCTACACAGGACGCGACGTGTCGCTACCGCCGACGGCGCCGCCGGTGTCGAGAGCCGATGGGTTGACCACCGATGATGACGGCCGGTTGTACGCACTCACGGATTCCGGCATCGAGGTCTTGAGCCCGACTGGCCAGAACCTCGGCGCTATCCCCGTCTGGTGCATCACGCGACGCTGCCAGAACTTGTCGTTCGGCGGTCCCGACAAGAAGACGCTCTATGTCGCCGGTGGCGGCACGCTGCTTCGCATTCCGATGCTGTCGCGCGGATTCCACGGCCGGGCAAAATAAGCCCAAGGAAAGCGATCGGCATCAGGCGTTGATGAAGCGCATCACTTCATCGAGCAGCTCGGCAAAGGCCGGCTCATGCTGCAGCAGAATGTGATTGCTGCTCTCTAGCGGCACAAACCGCGCGCCTTTAATCCCCGCGGCGAACTCTCGACCGCCTTCGAAGGGGACCGCGCCATCTTTCGTGCCGTGAAGTACGAGCGTTGGCACGGCGACATGCTCGAGCAAATCCATGACATTGTGTGTAGCGGACTGCTCTTGCCATGCCGCGGCGTTCTCAGGGGAAATGGTTCTGCGCTGGAGCTCGTCAAACCACTGCACCTGTTCCGGCGTTCCTTCAGGGACGAAGAGCGAAGCAAACATGCGGCGAAACGCGGGATTATCCTGCCCCCAACCGGCGCGAATGAGAGTGACCATTGCGGCGCGGCGCGCGACTTCGCTCGGGTCACCGAGGGCGCGCCAGCCCCTGGCCCGGCCGCCATACAACACCAGATGCGACACGCGCTCGGGGTGGCGGACAGCATAAGCCACCGACATCGCACAGCCCGCTGAAATTCCAAGCAGAGCAAAGCGTTCCAAGCCGCTCGCGTCAGCAACGGCTTCGAGATCGCCGACCATCGCCTCGAATGATAGGTCAGCGACTTTCCAGTCGGACAAGCCGCCTCCGCGTTGATCGTAGCGTACGAGACGATTTTCCGCTGACAAGCCCTCCATCCAATGCCGCCAGACCGGGCTCTCCCACTCATATTGGAGGTGCGAAATCCAATTTGCGCACTTCAGAATGGGATAACCGTTTCCAGAAACGGCATAGGCGATCCGCGTGCCGTCCGCCGCTGTGCAATAGCGGATATCCTGAAAAATCTTTCTTGAACTCGCGGCGGCAGGCTGAGATTCCGCGGCTTGCGTGGACCGACTGAGTTCGTGACGGGAGCTCTCCAATAAGCCTTCGATTTCCGCAGCCAATGCGCGATCATCAGGCCGAAGAGACATCAATGCCCGGGCATGAAATAATGCCCGTTCGGGATTGATCTTGGTCAGCCGATCTATCAGCGTTCGCCGCAGCCTCAACTGCATCAGCTCGACTTCATTCGCTACGCCAATGCGCCATGCTTCGAAATCCGGACAGCGCGGCAGAGAGAGGTCGTCGAGGAACGAGCCCCGGAACAGCGCGGCAAGGTCTTCCAACTCTGGGACGGTCGCCTGCCGCAAGTCGGCGGAAAGCGCGCCGCGTACGCGGTGGTAATCGACACGCACCGCTTTGGCATCGATGGCGACCGTATCGTGCCCTGAGTCCAATGCGTCTCCCAAGATCTGGCGCAGCTTCGAAACACTCCAGCGCAGCGCGCCCCGCGGGTCGTCGGGCACATCCCAGAACAGCTCGCACAGACGTTCCCGTCGTTGTGGGCGGCCCACGGTGGCCAGATAAGCGAGCAGGGCCCGCGTCTTGCGCGATTGGGGCAGTGCGAGCGCGCCTCCGCCCCTGGAGACCTCAAGGCTGCCCAGCAACTTGATCTCCAGCCCGGCGGTCGGTCCCTCGCTTCGCGCCATGTGCTTCGCCCCCCATACGCCTGGACTTTCGCGTGGTGTCACGCCCGGCACAAGTGCTCAGCAATTTCCACGCCGTCTTACACGGTGGCTTCCATGGACCGGGGGCAACGTCCTTCCCGGAAGGCCGGACAGGGGTTCGGCCCCAAGCCAGGAAAGGTAGACGCCATGCTTATGGAAACCACCACAACGATGCCGATGGTGCGCAATGCCGATGTTTCGAGCGATGACGACAAATACGCCCGCTGCATTGCCGTTTCGAAGCGCGTTCGCTGGGACATCGACAAAGATGTGATCAAAGGGCGCAGCTTCAATCTATCTCACAAATTCCTTCCCGACGGGCTCTCCATGGTGCAGGAGATGGACTTCCTCACCGCAGATGAGCAGCGCTTCATCAGCCAGGTGCAGGGACGCACCTATGCCAACATGTTCGGCCTGGTGGAGCGATTCATCACCGCCAAACTGCTCGAGGTCAGCCAGGAGCATTCCCTTGGGAATCAGAACGCTCTCGAAGCGATGGTCCGTTTCAGCGATGAGGAGCTGAAACATCAGGCGCTCTTTCGCCGGATCAACGACATGATGAGCGACGTCATGCCGGCGGGATATCGCTTCGATGTCGATCCGGACATGGTTGCTCGCGCGGTCCTAAGCAAGTCGACATGGGCGGTGCTCGTGCTGACCCTGCACATCGAAATATTCGTCCAAAGCCATTATCGCCAGAGCATCGAGCCCGACACGGATTTGTCCGAGCTCTTCAAGGACGTATTCCTTTATCATTGGAAGGACGAATGTCAGCACGTCGTCTTGGACGAGTTGGAACTGGCTCGCCACGATGCCACGCTGACGCAAGAACAGCGCGATAGAGCGGTTGACGACTTCATCGAGCTGGCCGGTGCCGTCGACGGAATCCTGCAGATGCAGGCTGCCGCGGATGCGCAGTACGCAATGTCCATCATGATGCACGGCCGGAGTTTCACCGAAGCCGAAAAGCAGGCGATGGAGCACGCAATGCTCAAAGCCTACCGCTGGCAGTACATCTTGTCAGGCGCGCAGCACCCGCATTTCCTAAAGGTTCTTACCGGCCTCACGACGGAAGCGCAGCGCGCGCGAATCCAGGCGGCCGTATCTACGCTGATGTGAAATCCCACCTCACAAAAAGCTCAGAGGAGGCGTCCATGGTTGAGAATTCGATTTGGCTGGCAACAGTAGGCACGATTGTGCTTCTCACGATCTGCGGGGCCGCCAATTTTGCGGCTGCTCCGTGGGTCTAGGAGATCATCGCGCAGGTTTTGCCGAAAACTGATCGGAAGTAGCCCAAAGCACACAATGCTGCGGGCTACTTCTGCTAGCGCGTGATCAGAACTAACCGCCTTGCTGCAGCTGTGCGATCGCTTTTGGATCGAGTGATATTTCCCTTGCAGGAACGCCGTCCTTCCCCGCGAAGCCCACCGTCGTGTCATCAAGGATGATTTCAACCGCACCGGCATCTTCAGCACTCAGTTTCAAACCGGTGAGATTTGGAACGCGGTACGTGTCACCGGCGCCCAAAGCACGATCGATAAAGATCTGCTGCGAATTTTTCCCGACGCGAACTCCGGTTGCGCCATGCAAGCGCAAGGTGATGCGGGAATTCGTGTTGCGCATTCCGTAGTGCTGTCCCAATCGCATGGCCGCATGAAGCACAGAAGGCGCCTGTTTGACCGCTGATGCCCCTGGGACTGTGCCTTCGTCCGGCTGAGACGACGCCATCTGTTTCGCAGGCTGTTTCACAGGTGGGGGCGCCTCTTCCTTTGTCACCGGAGCCAACTCGGGCTGTAACGAAGCAATGTCCGTTGAAGCTGGAGACACGGGCGGCATTGGTTTAGCCGACGGGAGTGGCACGTCTTTCTTTGGCACTGGCGCCGCCAACTCGGGCCGTAAGGATGCAATGTCCGTTGAAGCTGGAGACACTGGCGCGGTCGGATTCACCGCCGGCTGGTCAACAACTGCAACCGGGGGGTCGGCTGGTGGTGCGGGAGCAGCGTCATTCGACACCGTGGATTGCGCCTGCGGCACTGCGCCTTCGCTAACTGGAGGCGCCAGCTGAGGCACGACTTCATCAGCCGGTGCCGCTTGCTCTGCCATCTGCAGGGCTATGGCAGGAGGGCTGGGAACCGACCGGGGGACAGATGCCGTGACGTAATAAGCAGAATAGGACACCGCTGTAACCAAGATCATCACACCAGCGGCCTGAAGCGCTGTCTCTTGCGAAGGCGCTAAAGCGCTAAGCCACTGCTTGGCGTGGCGGTACACCGCGCGCTCTTTCCGCTGCACCGGCGTTTCCTCAAGCTCAGGCGTAGCGCGGACCTCAGCGTGCGCAGCATCGAATGCAGCCATTTCCGCCCTAAAGCGGGCGAGAATGGTTGAAACGTCGAGCCCGAGATAGGCTGCATAGCTTCGCACGTAGCCGACCGCGTACACGCGCGCCGGCATGTCTTCGAAGCGGCCCGTCTCGATTGCCGTCAGATAGTGCGGCAAGATTTTCAGATCGCCTGATACATCCTCGAGGGTCTTGCCGCGGCGCCGGCGCGCTTGGCTCAATTCCTGCCCTACGCCTGCTGCCAATCCAGCGGCATCGTTGGGAGTCGTAGAGCGATTGGGTGAGGAACTTTCGTTGTTCACGCGGACTGAAACCGGCACGACCTGGCCCATATTGCACCTATTAGCTTCCGCTCGTGGCGGAGCCGGCACTTCTTAGTGCCGCTATAGCGATGGGCCCCTTTGCTGTCGAATCTGATCATTCGCTCGATGAACGCGCGATGAATACGCTGTTTATCCATTTCAACAATCGCCCTCACCGCATGCTAATCTGCGAAGAGAGACCGCGGAGCACGCAATGCAAGACGTGGCACAGGCGATAGAACACTACGGTGTCATCGTTGTTTTCGTCTCCGTCCTGCTGGACAAAGCGGGGCTTCCGGTTCCCTCCTACCCCGTCCTTTTGGTTGCCGGAGCGCTTAGCGTTTCCGGAGGCGCGCCAGCCGTCGCGATCGTTCTGACGGCTATTTGCGCAGGCCTGACCGCCGACCTGCTGTGGTACGGCGCCGGCGTGAAATTCGGCCGGCGGACCTTGGCTGTTCTTTGCAAAATCAGCCTGTCGCCGGACTCCTGTGTGCGTCACAGCGAAACGGTCCTTTCCCGCAGCGGCCCCTGGGCCCTTCTCTTCGTGAAGTTCATACCCGGCCTTCGCTACGTCTCGGTCGTCCTTGCCGGAATCAACCGCGTCAGCCTCCCCGTATTTTTGCTTCTCGACGGCGCGGGAAACAGCATCTATTTCGGCGTCGCTGTCACGCTCGGCCGATTGTTCCATGACGCGTTGGACGCCGTATTGGCTACCCTCACCAGGCTAGGGGTTTACGGACTTGCGCTCATCGCCGGCGCGCTTGGCCTATACCTCACGATACGGTGGATCCAGAGGCAGAACTTCATTCGCCAACTTAGGATGGACCGGATATCGGTCGAGGAATTGATCGCCATGATCGATGCCGGGCAGGAGCCCGTCATCGTGGATGTCCGTCCTGTCGATGCGCGTCGGGAAGGCATGATCCCTGGCGCCATTGCGTGCGGTATATCGGACGCCACGGCAGCACTCGGACACGTCCCGCGCGATAGGGAAATCGTGGTGTATTGTTCCTGTCCCAATGAAGCCACGGCTGCAATCGCCGCGCTGCACCTGAAGCGGGCGGGTTTCAAGCGCATCAGGCCATTGCTTGGCGGCATAGAGGCGTGGGCGAAAGCGGGCCGGTCCGTCGTGATCGTTCACTCCCCGGCGGCCAATGACGCCGGCGAAGTCTTGCGCACGGCATAGAAACTACGCTGCGCCGTGCTGTTCGCGCGCAGGCACCGCGCCGAGGAAGAGTATCTTCACGAACGCACGGTAGAGCATGATCTGTTCCGGCAGATGGCGAGGATTCGCCATTGTCTTACTCAGTATGATGCCGCCGTCGATGACACCCGCAAACATGTCAGCAAGACCATCGAGATCCAGCTCAATTTTGGGCGGGTAGATTTTGCAAATGAGATCCAGCCGGCCACGGATCCGCGAACGCCAAGCCCTCACACCAGTGGCGCTCAGCTCGCGAATCTCTGCGCTGAAGAGTTGGTCCTGATACGTGTAGGACGCCACAATACATCCAGGATGCCCGGACGGTAGATCGGCCATCAGGTCTGCGAGCAGTTTTAAAAACACAAGAAAGCCGTGCAGCGGATCTTCATTCAGCGCATCGGCGCGCGCAAACAAATCATCGAAGATGACGTCATCGCGTTCGAGGTAGCGCTTGAGCAGGGCTTTCGCGAGGTCGTTCTTGTCGCGGAAATGATAGAAGAATCCGCTTTTGGTAATTCCTGCCGCCGCAATCAGCTCGTCAATCGAGGTTGCCGCGAATCCTTTGTGGAGCACGGCATCCTCGGCGAGATCGAGCAGCCGGCCACGCGTCTGCTCGCCTTTGCTCAGCACCCGGCTGGTCATGAAAACTGTACTCCTAGTGCAGTTTCTTCCCCGACGCTGCCGGTCCGGCAATCCGCTGCTGCCCCGAGCACAAGCTAACAGACGGATTTTGCTCGCGTTCTAAAAATCTCCGCGAGGTGAACCACGAGTCTTCTATTCCGGTGGCGAGCCAACGGGTTACAGGAAGCGCGAGATTTGGCAGCCCCAAGGAGAGTGTCGATGTTGCAAGATCGCTATGGAAATACCGTCGCAACGACGTCGTCTGCGGCTTTGGACAAATACAATCACGCCTGCGAGCTGATCCGGCTCTACCGCGGGGATCCCATCGCGGTGCTCGACCAGGCTCTTGCTGAGGACCCGGACTTCGGAATGGCGTGGGCCGCGCGTGCCGGCATTCTGGTGCAGCAAATGGACAAGCTCTATGCGGAGGAGGTTGAAAAATGCCTCCGCGCAGGCGCCGCTTCTCGCACGACCGAGCGCGAACGGGCCCACTTGATGGCGGCAAAGCACTGGAACGAGGGCCGCTTCCACGAAGCCGCCCTAAGTTACGCGCGTATCGCGCAGGAGCACCCGCGCGACTTAGTTGCGGTGCAGGCCGCGCATATCGGTGCTTTCTTTCTCGGCCGCGCGCCAGAGCTACGGGATTGGCCGGTCCAAGCGCTGAGAGCGTTTTCGCCCGGCGATGACGGCTACCATGCGGTGCTCGGAATGGCCGCCTTCGGTTACGAAGAGAATGGCGACTATGGCGCTGCCGAAGAGCTTGGACGCGAGGCGGTTTGGTTGGAGCCGCGCGACGCCTGGGCCGTCCATGCCGTCGCGCATGTGAATGAAATGAGGGGCGATGTCGACAACGGCATTGCGTGGCTGCGCGATTCCGCCGATCGCTGGGCCCCCGAAAACGCCTTCGCCTACCACAATTGGTGGCACCTCGCGCTCCTGCATCTCGACGCCGGCAATTTCCAAGAGGTCCTAGCATTGTACGACGAGAAGGTGCGCCGTCCTGACTCACCCGCGATGCTGGAGTGGATTGACGCATCCGCATTGTTATGGCGGTTGAAACTGGAAGGCATCGACGTTGGGAAACGCTGGAACGACGTGGCTGCCAGCTGGGAACGCGCGGCGGAAGACCAATATTACGCCTTCAACGATCTGCACGCCGTAATGGCGTTTTTGGGCGCCGGCAAACGTCGCGATGCCGAACGGACACTCCAATGCATGCGGCGGATCGCGCAGCGCAATTCCGATAATGCGCTGATGACACGCGCCGTGGGTTTGCCTCTCGCAGAAGCGTTTGTGGCCTTCGATGCCGGCAATTACAGCGAAGCCGTCGATAAGATCGCCGCGACGCGCGGAATCGGCCAGCGTTTCGGCGGATCGCATGCGCAGCGCGACGTGCTTTCACTGACGCTGTTCCATGCGGCAATCCGCGGCGGCCAACGCCAATTCGCCGAGGCAATCGCTCACGAACGTCTGACTCAAAAACCGAGCAGTCCATGGGCAAGCCGGCTGGCACGGCAGGCGAAATTCGCGTCCGCGGCGTGAGGCAGAGGTTCTAGAAATCCGCGACCTTCGCCGTCGGGAGCTGAACGTCCTCTTCGGTGCCGTATTTGTTCGGATTTTCGGCGCAGACGTCTTCGGGCCAAGCCTCGGGCCCGACCGCCTGCGTTGCCGGACCGAATGTCACTGTCGCGGACCACGGCCGGGTAAAGACGTTGGGATCTTCGACGGTGAAGGCAAGCTGCAACCATTTCTTCTTGGAATTGAAATCGACCGACGGCGGATTGTTGAATTGCGGAAGCACATTGTCCTTGTTCGCGCGGCTCACGCCGTCCTTCACCTGATCGGCATCGATCAAGCGGTAGCGCTCGACGACATGCAGCGCCGGCGTTTGCGGCGTTCCGAACCAGTCGATCATGGCGAACGGACCGGGCTTGATGCCGATTGTGTCGATCACCAACGTGTCGCCCTCATAGTGGCCAACCGAGTCACCGTAATAGGATGGCGTTACCTTCGCAGGATGCGACGCATTCATGCGCACCGTGCGCAGCTGATGATCCACGCGGTAGATCATCGTCAGGTGATCGCCGCGGTCGAATATCTGTTGCCCATTGGCGGACAGCACGAAAGGAAGGCCGTTCGGCCAGCACTGATTACGAGGATTGTGGAAACCGAAATGCGCCGATGATTGCTCGCCCATTTTGCGCACCGTTTCGGCGGCTTGCGGCTTGAGAATGGGATTCTTGTAGTCGCCCACGAGCTGCGTCTGGATGCTGCGGCCCTCCTTCGTGCGCGCGAGGTTGATCAGCGCGGTCGGGCCGGAGGCAAGCGCCTCAAATCCCGGCAGCCAGGGATGCGCCCACACGCCCGAGAAATCCGGTTTGGCAGCGCCGGCCGGCGCCGCCTGCCCAGAGACAGACACCGCCACCACCGCCAGCGACGCGGCCGCCCCCAATAGACCTCCGAGCTTCATCGCCCCCCTCCCAGTATGTGTGAAGCGAGGCTACACCGGTTCTTGGCCGGTTAAAACTCTGAGTAAGTCTGAGGAGCAGGCGAAGTGCCCGCGCTGGTGTCGTGCGGCTGCCGATGAACTTCTCAACCAAGGAACACAATTCAGAGCGGCAGCCGCCCGACAAATCTCACTTTAGCACTCACCTGTCCGAACGGCTGTAACCAGTAGCCCGAGACCAAGCACAGTCCCGTGAGCGGGCCGTCCCTCAATATTCAAATTGGTAGCGGAGTCCAAAGCTGGTGCTTTCTTCGTGTTGGCGGCTTTGCTGCGTGTTGTTTGTCGGAAGGCCGTTGTTCACCGTGCCGATGGCTTTTAAATTGCGCGTCAGGTCGATCTGGACTTCAGCTTGCGTTCCGCCGCTGATACCCTGCGTCGCGCCAACATAAATATTCCGAGCGACGTATTTTCCGGCCGTGACGGTTGTTTCTGTATCGGCGGGCGTCGCCCCAACACTGCCGACGGCAAGGCGATCGAGCCCAAGGCCTTTTCGGAGCCCGCCGATTGGATCGAGCCCACGCCCCGCATCCGTCAACGAGATGGCCGCCTGAGCAACTTCAGCCAACTGGAACGGACTCAATTGGGCGGTGCTCTGCTGAAACAACAGAGACGCGAGAATCTCATCTTGTGGTAGCGATGGCGTGCTCGACAGCTGAATGCGCGGCGCCGATGCAACACCGGTGACCGCAAGCTGCACGTCGATATTGCCGGACCGGTTCTCGGCTACCAAATCCAATGCCGGATTGATTTCATCTTGCAGGCTCGCGCCGGTGAAAGTCACGCGTCCGCGCGTGAAATTCAACGTCTGGCCGACAACAGTGAATGTGCCGCGCCTGAGATCGAGCCCTCCGCTGACTTGCGGCGCATCGGTTGTTCCCGCAACGTGCATTTCACCTTGGACTTCGGCGTCAATGCCTCGGCCGCGGACAAATACTTGTCCGGGACTCGTTACTTTCAAATCCAATCGCAACGGTTTGCGTCCAACCTCCTTCGGCGGCGGCGCTTGACCGCGACGCCTGACGTCCAGCGCAACGACACTGGGTGGAAAGGTCTCGGGCAGATGAATTTCCCCGCGCGTAAGGTTGAGATCGCCGCTCACGGTAAGCTGCTCTTTCGCGTCTCCCGTGACGCGAAGGCTGGAATCGATCGTGCCGGAGAAGCGGTCGCTGGTGAGCGGGCGTGCGTTGCGCGTCGTCAAGACGATGTTTACCGGCATCTTTCCAGCACATTGGGATCCTAAGCTTAGAATTCCACGTGGACAAGTTGTCGCG
>JADMIO010703095.1_pt1 | contig 110001 bp, 75 predicted proteins | sample 8958161 | NCBI WGS metagenome assembly JADMIO01 (sample SAMN16585339, study PRJNA669376) | soil metagenome | isolation source: Crop rotation soil | place: USA: Cullars Rotation, Alabama | collected 2011 | reverse complement strand
CGCGACAACTTGTCCACGTGGAATTCTAAGCTTAGGATCCCAATGTGCTGGAAAGTTCCAGACCAACTGGCTAATGCAGGCGGCGTGTGGGTGAGCATCAACTTGCGAGGCGTGCCCAGCAACAGGGCGTTCGTCAGCATCAGACCATGAAGGCAGCGTGCCGCCCTTGCGGATTGTGGATTGAAAAGGACGAATCAGCGTTTTTCTTAATCGGCATTCCGCAATCAGCATGGAATGGCATGATCGCTCTCTACCGAGAACTACATCCAGGTGAGCATTCAATGATGAAGCTGATACATTTCTCGCTCTGTTCTTCTCTCCTGCTCTTGTTCTTGACGAGCGGGGCCGTTGCTCAGGATTTGCAGTTCGCCGAACTTGGTGATTTCAAGATGGAGAGCGGCGGGGTTTTGCACGACTGCCGCATCGGTTACCGCACGTTCGGCCAGCTGAACAGCGATAAGTCGAACGCGATTCTCTTTACGACTTGGGCTTCGGGAACGACCGAGCAGCTTAAATCAAACATCGGGCGCGGGCGACTGGTCGACGATACGAAATACTATGTGATTGCCATAGACGCGCTCGGCAACGGCGTCTCTTCGTCGCCCTCGAACAGCAAGCTGCAACCGCGCATGAGCTTTCCGAAGTTCACTATCCGCGACATGGTCAATACAGAGCACGAAGTCCTGACGAAGACCCTCGGATTGAATCATCTGAAAGCGGTCATTGGAGTTTCGATGGGCGGGATGCAGACTTTTCAGTGGATGGTCACTTACCCTGATTTCATGGAGAAAGCGGTTCCCATAGTCGGCTCGCCCCGGCTGGCCCCTTACGACCTGCTTCTCTGGCAGGCGCAGGTGGACGCGATTATGAATGACCGCGCATGGAACAACGGCAACTATACGGAGAACCCGGCGCGCGCTGCCGAGGCCGAATTCAGCGCGCTGCTGCTCACCACGCCTGACAACTACAACAAGCGTATGACGCGCGAGCAGGTGTTCGCCGAACTTGAAAAAGCAAAGAAGAGTTCGACATTCGACGCCAACGACAAGATTCGTCAGGATCAGGCGATGATGGCGCTCGACATCTCCGCGCCGTTTGGCGGTTCAATGGAGCGCGCAGCCCGTGCAGTCAAAGCCAAAGTGTTCGTCATCGTCTCGAAGTCGGACCACGTGGTCACGCCCGGCCCTGCCGCAGATTTCGCAAGGCTTCTGCAGGTGAATCTACTCTTGCTTGAAAGCGACTGTGGGCACCTCGCCCCGAGCTGTGAATCACAAAAGGTGAATCAAGCAGTAGCAGATTTTCTCGCGCAGTGAGACAGAAATTGACTGGATTATTTTGCTTGTCACGGCAGACCGATGAGTATAAATTATCCGCTGCGCTCAATAGCTTACGCTCCTCTTAACACGACAATCTTCTATGGAGACACTGCGATGAAACGTGTAGCAATCTTTCTCGCCTTTTTGTGTGCTTTGTTCTCGATGGCCTTGTTTGCTGCAGCTCAAGAGCCGGCGAACGGGCAAGGAGGCGACAGCTTTGTGTACGCTGATTTCGAGACTGCGCAGGACAACCGACCGGTCAGCAAACGTGGTGGCTTCGTCCAGCTAATCTCCTACCAGGAGGCGACGCCGCCTAAATTCAAAGGGCTGGCAAATTCTTCGCCAGCCGCCCCCGAACTCGTAAGGCTCAAGAAGGATGACCCGAACAGGGCCATCGCCTTCGACTATGAACTGTATTCACCGAATCAGTACGCGGGCGTCGGCGTCGAGATTCATGGGCAACCGGATAAAGATGGCAAAACCGTCCCGGATGACATGAGCGCCTACAAATTCCTCGTCATGCAAATCTACGCCACGGGCGTGCCAGCGTTAAGGGTCGAGATCATGAGCCGGGGTCAGGGTCTCAACCTCACGAGCGGGTTCCCCCAAATGTCTTTCAAGGTTAAGCCCGGCTTCAATACCTACAAGATTCCGCTCAACTCTCTGTCTCAACCCTCTTGGGTGGAGACGAAAGTCAGCGCCAAAGATGTTCTCAAGAAGTTGACGGCGATCAGCCTGACCGCCTTCTGCGAACAATGCACGCCCATGAACGGAACCGTGGTCGTTGACAACATCCTCTTTCAGAAGTGAATGGGGCGCCCCCCCCGCGGGCCTGTTTAGGATTGGCGGCAGTTTCACGATGAGTTCGGTGTTGGAGAATCAGTATTTGGGCCTGGTCGTGCGTGGGCGCACATTGAAAGCATCCATGACGGCCTTGTAAGCTGGTTTCGGCGCATAGCTCTGGTCGAAGGGCAGCGGCGCTCCCTTTTCGCCCTTCGTATAATTAGGAATCCAGGTGTATTTGTCCGTAAAGCCCCAGGTCTGAAAAGCCGTGCATCTAGGTTGCTGGAAGCAGGCCGTCGCTAAGAAGCGATAGATGTCCGCCTGCTTCGAGAGGTCTGATTGATCCAGAAGATTACCACTCTTATCAACTGGCAGCGCCACGTCCATCTCCGTGATATGTATCTGTAGGCCGAGCGCCGCCAGCCGCGCGAGATTGGCTGAGATGGATGAAATCTCTTTCATATCCAGCTTGAAGATGTGGGCCTGGATGCCAACGCCATCAATGGGAACACCGCGCTTCTTGAAATCCTTGACCATCTCGTAAATGGCGTCTGACTTCGCGTTGATGCCTTCCGTGTCGTAATCGTTATAGAAGAGCAGAGCCTTCGGGTCGGCCTCATGCGCCCAACGCAGAGCCTGTTCGATGTATGCTGTCCCTCGATCCTTCAGACCGATGCCGGGTTTGTCATACCAGATCGAAGTCTCGATTTGACCGTCAGCCAGGAAGGATTCGTTGACCACGTCCCATGCGAAGACTCGTCCGGCGTAGTGTTTCATCACCTTCGTGATGTGCTGGTGCAGCATCTCCCTCAACTGTTCTGGCGTGAAATTACCCTTCTCCAGCCACGCCGGATTGTATTCTGACCAGAGCAGGCAGTGCCCACGCACTTTCATCTGATGAGCACGCGCAAAAGCAACCACCTCGTCGCCCGGTCCGAAGTTGAACCTATTTTGTTCGGGCCGGATTGTGCCCCACTTCATCACGTTCTCCGGCTCTACCATGTTGAACTCGCGCGCCAGCGTGGCGGCGTATCCGTCCTCCTTAAATCGTGAGGGAACGACGGCAGTCCCGACCAACACGCCAACCTGATCAGCCTTCTGCCGTAGAGACTGGGCGAAATAATTCATGCCTGATGTTTGGAGAATGGCAATGATCAGACATAGACCACTGGCTGTTCTTCTCTTCCAATTTTTATTCTTCATTGTAGGGAGACTCATATTCGGTTCAAAGGCTGTACTGACGGGTGCGTCCAATCCCTCTAATTCTGGAACGGCTCTCCATCTATGGCAATCCTGATGCGGTGATCCGTGAATTTGAAATGAGTGCCGGGGACTTCCACCTTCGGCATGTGACAGGTCACGCACAGGCGCTGGCTCACCGGGCAAGGCTTGGCCTGACGCTCCTGCCCCTCTTCCATTTTGGCAACTTGCGCGGATTTCAGGCTCTCGCCGGAGCGATGACATGCAAGACATTTCGCGTCGTAGAAGGCCGCATCCTCCTTCGGGTTCTCGTGCGGGTTGTGGCAGGCCGTGCAGCGCAGGCGAGCATCATCCGGATCGTGGCCGCGACTGGTAAAGATGCGGTAGGGCTGAAAGCGCACGCTGACAACTCCGTTCAGCGGCTTATTGGTCATGACCTGCTCGGCGCTGCGGTGGCAGGAGCCGCAGAACTCCTGCGACATCTCGTCCGGCTCCATCTTGCCGGGGTTGAAGATGCGCTTGTTCTTAAAGTCTTTGGCCTCCATCGCCGTGATGTGCTCCGCACCCGGCCCGTGACACGCCTCGCAACTGACGCCCGGAATCAGACCTTCGAGTTGCAGTTGCGAGCCATTAACTGCGGCAGTCGTATGACAGGTGAAACACTCGCGCACTTCGTTAGCAGGGATGGCTCGCCCCAGTGCAGACTCAAGCGATGTCGGCACACTCAGTTGATAGCCCATCGTCCAGTCAAGGCCTTTCAGCTCTTTGTAGAAACTGACGCGAGTCTCCCACAGAGAGCCGTTGTGTCGAAAGACGTAGGTTTGGCCCGCCTTGCCCTGACCGAAGGAATAGAGAACCGGCTCTGAGACGGTCTCTGTGCCGTCCGTGACTGTGTAGTAGCTTTTATCCCCACGCCTGATGATCTCGTATGCATAGGGGCCGCTGCGAAATGTGAGACGCGAGTTGGAGCGCAAGACTTCGCTCGTCTCAACCGTCTGCGCCGCCCGCCCCATCGCCGTCGCGTGTTGCGTCGAGGCCTCCTCCACATGGCACTTGGCGCAAGCCTGCGCGCCGACATACTTTGCATCTTTCCTGTTCGGGCGCCACGTGGTAGCGTTTTGGGTATTGCCGCCTGCGCTCATAGATGGTCCCTGCGCCCGCAAACTCAGCAGGCAACTGAGAGAGACGAAAGCTCCGAAGAGGGAGACGACAATAAGCTTCGCAGCAATCCCTTCGCCATGATGATTGGACGAACTTGAAGGGCGAGGCGCGCGCGACATGGTGGTTTACGTTCCTTCTCTCACTGCTGACAAAATCAAGGCTGGGCCGGTTTTTCCGCCGTCGAATTATCGTCCGGCAAAGCGCTCCCGCTCCCCTGCCCTTCGCCTTGGGTGGCCTGCTTGCTCAACCGCGTGAAGGTCTCGCGCGCACGGTCGGCATCCTCTTTGCGGTGAACACGGGTGTAGGCGCGCGCCAGCGCGAAATATACTTTCGCCTCGTTTGGCACCATCTGCGCCGCCGCCTCAAGTTCCTGAATGGCACGTTGATTCTCTCCCGCTTCGAGCAGCAGCCGCCCCAGCAGGTAGTGCGCGAGGGGCAGACGCGGCGCTTGTTTCACGGCCTCTTCGACGAACGGCAATCCGCCCTCTATGTCTTTGCGTTGAAGCATTATGTTGGCGATCTGGCAGCGCGCCAGAACGTGCTTCGGCCAATTCTCAAGCTCGCGTTTGAAGGCCGTCAAAGCGCCTTCTTCATCTCTACTGACGAGCAAAAACCGCCCGTAGGCGTACTGCACGTTCGGCACTTTCGCGTAATCACGCGCAAAGAGGTCGTACTCGCGCTGGGCGTCGGACATGTTTCTTTGAGCGGCAAAGTGCTCGGCCAATCCGGCGCGGCGAATGAGGTCGCGGTCGCGGTAGTTGATGTCCACTTGCTTGGGCAGCATCCCTAACCGCAAGACTGCAAGACCCAGAGCGATAATCAAATCTTCGCTCTTCAAGCCCTCGTAGCTGAGCGTGCCGAGCGTCTGCTGGGCCAATTCAAACTCACCCTTCAAGATGGAGAGGACGCCTTCGTGATAGCGCATGACGCGCGTCAGCTCTTGGTTATCTCCGATGCCGAGTTGTCGCCCCTGCCGGATGTGCGTGAGCGAGTCGTCGTAGCGCGCAAGTTGAAATTCGCAGATGCCGAGCATCGCCCATGAAGCGCCTGTCTTCGGTTGCAGCTTCGCCGTCTCACGGAAGGCGCGGGCAGCCTCCGCGTAGTTGTTCTGGTCGTAGTAGAGCGTCCCCAGATACCACCAACCTTCGGCCCACTGCGGCTGAAGCGTGACGCCTTGGCGATAGAGAGCGATGGCCTCGTCAACGCGGTCGGCCTCGCGCGCCGCGTTCGCCTCGGACAAGAGCTGTTCGAAACTCTTTTGCGGAACGGCCTGATTTTGCGCCGTCGCTATTTGTGGACCTGTGGGCGCTGGACGACGCCCTCGACGCTGCTGTGCGGTCGCGCTCGAAAAAGAGATTAAAATTAGACAGCTCAGGAGCGCCGCGCGCATCGCAACTGGAGAGCGTCGTGAACTGTTTGTCTCAGACAAGAATGATGCGCGCGTGCTCGGCTGCGGATTAAGAGAGATTACTTTCATAGCTTCAACTCAAGTTCTTTGATCTATTTCGAGGCGGCGCCCGCGCCCTTCGCCCCTTCTCCTTCGACGACTTTGATGTACGTATTTATCGGAGGACTGGAGAGCTTATCAAGCTTACCGGACGGCCAGCGTATCTCCACGCTGTCAATCTTACCGTTGCGACCCGCGCCGAGAATCTCGCGCGGGTCATGCGAGGCCAGGTAGCTTCCGCCGGTCATCTTCAGGCGCGAGAATTTCCGGTCGCCCACTTGCCAGGTGATGATCGCTCCCACGCCTGCCGGATTGCTCTTCGTGGCGACGAGTTGCAGCCCGAGCCAGTTGTTACGATTCCCTCCGTCGTTTCTAAGCAGCAGCGGCGCTTCACCGTTGTTTGAGATGAGGAGGTCCAAGTCGCCGTCGTTGTCATAATCGCCGACGGTCAGCCCGCGCGCCGGATAACTTTTAGTGAAAGCCGCGCCTGATTGCGCGCTCACGTCCTTATAGCCGCGCCCCGTGTTCTCGAACATCAGAAGCGGCTCCTTGTACTTGACGCGCGTGGTCAAGGTTTCCACCATATCGTCCGGGTGCCCGTTGGCGAGAAAGAGGTCTGGATCGCCGTCGTCGTCATAGTCGAAGAATTTTAATCCCCAACCGCTCAAGAGGCGCGTCGCAGGTGCGATCTCGCCCGGCGAGTCAACGAAAGTCAAATCCTTCTGATTTTGATAGAGGCTGAACAGCTCCTGGTCTATGTTCGCCACAAAAAGGTCTTGCCAGCCATCATTGTCATAGTCTGTCGCGTCAACGCCCATTCCTGAGCGCGGAGCGCCCGCTTCACTGTAAGCGACGCCCGCAGACAGTCCTACCTCTTCAAACTTTCCATTGCCTTTGTTGATGAAGAGAAAGTTAGGCATCGTGTCGTTGGCGACGAAGAGATCGGTCCAGCCGTCGTTGTTGACATCGGTCGCCACTGCCCCGAAAGATTTGCCGGGGGAATCGGCAATCCCTGATTCCTTACTCACATCTGTGAACGTGCCGTTGCCGTTGTTGTGAAAGAGATGGCTCGGCTGCGGCTTGAAGACGCGCGGGATGCAATAGAAATTGCGCCCCAGGCGATTGTTGCCGCAGCTCATTTCCTTGTTATAAAGCACGAAGCTGGAGACGAAGAGGTCGAGCTTTCCATCCTTGTCGTAATCGAACCACACGGCGCACGTTGACCAGCCCGGTGCGGCGACCCCGGCCTTATCGGTCACGTCCGTGAACGTGCCGTCGTGGTTGTTGCGATACAGAATATTGCGCCCGTAAGAGGTGACGTAAAGGTCTTGCCAGCCATCATTGTCGTAATCTCCGGCGGCGACGCCCATGCCGAACGTGCCGCCCGCGACTCTGGCTTTGTCGGTCACGTCCGTGAATGTGCCGTCGTGGTTGTTGTGGTAGAGAGCGTTTTTGAGCGGAGACTTCGGCGTGAAGAAATCGGACGCGCCACTGTTGACCAAGTAGATGTCCATCCAGCCATCATTGTCGTAGTCGAAAAAAGCGCAGCCCGCGCCCACTGTCTCGGGCAGATAGCGCTGCGGCGATTGGGCGTTCGAGTGAGTCCAAGTGATGCCGCTCTCTTTCGCCGAAATTTCGGTAAAGATAACCGGCGCGCTCTGCTGCGCGGCTGCCTGTTCACTGTGAAGCGCAAGTGCTTGAGCGCAAATTAAGAGCGCCGAGAGGGAAAGGATAAATGTTCTGCGTACCACTAGAAACCTTTCGACTTTAGGGGTTGATCTTGGACTTTCATCACTACGGCCTTGTTCAATTCGGCGATGCTGTTGGAGACGGCTTTTCTTGTGGAGCGGTCTGCGCCTTCTCGCGCTCTTCATATGCCCTCTGCTCTTCTTTGTTGAGCCTGTCGATCTCGGCGCGCTCGCGCTCGAAGTCCGCGGTGCGATTCAGCTTTCCGTAGAGACGTGCCAGCAGGACATGCGCCGGAATGAGTTCCGGGTCTTGTTTGATGACGCGCTCAAGTAGTTGGACGGCCTCGGCGAACGCACCCTTGTCTTGATCCAATTTTGCCATTTGAAAGAGCGCCGAGAGATCATCCGGCCTCATCTCAAGCGCCTTCTTCAAGAGCGTGGAGGCTTCTTCAAGGCGACCTTCCTCGCGGTAGAGCCAGCCGAGACTGACGTTTGAGTTAAAGTCGTTCGGGTTAATTTCAAGCTCGGCTTTAAACTCTTTTGCAGCCAGCTCACGACTGCGGTTAGCCAGATAAGCATTTCCGAGCGCGGAATGCACAGCCGGAGCGCGCGGATTGAGTTGCAACGCCGCCTGTAGCTCTTCAATGGCTTTGGCGAACTCCCTCGCAGCCATATAGTACGACCCGGTGATGAAATGCGCTTCGACAGTATTCTGCCCGCGGAAGACTTTGCTGATTAACTGTTCCGCCTTGTCCAGCTGTTTGAGGCCGATATAAGCAGACGAGAGCGTATAGGCTGCCGCTGAGTTATCGGGCTGTGTGTGATAGACGGCTTCGAGTTCACTGATAGCCTCCGGCAGTTTGCCCATCTGGAAGTAGCAGAGGCCGAGCATGAAACGCGCTTGATAATTGGCGGGCTGGGCCGCTGCCACTTGGGTGAGTTCATTGAGCGCCTGGTCGAACTGTTCCGTCTTATAGTAAGCGATGCCCAGATTCAGTCTCGTCTCATTCTGCTTGGGGTCAACGGCGAGCGCCTCCTTGTAGGATTTGACGGCTTCACTGTATTGGCCCAGCCGCGCGAGAACAAGGCCGAGGCTTGCGAGCACGTCTGTCCGCCGGGGCGTTGCGCGCAGCGAGGCTTCATACGCTTCGCGCGCGCCTTGAAGGTCGCCCTTCGCCTGTAACTCATCACCACGCTGTTTCAGATCGAGATTGCCGACAGAGCCCGCCCTTTCAGCGTCTGCGTTCGCTTTCGCGCGCAGGCTCTCGGCAGTCGGCTCTTTCTGTTGCTGCTCCTGATTGAGCTTTTGAATGATGACGCGCTCGCGCTCGGCGTCCGCTGCGCGATCCTGCTTGAAGTAAAGGCGCGCCAGCAGAACGTGCGCCGCCGTAAAGTCTGGGACGCGCTGTAGCACTTTCTCAAGCAAAGCGACGGCTTCGGCAGTGGCTCCTTTGGCCTGCGCAAGTTGCGCCATCTGGTAGAGCGGCGCGGGATCATCCGGCCTCATCTCAAGCGCCTTCTTCAAGAGCGTGGAGGCTTCTTCAAGGCGCCCGTCTTCACGATATATCCAGCCCAGGCGGACGTTGGCGTTGAAGTCGCGCGCATTTATCCGTAGCTCCGTAGCAAACTCTTTGGTCGCTTCCTCGCGGTTGCCGGAAAATAGATAGACATTGCCCAACTGGGAATGAAGAGTCGCAAGGTTCGGGTTAATCTTATTTGCCGCCTGTAGCTCTTCGATTGCTTTCGGGAAGTTTTTAGTGGCGAGGTAGAACGAGCCGACGATCAAGTGCGCTTCAGCGGATTCAACATGGCTGAAAACCTTGTCAATCAATGGTCCCGCTTTATCCGTCTGATTGAGGCTGATGTAAGCGGTGCCGAGCGCGTATGCGACAGCCATATTGTCCGGCTGGGCCTGATTAACTATTTCGAGTTCAGCCGCTGCCTCCGGCAATTTGTTCAGTTGGAAGTAGCAGAGGCCGAGCAGCGAACGCGCCTGGTAGTTCGCGGGTTGTGCCGCCGTTACCTGAGCGAACTCACCCAGCGCCTGGTCGAACTGTTCCGTCTTATAGTAAGCGATGCCCAGATTCAGTCTCGTCTCATTCTGCTTGGGGTCAACAGCGAGCGCCTCCTTGTAGGATTTGACGGCTTCACCGTATTGGCCCAGCCGCGCGAAGACGACCCCGAGGTTAGAGAGCGCATCCACGCGCCTCGGCACGGCGCGCAGCGAGGCTTGGTACGCCTCGCGCGCCCCCTCCAGGTCTCCCTTCTGTTGCAATGCGACGCCGCGCGCAAAGTCCGCCTCGGATTGGCGCACGGCAGGCCCTTCTTGAGCAGGCATCAAGGCCAGCATGAAAACCAAAGACAGACTTATCCACATAGAAGACTTTGATGACGTAGTCGCAATGCCTGGGATTTTACCGGGACGCTTTATGGGGAGACATCCACAACTATATTTACAAGCGTTGATTATAGCCTAACGATTCCGGCGCAACAAAGATACCAGGATGAGTACGTTCAAGGCGTAGCCGCACGCGTCCGCCACTGGGCTTCGCGGGCCTTGATTTCCGCCGCGTCCGGCGCCGTCGGGTTCGCCTCCAGATACTTTTCCAGTTGGTCCGCCGCCTCTTTATACATGCGCTCGCGCGCGTAAAGATTGCCCAGATAAATGTAGGCCCGGAGTTCATGCCGAGAATTGAAGCTCAGCGCCTTGAAGAGAGCCATTCGCGCAGGCTCGCGGCGATCTAATTCAAGATTCGCGATGCCGACCAGTAGATACGCGTTAGCATTGTCGGGCTGTGCCGTGATCGACCTTTCGAGATAGCTAATAGCTTCGGCAAACTCCCGCCCCTCCAATTTACAGTAACCCGCCCCGCGTAAAGCCGGCCCGTAGCGCGGGTTGATCTTGATGGCGCTCTCGAAATCCGCCGCCGCCGCCTTGAGCTGGCGCTGCAACACGTGCATGTCGCCGCGCTCAGCCAGCGCCTGAAAGTACTCGGGGTAGAGTTCAACGGCGCGGGTGAAACTCTCCAGGGCCTTATCCGCCTTATTATCTTTCCTGAACTTGACCCCATCTTTAAAGGCTCTGCGCGCGCCCTTCGGGACCTTCTGGTCCGCCTCCACAGCACTCACCACCTCAGCCGGTTGAGAATTGGCGCCGCCCTCTGACTCTCTGCGCAGAGTGAGATTGATATTCAAGTTACCCGTCGCCGTGTGGCTGGTATCGGCGAGGATACTTTCCGAGGTCAGATGAGGGTCGCGCATACTCTGGGCGGTTAATGTGTAACCGCCTTCTTCGATCCCCTGAAATTCGAAGCGTCCCTGTTCGTTAGTGTAGGCCTGCCGCGGCACTCCGGCGCCGCTAATGAGCGTCACGATGACCCGTTCCGCCGACATGCCTTCGGGGAGAGAGACTAGCCCCTGAATGGTGACCACCCTGAGCGGTTTCGGCGGTATCGTGCTCGGTCGATCTTGGCCGGACGCGCCGGAGACTATCCCCCCGACCAAGAGCAGCGCCGAGAGAATCCTCCCGGAGAAAGAGAAGAAATTCAGGCCCGCGTCACGAGCTTTTAATTGAGGATGTGACAACATCATCAAGGCCCCCCTCAAACCGGCAACTTCACACCGAATATATCGGAACTTCCGCCTCCTTTGAAAGGGTGAAGGAGTCAGCTTGAAAGCCGCGCGAATAGGCAGCCGCAGCAGGCTGTCCTGAGACGGCTGATAAAATACTTCTGGTGCGATTCGGGCAACTTGCCCGAATCGCACCAGAAGTATTGACGAGCCATGTGCTGGTCAAGCCTAGAAGTAGAATTTCAAAGCGAGTTCTACTCTGCGGTGACCATGCTTGTTGACGATCCTGCCGAAAGAATTCAGCGAGTTTGGATCAATGGTAAAGCCCTTGGTCGGGTCGCACAGCGTACTGCCTGCTGGCACGGTGCCCGTTCCGGTGGGCGTTCCCACAGGAATCAGGAAGCACGTACCGGTCGCCGGATTAACGGCGTTCAGCGTGTTCAGGAAGATGGCCCCGCCGTTAAGCGATCCGATGTCCCCGAGGTCGGGGTTAGCAAACGCTTCGTTGAAGATATTGAAGACCCCCAACCTGAATTGCAGTTTCTTACCCTCCGCGACATTGAAGTTCTTAAAGAACGTCACGTCGAAGTTATTCGTTGACGGGCTCCGAAGGTTGAACGGTGCCTGGTACGGCCCGCTGGTCCCGAAGGCCGGAACCGCAAAGGCCGACGGATCAACATAGGTTCCGTTCAGGCCTGTATTTCCCGTGATCGGATTGCGTAAGAGTACCGGCGCGATGCCGGAAGCGACCGGCGAATTACCGCCCGCGATGGCGTTTTGGCCGAAGAACGAGAACAGCACGCTGTTCCCGGTGATCGCACCCGTAAACTTCACGTGGATGGGCCGGCCACTCTGGAAGGTCGTGATGCCGGACATCTGCCAGCCGTTGAGCGCTCCCTTCGTGAACCAATTCCTGAACCCGCCTCGCGCCAGGTCCGGCAAGTTATAGTTGTAGGACAGGTTGAAAATGTGCGTCCTGTCATAAGGCAAGTAGCCGTAACTACGCCCGCGCGTGTCAAACGGGTCAACGACGGCGTCCCCGTCCGACTCGTTGACCGAAGTCGTGCCGAGCGCTTTCGAGAACGTATAGGTCAGGAAGTATTGCAGTCTCTTGCCCAACTGGCGGTTGAGCGTCACCTGCATCGAGTGGTAATTAGAGGTTCCGTCAAACTCCTCCAATTGAATGCCGCCGCCGTTGCCGGCATAAGCCGGGAAGGGCAGCAGTTGCGCCAGGGCCGCCGGGTTATTACCGACGGCGGCGCGCTGCACCGGGTCGGCCAGATTAGCGTTACCGAACGTGCCCGAGGTCAGCGGATTGAGAATGAAGTTGTTTCCGTGACGTTCCGGCAAATGCCTGCCGAAAGTTCCGACGTAGGCCACCTCCAAGACGTTCTTGAACGGCAAGCGCCTCGCGATGGAGAGACTGGTCGTGAAAATTCGCGGGATTCCATTCTCGTTGCGGTCTTGCGTCACGAAACCGCCCGGACAATTACCGGCGACGCGGCAGTTTACTCCCGGAGCCTGGTTCACTGGATTGAACGTGCCGAGATTACCCAGAGTGATGTCGTTGTTCGGCGCGCCCCAACTATCGGCATGGACGCTCAAGAGGTTGGGCGGCAGAGTCTGTACGGCATACTGAATGTTGCCCTGGACGCGATTGTAGAAGACCCCGGCACCGCCGCGAATCACGGTCTTGCCGTCTCCGAAAACGTCCCAGGCGAGATTTAAGCGAGGGGCAAACTTCATTCCCGGATTGCTGTCATAAACGCTTCGAGGTATTTGCCCGAGGCTCGATTGCAGAAATCCGTTCGGCCGATTCAGGTCGGGCTGTCCGTTCGCGCCTAACAAGTAGGGCCCCTGGCTGCGGATATAAGCGCTTGGGTCAAAGACCGTCGCGATATTTTCCTGCACTGAATTGTTCGTGAAGTAGGACAGGCGCAAGCCGTATTCGAGCGTCATGTTGGGCCGAATTTTATAGCTATCCTGCCCGTAGACCTCGTAATTGAAGAACTTGTAGTGGGCCGACGGAACGTTCGTGTCCTGGTCAATTCCATTGATTCGGCCCGTGTACAGATTGGCAAAAGCGTTGCCCGTGGTCCGGCCTTGGCTGGACTCGTAATTGATGAGTCCTTCGGTTCTGGCGCTATTGTTTTGAAACTTCCTGGCCCGCTCAATCAGTCCGCCGAATTTGAACGTGTGGTTGTTGTAAACTTTGGACAGGGTTTCCGTCAACGAATAGCTATCGTTGATAGCAAACAGCGGAAGGCCGCCCGGCTCCCACATCTCGGCGTTATTGGCCTCCCAACTAATGAGCGCCACCGGAGCATAAGGCGTTTGCGACCTCGCCCCGAAAGGAAGCTGTAGATTCGCCACACCCAGGGCCGATTTGGAAACCTTCGTCGGGTCAGCATAGTCGTAGTCGAGCTTGAGCTTGCTTGCGCTCAGGACCACCTCGTTTGTCATCGTCGGACTAAGCACACTCGTCACATTGAGGGCCGCCGACCGACCAAGATTCTGCCCCACCACGTGGCTCGGCAGCTCATACGAAGAAGGCCCCCACCAGATGCCGTAAGGCGAATCGTCGGTCTCGGCCTCGCGCGCGAGCCGCAGATACGCGTTGGTCTTATCGCTGACCTTATAATCAAAGCGCATCTTCAGATCGGTGCGGTTCGTCGGAGAGACGAGATTGGAGGCGTAGTTGCGATTCAGAGAGGCCAGCGCACTGCCCGGAGCAGGGGTTAGATTGGGCAGCGGAAAGAAGTTCAGCAACGCGGCACCAAGCGGGTCTCGGTAGGGCCGGAAGTCCCCGTTCGGCACCGGCAACGGCTGGCCGTTCTGGCCGTTACAATCGGACCAGCCAATCGTGGTCGGCGGGCAGAGATGATTCCCGTACTGCCCTCTATTAGGAGAAAACGACTGGCTAAAATCTCCTGCTCGCTCTCTCTCAGTCGGAACCGTGCCGGTTTTCGATCCACGATCCGGTTTCTGGCGCTGGACCTCAAATCCGCCAAAGAAGAAGAGCCGGTCGCGGTTGCGATTGAAATTAGTAAAGGGAAGAATCACCGGCCCGCCAACATTACCGCCCGGATACTGGAAACTGGTTTTTGGCCGCGCCGCTCCGATGATGGTGTTGGAGCGGTCACTGGCTTGCAGCGTGTTGGGACGAATATAATCGTAAACCTCGCCGTGGAAATCTTTGCTCCCACCCTTCGTCGTCGCCGTAATCTGGACGCCGCTGTTGCCATACTCCGCAGCATAGTTGCTCGACTTGACGGTCACCTCTTGGACCATGTCGACGTTCGGCGTGATGATCGTTCCATTGTTGGAACCGATGTCAATGACCCTTGAGCCATCAATGCTGACGTTGTTGTTCACGCCGCGGATGCCGTTGACCGTGTAGTTCGCGGTCGCATTAGCCCCGCCGCCGAACCCGACGCGGTCCGTCCCGGAGTTCGGGTCGTTCGGGTCAGGTGCCACCACGCCCGGCAGAATTCGCAACAGCTCCAAACTGCTGCGGCTGATGATCGAGAGATTGTCTATCTGTCCGGCAGTGATGGTGTCCGATCTCTCGCCCGTCTCCGTCTTGATAATCGACCCTTCGTCAACCACCGTCACTTCGCCGGAGACGCCGATCTGCAACTCAGCATCTAAGCCGCGCGTCTCGCTCGGAGCCAGCGTGAATTTCTGCTGATATGTTTTAAACCCCTGCATCTCAATCTTGAGGGTGTAAGCGCCGGGATCAACTGAGGTGAAGACGTAAGAGCCTTCATCACTCGTCTTCACTTGGCGGTCGCCGCCGCGCTGGCCTGTGAGCGTCACGATAGCACCGGGGACAACCGCTCCCTGCGGGTCTTTGACAGTGCCGCGGATCGTGCCGCTGGTCTGAGCGAATGAGAGAGGCGCGGTCGCAAACAGAATTAGCATTCCCAATAGCGAGACGAAGCCAAAGAGCCTGACTCTTCTTTTGATGCCGAAATCCTGAGTGGAACTATTCAAGGTTGATCGCTGCGCGTTACTTGCCGTTAGCATGAGTTGCCTCCAAAGACCCCAAGAGTTGAGGTGGCTTAAGACTGGATAGTCCAAAAATTCAAATTTACGACGCACACAGGTGCATCGCAGCAAAGACTCAAGCTCATGAAAAGCTGATGAGACCGGAAAAGAACAACTGCTTGTTCGGCGTGACGAAGGTACTCTACGATTGGTAGTTTGGATTACTTTGCCAACGCAGGAATCCTGTCGCTTCGAACTCTACCGAATTAAACTATTTTCAGACTAAGGAATTTGAACTATGATGCTTTGTTGCAAGACCACGCAAAAGCTATTACTAATCCCAATCTTTGTCAAGAATTATTTTATGTTTCCCTTAATTAATTTTGATGGCAGGGTGCCGAAGTATGATAAATCACTGCCATCTAAACCGGTTTTCACTCGGGAGCGCGCCGGCTAATTTGTTCGCTGGAACTAACTAAACTGCCATATGGAACTCTCTGCGCCAGGTGAAACCGCAACCATCAGCCGTGACGGCCCGGGGCGACATGAAATCCGGTTTCGCTCTCGCCAGATACACCAATTCGTCTCGCCCGACTTTGTTCGGTCATATAACAAAGTGACAATCTCCGGGGGTTCTCAATCTTTTAAGCAAGCGCGAACAGATTGTCTCTCTCGCCGGAGATGCTTTAATTTACCTCGCATGAAGATTGTTGTGCTCATCCTCTTCGTTTCGACATCGTGTTTCTTCTCCGCCCGCACGATGGCGCGCACGAGCGGCGCTGCGCAAAAGGCGGCGGCAGTCGATTTCGTAGATATCACCAACTCTGCCGGCATCAAGTGGGGAATCAGACAGCTCGCGCCCGGCGTGAGGTACCTGATTGAAACGATGGGCGGCGGCGGCGGCTTTCTTGATTATAACGGCGACGGGCTCCTTGATATTTATCTGGTCTGCTATTCGCAAACGCCGCAGGCGGACGCTCAGGCTAAGCTGAGAGATGTGCTTTACCGCAACAACGGCGACGGCACATTTACGGACGTGACGGAGAAGGCCGGCATCAGCAACAGCATGGTGGGCATGGGAATGGCCTCCGCCGATTATAACAACGACGGCCTCCCAGACCTCTACATCACCGGCTACGGCGCAAGCCGCCTCTACCGCAACAACGGCAATGGGACGTTCACGGACGTCACCGACAGGGCCGGAGTCAACAACAAACTCTGGGGCGCGAGCGCGGCCTTTTTCGATTACGACGGCGATGGCTACCTGGATTTGTTCGTCTGTAATTACATGAACTTCGACCCCGAAGGGAAAGTCGCTTGCGATTTTTTTGAGGGCCGGCCCTACTGCTACCTCTCAAAGTTTAAAGGCTCGGCGAGCGTGCTCTACCGCAACAACCGCGACGGCACGTTTACGGACGTGAGCGCGAAAGCCGGCATCGCCGCTCACCCGGCGAAAGGGCTTGGCGTCGTCGCCTTCGATTACAACAACGACGGGCGCATGGACATCTATCAGGCCAACGACACGGACCCCAACTTTCTCTTCCGCAATAACGGGGATGGGACTTTCTCTGAAGTCGCGCTCGAAGCGAACTGCGCTCTGGACCCGAACGGCGGAATTCGCGGCGGTATGGGCGTCGACGCGGAGGATTTGGACGGCGACGGTTACCAAGATATTTTCGTCACGAACTTCTCTCAGCAGACCAACGCCTTCTGGCACAACAACGGCGACGGCACGTTCGACGAGACGACCTACGAGCTGGGGCTCGGCAAGGTGAGCATCCCCGTGAGCGGCTTCGGCACGCGCTTCTTCGATTACAACAACGACGGGTTGGTGGACCTCTTCGTCCTCAACGGCCATCCTTTCGAGCCGATCCAGAAAGTCTTTCCCGAAACGACCTACGCGGAGCAGCCCTTCCTCTTTGAGAATACCGGCAAAGGCTTCCGCGAAGTGGCCGGTGAGCACGGCTCGGCGCTCAAGAGATTTTACTTGGGCCGCGGGCTCGCCGTCGGCGACATTGATAACGATGGCGACAGCGACCTGCTGCTCATGAACGCAGGTGAGCCGCCCGTGCTGCTCAGGAACGACGGCGGTAACAAAAATCACTGGCTCGGTCTCAGGCTCATCGGGACGAAGAGTAACCGGGACGGCATTGGCGCGAAGGTGACGATTAAAGTGGGAGCTGCGCGCCGGACCAAACAGCTTCTAGGAGGGACGAGTTATTGCTCCGCGTCCGACCTGCGCCTGCTTTTCGGCTTAGGCGATGGCCAGAAGGTTGACGAGGTCGAGGTGCGCTGGCCCGCGGGCGGAGTCACGACGCTGCGTGACGTCGCCGTCAATCGCTATTTAACTATCAGGGAAGACGCGGGGCCGCCTGTCAAACATTAGCCCCGCTCGCCTACGTGTCAGATGTTATCTCCGGCGGGAGTTCCGAAACCGAGACCGCTCGCGTAAACTGGTTAACACTTGAGGGGACTGCCATGAAAATATTTGCTTCTTCCATTTTGTTACTCGCGCTGACAACCACGTCTGCTTTTCCGGCGCTCGCGCAGAGCCAGGAGCCGCAGGACAAGGACTACGAAAGGGTAGTCGTCGGTACGAGCGAGATTTTGCTGGATGCCGTCGTGAAAGATAAGAAGGGGCATGTCGTGAAAGACCTCAAGCCCGCAGACTTTGAAGTCTATGAGGACGGCGTTAAGCAAGAGGTCAGATCGTTCCGCCTCATCACGCGCGAGCCGGGGACTCTTACGACAGAGCCCAATGCCGCTGGCAATAGCGAAATGACAACCGTCTCAACGACAGGCGCGCGCTCTGTCTCTTCGGCTCTCAACACGAACCGCGTCAGCGCCGTCGCGCTTGTCTTCGACCGTCTCTCGTTGGAAGCGCGCAAGAGGGCGCATGATGCGGCGCTCACCTACTTAGGCGACACAGTCCGCCCCGACGATTTCGTCGGCGTCTTCGATATTGATCTCTCGCTGAGGGCGGTCCAATCCTTTACGAACAACGATCAGCTCATCAGGCAAGGGATTGAACGCGCCACCTCGCGGACCTACTCAAGCTTTTCATCGAGTACCGGGCGGCTCACCGATCTTTCGCAAAATGTGGCTGGACTTCAGAGCCAAGCGGATTCGGCCCAGGGGTCGGCAACAAGCGCCGGGGCGGCATCGGGGGTCGGAGAGAGCTCGCCTTCGACCGCTGCGATTGGCGCACTGGCTGCGGAGCAACAATTCGCTGAAATGACCGAACGTGCGGTTGAAGGCTTCGAGCGGCTTGAACGCAGCCAACAGGGTTACGCGACGACGGAAGGGCTGCTCGCCATCATCACCGCGATGGGACGCCTGCCGGGACGCAAGGCGCTGATTCTCTTCTCCGAAGGGTTGGCGATCCCGGTCGCCGTCGCATCACATTTTCGCAGCGTCATCAGCGCGGCCAATCGGGCCAACGTCAGCATCTACGCGGTGGACGCGGCTGGCTTGCGTGCGCTCAGTTCCGATGCGGAGGCTGGACGCGCGATGACGGCGCTCGGCCAGAAACGCGCACGCATCGCCGGGAGTCCGAGCGACGGCACAGGCGGGCCCATGATGCGAGACCTTGAGCGCAACGAAGACCTGCTGCGTCTCAACCCTGATAGCGGACTCGGCCAACTCGCCAACGAGACGGGCGGCCTCCTCGTCAGCAACACCAACAACCCGGGGCCGCGACTGCGTCAGGTTGACGAAGACCTGCATGCTTACTACCTTTTAACCTACAGCCCGCGGAATCAGAACTTTGACGGCCACTTTCGGCAGATCAACCTAAAGGTCAACCGCGCAGACGTGGAGGTCCAGGCTCGCAAAGGCTACTACGCCATCAACTCTTCTTACGACACGCCGGTGCTTGACTACGAAGCGCCCGCGCTGGGGCTCCTGAGCGGCAGGCCGCAGCCGAACGCCTTTAACTCTCGCGTCGCCGCCTTCAGCTTCCCCGAGCCGGGCAAACTCGGTCTCGTGCCCATCATGGTCGAAGTGCCTGCCGGCTCCGTCAATTTCGTCACCAGCGCCGATAAGAAGTCTTACGCCACGAACTTCTCTGTCGTGGTGCTCATCAAGGATGAACAGCAGCGCGTGGTCCGTAAGCTCAGCAATCAGTACTTGCTCGCCGGCCCGCTCGACAAACTCCAGGCTGCCAAACAAGGGAAGGTCCTCTTCTATCGCGAGACCCAGTTGGAGCCAGGACGCTACACGCTCGCGTCTGTCGTTTACGACGCGACCACGGGGCGCTCGAGCACGGACACCGGCAGTCTGATGGTCCCAGAGACCGACCAGTCCCGGCTGAGGTTGAGCAGCATTGTCCTCATCAAAAGCGCCGAGAAGATGACGGTTGCCGACCAGGCCGGGTCGAACCCGTTTCACTTCGGCGAGGTTCTCATCTACCCGAGCATGGACGAACCGCTCAGCAAATCAAAGAGCAAAAACCTGGCCTTCTTTATTACCGCTTATTCGCCCGCCGCGTCTGCTTCCGCGCCGAAGCTGAAGCTTGAGATTACGCAGGGGGGGCGCGCCGTCGGCCAGACTTCCTACGATCTTCCCACGCCCGACGCTACGGGCCGCATCCAGTATGCGAGCGCCATTCCGATTGATAAATATAGGCCCGGCGATTACGAGTTGAAGGTCACGGTGCAAGATGCGCAGGGCACAGCCACGCGCACCGAGAACTTCACGATCACGCCTTAAGAATAGTGATGAGTGAAAAGCTTTTCACTCATTACTCATCACTTCTCTTTTAATTCGGGAACGACTCGCCCTCTTTGGCGATTCTGATGCGGTGATCCGTGAATTGAAAATGGGAGCCGGGAATCTCCACCTTCGGCATGTGGCAGGTGACACATGACTGTTGGCTGACAGGGCAAGGCTTTGCGCTGCGTCCGGCATCCGTCTCTGCTTTGGCAACCTGAGCGGACTTCAGGCTCTCGCCGGAATGGTGACAGGCGAAGCACTTCGCATCGTAGAAGGCTATGTCATGTTTCGGATTCTCGTGCGGGTTGTGGCAGGCCGTGCAAGTAAGGCGCGCGTCGAAGGGGTCGTGAACGCGGCTGGTGAACATACGGTAGGGCTGAAAGCGCACGCTGTTGATTCCGCGCAAGGTGCTGTTGGCGGCGACCTGCTCGGCGCTGCGGTGACAGGAGCCGCAGAACTCCTGCGCCAGATCATCCGGGTTCATGTGTCCCGGATTAAAGATGCGCTTGTTCTTAAAGTCCTTCGCCTCCATCGCTGTGATGTGCTCTGCGCCCGGCCCGTGACACGCCTCGCAACTGACGCCAGGTATCAAGCGGTCAAGCTGCAACTGCGTGCCTGTGACGGCGGCTGTCGAATGGCACGAGAAGCAGCTGCGCGCTTCGTCCGTGCTGATGGCACGTCCCGCGGCCTCGTCGAGCGTCGGCGGCGCTTCCCGCGTGTAGCCGATAGTCCAGTCCAATCCTTTAATCTCTTTGAAGAAAGAGACGCGGCTTTCGTAAAACGAGCCGTTGTGCTGAAAGACGTAAGTCTGACCCGCTTTGCCCTGCCCGAAGGAGTAGAGGATGGGCTCGTTGAAGGTTTCTTTGCCGTTTGTCACCGAGTAGATGCTCTGATCTCCGCGGCGCAGGATCTGGTAAGTGTACGGCCCGCTGCTGAAGGTCAATCGTGGATTCGCGCGTAAGATGCCGCTCATCGCTACAGGCTCAAGCGCCCTGCCCATCGCCGTCGCGTGTTGGGCCTGTGCTTCTTCCTGATGACACTTGATGCAAGCCTGTGGGCCGACGTACCTGGCGTTCTTGTCGGCTCGCCAGGTAGTACGAGGCCCTGCGACACTACTCATCGCGGGTCCTTGCGCGCTTGAGACCGACGTCAAGTAGAACCAAACAAGGGTGCCGAAGAGAGAAGCGAGGACGACACTGGCTTGAAGCTTTTTACTGGCAGAGTTCATTAAAACGTTTAAGGCCGAAAGGCTGTAAATTTGTTCGACAAGCGTGAAGGCCGTGGGGAGACAATTACCCATCAAACTTGCGGGCCGGAGTATAGCATCAAAAATTCAGCCTCAACAAAGAGGTTGAGAGCGAGGTAGTTTCCAGATTAGAGATTTACTCTGTGCCATCTCGGTGTCCTCTGTGGTGAAATCTGCCCATCATTCACTACAGAGCCACAGAGAACTCTGAGGCAGCCCAGAGAGTCTCTACCGCATTGGGTCACTAATGAGAGCGAGCGCCATTTTAGAATCACTCCGTTTTCTGGTAAATTCATTTCTCTCTCCGATGAGTTAGAAACGGATGAAAATGTTCGTCAAAGGTTCGGTCCTACTCGCTGCGCTCTTACTCTGCGTCGGACACCTCATATATTCGTCAAGCGCTCGCGCCTCTCTTCAAGATAAACCGGAAAAGAAAGATTCGGAATCAATCTCGCCCGAGCAATTGGCTCAGGCTAAAGCAATGTTCAATGAGAGATGTGCCCGATGTCACGGCGTGGACGGGCGCGGTGAGACTATCTTAGGCAGCATGCTGGGCGTTCCCGACTTCACGGATGATAAGTGGTGGAAAGAGGAGAAGAGCGACAGGCGTTTAACCACTTCCATTACGAACGGGAAAGAGGAAATGCCTGCCTTCGGCAAGAAACTCTCAAAACAGGAGATCAGTCAGCTGGTGGCTTACGTCCATCTCTTCAACAAACGGACGCCTTAAATCGAGGAGGCATAAGCGAATTTGTTGGCGAGGACGAGACTCAAAGCGCCCATCAATGTGGTCTGCTCTCCCAAAGTTGAAGCGATGATGCGAGCCGTCGGCAGACCACGCCGGACGCTGCGCTCGACAGTCTCTCCGAACACCTCTGCGACCAGCGGCCAGGCTCTGGCAATCGAACCGCCGACCACTACCAGCTCCGGGCTGAACCCAACTATTAAGTTCGAGATACCGATGCTTACGAACTTCGCCGTCATGACGAGTGCTGCTCGCGCGGCGTCTTCTCCTTCCAGCGCGCGGTCAATCAGTTGCGCGAACGTCAGATCGGAAGAGTCGGCTTTCTCGCTGAGCTGCGCGTATCGCGCCAGCGCCGCGCGGCCCGAGGCGAAAGCTTCCCAGCAATCGTGGCTCCCGCAGGAACAGGCCACCGGCGCCTGCTCACCGATAATCATGTGCCCGAACTCGCCCGCCGCGCCGCACGTCCCTCGGTAAATCTGCCCGTCGAAAATTATCCCCGTGCCGACGCCTTCGGAGACGAAGACCATGATGAAGTCGCGTGCGCTGCTCACGGCGGGGCTGCCGAACCACAGCTCGGCCAGCGCACCCGCATTGGCATCATTATCAATCGTGACGCTTAAGCCCGTGGCCTCAGAGACGCGGTGCTCAATCTCAAGGTCGCGCCAGTTGAAGTAAGGGATATAGAGAGCCTTGCCCTGACACGGGTCAACCAGGCCGGGCAGGATGACGCCCACGCCTTCCAGCCCCTCTCCATGCCGTTTTTTTATCTCAAGCACACACTCGATGGCGCGATTGATGGTCTTCTCAAAATCAGGGTCGGTCGCAAAATCTTCCTTTTCAAGCACACGCCCGGCCAGGTCGCTCGTCGCCACGGTCGTCCGCGTCGGCGTGATGTCAATGCCGATGGCCGCCGCGCCCGAAGCGCGCAGGCGTAGCAGCGTGGGCCTGCGCCCCCCGGTGGATTCTCCCTCGCCAATCTCTTCGACGAGCGCATCGGCGACCAGTTCGTCAACGATGGTCGAGATGGTGGAGCGTTGCAAGACAGATTCGCGCGCTATCTCGGCGCGCGAGATGGGCCCGCGCTCGCGCACGTAGTTGAGCACGATCTGGCGATTGATGTCGCGCATCGTGCTGAAGTGTGCGGGCTGCGCTCTTTTCAGATCAATTCGTCTCATAACATTCCTGTGCCGTTTGGCCCCCTTAAGCTATATCACATTGAATTGTTCGATCAAACTGATATTTTCAGATGTCGAATTGTGTTATCAATACATCGAGAGCCAGGCAAGGGCGGTTTCCGTGTCATTCGAGTGGCTGGCGCGGGCCCTTGGCCGAAGCTTCGGCCAATGCTGCCCGACTCAGATTCCTTCGCCGAGGAGCAAACACAATGAAGAAGACGCTCGTTCTGATCTACCTGCTCATTTGCGTCGCCGGTGCATCTGCGCAACAGCAGCCCGGGCTCATCAATAACATCGCCGGGCGCAGCTCCGTCAGTCTCGACGGTCAGTGGAAGACCATCATAGATCCTTATGAAGTCGGCAATGACCTGCACTTCCCCAAAGACGCCAGGCCCAAGGATAAGAGCGATCTTCTCGAATACAGCTTCGCCACGACCGACTCGCTCAATGTGCCGGGCGACTGGAACACGCAGCGCGACGAGTTGTTCTTTTACGAAGGCGCAATCTGGTACAGGAAATCTTTCGACTACGCGCGCAAACCCGGCACACGCCTCTTCGTACACTTCGGCGCGGCCAACTATCTTGCGGAAGTTTATCTCAACGGAGAAAAGGTCGGGCGGCACGAAGGTGGCTTCACGCCATTTAACTTCGAGATCACGAATCTGGTCAGAGAGAAGGAGAACTCGCTCGTCGTCAAAGTTGACGACAAGCGATACCCTGAAGGCGTCCCGACGCTCGTCACAGACTGGTGGAATTACGGCGGCCTCACGCGCCAGGTGACGCTCGTCGAAGTGCCGTTGACTTTCATCCAGGACTATTTCATTCAACTGCGTCAGGGGTCGAAGAATCAGATTTCCGGGTGGGTGAAACTGAACGGGGAAAAGCCCGCTCAAAAAATCACAGTCAGTATCCCCGACGCCGGAATCAACAAAACTTTCATGAGCGATGAAAGCGGCTCGGCTGAGATCAATTTTAACGCCGACCTGACGCTCTGGTCACCCGAGCATCCGAAACTCTACGGGGTCGTCATCACGTCGGAGACCGACCATGTCCGCGATGAGATAGGCTTTCGCAGCATCGAAGTGAAGGGCCCGGACATCCTGCTCAACGGTCAACCCCTGTTTCTGCGCGGCGTTTGCATCCACGAGGAAGCGCCGCTGCGCGGCGGACGGGCCTACAGCCGCGAGGATGCGCGAACATTGCTCGGCTGGGCCAAAGAACTGGGCGCGAACTTCGTTCGTCTGGCCCACTACCCTCACAACGAATTGATGGTCAGAGAGGCAGACCGACTGGGGCTCCTGGTCTGGTCGGAGATTCCCGTATACTGGGGTATCAAATTTGAATCTCCGGTCGCGTTTGAAGCGGCCCAGAATCAACTCGGCGAAATGATCTCGCGCGATCACAACAGAGCCTCCATTATCCTCTGGTCGGTGGCTAACGAAACGCCCAACAACCCGGCGCGGCTCGCTTTCCTGAAAAAATTGGTTGAGCGCGCCAGAAGCCTGGACCCAACCAGATTGATGACGGCGGCCATGCTCCACCACTACGCCGACGAGAGCACGCAGATGATAGATGACCCGCTCGGTCAATACCTGGATGTGATCGGCTGCAACGAATACATCGGCTGGTATGACGGGTTACCGGAAAAGGCTGATCGGATGCAGTGGAAGACCGTTTATCAGAAGCCTGTCGTCATGAGCGAATTCGGGGCCGAAGCGGTTTACGGACAACACGGCGATGAATTGACCAGATGGAGCGAAGAATATCAGGAGAGTTTCTACCGCCATCAGCTGGGCATGCTGAAGAAGATTCCCTTCTTGCGCGGCACAGCGCCCTGGATCCTGATGGACTTCCGCTCTCCACGCAGGTTCTTGCCCGGTGTTCAGGACTACTATAACCGCAAAGGGTTAATCTCCAGTCGCGGCGAGCGGAAGCGGGCGTTTTACGTCATGCAGGAATTCTACCGCGAGCTGCAGAGATGAGGTGGCGCTCGCTCGAGAAGCAAGGCCATCCATCTTTGGTTAAACGAAAGGCTCGCGGCGCACCGTTCGTCAGGAAGCCGCCGGTTGATGAGACGATTGCTACTTGCGCAGCACCGGAGCTTTACGATCCAGCGTTTTAGTCGTGTGCTCGACCACACTTACGGGCAACTCTTCACCGGCGGCGAGTCTCTGTGTGAATGTCGGACGTCCCGCATTTTCAAGGGCGGGCTCTGTCTTTTCCTCACCTTCGATTGTCCTGGGACGCGTGACCTTAATCGTCAGTCCGGCGATAATGCGCCCGAGCCCTGACAGAGTCGGCAACAACCCGACGAGCCAGAAGACCTTCAAGAGAGGATCAAGCTCAAAGGGGAGCTTGGCTAAGATTTCCGGCGGGATTTTGAGAACGAGGGCGGCCAGAAAAAAGTAGAGAAAGATCATCAGACCGATGCCGGAAAAGAGCGAGACCATCCCCTTAACGATGTGATCCTCACGCCGCTGCTCGGGCGTTCTTTTGTCTCTGAAATTAGCCCACCAGGGCTGATTGTGGTCCGCTCTCTCGTCGTCCTCCTTCGAGAGCTTCTGCACAGACTCTTTCAGAGCGTCCTGCAGATCCCGCTCGTTGCCCCTTTTGTCCAGACCGCGCGAGACACGCTGGCTCATTTCATCCATAGCGTGAGAGACCTGTTCGGTGGCATGCTTAATCTTGACGCTCTCTATCATCTCCTTGATTTTCGGGAGAGGTCCGCCGTCGCCACGCGCGATGGCCTCGCCGAGCGTCACGGCTTTGCTCACGACCTTCAGGTTGACGCCGCATGAGCGGCAAAAACGCTGGCCTAGCTCGGCTTCAGTTCCGCATTGTGGACAATACATAGAGACTCATACCGATAGGAGAATTATCACTCATAGAGCCTTACGAGCGAGACGCCGCCGGGGTTCGTTTCTTATTCTTCGCTTCTGCAACACGTGCATTTCGCAGGCCAGAGCGCCTTCAAATCATCGCTCTGTGCGTCTCAAGCAAGTTGGATTACTATACTCTGAAAATAGCGGACGAGCATCATCACAAAGAGAGATGGTTAGAGAAAGCAGCAGAGATGAACAATAAAGTGCGCTGGGGAGTTTTGGGCGCGGCGAAGATCGCCCTCGAAAAAGTTATTCCGGCCATGCAGCGGGGCGAGTGGACGGAAGTCTCGGCCATCGCGTCCAGAGATGTAGAGAAAGCTCAGCGGGCGGCTCACGCTCTCGGCATAGAGAAAGCCTATGGCTCTTACGAAGAGTTGTTGGAAGATACGGAGGTAGAGGCCATCTACAATCCGCTGCCCAATCACCTGCATGTCCCTTGGACGATGAGGGCGGCGCGCGCGGGCAAGCACGTCCTCTGCGAAAAACCCATCAGCCTTAATCTGGATGAAGCACTGGAGCTATTGAAGGCGCGCGACCACACAGGGGTGAAGATACAGGAAGCCTTCATGGTTCGCACGCACCCGCAATGGCTCGCCACGCTTGAGCTAATCAGAAGCGGTCGCATCGGAGAGCTTCGCTCCATCGCTGGATTCTTCAGCTACTTCAACACGGACGCGGCGAATATCCGCAACCAGCCTGCGGCGGGCGGCGGAGCGCTCATGGACATAGGCTGTTACCCGGTGACCATCTCAAGGTTTATCTTCAGCGAAGAGCCGCGCAGGGTAGCGACGCTGATGGAGAGAGACCCTGTCATGGGAATTGATCGCCTGACCTCGGCCATGCTCGACTTCCCTTCCGGCCAGGCCACGTTCACTTGCAGCACACAACTGGTCCCCTACCAGCGCATGCATTTCTTCGGCACGCGCGGGCGCATCGAAGTCCTGATTCCTTTCAATGCTCCACCGGACCAATCGGTCCGAATCCTGATTGACGATGGCGCGGATCTTTTCGGCGCTCATCTTGAGGTGAAAGAGTTTCCCGCCTGCGATCAATACACGATTCAAGGCGATCTCTTCTCGCGCGCCATCCGCGAAGATAGAGAGCAGCCGATTCCCTTGGAAGACGCTCTTAAAAACATGGCCGTCATCGAAGCCCTCTTCCGCGCGGCGGGATCGGGAGCATGGGAAGACGTTCGAACTTAGGTGAGAAGAAACCAAGCGCGCGGGCTGCCTTTTTGGAGATCGAGGTTGATGTATCAGGAATCGCAATTTACGAAGAAGAGGTGAACTGGAATGTCAATGACGAGGCGAACTCTCATCAAGCTGCTGGCGGGAACTGTTCCGGTATTGCAGGCCGCGCGCGCCTTTGGAGTTGATGAGGCCGGCCCGCGAATTCAACGAGGCCCATTCAAGGGGACGCGCGATTCGCTCCGTGGCTACCGCGTTCCAGATTGGTTTCGTGACGCCAAGTTCGGCATCTGGGCGCACTGGGGACCGCAGTCTGCCACAGAGCGCGGCGACTGGTACGCGCGCCAGATGTACATACAGGGCCAGTGGCAATACGACTATCACGTGAAGACCTACGGCCATCCATCCAAGTTCGGCTTCAAAGACATCATCCCGACATGGAAGGCCGATAGGTTCGACCCGGACTACCTGGTTGGCCTTTACAAGAAGGCCGGGGCCAGATACTTCGTCTCGATGGGCGTGCATCACGACAACTTCGATCTCTGGAACTCAAAGTACACGCGCTGGAACTCTGTGCAGATGGGACCGCGCAAGGATATCGTCGGTCAGTTTCGCCAGGCTGCCTTGAAGCAAGGTCTTCGCTTCGGCGTGAGCGAACACCTGGCGATGAGCTACAAGTGGTTCTCTGTCGCTCACGGAAGCGATAAGGAAGGTCCGCTCGCGGGCGTGCCTTACGACGGCAGAGACCCCCGTTTCGCAGACCTCTACCATGACATCAAAGAGGTCTATGTCAATCTGGAGTGGAATCTGAACGGCACGTCCCCGGAGTTCAAGCGCCACTGGTTCCTGCGCATCAAAGACCTCGTTGACAACTATCAGCCGGACCTTCTGTACACGGATGGCGAAATCCCGTTCGAGGAGTGGGGGTTGAATCAGGTGGCGAATCTTTACAACCTGAGCGCCAGGCGGCATCGTGGGAAAGTGGATGCAGTCTATCTCAGCAAGAAGCGGGAGGACTGCGCCATTGGCACCTGCGCGCTCGACGTGGAGCGCGGCGTGGTCGATAAAATCTGGCCCGATCCCTGGCAGACGGATACCTGCATCGGCAACTGGCATTACCTCAAAGGCATTACTTACAAATCGCCGAAGATAGTGATAGACATGCTCGTGGACATCGTCAGCCGCAACGGAAACCTCTTGCTCAACTTTCCGCTGCCGAACAACGGCATGCTCGACGCGGAAGAGATGAAAATTCTGTCTGCCATCACAGATTGGATGGCCGTCAATGGCGAGGCTATCTATGCGACGCGCCCGTGGAAAATTTACGGCACTGGGCCAAGCACAGAGGTGCAGAGCGCAGACGCCAAATTCAACGAGAGCAAGCGCAAGGAACTGACCGCGGAAGACACACGCTTCACCAGGAAAGGGCGCGACCTCTACGCCTTCTTCATGGGTTGGCCGGAGAAGCGAGAGATCAGTATCGCGCCGCTGGCCACCACAAGCCCGCTCGCCACAGGCCAAATCAGCCGTGTGGAGTTGCTTGGCTTTCGTGGTAAATTGCAGTGGTCGCAGGATGAGACGGGATTGAAAGTTCAACTGCCCGCTGAGCAGCCGGGCCGCTTCGCCTTCGCTTTAAAGATTAACGGTCTGAGGCTCGATTGAGTATAATGCGCCTGGCTCGACTTAAATTCCGATCTTCAAGTTAGTCTAAAACATACCCGTCAGTTAGAGATGAGTTGAAAGATTTCTGCGGAGGAAGCTTGCCCGTGTCTTTGTTCAAACGCCGGACAAAAGTTGGTGTCCTGACTCTCCTTTTATACCCTCTCGCTACAGGCCTAGGGTCAAACATTTTCGGCAGAAGCTCTTTAAGTTTTTTTGCCGCTAGTTGAAGCTAGTGGCAACTGATGAAACCAAATATCAACAGCACTTAACTCCGAAACACGCTCTTTCATCATTTACTTCTCTAGGAGTCCGTTTATGACAGAGAAAATCAACCGCCGCGACTTCATCAAGATTTCAACAGCAGCCGGAGCCATCACATTGGCCTTCCCTTCCCTTATCAACGCCGCGCAGGCGAGCCCGTCTTCAGCCAAGTCGCTCTCCGCTTACGACGGCAAAGTTCAGGAGATCCTCTCTCAAATGACTCTCGAAGAGAAGATCGGGCAGATGACGCAGGCCGAGCAGGACGCGCTCGCTGATGTCTCGGACATAGAGAAATATTTCTTGGGCTCGCTTTTGAGCGGCGGCGGCTCCGACCCGAAGGAGGGCAACAGTCTTGAGGCCTGGACAAACATGTACGACCGTTACCAGTCGCACGCCTTGAAGACCCGGCTGGCCATCCCGATCCTCTACGGCGCGGATGCGGTGCACGGGCACAACAACGTTCTGGGCGCGACCCTCTTCCCGCACAACATCGGTTTGGGCTGCACGCGCAATCCCAAACTGGTCGAACAGGCGGCGCGCGTCACCGCCGAAGAGGTGCGCGCCACCGGCATCCAGTGGACGTTCGCGCCGTGCGTCACGGTTCCCCGCGATGAAAGATGGGGCAGGACCTACGAAGGCTTTGGCGAAGCGCCCGAGCTAGCGCGCACTCTGGGCGAAGCTGCCGTGAGAGGGTTTCAGAGAAACGACCTTGCCAACCCTTTGAGCATTCTGGCCTGCGCCAAGCATTTTGTAGGCGACGGCGGCACCCTGATGGGCACGGGTTCGTTCGAGCAGCCCGTGACGCACAAACGCCTGCTCGATCAGGGCGACACACGCTTGAGCGAACAGGAGTTGAGAGAGATTCACATGCAGGGTTACGTCAGTACGGTCAAGGCTGGCGTCGGCTCGATCATGCCATCCTATAGCAGTTGGAACGGCGTCAAGGTTTCGGGACAGAAGAAGCTCCTGACGGACATCCTGAAAAACGAGCTTGGCTTCGAAGGCTTTCTCATCTCGGATTACAACGCCATTGACCAGATCACCAAAGATTACAAGAGCGCCATCGAGATTTCCATCAACGCCGGCATGGACATGGCGATGGTTCCCAGAAAGTACAGAGAGTTCTTCACGCTTCTCAAAGAACTGGTGGGCGAAGGCCGTGTGCCGATGTCGCGGATTGACGATGCCGTGCGCCGCATCCTGCGCGTCAAGTTTGCGATGGGGATGATGGACAAAAGCAGGTCTCAGCTGGCGGACCGAAGCCTGCATCAGACTTTCGGCTCCGCAGAGCACCGTCAGGTGGCGCGTGAATGCGTGCGCCAATCCTTAGTGCTCCTCAAAAATGAGAAGAAGACGCTACCGCTCTCAAAGAAACTGGCGCGCATTCACGTCGGAGGGAAAAATGCTGATGACATCGGTAATCAATGCGGCGGCTGGACGGTAGAGTGGCAGGGCAAGAGCGGTGATGTCACAACGGGCGGGACGACTATTCTCAAAGCGATTCAAAACACAGCCTCGTCTGCGACGAAAGTGACCTTCTCGAAAGACGGCGCAGGCGCCGAGGGCGCTCAAGTCGGCGTTGTCGTCGTCGGCGAAACGCCTTATGCCGAAGGCGTCGGCGATAGAGAAGACCTCTCGCTCGCGCCGGAAGATGTCGCAGCGATTGACAATATGAAGCGCGCGAGGATCCCGGTCGTCGTCATACTGCTCTCAGGCCGCCCTCTGATTATCAATCAGGTGCTCGATAAAACGGACGCCTTCATTGCCGCGTGGCTGCCCGGAACGGAAGGTCAGGGCGTGGCGGATGTACTCTTCGGCGACTACAAGCCGACGGGCAAGCTCTCCATGTCGTGGCCGCGCTCGATGGCGCAGATCCCCATTAACGTCGGTGACCGGACTTACGACCCGCTCTTCAAGTATGGCTTCGGTCTGACTTATTAAAAGCCGGCATCAGAGACGGATGGAAAAGCTTCGTCAGAAGCGGAATGTCAGAAAGCAACTTCAGCTCCGTCAGGAGCTGAAGTTGCTTTCTGACAAACGGAAACAAATGACTTCAATCTTCTCCCTTCGTAGAGTTTGTTTGCTCATCTTCCTGCTTGCCGTATGCCCGCCGTTTGTATCACCAGGAGTTGACGGTGCGAATCCTGCGATTAGACTCAACACCATTGGCTTTCTGCCGGACCACTTAAAACGCGCGTCAATCGCCAGCGCCTCGACAGATTTCAGCGTCATCAATGACACGGACGGCAGCGTCGCTTTTCGCGGAAAGACATCCGGCCCTGTTCACAACGATGACACGGACGAGGAGTTGTACATCGCAGATTTCTCCGCGCTGACTCGGCCGGGACGTTATCGTCTGGATGTGCAGGGCGTCGGGCGCTCTGTGCCCTTCAGCATCGGGCGCGAGGTGTACGACTTCGCTTTCCGCACGGCGGTGCGCGCCATGCATCTCTGGCGCTGCGGGACCAGTGTCAAAGCAGAGCATAACGGCATTATCTACTCTCACGCTGCGTGCCACTTGGATGACGCCTGGCTAGACCTTGCTGGTGGAGGACACACGAAGCGCAAATCCTTGAAGGGCTGGCACGACGCAGGCGATTACAATAAGTATGTGGTCAATGCCGGATTCACTCTGGGAATCATGTTCCGCGCGTGGGAAGATTTCCGAGAGCAGATTCAGAAAATCAAACTCGACCTGCCCGAAGATGACAAGAGATTGCCAGCGTACCTCGCTGAAATTAAGTGGGAGACGGACTGGCTGCTCTCGATGCAGGCTGCCGATGGCTCCGTCTATCATAAGGTCAGCACGAAAGAGTTCGGTCCGGCCATCTTGCCGGAAGATGAGCAGACCGAACGATATTTCGCACCGTGGAGCAGTGCGGCCACCGCAGACTTCGTCGCCATAATGGCTTGGTCGGCGCGCGTCTTTCAACCTTACGACCAGATGTACGCGCGCCGCTGCCTGGAAGCCGCGCGCCAGAGCTACCGCTTCCTGCGCTCGCATCCAGAGAGCAAGCGCGCCGAGCTCAAAGATTTTCGGACAGGCGCATATCAAACAAATGATGCGGACGACCGTCTCTGGGCCGCCGCCGAGATGTGGGAGACGACGGGCGAGGCCGCTTACCTGACGGATTTCGAGAGTCGCACACGCGCTTTCACGTTCAGCGCGAATTGGGGCTGGGGCAACGTGGAAAATCTGGGGATGCTGACCTATCTTTTTTCAAAGCGCAGCGGACGAGACACAGGGTTGGTGCAGCAGATTCGAGATAATTTGATTCGGACGGCTGACAGTATCGTGAACCTCAGAGACGCTCACGGCTACAGTCGCCCGCTCGGAACAAGGTATTACTGGGGCGCAAACGGTGGCGTCGCCAACACGACCGTGCTGCTCCAGGCCGCCAACCGCGTCACGCCGAAATCGGCTTACATCGAAACGACGCTCGACGCCATCTCTCACCTGTTCGGTCGCAACTATTACGGGCGCTCGTTCGTCACAGGACTCGGCGCGAACCCGCCTCTACACCCGCATGACCGCCGCTCGATGGGGCAGAGAGGCGCTCCCGCCTGGCCCGGCTATCTGGTCGGCGGTGGATGGCCCAAAGCGACCGACTGGAAAGACGAATCGAGCATTTATCAGGTCAACGAGATCGCCATCAACTGGAATGCGCCGCTCATCTACGCGCTCGCGGGTTTTCTGGATTAGACACCAGCGCTCGCAGAGCTCTATTCATACTTGCCTGGTATATATGGAGCTATTCACCACAGAGAAACAGAGAGAGAAATCCTCTGTGCATCCTCAGTGTTCTCTGTGTCTCTGTGGTGAAAATCCAACTTACTCAACCAGGCAAGTATGAATAGACCTCCGTAGTGCTCATCTGCTATTTGATGGGAGTCAGGCGCAGCGCGCTTCCGCCGCCGGACGCGAGCTTGAGCGTGAGACTGTTTGCGCCTTTGAATTTCCCGCCTTTAACCTTGCCCGTCGTCATCACTACCTCGTCCGGCCTCGCGCCGTCCGTGTAAAGCGTCAGGTCATAACTGCCGCCGTCCATAAATGAGAGCGGCACCTGAACCTCGCGCGCATCCTCGTTGGTCATCGCACCGACATACCACTCGCGCCCGCGCCGGCGCGCGATGACCACATACTTGCCAATATCGCCGCCGAGCACGCGCGTCTCGTCCCAACTCGACGGGACGACTTTGAGAAACTCCGCTCCCGCCTGCCTTCTGTACGCGCCGGGACTGTCGGAGACACACGCGAACGGGCTTTCGTAAACCACGTACATCGCCAACTGCTGAGCGCGCGTCGTCATCACTTCCGGCGCGACGAATTTAATCTGAAACTCGCGGCGCGAGCGGTTGCGAAAAGCTCCGGGCGTGTAATCCATCGGCCCCAGGAGCATCCGCGTAAACGGCAGCGTCACGTTGTGCGTCGGAGTGACGCGCCCCGACCACTTGTTGTACTCCGCGCCCATCACGCCTTCCTGCGTGAGGTAGTTGGGGAAAGTGCGCGCGAGCCCCGTCGGTTTGTACGCGCCGTGCAGGTCGACCAACAGGTGATGCTCTGCTGCCTTTTGCAACACGCGATGATAGAACGCGACCATCTCCTGATCGTCGCTGTCCATGAAATCAATCTTGACGCCTTTGATGCCGAGTCGTTCGTAAAACGGGAACGCTTTGTCCATCTGGTCGTTGACCAGACGCCAGTGGACCCAGACGAAGATGCCGACGTTTTTCGCGCGAGCGTAAGCGATGAGTCCGGGCAAATCTATTTCGGGAATCGTCTTCGTAATGTCAGCCTTGAAATCCATTTTCTCGCCGTAGCCGGGCAGATGGCTATACCACCCGGCATCGATCAGCATGTACTCAAGCCCCATCTCGGCGGCAAAGTCTATGTAATACTTCATCGTCAGGTCGTTCATCCCCGACTCGAACTTGGCCCCTTCGACGACCGGGCCTGACCACCAGTCCCAGGCGGTCTTTCCGGGCTTGATCCACGAGGTCTCACCGATGGAGTTCGGCGCGCTGAGATTGTTGATGAGCGTTGACTCGATGAGTTTACCCGGCTCGCCGGCGACCATCACGACGCGCCAGGGTGTGCGAAAGCCGTCCGCTTTCATCTCGCCGCGAACGGCGATTGTCCGGTCATCTCTGCGCGGCGAGAGGCGACTGGAGACGCCGTAGCCGCTGCTCAGACCTGTGAAGTACATCCCGCTGTAGTCAACAAGGTCTGCCTCCGAGAGCGCGAAGGTCACATTCTCATCGCGCGTCTTGCAAACGAGCGGAAGGCCGAGGATGGCGCGCGGCGTAAAACGGCTCGAAGCCATGCGGTCAAACTCTCCTTCGTAGGACGTGGTAAAACTGCCTAGCTGCAAGGCCCAGCAATCAAGGTCGCTGGGAAAGCGAAACTCGCTCCGCTCCTCTGTGATCTCAAACTCGTTCATCCCCTCCTGCCGAGGCAACCGGTAGCGAAACGCCGCGCCATCATCGTAGGCGCGGAAAGTAAGTTCGAGTTGACGCTTCGACGCGCCGACTTCTTCGAGCGAGATAGTCATCTCGTTATAATGATCACGCGAAGCCCGCGTTTTTCCGGTAACGAGCGTGTAGGTCTCGTCGTGCGCGTCGCGCCCTACATTCGTCACGCGCATGTTCGGCGACAGCAGTCCGCCTCGCTTGAATTCCAATCCGAGAGACGATGGGATGATGACGGGCTGGCCGTGAGAGGAGATGGAATAGACGGGCGCGCTGGTCTTTGCGTCGAGCGCGAACGTGATTTCAAGCTGCTTGTCGGGCGAGAGCAATTTCAGAGGCAGCGATTCCGTCTGCGCCCAAACGTTTCCGCATAGAGCAGAGATCGAGACGAGCAACAACAAGGCGCGTGCCTGAATTTTCAGCATTAAAGATACCCTCTCTAGAAGAGCGATTAAGGATTGAGCGTCCGGGTCATCGAACCACGCGAACAGTTTTATCCAGCTTGATGTCTGCGGAAGAGCTTCCGACCATAATCTGCACCTGATCGGGTTCGACCGTGAACCTGTGCTGCGCTGTGTTCCAGTAAGCCAGTTGCTCGCCTCTCAATTCAAGCGTTACGGTCTTCTTTTCGCCCGGCTGTAAGGGAAGGCGCGTAAATCCCTTCAACTCCCTGAGCGGCCTTTCGACGGCCGAGCCGAGGTGCTTGACGTACATCTCGACGACCTCTTCGCCCGCACGCTTGCCCGTATTTTTCACGTCCACAAGGATGATGATCGAGCCGTCGGCGCGAAGAGTGTGAGAGCTTGTACGCAGGTTTGAGTAAGCGAACGTCGTGTAGCTCAGTCCGTAGCCGAAAGCGTAGAGCGGTTCGCCTTTGAAATACATATAAGTTCGGCCGTGTCGTATATCGTAATCCATCATCGGTGGCAACTGTTCAATGGAGCGCGGCCACGTTTGCGTCAAACGGCCAGCCGGATTGTAGTCTCCGAAGAGAACGTCTGCGAGAGCGTTCCCCTCTTCTTCGCTGTTATTCGTCAAGTGAACGATGGCGGGCGCATGCTCCTCTGTCCAGTTAATCGCGTAAGGGAAACTGGCACGGAGTACGACGACCGTGCGCGGGTTGGCCTCAAAGACCTGCTTGATTAATTCTTCCTGCTCAAGCGTGATGGAGCGCCGGTCAACAGCCTCTTTGCCGTCGCTCGCCACCGGGCATTGTTCCCAGCCAGCGGCGCAGGTCGGGTGATTGCCGACAACGACAATGGCCACATCCGAAGAGCGCGCGAGTGCCGCCGCGCTGCCATTATCGTTGTTGGCCGCGTACTTCACTTCCACGCCCGCGCCGACCTTGCTCCTGATTCCCTGAAGCGGCGTGACGGTGTAGGGCGGTGTTCCGCTATACCAGTCGAGCAGGACCTCGTCGGCGTATGGACCGATGACGGCGATTGATTTCAATCTGCTCCGGTCAAGCGGCAGCTGGTTGTTCGCGTTCTTCAAGAGCACGATTGACTTCTGCGTCACAAGCCGCGCGAGCGATTTATGTTTCTCAGTCAGCCAGGGATCAACAGCATCTTTGATGTTCGCGTAAGGGATCAGCGCGGGCGGGTCCAGCAGGCCGAGCCGGAGCATGACTCTGAAAGTGTTTCTCAGCACCTTGTCTATGTCCGTTTCGGCCAGCACGTTTTCTTTCAACGCTTCGCGGACAGGCGCGCGGTAATCGTCCAGGAATTGGCCGATGCCCGCTTTGATAACTGCCGCCGAGGCGTGTGCATAATCAGCAAAGCGCTTGTGCCCGTTGACCAGGAGCTTCATCCCGCCGCCGTCCGTGCAGATGATGCCGTCCTCGCCCCACTCGCCGACAGCAACATCTTTCAAGATGGGATTGATGTGCATCGGCGTGCCGTTGACGGCGTTATACGAAGCCATGAAGGCCCGCGCGCCACCCTGAGTGATGCCCATGCGAAAAGGAACCGAGTAGTATTCCCTAAAGAGCCTTTCGTCGAAATTCGAAGATGAGCTGCCGCGCCCGTTCTCATTGCTGTTCGCCAGAAAGTGCTTGAGGAGCGAGGCAGCCTGCCAGTATTTCGGATGATCGCCCTGCAATCCTTTGACGAAAGCCGTCACCATCGTCCCGTTAAAATATGGGTCTTCGCCGTAGCATTCTTCAGTCCTGCCCCAGCGCGGGTCTCGCCCCAAATCCGCATTAGGCGAGCGGATGACCAAACCGCTGCGGCTCTTGCTGTATTTACTGGTCTGAAAAATGTAGCGCGCCTCATAGCCTTCAACCATTGCGGCTTCACGCAGAACTTCAGTGTCCCATGTTTCGCCCAGACCATAGCCCTGGGGAAACGTGGTGGTCGGAACAGGGGCATCTCTTCCCCATTTAGCCGGGCCGCCAACGGCGAGGCCGTGTATGCCTTCCATGTGACCAGCGCCCTTGATGCCCAGGCGCGGCACACTCGGATTCGTCCCCAGACACTCGATTTTTTCATCAAGCGTCATCAAGGAGAGGATGTTCGTGATTCTCTCTTCGGGGGGCAAGTCAGGGTTTTGAAACGGATATTGAAACTGTTTGCCATCTCGCGTTGTGGCCGTACTGGAGCCGGAAGCCGGGCGATGAAGCGGCAGCAGGACGATGAGGGCAAAGAATGCAGCCGCTACCAAACTTGCTGTCAGCTTATAGCGCATGTTCATCACCCATCTCTTTCTCGTCAGAGGGTCAAGCGTGTTTACTTCCAGACCAGTACGTCAGCCGGACTGAGCGGCTGCTTGCCGAACAAAATCTCCGCGCCCTTCGGTATGTTGATGTTCGCGGGGCTGGAAGAGTAATTGACCGCGACCCAGAAACCGTCGCGCCAGTCAACATAGACGCCCGCCGGATAATCTTCAGTCGCAATCTGTGCGCGCCTGTAAACCTCACGCAATACTTCCTTCTCCAACTGGCCGTCTTTCGTCTGCACGCCGATGTAGGTCACGCTCCCACGCCCCAAGCGATGATAAGTGACTGCGCTTTGCCCGGCGTAGAATTGATTTGCATACTGCGCGAGGCTCTCCGTGCCTTCCAAAGGCTTCAACACATCTGCCCAGACATTCCACCTATACTTGTTGTTGTGCATACTGACTTCACCGTTGCCGTCATCCAGGAGCAGATCGAAGAAAGAGACTTCCGCGCCGATGAGCGGGTAGATGGGTTCGGCCCATCGCGCTTCCCAGAGCTGGCCGTTGCGCTTCTTCTGCCCCGTGCGCGCGGTCAGCACGAGATGCCCGCCCTGCTCGACATAACGCGTCCATTTCTTCACCAGCTCTTCGTCAATCAACTGGTAAGCGGGCGCAACCACAACCTTGTACTTCGTGAAGTCATCCGCTTCAGAGATGACGTTGAGCGGCGCACCGAACGATTTAGCAATCTCCAGATAGCGGAACATATGTCCCCACGTGTCCCAGAGCGCGGTCTGCTTTTGATAATCTATATTCCAGAGATTCTCGTGATTCCAGAGAATGGCTGTCCTTCGTGCTAGGTAATCGGCGGGCGGCTTCGCGTTCGGATCGTATTTCTCTCGCAGGTCGCGCATCTCGCGCGCGACCTGCGAATATTGCAAACCACCGGGCGAGGGCGTCACCCCGTCCGTGCGAACGATGCCGTAGTGATAGAGTTCGCTTCCATAGAGCGGCTGGCGATAACGGTAGTTGCAGGCGAAGGAGAGGCCGCCCGCGAAAGCGTGCCATAGCCACATGCGAATCACGCCTGGGGCTGGCTGCGGGTTAATCCGCGCCCAGTTGACCTGGCCGGGCTGCAACTCCATCACGCCCGTCACGCCCTTGATATTTTTGTAGAAGGCGTTGGCGAAGGCTATCCCGTCCTGCCAACCCAAGCGAAAGCCGTCTTCGCCGAGGCCCTTCCCGCCGCCGACCGGGTACATCGTGTAAGAGATGAAGTCGAGCGTATCGGAGCGGCGCGGGTCTGAGTTTCCAATGGTCGAAATGTAATTGGTCGTAATCCACTGCGTGGGCGCGGTGTGCCGCCGCAAGACGGCGGCCTGCCAGTTGAGGAACTTCGCCGTCTGGTCCGCAGTGAAGCGGTTAAAGTCGAGCATCGCGTGCGGGCTGACGCCGTAGAGGATCGTCGGGTTGGGAGCGATGATTTGATCGAAGCTCTGGTACTGCAAGCTCCAGAAGGCCGCGCCCCATTCACGATTCAGTACATCAATCGTCCGGTAACGCGCCCTTAGCCATTCACGAAATGCAGCTTGAGCCGAAGGGCCGTAGTCGGGCGGCGAGTTTGGTTCGTTATCCAGTTGCCAGCCCCAGATGGCCGGATTGCGCCCGTAACGCTTGGCCATCTCCGTGATGACGCGCTCGGTCAGACGCAGGTAATTCTTATCGGCCAGCGCGTTATTGCCGCGTGAGCCATGTTCACGGCGACGACCATCCGCGCCGATGAGATAAGCCTCCGGGTACTTCTCGTACATCCAGGCGGGCGGCGTCGGCGTGGGCGTGCAGAGGATGACTTTCAGGTGGTGACGCGCGGCCAACTCGACGGCCTTGTCCAGCCACTCGAAATCAAATTTGCCTTCTTCGGGTTCCATATTCACCCAGGCGAACTCGGCCATGTGGACGAACTCGAAACCCAGCTTCTCCATGTTGGCGAAATCCCTGTCCCACTCGTCTCGCGGCCAATGCTCCGGGTAGTAATAGACGCCGATCCTCATCAAGTCTTTCGCCGGAAAAAAACGCGCGGGCGAATCAAGAGCCAGCGCGCAAGGCAGGAGAGAAGCCGAAACGAGATTGACCAGCAGCAAGAGCGAAAGCCTTTTCAGGAGAGTTTGTCTTTTCATGTATGGCCTCATGGCTTACTTTTCTACGACGCCAGTTTGTGCTCGACTTGACTGAAAAATCACCACAGAGAGCACAGAGGGACACAGAGGGAAACAATGAGATAAAGCTAAGGTCTGGATTTCAGATTTGAGGTTTCAAATCTGAAATCTTTTCCAAATTCTTTTCTATTCCTCTGTGTTCCTCTGTGCCCTCTGTGGTTAAAAATATCTTTTCGGTCCTCAATCATCTACAAGGCAAGACTAAATGCTCAACGTTCACGCTTCATGGCTGCGTCTGCGCTCGAACGATGCGCCACTTGACTTTACCGCGAAGTGGATCATTGCTGAGGACGAAATCGTTCTGTCGCGCGTCCAAGTTGAGCGCCTGTGGATTTCCATCGGGCAGCGCGAAAAGACCTGAAACCGATGCGTTGTCGGTGCTGAAAACGCGCAGCTCGACATCGTTCCAGTTCATCTCGGACGTGCTCTGCGCCACCTGGATGTGCGGGATGACGGAATGGTCTTTGACCAGCAGCACAACCGGAATCTGCCCGGCCGCGATCTCGTGCCACTGCCCTCCGCGATAGACCTTGCCCGTTTGATAATCGATCCACGCGCCGGGCGGCAAGTAAACTTTGCGACTGTTTGCGGACTCCATCAAAGGCGCGACGAGCAGATTCGAGCCGAACATGTACTCGTCATCAATCGTCCACGCCGTCTCGTCCGTCGGGTACTCGAAGAAGAGTGTGCGCAGCATCGGGTAGCCATGTGCCGAAGAGTCTTTCGCCTGAGCGATGATGTAAGGCATCAGTGAATACTTCAGCCCGAGCGCGCGGCGAAAGTCTTCCGTCAAAGCTTCGTCGTACTCCCAGGGTTCTCTGGGCGGCGCGCCGTGCGCTCGCGTATGCGAGGTGAGCACGCCCCAGGCCAGCCACCGGCGGTAGAGGTCGCGCGGGGCGCGGTCAACGAAGCCGCCCACGTCATGACTCCAGTAAGTGAAGCCCGACAGCCCGAACGACAGGCCGCCACGAAGTTCCGCAGCCATCGCGGAGTTTGTGTTCTCGGCGTCGCCACCCCAATGTAAAGGGTAACGCTGGCTTCCGGCCCAGGCGCTTCTGGCCCAGATGATATTGTCTCCCGTCGTCTCGCGCGTAATGTCTGCGACCGCTTTGTTGTAACGCAGCGGATAGAGATTGTGCTCGTAGAGTCCCGTGCGCCCCGATGCGTAAAGGCCATTGAGGGGCGCGCCTTCGCCAAAATCCACCTTGATCGCCCCGACGCCCATCTTGAGCAGGTTCGCCAGTTTTCCCTGATACCACTTCACGGCTTCAGGGTTACTCATGTCGAGCACCGCATCCTCGAATGGCAACTGGCCGCCCTCGTTCTTCACGGCATAACCTTTCGAGACTATCTCCTGATACAACTCGTTCTTCGGCGTAAAATATGTGTACTGCCAGAGGCTGATGTGAAATCCTTGCTTCTTCAAATCACTGATCATCCGTGCCGGGTCGCGAAAGCGCGTTGTGGAGAACTGATAGTTGCTGCGCCAGTCCGTCTCGAACCATCCGGTGTCGAGGTGGATCACGTCCGAGGGGATGCGATACTGTCTCAGCTTGGCCGCCACGTCGCGCACTTCATCTTCCGCTTTGTAGGTGATGCGGCTCATCCAGAAACCGAAAGACCAGAGCGGCGGGACCGGACTGCGCCCGGTCAGCTGCGTGTACTCGGAAAGAATCTCTTTCGGGTCGCCGAGGAAGACGAAGATGTCCAGCTGGTCGTCGCCCGTGTAGATGGCGTTGTGTTGATCGTAGGTCTTCCCGAAGTCAAAGGTGACGGGGGCAGAGGTGTGAACGAACATGCCGTAGCCCTGACTGCTCAGGAAGAATGGAATCGGCTTGTACATAAACTCGTTCTGCACGCCCATGCCGTCGCGCGTCCAGGCGTTGATCTTCTGCCCGCGCTTATTAAGCCGCGTGAAGGATTCGCCGCAGCCGAAAATCTTCTCGTCGTGCGCCAGTTCGAAGGTGGCGGCGGTGCGGTGCGCCAAATCTGACCCGCGCCGGATGAAGGAGAAAGGAATCGGCGTGAAATATGTATGAGGGTCACCGATGTTTTGCGTGCGCGTCAGGAGTCGCCCTTTGCTGTCGTAAAACTCTATGTGCCAGGGGTCTTTGATGAGGCGCACCTGACCGTAGACGCTCGTGTAGGTGACGCCCTTTTCGGTCTGCTCCATCTTCCATGAATTATCTCTGGGCGGATTCCCGACGAGCATCAACGAAGGCTCATCGCGCAAAGGGGAGCTGCGCGTGTTGAAGCGCAGGCGAATAGTGCGCGGGCTGACGAAGGTGATGGAGAAAGGAAGCTGCGGGTCTGCGTCATACTCTGTGCCGGGAAATTCTGTGGGCCGGCCTCTGGCCAATGTGACATCAATCTTGTTGAAAGAGAGCGTGGTCGAGCGCAAGTATCTATCCCACTGCAGTGTGCCCTGCCCCGTCGCCGCGTTGAAGTCCGCAACTTTGCTTCCGATGAAATAGACCTGCTCGAACTTCTGAAAGTCCTGGCTCACATCCACCGGATCGTTGAGCACCTGCGGCTGTTGAGCAACCACCGGGTCAGCAAGCGAGAAGATGCCCATTAGAATAAGAGCAAGCAGTCCGTACCCGTGCGGTAAAGGCGTGCGCTCAATCGTTAAAGAAAACGAACCTCTATTCTCTGTTCTACGCATTCCCAAACATTCTCCCTTCCCGGAGTGGCTGGCGATTGCATCTACGGGGACCTTACTTGCTAGTTCTGCTCCGATTGCGCTTCGGAGTTTGCATCGCGCCTTCCTGCAAAGTGAATCTCTCTGCCAGATTGCCCACCATCACATCGAAATCTCCCGGCTCGACCGTCGCCTTGTTGTCCGTACCGATGAACGAAAGGTCGTCGCGTGTGAGCGTGAAGGTCAGGCGACGGCTCTGTCCCGGCTCAAGATAAATTTTCGCAAAGCGGCGGACGCGCTTGCCCGCAGGCGTCAGAGTGGCTACAAGGTCGCGCACGTAGAGGATGATGATTTCATTTCCGGCGCGCCGCCCCGTGTTGGTCACAGTGACCTGGACATTGATGGAGCCGTTCATCCCTACTTCTTTCGGGCTCAGTTGCAGATTGCTGTAAGCGAAAGTCGTGTAGCTGAGGCCCTGCCCGAACTCGAACTGCGGCGCGAAGGCTGCGTTGCCGAAGCTGGTCTCCTCTGTCTCAAACAGCTTGTGGTCGTAGGTGATGAGGCCATTGGGCGTGCGCGGGTAGGTGAATGGGAGACGGCCCGCCGGATTGTAATCGCCGAAGAGCACGTCAGCGATTGCCGTGCCGCCTTCATTGCCCGGATTGTAAGCCATCAGAATGCCTTGCGCGCCGTCAGCGATGCGGTTGATGACGCGCGGACGGCCTTCGACAAGCACCAGCAGGACAGGCTTGCCCGTCGCTTCGATGGCTTCGGCCAACTTCAATTGCGGCTCGCTCAAAGTCAAATCGGTGACATTGCCGGGAGTTTCCGTGTAGGAGTTTTCGCCGATGCAGACGACTGCTACGTCCGCCGTCTTCGCCGCGCGCACGGCTTCCTGAATGTCTATCTCTTTGTCGAACCCAACGCCCGGAACGTAACTAACATTCTTTCCCGCCTTGCCTTCAATCGCCTGCAGGATGGTCGGGCGGTCCTTCGGGTAGAGGCTGGCCTCGTCGCCCTGCCAGGTATAAGTCCAGCCGTTGTTGAGCGCGATGAGCGTATTGGCGGTCGGGCCCGTGACGAGCACCTTGCGGTTCCTGGCAAGCGGCAGAAGATTGTTGTCGTTTTTGAGCAGCGTCATGGACTGGCGCGCGGCTTCGAGAGCGACTTGTCTCGATTCATTTGAGCCAAAGTCGGCTTTCGGCGCTACGACGGGCATGGCATTCTCGAACAGCCCCAAATCAAACTTGACGCGCAGGATTCTTCGCACCGCCTCGTTGATGCGCGACATGGGAACCTGCCCCTCTTTGACGAGTTGGATGAGCAGGTCGCTGAAGCTGACATCGTGCGGGACCATGCTCATGTCGATGCCCGCCATGACGGCCATGCGCGTTGCTTCCCTGTCATCCTTAGCGACTTTCCATGTGGTGACCAGTTTTTTAATGTCCTCCCAGTCCGAAACGACGAAGCCCTGAAAGCCAAGTTCGCCTCGCAGCACTTCCGTCAAGAGATGATAGTTGGAGTGGCCGGGTACGCCGTTGACATCCGCCGAGTTGACCATGATGGTATGCGCGCCCGCTTTGATGGCGGCGGCGAAAGGCGGCAGGAAATATTCGCGCAGGTAGTTTTCCGGAATCCAAGCGGGCGTGCGATCTCTGCCGCTCAAAGGCAGGCTGTAGCCAACGTAGTGCTTCAAGGAAGAGGCGACGTGAACGGGTGACGAGACATCCAGGCCTTCCAGCCCGCGCACGAAAGCGACGCCCATGACTTTCGCCAGATAAGGGTCTTCGCCAAACGTCTCCCAGAAGCGCGGCCAAAGGGGCTGGCGTCCGACATCCAGAACGGGCGAGAAGCTCCAGGGAATCCCGGCGGCGCGCGTCTCTCTGGCAGTAATCTCCGTCCCGCGCTGCATCAGGACAGGATTCCAGGTCGCGGCCATCCCTATCTCCTGCGGAAAGAGCGTAGAGCCTTGCACATAGTTCGCTCCGTGAATCGAGTCGATGCCGTAGATGACCGGAATCCGTAAACGTGTCCTCTGGCTGGCTTCCTGAATCCCGCGGATGATCTCGCGCCACCGCTCTACGGGCAGGGCCTGACTGTTCACGTTCTGGAACGAGCCGACGCCATATTTGACGACCATCTTCTCCAATTTGGCAGGGTCGATTTTGATCTCCTGGTCCTTGCCCTGGGTGATGGTCCCAATCTCCAGGTCGGTCATCTGTCCGACCTTCTCTTCCAGGGTCATGCGCGCAAGAAGTTCTTCAACGCGCCGCGCATTGTCGCGCGCTCGGTGAGGCTGACGGCTCGCAGCCTGGAAATAGAGTTCGCTGTCGCTGACCTCTGCCGCCCGAGTAACTTCATCGCCACGGGTCGCGGCGGAAGTTTGTTGCAGTCGTAGGCAAAAGCTCTGCCCACACATTATCAACGCCAACGCCAGAGCCAAGGGTTTCATGCGGTCTGCCTTATTGAAGGAAACTGAATTGAAGGAGCTTTGGTGCGCGCGCATTCTCTTTCATTCTCGCCCCTTTTTTCAAGCTTTATTTCTTGGGACGAGAATTTACGTACGCGGTGCTTCCTGCAAGCCTCACTCTGCAGGTGCAGGGCGGGTGGGTTCGGGAAACCCGGCCGGGCGTCAGCCTCGAAGATGAGGATTTGGCCTCCAGATGAAGTTCATTCTTCGCTACGGCGGCTATCCATTGATTCGATAATCAACCAGATAACGTCCGATTTGAATCGTCGCCTTGCCGCTAACGGGCGGGTTGACGAGAAGGGAGCGCACTGCGGTGCTCTTGCGGTTCACGTGTGCTTCCGCGTCTCCGACCATCTCGCCTGTCGCTGCCTTGTAAAAAGTGATTCTAATGGTTTCATTGTCCGCACGGCGGTAGCCGAAAACGTACTCGCCCGGCTCTAACATCAGGTCGCCTATTTTGAGCGCCGCTTGAGTGATAAAAAAGTGTGAATACTTGCCTTCGGCAGAATACCCGGCGGTAATCATGACGACGCCGGCGATGAAGAGCCCGCGACCGTCTGTGACTCCAGAGGCGGTGCGAAATTCCGTCTCGATATTCTCTTTAATCACGGGCGCGCGCGCCGGAATGATTTTCTTCAACTCCGGCTCGGTGGCCGCGCGCCAACGCGCCCGCTGCGCCGTCGCAAATTGTCCCGGCGTGATCAAGATGAGCAGCAAAGCTGAAAGAGTCTGGAGGAAGATCATGCGTCGCACTTCGGGTCTCCGGCTTTAGAGAAAAATAGTTGAATTAGAGAATTGAATGACCGCAGCATTGAATATCATCACACAGGTTACATAGAATGCTACAGTCTCCGGCGACGAATCAAGCAGGGCTAGTTCTTGGTGAAAGTATCTAGGAGATAAATGCTCCCCAAAGATTTTATCCATAAAATTATCATCTGCCTGCTCGTCTCCTTTCTCCTGTCGATCTGTTTCTGGAAAGACCGGGCGGTCGCGCTCGATCAGCACAGAGCATTATCAGAGTTCAGCCGTGAGGCCTGGCTCACCGAAAACGGCCTTCCGCAAAATACAGTTCACGACATCGCTCAAACGCTGGACGGCTACATCTGGATAGCCACTGACGAAGGGTTGGCCCGCTTCGACGGCCTGAGCTTTACAGTCTTTGACAAACAGAATACTCCTCAACTCAAAGACGGCGACATTCACGCTCTCCTGGCAGATGGGCAAGGCAGTCTCTGGGTCTGCACGACTAATGGATTGCTCCGCCTGTCGGAGGGAAAGTTTCTCTCATGGACGACGCGTGAAGGTTTGCCGAGCGATGACGTGCAATCAATCTATGAAGACCGAGAGGGCAACATCTGGGTCGGGACGCCTGATGGATTGACACAGTTCAAAGAGGGCCGTTTCTCAACGTGGACGACTAAAGACGGCCTTGTCAGCAATGACGTGAAGGCTCTGTTTGAAGACCGGGAGAGCGCTCTCTGGGTGGGCACGTCCGACGGGCTGAGCCGCTTCGAGGCGGGAAAGTTTACGAACTACACCGCGCCCGATGGATTGGCCAGCAATAGCGTGGCGGCCATCTCCGAAGATAAAGACGGGCGACTCTGGGTCGGGACGTTCCACGGTCTATCCAGTTTGAATGACGGGCGGTTTACAACTTACTCGGTTAAAGATGGGCTGCCGAACGAAAGAATCACGGCGCTGCGTGTGGACCGGGAAGGCAACCTGTGGGCAGGCACGGCCGGGGGCTTGAGCCGGTTCGAGGATGGTCGGTTTACCGCTTTCAAAGCGCAGGACGAACTCTCGCGCAGCGTCATCCTAGCAATCTTCGAGGACAGAGAAAGCAGCCTCTGGGTCGGCACGGAATCCGGCGGCCTCCATTTTTTGAAGGACCGGAAATTTACCACCTACACGACTGGTGACGGGCTCACGAATGACCTCGTTAAATCGGTCTATGAAGACCACCTCGGCCAAATCTGGATCGGCACTTACGGCGGCGGCTTGAATCTGCTGAAGGACGGGAAGATCGCGCGCAGCTATACCACTCGTGATGGGCTCGCGAGCAACATCGTGCTCGCGCTCTTTGAAGACCGGGACGGCAACCTGTGGGTCGGGACGCCTGATGGATTGAACCGTTTTAAGGATGGGAGATTTATCACCTACACATCTGCCGACGGGCTGGCCAACGATTTCATCAGGTCAATCTACGCGGACAAGAACGCCAATCTGTGGATCGGCACGCGCGGCGGGTTGACGCGCCTGAGAGACGGGGTCTTCACCATCTACACTACAGAGGATGGTCTGCCAGACGATTTTGTCGGGACCGTTTATGAAGACTCCCAGGGCAACGTGTGGATCGGCACTCTGCGCGGTTTGAGTAAATTCAGAGATGGAAAATTTACGACCCTTTCAACCAGGGACGGGCTATCGAGCGATGTCGTCATCTCGCTTCACGAAGACCGGACGGGCAGCCTCTGGATAGGGACTAACGGTGGGGGCCTGAATCGCCTGAAAGATGGACGGCTCACTGCCTACACGACGCATGATGGCCTCCTTGAGGATGTGGTCTATAGCATCATGGAAGATGGGCAGGACAATCTCTGGCTGAGCGGCAATAAAGGTATCTACCGCATCGCTAAGAAGCAACTGGACGATTTGGCAGATAAACGGATGAGCTTCCTCAGCCCCATCTCTTACGGGACGGCCGATGGCATGACGACGCGTGAAGGCAGTGGCGGCGGGCATCCTTCCGGCTGGGAGAGTCGTGACGGGCGGCTCTGGTTCTCGACCACCAAAGGCGTGGCGATGATCGATCCAGCGAAGGTAAAGCTCAATGAGCAGCCGCCCGGCGTCGTGATCGAACAGGTGAGAGTTGACGATGAATTGGTCACGCCCTATCAGAAGCTCGAATTACAGCCCGGCAAAACGCGATTCGATTTTTATTACACGGGCTTGAGTTTCATCGCCCCGGCGAAGGTGAAATTCAAGTACAAGCTCGAAGGCTTTGACAAAGACTGGATTGACGGCGGCACGCGCCGCGTCGCCTATTACACCAATCTTCCACCGGGCGAGTACAGGTTCCGTGTCATGGCCGCGAATAACGACGGCGTCTGGAACGAGACGGGCACGGCCTTCAACTTTTACCTGAGACCGCACGTCTATCAGACCTACTGGTTCTATGCTCTCTCGGCGCTCGTCATCGCTCTTCTCACCTGGCAACTCTATCGCCTGCGCGTGAGACAGGTGAAGAGGCGATTCGCGGCGGTGCTGGCGGAGCGCAATCGCATCGCGCGCGAGATTCATGACAATCTGGCGCAAGACATCCTCGGCATCTCCCTCCAGCTCGAACTCGTCTCGCGGACGATGCCAAAGGAAGCGGAAGCGCCAAAAGCGCATCTGGATCGCGCGCGGATACTGGTCCGCAACAGCATCAATGAAGCGCGCCGCTACGTCTGGGACCTGCGCTCGCAGGCGCTCGAACAGAACGACCTGCCGACGGCTTTGACCGAGACGGCGCGGCGCTTGACAGCCGAAACTTCCACTCAGGCTCAAGTGCAGGTCAGCGGCACATTTCGTCCGCTGCCGCAACTTGTCGAAAGCAATCTCCTCAGAATCGGACAGGAAGCCATCAATAACGCCGTGAAGCACGCCCGCGCTGACCGGATTCTGGTTAATCTCAAATTTGATAACAGGCACGTCCAGTTGAGTATTCGAGATAACGGGCGCGGCTTCGATGCCGAGCAGCAGACGAAGAATGGACATTTCGGTCTGGTCGGCATGCGGGAGCGGGCCGACCAGATGGGCGGAACTCTCTTCATACGCAGCCTCCTGGATGAAGGCACGGAAGTAACGGTTGACGTTCCCGTCGGCGGCTGACGCATTTAGTCGGCAAAATCCTCTGGAGTATTAGCAATGAGCAGCAACGACATTCGGATTATGGTGATTGACGATCAGGCCGTCGTGCGACAGGGCTTTGTGGCGCTGATTAAGACGGTGGCCGATATGGTCATCGTCGCCGAAGGAACCAACGGGCGGGAAGCCCTCGAACTGTTTCGCCAGCATCAACCGGACATCACTTTGATGGACTTGCGGATGCCTGTCATGAGCGGCGTCGAAGCAATCACGCGCATCAGGCAGGAGTTTCCGCAGGCGCGCATCATTGTCCTGACCACTTATGACGGCGATGAAGACATCTATCGCTCTCTGCAGGCGGGCGCTCAAGGCTATCTGCTCAAAGACATGTTTTTTGAGGAATTGGAAAGCGCCATCAGGAAGGTTCATGCCGGAGCGCGGCAGCTTCCGACCGTGGTGGCCGAGAGATTGGCCGAGCGGATGAGCGGCTCGGATTTGACCGTCAGAGAGCTGGAGGTTCTCGAAGAGATCGTCAAGGGCAGAAGCAATAAAGAGATTGCCACCGAACTGAGGATCAGCGAGGCGACCGTCAAGAGCCATATCAACAACATTCTCAGTAAGCTCGGCGTCACCGACCGGACACAGGCCGCGACCACCGCTTTGCAGCGCGGCATCGTTCATCTACGGTAGACAGGGGTGTGCGCGCTCTGCTTCCGTCTCCAACTAAAGTTGGAGATGATGAGCCAACTAGAGTCTCATGACACGCGCCCCTTTGTTGTGGTAGCTTGCGCTTTGTAAGTCACCAAAATCCCGGCCCCGGGTAGGGCGAATCAAAGGTCTTGTATTTCCCTCCATGCTTTGTTGCTGACCTGAACTGAACGACCTTTGATTCGTCAGAGATTTTTCTCAGCCCGGGGCCGGGCACACCACTAAAGAGCGGGGGCCAGGGTTAACCAGTTAAAGTAGAATCAAGAGCCTGGGTTCATCATCAGAGTTTGCCTGCTCAAAAATTGATTAGCCGGGCATTATTTACCTTAAGGGAGGTCCCGAATTGAAGCCGCTTATCACATTCCTGACCAGTATCGTGCTCGTGTGTGCTCTCGCCACTGGCCTTGGCGCGCAACAGTCTGCGACGGCCACGCTGAGCGGGGTTGTCACTGATCCGAACGGGGCCCTTCTCCCCGGAGCGCAAGTTACTGCAACGCAGAAGGCGACCGGGGTTGAGCGGTCAACGACGACTGACGATGCAGGTCTCTATGTGATAACGAATCTGCCTCCGGGCGAATACGAAGTGAAAATTCAGGCCAAAGGATTTGCCGCTAAGGTCTCTCAATCGCTGATTATGCTTCAGGTGGGGCAGAGTATTAAGCTCGATGCTACACTTGAGATTGATCCAAAATTGGAAAATGTCACAGTTGATCTCGTCGCCGAGATGCCTTTAATTGATACGCTTTCATCAAAGGTTGATAGTGTCGTCACCAAACGAGAGATTGAAAACCTGCCGCTCAATGGCCGGAACTTTCTCGAACTCGCGCTGCTCGTTCCCGGCAACGCGCCCGCTCCGAACTTCGACCCGACGAAAACCAACATGGTCGTCATCTCGTCCGCCGGGCAACTCGGTCGCGGCGGCAATGTGACGGTTGACGGCGCAGACGATAACGACGATGTGGTGGGCGGCGCAGTCCAGAATATTTCTCAAGACGCCGTGCAGGAGTTTCAGATAGCGACCAATCGTTTCTCCGCACAACTCGGTCGCTCAGGCTCTTCCGTCATCAACATCGTCACCAAGACGGGCACGAACGAATTTCACGGCCTGGCCTCGTTCTATTTCCGCGACCGGAAGCTGCAAGGCTTGCCCGCGACCTTCGACCGCACTCTCGGACAGGAGCCGCCCTTTGACCGAGAGCAATATTCATTCGCTCTCGGCGGGCCAATTAAGAGAGACAAGGCGTGGTTCTTCGGCTCTTTCGAGTATCGCAATCAGGACGGCGCGACACTGGTCGGGTCAAGAAATCTGGCGACGCGCTCAATCGTCAGAAGCTTTGCGCCCGCTCCGCTTAACGATCTGCTCAGCACTCATCGGCTTGATTGGCAGCCGACTCCGCTTGACCGTCTGAGCTTACGTTATTCCTTACAACGCGAGGATGATGTGGCAGCAAGCACGCTCGACCGCGCTATCGGCTCCGCTTCGCAAAGACAGTCGAGCACTAACCACACGCAATCGCTTCTGGCAAACTACACGCGCATCTTCTCCCCGCGCCTCTTAAACAGCTTCAACTTCAGCGTCAACTCGTTTCATAACGACACCGATCCCGTTACGCCCGGCCCACAGCTGACTTTCCCGAGCATTCAGGACGGCGCGTCTTTCCGCGTGCCGCAGGGAACGAAGCAGTTCCGCCTCCAGTTCAGCGACGCCTTGACGATGGTGCGCGGGGCACACACCTTAAACTTCGGCGGCGAGCTTCAGCGCGTCGGCTCCGATCTCGATCTGAGAGTTTTCCAGCAGGGACGCATCGAATTCATCGAAGACTTCCCGGACTTCGACCGCAATGGTGACGGGCGCGTTGATGATAATGATCTGCTGTTCGCCGTCACGCTTCGCAGCGGAGTTCCCGACCGCCCTTTGATTCTTCCTGATGCCAACAGCAACTATTTCGCGGCCTTCGCCCAGGACGACTGGCGCGTCTCCCCACATCTGACGTTGAATCTGGGGTTGCGCTACGAGCTGGACACGGATGTCAAGAACATCAGCCGCATCGGCGAGATTAACCCGCTCGTCACCTCCTTCCTGCGGGGAAGGCGCGGGCGCGATACCAATAACTTCGGCCCGCGTGTCGGATTTAATTATTCGACGGGCGACGGGCGCACGAGCATTCACGGCGGCTACGGCATCTATTACGACCGCGTGACGCTGGAAATTCAGACTCTGGAGCGCGGCCTTGATGGGCGCGCGCTGCCGATTGAAGTACGCGCCGGCCCGGTCTTCTTCATCCCACCGCAGTGCCTTTTCAACCCGGCGTGCGGGCAGTTTCCGCCGCCAGCGCCGACTCTCGCCAATCCGTTCACGGGCTTCGTGTTACCGGGCGCGGGCGCGGGCGGCATCAATATCATTGACAACCAGCTTCAGAACCCGATGGTTCAGCAGTCGAACATAGGCATTCAGCGCGAGTTGTTCAAAGACTTCATTGTGCGCGCCGACTATCTGCACAATTTCGGCACGCACTTCATCATCGGGCGCACCATCGGCTCTGTCTTTAACCCAGTGGTCGGCGGGCCGGACCTGGTGAAGAATCTGGAATCGAGCGTCAGAGCGAAGTACGACGGTTTGCTCTTGAGTTTCGAGAAGCGTTACTCGAAACGTTATCAATTCCGCGCCTCGTACACGTTGTCAAAAGCTTTTAACTACGCGAACGATGATCAAATTCCTTTCTCGAACGGCCCTATTGATTCAAACAATCTTCAGTTGGAATATGGACCGACGCCTAACGATCAGCGCCACCGCTTCACTTTCGCCGGGGTGATTGACCTGGCCCACGGAGTGCAACTCGCGCCCATTTTGACGCTCGCCTCCGGCGTCCCGATGGACATCCTTCTGCCCGACGGAAGTTCGCGCATACCCAGCTTGCAACGCAACGCGGGGGGCCGCCTCTTCCACACTGGCGCGGAGTTGAATACGTTTCTTCGTCAACTCAATGCGGCGGGCGGTGTCGGCGGTCAACCTCTTCCGCTCGTGCGTGATGACGCGCGTTTTAGCGACAACTTTAACTCGCTTGACCTGCGCGCCTCGAAAATGTTCCGTTTAGGCGATCGCGTCCAAATCCAGCCGATAGTGGAAGTCTTCAATCTCTTCAACGTGACGAACGTGCTCGGCGTCTCGAAGTCCAATTATTCGGGCTTCTCCAACGTGCTTGTGCGCGACAGCAATGATTCGGCAAATCCTGGATTTCTGCGCTCCTCCAGCTTCGGGCAACCTGTCACCACAGCAGGCGGTGTCTTCGGCTCCGGCGGCCCGCGCGCTTTTCAGTTCGCGGCGCGAGTGACGTTCTAAGCACCAGGAAGCGTGTAAGAGATATGACGTGGATCAAGACCATTCCTTTGAGCGAGGCCGATGGGCTCGGCGTCGGACGGGACTGAGGGTTTTCAATGCAGTCTATAGCGCAGTTGCTGAAACGCTTGAATCAATGAACGGGAGGATTCAGATGGACGATACTTCCACTCACGCCGAGAGCAGCACGAAAAAGCAGCGCAAGATAGCCTGGGCCGTTTTGTTCATGCTGACCCTGATGGTCCTGGCCGTCGTAATGATTCCCGTCTGGCTCATCCAACCTTTCCGGCCTCAGACCGGGCGCGAGATGGAAGTGGCTTACACCTTGCGCCGCTGGTCGCCTCTTGTGACAGTCTTTGTCTTAATCCTAGCGCTGGCGCTCGCCATCTGGCTGTGGCGCGGGAGCCGTCGTTGGTGGCGTAAATCCGCTCTGGTGCTCATGCTCATCCTGACGGGCACAGCTACCTGGGCCGCACGACAGAACCACTTCGAATGGATGTTCAACCCGTTGCCCAACCCTGCCTATGCGAAAGTGAGTGAAGCCGGATTCGTGGGCGACAGTGATCGCGTCATGACTGTTGAAATCGGCGGCGAACGGGTCGCCTACCCGATTCGATTGATGGCTTATCATCATCTGGTGGCGGATACGGTTGGCGGCACTCCGCTCGTCGCCACGTATTGAACGCTCTGTCACACCGGTCTGGTGTGGGAGACAACTGTTGACGGGCGTCCGCTCCACTTTCATCTGGCAGGCATCAACAACCAGAACTTCATCATGCGCGATGAAGAGACAGGCTCCTGGTGGCAGCAGGTCACGGGCGAAGCCATCCTCGGTCCCTTGAAAGGTCGCCGTCTCAAGGAGGTCATGCACGACGAAGTCTCTTTCGGAATCTGGAAGACCGAAAAGCCGCAGGGTCGCGTTCTGCGTCCCGTCGAAGCGATAGTCGCCGCCGGAGAATATGCCCCGGCTAACTGGGAAGAGCGCATGACGCGTGTGCCCGTCGTCACGCCAACGGACGCGGGGCAACCTTTGGAACCGCGCGCGCTCATCATCGGCGTCCACCTTAACAATGAGTCGAAGGCTTATCCGCTTTCAGCCTTACAGAAACAGAGTCCCGTTATTGACAGCGTCGGCGGAATCCCCATCCTCATTCTCACGGGGCAGGACAACAGGTCCGTGCGCGGCTACGAGAGAACCGTTGACGGGCGCAAGCTCGAATTCTTTAAGCAGGCCGGAGAGGCTGCGCCGCAACTGGTGGATGCCGAAACGGGAAGCGAATGGGACTTCACGGGGCGCGCCACATCCGGCCCTCTCTCCGGGCGACAACTCCAGAAAGTCTCTCTGCTGGAAGACTACTGGTTCGACTGGCGCTCCTTTCACCCGGACACAACCGTCTATCACATTGGGCCACAGTAGCAGATTCCGTCTTTGCTTCCCTGAGCTCAAGGATTTATTCATTCTCTCCCGTGGTAGTGAATAGCTCGTAAGCCCCAGACTAAAGCATGAATAGATCATGCCTGAATTCAAATTAAGCTTGACAAGCCCGCTTTCTGCCATATAGTCAATCAAATCTTATCCACCGCTTTTCCCGTTTCAGGCTCTTGCCCGAGGTGTAGATGATGAACGAAGCATTGCCTCTGCTTGAGATGCGCGCCATCACGAAGACTTTTCCGGGCGTGCGCGCGCTCGACGGCGTGACCTTCGATCTACACGCGGGAGAGATTCATGCCCTCGTCGGAGAAAACGGTGCAGGCAAGTCAACCCTGATGAAGGTTCTGTCTGGTGTCTATCCGGCAGGCACTTACGGCGGCGAGATTCGGGTGGGCGGGCAAGTCCAGCAATTCAGCAATGTGCGCCAGGCTGAGACCGCTGGCATCGCCGTCGTCTTTCAGGAGCTCTCGCTCGTCAAAGACCTCACCGTCGGAGAGAACATCTTCCTGGGGCGCGAGCCGAACCGCTTCGGCTTCATCCGCTGGGACGAACTCTACGGGCAGGCGCAGCGGCTTCTCGACGACCTGCATCTGGCGATAGAGCCGCGCACGCCCGTCGCCAATCTGGGCATCGGCCAACAGCAACTCGTCGAAATCGCCAAGGCGCTTTCGCAGAACGCGCGCATCCTCGTCCTGGATGAGCCGACCGCCGCGCTGACGGATACGGAAGTCGAAACCCTCGTCGGCATCCTCAACAAGCTGCGCTCGCGCGGCGTCGGGATGGTCTATATCTCGCACAAGCTCGAAGAGGTTTTTCGTCTCTCGGATCGCATCACGGTTCTGCGCGACGGACGCACGATTGGAACCGACCTGACCTCTGAGATGGATCAGGCGCGCGTCATCGCGCGGATGGTGGGCCGAGAGGTCGGCGACATCTTTCCAAAGGCCGCACATGCTCCCGGCGAAACAGTCTTTGAAGCGCGCAACATCACGGTCGAAGACCCGAACGTGCGCGGCAAGCTCCTGGTGGACCGCGTCAGCTTTAACGTTCGCCGCGGCGAGGTCTTAGGCATCGCCGGGTTGATGGGCGCAGGTCGCAGCGATCTTCTGACGGCCATCTTCGGCGCACACGCGGGGCGCAGTTCGGGCGAAGTTTTCGTTTCAGGCAGACAGGTCCAGATTAAGAGTCCACAGGATGCGATACATTACGGCATCGGTTATGTGACCGAAGACAGAAAACGCTTCGGCCTCGTGCTCGACCAGACGATTGTCAACAACTCGACGCTGGCGAGCCTGAAAAAAGTGTCGGGCCGTTTCGTGACTAACCCGGATGCCGAGCGCGCTGTCAGTGAGCGTGCGGCGCGCGACCTGCGGATTAAAGCGCCCGATGTGCTCACCATTGCGGGCACGCTCTCAGGGGGCAATCAACAGAAGGTCGTGCTGGCGAAATGGCTGTTGACCCAACCGCGCGTGCTCTTCCTGGACGAGCCGACCAGAGGCATAGACGTCGGCGCGAAGCAGGAGATTTACGCGCAGATTAACAGATTGGCGAGCGAGGGGCTGGCCATCGTCCTGGTCTCATCGGAATTGCCGGAAGTCCTGGGCCTTTCGGACCGCATCCTGGTCCTACGCGAAGGACGCATCACGGGCGAGTTCCAGCGCGCCGAAGCAACGCCCGAAGCCGTCATGGCTTGCGCGACCGGGCACACAAAGATCGCAGCTTGATTCGTTAGTTCCCTCTTTTAAGAGTTGCTAAATTTCCCTCTTTGTTGTATGTGTGGACAAAAGTCCTGGCCCGAAAGCTTTGATTGAAAAAAGAAAGCAGAAGGCCGCAAGGCAGTAAAAACAGCTCTTCTTGCTGCTTACTGCCTTCTGGTCTTACCAATCCACATTCCGAAACCCGCAGATGATACTCCGATGAAACGAATCACCCTGCTATTAATTATCTGCCTCCTCCACATCAGCGCTTACGGCCAGAAGTTCGAGCAACTGGCCCAGACGCCGCCGATGGGGTGGAACAGTTGGAACAAGTTCGGCTGCAATGTCAGCGAGACGCTCATCCGCGAGATTGCCGACGCGATGGTCGCCTCCGGCATGAAGGACGCCGGATACCTCTACATCAACATAGATGACTGCTGGCATGGTGCGCGCGATCAATTAGGTTTCATCCAGCCGGACCCTCAACGCTTCCCTTCCGGCATGAAAGCCCTGGCCGATTACATCCACTCCAAAGGACTCAAACTTGGCATCTATTCCGACGCGGGGTGGAAGACTTGCGGGGGCCGGCCCGGCAGTCGCGGGCACGAATATCAGGACGCGCTCACCTACGCGAAATGGGGCGTGGATTATTTGAAGTATGACTGGTGCAACACGGACGCCTTAAGTACGGAGGGCGCGTACCTGACCATGCGGGAGGCCCTCTATGCTGCCGGACGCCCTGTGGTCTTCAGCATCTGCGAATGGGGCAGCAGCAAGCCCTGGGAATGGGCTGGGAAAATCGGCCACCTCTGGCGCACGACCGGCGACATCTATAACTGCTTTGACTGCGTTCAGGACCATGGCACCTGGAAGCAGTGGGGCGTGATGCAGATTCTGGACATGCAGCAGGGCCTGCGCGCGCACGCCGGACCGGGTCACTGGAACGATCCCGACATGCTCGAAGTCGGCAATGGTATGAGCGTGAATGAAGACCGCGCCCATTTTTCCATGTGGTGCATGCTTGCGGCCCCCTTGATCGCCGGAAACGACTTGCGCAACATGCCCGCCGAGACGAAAGAAATCCTGACGAACCGCGAAGTCATCGCCGTCAATCAGGACGCGCTCGGTGTGGAGGGGTTCCAATACTCCGCGAAAGATGGCGTCGAAGTTTGGTTCAAGCCCTTGCAGGATAATGATTGGGCGCTCGCTATTCTGAATCGCAACACGTCGGCGCGGAAAGTCTCTTTCGACTGGAAGAGCGAGAAAGTCGCGGACAGTTTATCGAAGAGAGAGACGCGATTCGACACGACCAGTTACAGTCTCCGCGACCTGTGGGCGAAGCGCGAGGTGGGCACGACAGAGCGCCCCTTGTCCGTTGATATTCCCCCACATGATGTCTTGATGCTTCGACTAAAAAAAATGTAGGGGCGTGGGCGATGCACCGCCGACGCGGTTTTGATTGGCAACTTAAGGAGATAAAACCATGCGCACCTTTATGCGTCTCTTGTTCGTCTGCGTCTGCGTCGCGGCCCTGGCCGCCGCAAGTCGTCCTCAGACACAATCCGCCGGACAACAGGGCGACCAGAAGGTCGTCGTCAACGCGGGCGAGGTCTTGTTCGACGTCGTCGTGCGGGACAAGAAAGGGCGCGTGGTGAATGACCTCCGCCCGTCCGACTTCGAAGTCTACGAAGACGGCGTCGCCCAGGAGGTCAACTCGTTTCGCCTCGTGACGCGAAACAACGGAAGCGATGGTCCAGCCGCAGATGTCCCTGCCGAAAACAATCCAAAGCTACAGAATCCATCAAAGAATCAGGCCGCCGTTCCGGTTAATTCGACGCCGAATGGTGCGGACGCGAGCCCTCGTCTGAGCGCGGTCGCCATCGTCTTCGACCGGCTCACGCCGGACGGGCGCACGCGCGCGATGCGCGCCGCACTCAGTTATGTGGGCGAGAAAAACGACCTGGTCGGCGTCTTCCTCACGGACCTCTCGCTGGTCGCGCTCCAGCCCTATACGAACGATATGCAGCTCGTCCGGAAGGGGATTGAGAAGGCCGGCGTGACCACGTCTTCCCATTACATTTCAAATAACGTAGAGGCCCGCGACGTGAGGAAAGCGCTCGGCGATATGATTGAGGCGGTGAGCCGCAATCCTAGTAATGGCGGGGCGCAGATGGCGAAGAAGCTGCTCGAGCTGCAGTTGTGGGACCTCGAGATCGTCGAAGAATCTCAGCGCCAGCAGCAGGGCCTGGCCACCATGCATGGTCTGCTCAAAGTGGCCTCCTCGCTAAGCGCGCTGTCTGGTCGCAAGGCCATCATTCTCTTCTCCGAAGGGCTCATCATTCCGCCGAGCGTGACCAATCCTTTCCGCGCCCTGATTAACGCCGCCAACCGGAGCAACGTCAGCATCTACACCATCGACACCGCCGGGTTGCGCACCGAGAGCAAGACCGAGGAGACGCGCAAAGAGATCGTCTCGCGCAGTAATTTACGGCTCATTCAGGAGGCGAATAATGAGGAGAGCAAGCTTCCGATGACGAGGGGCCTCGAACGCAACGAGGACCTCCTTTATCTTAACCCGGACAGCGGCCTCGGCCAGCTCGCCGACCAGACCGGCGGCTTCTACATCACCGACACGAACGGCATCGAGACGAGACTTCAGAAGATTGACGAAGACATTCACACCTATTACATGATGAGCTATTCGTCGAAGAACCAGAACTACGACGGGAGCTATCGCAAGATCGAGGTCAAGGTCAAACGTCCCGGCCTCACGGTCCAGAGCCGCAAAGGCTATTTTGCCATCAACGGGGCCTTCTCCTCTCCGGTGCTCGCTTATGAAGTGCCCGCGCTCGCGCTGCTCGGCAAAGGCGAGCGCCCGGACTCATTCCCGGTCCAAGCCGCCGGATACAATTTCCCGGAGGCCGAGCGCACCGGCCTCGCGCCCGTCGTCGTCGACGCCCCGATGGGGGCTTTCAGTTTTCAAGCCGACAACTCCAAAAAGCTCTACCAGACGGACTTCTCCATCGTCGTCCTGCTCAAGGATCAATCGGGTCAAGTCGTTGAGAAATTGAGCAAGCAATATCAGTTGAGCGGCCCGCTCAGCGAACTGGAGGCGGCGAAGCAGGGTCGCGTGCTCTTTTACAAAGAATCTGATTTGCCGCCGGGCCGCTACAAACTGGAGGCGGTGGCCTACGACAATCCCACAGGTCGCGCCAGCGTGTGCACGGGAACTCTTGAAGTCGCTGAGCGCGACGAAGACAAGCTGCGTTTGAGCAGTATCGTCATCGTCAAAAGTGCCGAGAAAACGGCGGCGGCTCCGCAGGCCAGCAGTCCGTTTCAGGCCGGCGAGCTGCTGCTGTATCCGAACTTGGGAGAGGCGGTGCATAAAGAGTCGAGCAAGCAACTGCCTTTCTTCTTCACCATCTACATGCCGCCGGGCGCCACGGCCTCGCCGAAGCTCTTGATTGAACTGCGGCGCGGGGGGCGAGCGCTGGCCCAGATACCGGCGCAGCCGAATGCCCCGGACGCGCGCGGGCGCATTCAGTATGTGGCCGGGCTCCCGCTCGAAAACATTCCAGCGGGAGAATATGAACTGAAGGTCATCGTTGAAGACGGAAAGACTACTCTGACACGTTCCGGGTTCTTCTCAATTGAGAAATAGAGACCCCACGCGAAAGGTAAATTTAATGCGGAAAATTAAAGCGACAATGACGGCTCTCTTCTTTCTCGGTTCTACGTTCATCCACGTCCTGGCGCAATCGCCGCCTTCTTCACCTTCTTCGTCCGCCGAGACAGAGCGCCGCGTGGAGTCTGTCCTCAGCCGGATGACGCTGGAAGAGAAGATAGACCTGCTCGGCGGAGTTGACGACTTTTTCATACGCGCCATTCCGCGCGTGGGCCTGCCCCGGATGAAGATGGCCGACGGTCCTTTGGGCGTGCGTAACTTCGGGCCGGCGACGACGATGGCCGGAGGTATTGCTCTGGCCGCCACCTGGAATCAACAACTCGCCGCACGCGTAGGCACAGAGATCGGAAGAGACGCGCGGGCCAAAGGCGTGCATTTCCTGCTGGGGCCGGGCGTCAACATCTACCGCGCGCCGATGAACGGGCGCAACTTTGAATACTTCGGCGAAGACCCGTTTCTCGCCTCGCGCATCGCGGTCGGCTACATCAACGGCGTACAAGCACAGGGCGTCTCAGCCACCGTCAAGCACTTCATGGGTAACAACTCGGAGTTCGACCGTCACAACACCGACTCGATTATCTCAGAGCGCGCGATGCGCGAGATTTACCTGCCGGTCTTTGAAGCTGCTGTGCGTGAAGCACACGTCGGCGCGATCATGGATTCCTACAACCTGACCAACGGCGAGCACATGTCGCAGAACAAATATTTATTGACCGACGTGGCGAAAGGCGAGTGGGGCTTTGACGGCATCATGATGTCCGATTGGTTTGCGACCTATGACGGCGTAGCGGCGGCCAACGCCGGGCAGGATTTGGAGATGCCCTCGGGCGCACACATGAACCGGGAGACGCTGCTGCCGGCAATCAAGGAGGGCCGTGTTTCCCTCGCCACGATTGATGAGCATGTGCGCCGCATTCTGCGAACGGCTGTGCGCTTTGGCTGGCTCGACCGTGACCAGAGAGACATGGCAATCCCACGCTTCAACCAGCAGGGTCGCCAGGTCGCGCTCGACGCGGCGCGCGAGAGCATGGTGCTGTTGAAGAACGATGGCGACCTGTTGCCGCTTAACAAGAGCAAGGTCAAATCAATTGCCATCATCGGGCCCGCAGCTTACCCGGCCGTGCCGGTCGGCGGCGGCAGCGCGGGCGTGCAGCCGTTCGCGGCCAGGAGCTATCTGGAGGGTTTGAGCAATTATCTGGGCACGGGCGGCCAGGTTCAATACGCTCGCGGCGTACCATCCATCGGCGAAATGGCCGAGGCGACAGATTTCTCGACCGTCTCAACCAACGGCAAATTCGGCCTCACTGCGGAATACTTCAATAACGAAACCTTGCAGGGCACTCCTATCCTGACGCGCACCGAGCGGCACATTAATTTTGGAGCCGGCTCTCGTCAGCTTCCAGAGCAGGCGATGTCTGCGCGCTGGACCGGCCATTACGTTCCGCAGGCCGCCGGCCAGTATGATCTCTTCGTCCAATCAACAGGCGAAGACGGCGGCGCGTATCGCCTCTACGTTGACGACAGGCTCGTCCTAGACAACTGGGCCGTGAACACTGCGCTGACAGGCACCACCACACTCTCGCTTGAGGCTACGCCGCACAAAGTAGTGTTGGAGCATCACGGGCGGTCGAACTGGCTCGGCGCACGCTTGAAGCTCGGCATCGCGCGGCGCGGGCAGATGGTCGAGGCGGAGGCCAAGAAACTCGCTTCGATGGCTGATGTGGTCGTGGTCGCCGTCGGCTTTAGCCCTGAGACTGAGAGCGAAGGCGCGGACAGAACTTTTCAACTTCCGCCGGGACAGGACGAGCTGATTCAGGAGATGGCCCAGGCTAACAAGAACACAATTGTCGTAGTCACGTCGGGCGGAGGCTCTGATATGAGTGCCTGGCTTGAGCGCGTACCGGCGATTATCGAGGCCTGGTATCCGGGACAGGAAGGCGGCACCGCCCTGGCCGAGATTCTCTTCGGAGATGTCAATCCGTCTGGCCGCCTGCCCGTGACGTTCGCGCGCAGTTGGGGAGACAGTCCTGTGCATGACAGCTATTACCCGGCGGCCGGGACGAAACAGGTCGATTACAAAGAGGGAGTCTTCGTCGGCTATCGCGGCTACGAGAAGAACGGGGTGAAACCGCTCTTCCCATTCGGCTACGGTCTGTCTTACACCACATTCAAGTACAGCAATCTCTCCATCAAGCCTATCAATAGCGGAGCATCGAACGGCGGCTCTTCCGGCCCGCGCTATGAAGTTTCCTTCGATGTGCAGAACACTGGAAAGCGCGAAGGCATGGACGTAGCTGAGGTCTATATTGGCGACACGCACGCGCGCGTGCCGCGCCCGGCCAAAGAGCTCAAAGGTTTCACGAAGGTCAACCTTCGCCCCGGAGAAAAGAGGAGAGTGAGCGTAACGCTCGATGCTCGCGCGCTCTCATTTTACGATGATGGAGCAAAACAGTGGCGCGCGGAGCCTGGAGATTTCGACGTGCTCGTGGGCCGCTCATCCGCCGAGATAGAACTGCGCGGGAAACTCACTCTGGCAGAAGCGATAGCCACCAACAGGTAAGAGACCGCGGTGTCAGCTTGAGGGTTGCGTTCTTTGTCTCAACTGCCAAAGGGTATGGAATGACATCTTTCGTGATGGAGAGGCGAGACTGTGAGGAGATAAATTTGATGGGGACGATATGGATGTCGCCGGGCGCGCGTGGTGGGTTGCTTATGTTGATTATCTCTTTGATGACGGTGCTCATGCCGTCGAGCGCGGCGGCGCAGACTCCTGAGCCTTTCAAGGCGGAGTTAGTGATTCGCGCGGACCAGCCGCAAGGCACGATCAACCACAACATCTACGGCCAGTTCGCAGAGCATCTGGGGCGCGGCATCTATGAAGGGCTCTGGGTCGGAGAAAACTCCCCCATCCCGAACACGCGGGGCTTGCGCAACGATGTCGTGGCGGCATTAAAGAACTTGAGCATCCCTGTCCTGCGCTGGCCGGGCGGCTGCTTCGCCGACGAATATCACTGGCGCGACGGGCTGGGCCCGCGCGATAAGCGACCTCAGAGGCTGAACACCTGGTGGGGCGGCGTGCTTGAGACGAATGCTTTCGGCACCCATGAGTTCATGGACCTGTGCGAGATGATCGGTGCGGACGCTTACGTCGCGGGCAACGTCGGCAGCGGAACACAGCAGGAGTTGATGGAGTGGATTGAGTACATGACCTCAGATTCCAACTCCACTCTGGCGAATCTACGCCGCCAGAACGGGCGCGAGAAGCCGTGGAAAGTCAATTACCTGGCGGTCGGCAATGAGCCGTGGGGCTGTGGCGGTAATATGCGCCCGGAGTATTACGCCGACCTGTTCCGCCGTTATTCCACTTTCATCAAGAACTATTCGGGCAACAACGTTCAGAAGTTTGCGAGCGGTGGACCTCCCAGCGACTACAACTGGACCGAGGTGCTCATGTCTCAGGCTGGAAAACAGATGCAAGGCTACTCGCTGCACCACTACACGCTGCCGACGGGCAACTGGGGCCACAAGGGTTCAGCCACAGAGTTTGGCGAAGAAGACTGGCATAAGACTCTCTCGGCCACGCTCCGCATGGACGAGTTGATCAGCAAGCACAGCGCCATCATGGACAAGTACGACCCGCAGAAAAAGGTCGGGTTGATTGTTGATGAGTGGGGCACCTGGTACGACTCCGCTCCGGGTAAGGATATGGGCGCGCTCTATCAACAAAACAGTTTGCGTGACGCTGTGGTCGCTGCCATCAACCTGAATATCTTTCACCAACACTCGGATCGCGTGCAGATGACCAACATCGCGCAGATGATCAACGTCCTTCAGGCGATGATTCTGACCGATCAGGAAAAGATGTTGCTGACGCCGACCTATCATGTTTTCGAGATGTATAAGGTTCATCAGGGTGCGACGCTGATTCCCACACAGTTGACCGCGCCGGAATATAGATTCGGGCAGGCATCCATTCCTTCGCTACATGCTTCGGCGTCGCGCGACAAGACGGGAAGGCTTCACCTCTCAATCGTCAATCTGGACCCGAATCGCGCCGCGCAGGTCACGACGAGAATGGCGGGCGCGACCTTTAAGAACATCACGGGTCGCGTACTGACTGCCCCGGCGATGAATACCATAAACACGTTCGACAAGCCTGATGCGGTGAAGCCCGTACCGTTCACAGGCTTCATGACTGAGGGCGATCAAATTATGCTGACCCTGCCGTCGAAATCTGTTGTCGTGTTGGAGTTTCAATGACCTATTTGGGAGCTTTTTGATCTTCGGTATCAACGATCCCTGGAGAAAGCTTTGAATATGCGTAGAACCGTTATCGCCTTCTTGATGATGCTCGCGGTTGGCAGCCTCTGTGTCGTGGCAGAGGCGCAATCAACTCAGGTGAATGTCGAGCGGCCATTCCTGCATCCGCTCTTCAGCGACGACATGGTGTTGCAGCGCAGGGTGCGGTTCCCGGTCTGGGGATGGACGACGCCGGGCGCGACCGTCACAGTCCAATTGCAGGGCAAAAGCTCGACGGCGGTGGCTGACGCGCAAGGCAAATGGATGGCACGGCTCGGCCCATTCGAGGCTGGCGGCCCCTACACGCTCAACATCAGCGGCCCGCAGTCCGTGACCTTGAACAATGTCTTGATTGGCGATGTCTGGCTCGCTTCCGGTCAATCGAATATGGAGATGGGACTGACCAAAGTCAGCAACGCCGATGAAGAGGTCGCTCGCGCCAACTATCCCATGATTCGTCTCTACACTGTGCCCAAAGTGATTGCCGCAACCCCACAGAGCACCATTAAAGGTCGCTGGCAAATCTGTAGTCCGGCAAGCGTTGCCGCCGGAGGGTGGGGCGGATTCTCCGCTGTCGCCTACTTTTTCGGACGCCGTTTGCATCAGGAGTTAAATGTTCCCATCGGCCTGATTCATTCCTCCTGGGGCGGCACCGTGGCCGAAGGTTGGGTGAGCGCCGAGGCGCTCTCGACGATGCCGGATTTCGTTCCCGCCATCAAAGCCCTGGAGAAGACAATGGCGGAACCCGCTGGCGGTGGACCCGTTGATATTGAGAAGCGCATGGACGAGTGGTGGAAGAAGAACGACCCCGGCTCGGCCACCGCGCCCGGCTGGGCTGCGCCTTCCATTGATACGACTGAATGGAAGGCCGTCAAAGTGCCGCAAGCCTGGGAAGACAGTGGGCTACCGGGCTACGACGGCGTGGTCTGGTTCCGCAAGACGTTCGAGCTACCCGCCGAATGGATGGGACGCGATCTTGTCCTGAACCTCGGCCCGATTGACGACCGCGACACGACGTTTGTCAACGGCACGCGGGTCGGCGCGATGAACCAGTACGACGCTCCACGCAGTTACAAAATCAGCGCTTCATTGCTCAAACCCGGCGCTAATACCATCGCCGTGCGCGTGCTCGACACGGGCGGCGCTGGCGGCTTCTGGGGCACGCCCGATCAAATGAAGATTGCGCCCGCTGATGCGAGCGGCGCGCCCGTCTCGCTCGCGGGCGAATGGAGTTATCGTCCGAGCGTGTCGATTGAAAAAACGGAAGCGCCGCCGCAATTCACATCCAACGATCTGGGCCTTGTTCTCGCACGCTACAATGGCATGATCGCGCCCCTGCTTCCCTTCGCCATCAAAGGCGCGATCTGGTATCAGGGAGAATCCAACGTGGGTCGCGCAGCGCAGTACAAACAGGTCATGGCGACGCTGATTCGGGACTGGCGCGCACGTTTCGGCGTCGGCGACTTTCCTTTCCTGATCGTTCAACTCGCCAACTTTATGAACCGGCGCGAGGTGCCGACCGATTCCGAATGGGCGCGGCTGCGCGAGGCGCAACTGTACGTTTCCCGGAACGTCCCCCGGAGCGGACTCGCCGTCATCATCGATGTAGGCGAAGCCAAAGACATCCACCCGAAGGACAAGCAGGATGTCGGCAACCGTCTGGCGCTCGAAGCGCTCAGGGTCGCCTACGACAAGAAGCTGGAATCCTCCGGCCCGATCTATCGCAGCATGAAGGTGGAAGGCGATAGGGTACGTCTTTCGTTCGACCACACGGATGGCGGGCTGGTGGCTAAAGACGGCGACCGTTTGATAGGTTTCGCCATCGCCGGTGAGGACAGGCGTTTCGTCTGGGCCGACGCTGTGATCAAAGGCAAGGAAGTAGTGGTCTCGTCGCCGGAGGTCAAGAAGCCCGTGGCCGTGCGTTACGGCTGGGCCGATAACCCGGCCTGCAATCTGTATAACCGCGAGGGGCTCCCCGCTTCGCCTTTTCGGACAGACGATTTTCCGGTGGCGAGCGCAAGGCAGGGCAATTAAGAGTTAGGCGTAGGGGCGGCATCAATCTTGGTCGAACGATATGCCGCCCCTGACAGAACTGAAGACTAGATACCCTTATCTCAAATTTATGTGAGTGCGTTTCAGCCCTCACGAAGCAATTCCAACATCTTGCGGTCGAGCTTGTGCCCTTTGTAAGCCTCGTAGGCTACGTCCGTCCGTCCGCTGTCTAACACGCCGAACGAGCCGCGGAAATTCCAGAGCGCCCAACCCCAGCCGGCCTCGCGCCAGAGTGCCAGTTGATCTCGCATCCACGAGAGCGCCACCTCGTGCGGCGTGCGATTGTATGCGCCCCATTCGCCGACGTGAACGCCGACGCCTTTTTTCTGCAACTCAAGCCACGGGCCGATCTGTTCGCGCTGAAGACGCGCCTTATCCCACTTCGATTGGCCTTCACCCTGAATGGGCCAGGTTGGCCCGGGCCATGTCTCTGAGCCGGGAATCCAGTTCGCTTTGTAGTGGCTGACAAACATCGGCGCATAACCTCTGGTGCTCTGCGCGATGCGCAACTCTATCAACTCTGGCACGGGGCGAGTGCCGTACATGAGGCCGTCCGCGATGATGAGCCTTTGCGCGTCTTCGCGGCGGATCGCTTCGACGGCTCCTTGGACGGCGCGCGCGTAGGCGGCGGGGGAAATGTTCGCCGGCTCATTGATAAGGTCGAAAGAGAGCGAAGACGCGGGCACGTCTTTGTAGCGCGCGGCGAACATTCCCCACTGCTCGGCGAATTGCCTGCGCGCCTCGACGCCGCTCTGGTCATCAGCCCATAAGTCCAGAGCCTCTTTCGGCGGGTTCACGCAGTAACCGGGCGCGCGGTGCAGGCAGAGGTTGACGTGAATGCGGCGCGAGCGTGCGAAAGCTATCGCCTGATCCATCTCACGCAGCACAGCCTCTTTGTACTTGCCGGGCGCGTCGGTCCAGCAACGGTAATCTGCGGGCAGGCGCACGAAGTCGAAGCCCCATTCGGCAATCATGTCGAAGTCCGCTTCAACGTATGGCGAGTTGAGAGCAAGCGTAAACTTTTCCAGCAGGTTGAAGCCCCGCCAGCGCGGGAGATGTGAGAAGAGTGGTGCCTGCTGATCTTCTCCGGCAAGGCCTGTGCGTCCGAGCGCCAGCGGCATGAGCGCACAGGCCCCGAGCTTGATGAGTTCGCGTCGTGTCAGCATGTTTCCTCTTCGGATGAACTAAGCAATTAGAGCCATTTGAAGTGGACGCCGGCGGCTTTCAATCCCTCATTAAGCTTTTCGGTGGACGCAACCCTGAGCGCAGCTCCCGGTCTCAATCTGACCTTGTCGCCCGTCTCCGGCAAGCGCAGGTCCAGAAAGACCTCACAGCTTCCCGGATAGGTGAGCAGCGTCTGCGAGACCTTCTCGCACATGGCGGAAAGGTCCGCCGCGTCTACAAGCTCTATCACCAGAGTTTGAGTCTCGACGCGCGCCGTCGGGTAAGCTGCGCCAAAGGAGCGCATCGGAATCCGCGCGGTTTCGAGCAGAGAGACTTCGTCACACACGATGGTCGGCAGGCTGCCGCCTCCGCTGTCCAGCTTGCCTATGACGAGCAGCAGCGCGTCGTTCGCCGCGTCCTTGCCTTTCGACTTGAGAGCTTCGGGCCAGAGCACGCATTTGACGCCAGCCCCTGTCACATCCTCCAGCCGAAAGAAGGCGTAGCGGTCTCCCTTCTTCGTGTTGCGCACGGTGAAGTCGGAGACCACGCCGGCCAGACGAACGTGTGAATTGGATTCCAGGGCGGCGAGGTCTGCGACCGTTTTGCAATTAAGCTGGCCGATCTTGTCTATGAAAGCTTCCAGCGGGTGGCCTGAAACGTAAAAGCCGACCGCCGCTTTTTCATAATCGAGCAACTCCTTGTGCGACCACGGGGCGGCGGACGCCAGCGAAAGCTGCGTGGTGTGCGTGTCGGACGCTTCGACCAGCGTGAACATTCCGACCTGGCCGCTGTTGCGTTCGCGCCGCTGGCGTGCGCCCGCTTCTATCGCCCGGTCCACAGTGGCAAGCAGCAGAGCGCGCCACTTGTGCAGCGTCTCGTTTTCAGGCTTGAGCGAATCGAAGGCTCCGGCGCAGACGAGGCTCTCCACCACGCGCTTGCCCACCCCTTTTTCAGTGACCCGCTCGCAGAAGTCAAAGAGAGAGGTATAGCGTCGTTCCTTTCGCGCTTCTAGGACTGGAGTCAGGGCCGATTGCCCGATGCCCTTGATGGCCGACAGGCCGTAACGGATAGCGCCTTCGACGGGCGTAAATCCGGGGCCGGACTCGTTCACGTCCGGCGGCAGCATCCGTATCTTCTGCGTGCGTAATTCGGAAGCGTACTTGAGAATCTTTGCCGCGTCGTCGGCCATGTAAGTCATGACCGCCGCGTAAAAATGTTCCGGGTAATTCGCCTTGAGGTAAGCGGTCTGGTAAGCCACATGGGCGTAGGCCACGGAGTGCGAGCGGTTGAAACCGTAGTCCGCGAACTGCGCCATCAAACGGAAAATTTCTCTGGCCTTCTTCTTCTGAATCTTGTTCTTGGCGCAGCCCGCCATGAATTTCTCTTCGTGGACGGCCATCTCCTCGCGGTTCTTCTTACCCATCGCGCGGCGCATCAGGTCCGCCTCGCCCAGAGAGTAGCCGCCGAGACGCTGCGCGAGCTGCATAATCTGTTCCTGATAAACTAAAATTCCGTAAGTATTCTGTAGAATCCCCTCCATCTCAGGCGTGGCGTACTCGACAGGCTTCTTGCCGTGATAACGGTCTATGTAATCGTCCACCATGCCGCCGTCGAGTGGACCGGGACGATAGAGGGCGTTCAAAGCCGAGAGGTCTTCGATGGACTTAGGGCCGAGCTTGCGGCAAATCTCGGCCATTCCTTGTGATTCAAATTGGAATATGGCTTCCGTACGGCCCTGCGCGAACAGCTCATAAGTCTTCTGATCGTCCAGTGGAATCTCGGACCAGGTGATCTCGCGCCCCGCAGTTTCTTTGATCGTCTTGCAGCACTGGCTGATGATGGAGAGCGTGGTCAGGCCGAGGAAATCCATCTTGAGCATGCCCGTCTTCTCCAGATCGGCCATCTCGAATTGAGTCGTCAGTTCCTGCTTCTGGTTGACCGCGACGGGGACCAGCTCTTCGAGCGGCTGTGGCGAGATGACCACACCCGCCGCATGCACGGACGAGTGGCGCGCGCAACCTTCTAACCGCCGGGCAATGTCTATGACTTTCTTCGTCTGCTCATCCGTCTCAAATGCCTGTTTGAGTTCCGGCACTGTCTCCAGCGCCTGGGCGATGGAGACGTTGCGCCCGCGGATGGGCGGAGGAATTAGCTTCGCAATCTTCTCCACGTCAGCGTAAGGCATATCGAGCGCGCGGCCGACATCTTTGATGGCAGCCTTTGAGGCCATCGTCCCGAACGTGATGATCTGGCAGACTGAGTCGCGCCCGTAGAGCTGCGTGACGTGGTTGATGACTTCCGAGCGCCCGTGAACGCAAAAGTCGATGTCGATGTCGGGCATCGAAACGCGCTCAGGATTCAAAAAGCGCTCGAAGAGCAGATCGTATTCAATCGGGTCAACGTCAGTGATTTCGAGACAGTAAGCGATTAAGCTCCCGGCCGCGGACCCCCTACCTGGACCAACGGGAATCTTTCTATCTTTGGCAAACTTGATGAAGTCCCAGACGATCAGGAAGTAACTGGGGAAACCCATCTGCTTGATGACAGCGATTTCGCGCGAGATGCGCTCCTGATAGGTATTAAGCGGATGCTTGAGACGACCCGCGCCGAGCATCGGTTCCCAAACCGTTTCCCGGCGCTTTTCGTAGCCCTGCCGGATGACTTTCTCAAAATATTCGTCAATCGTCAGGTCGCCTTCACCCGGCGGGATTGGATAGACGGGAAGTTGATTTTCGCCGAGTGGGAGTTTCAGGTCGCACATCTCGGCGATCTCCAGCGTGCGCGTGACGGCATCTGGAATGTGACTGAAAATTCGTCCCATCTCTTCCGGGGAACGCACATACCACTGTGGGCCACCAAAGCGCATGCGGTTCGTGTCGTTGACGGTCTTGCCGGTCCCGATGCAGAGCATCACGTCGTGCGCTTCGTAATCTTCGCGGAAGAGATAGTGTGCGTCGTTGGTGGCGACGAGCGGGATGCCCGTTTTCCTGGAGAGTTCGATCAGGTTCTGATTAATCTTCTGCTGGTCCTCAAGCTCATGGTCCTGAATCTCTAGGAAGTAATTCCCTTTGCCGAGGATATCCTGAAACTCGTGCGCAGACTTTTCCGCCGCGTCCAGCTTTCCGTTCTTCAAATGAGCTTGCGGCACCCCCGAAAGGCAGGCCGAGAGACCGATGAGACCACCGCTGAATTGAGAAAGTAGCTCGCGGTCAATTCTCGGCTTGCGATAGAAGCCCTCTTTGAAAGCCTTCGAGGTCAGGCGCACCAGATTGTGATAACCCTCGCGGTCTTTGGCGAGGAGAATCATGTGGTTGTAAGGCTTCTCGCCTCGCTGCGCTTCCTTCTTGTCCGTTCTATGTCCGGGCGCTAAATAGACCTCGCATCCGATGATCGGTTTGACGTCGTGCGCCTTCATCTCCTTGTAAAAGGAGACGGCCCCGTACATGTTGCCGTGATCGGTCATGGCACAGGCGGGCATGCCGAGCGCTTTGACGCGCTCAGCGAGCGGCTTAACCTGAATTGCACCGTCTAGAAGCGAATAGTCTGTATGAAGGTGAAGATGAGCGAAGTTATGATTTGCCATAAGGATTTCGATTCAATGCGCCGAGCACCGATTGTGCGTTCTTAATTTTCCTGTAGCCTGTTCCAGCAAATGAAACTCACCAGAGTCATGCCTTGAATTATCTCTTGACGTTATGGGAAAGCTGAAATATAGCGCGTCGCATGCCGTCCGGGATTCTCTGAAGTGCCGGGCGACTGCAAAGTATCTACCACTCTAATGGCCTGGCAGGCAAACTGTCCGGGGCACAAGCTGAGAAATCTATCTCAGGCGCGCGTGCATTTCATTTTTTCTGCACTTCCCCGGACAGAGCCTATAATTTAAAGAGTCGGAAGGGCTGGAACTTTCAACTGGAGCTGACTTCGACCGTATCGCCATCCTTCATCTCGGCGGAAGGCATCAGGATGACGCGGTCGTTGGCCGCGAGGCCGGAGACTATCTCGACCTGGTCGCCTTCGATGGCGCCAACGATGACCGTGCGCGCCGAAACTCGCTCACCTTCGACGACGAAGAGCAGAAGGGATGCGCCGCTCGCGAGGCTTGCGCCTGATGGAAAGGCCGCACGCGGAACCCAGAAGGCCAGGCTGCTCGCGGGGCGCGGCAGATGCACGTTGACGGCAAGGCCCGGCATGAGACCTCGGCCGCCAGTGATGTCCGCCACGTAGCCGAGCGTGTTGCTCGTCGCGTCCGCCACCGGATTGATGCGGCGAATGCGAGCGGTGGCAATCATGGCATTGCTGTTGACTGCGGAAAGATTGATGAGTTGCCCCTGGCTGAGCCTCTCCTTTTCCGTTTGCGGCAATTGAAACTTGACTTCGAGGGGCGCGAGCTTTGACACCTCGAAGAGCTTATCGTTGCGCGCGACGTTGGTGCCGAGCGTGATGTAACGACGCGTGATAATGCCTGCGATGGGCGCGCGGACAGTGCTTTTGGCGAGCTCTATTTTAACGGTTTCGATGCGCGCCTGCGCGCTCTCGGTGGCCAGCCGGCTCTTTTCATACTCGTGCGTGGATTGATCCAGCTTGTACTGGGCGCGCTCGACATCGCTCTTGCTTGAGATGCCGTCTTTGGCGAGCGCCAGCTCCCTGTCCAGTTCGCTGCGGTTGAGCTTAACCAGCGAGGCGTACTGTTGCTCCTCGACCTTCAAACGGCTGACTTCAATCTCTGCCTGCCGGAGCTGGCTGCGCTGATCGTCGTCGTTGAAGACGGACAGCACATCGCCTTTATTCACACGCGCACCTTCCTGCCCACGCAAAGTGATGATGCGCCCTTCGCGCTCGGCCAGCACGACAGCCGTGTCTTCAACCGAGAGGGAAGCGGGGATCAACAGTTCTCCACCCGCGGCGCTTGGAGACGGCTCGGCCTCGAAGACGTGGACTACCGTGCGTTTGCTTGAAGTTGGGTCGGTCGAAGAAGAGCGTCCATTTGAATCCAGGGTGCGGCTGCCCGCCGTACAACCTGCGACGAGGGCACAACAGATGAGCAGGATGATGAAGATTTTTTCCGCTCTACTCATTCGGTAAATTAATCTTCGACCGTAGCGCTTTCTTCGTCAACTTCGATCCCATCCTCTGTCTCTTCCACCTCTTCGAACAGAGGGATGCCGATGCGTGCCTTGCGCCGGCGCTCCCCGAGCCACTCCTCGAAGAGGAGCGACTTGATAGACTCGCGCAGGGCGTCGTCGAGCGTGGCCAGATGCAGAGACTCTATCTTGATGAGCTGCCATCCATCATCCGTCTTAAACGGGCCGACTACTTTTCCGGCCGGTGCGCCGAAGACAGCTGCCTCGACTGCCGCTTCCATCAGCTCCCGACTGACTTCTCCACTGTAGCCGCCGGCGGGCCTCGTCCGGGCATCAATGGAATACTGGCGGGCCAGAGAGTAGAAGTCCGCGCCGTCCTCGACAATCTGCGCGCGCAGTTCTCTGGCCACATCTTCATCTTTGACCACCAGACGTGAGATGGCGGCGAAATCAAAGGCGGGCCTGTTTTCGATAAAATGCTGTTCGACTTTACCGGCGGCGACCCTTTCCCGCAGCTTGTCTCTGATGAGATTGAGTTCAATCAGCGATTCCCAATCTTCAAAGGTCAGTCGCTTTTCCGCGAGCCAGTTCTCTGTCGCTTCTGCTGTATGCAGTTCATGCTCTATGCGGAAATCGTCCGCCGCCTGTTGCAGTTCATCGTCGGAAGCGTTGAGGCCGCTTTCCGTGGCGGCCTGCCTGATGAGCGCGGCATCAACGGCATCTTGAATAAACTGCAATTGTCCCATCAGCTTGGCAAGTCTCAAGACATTAGAGAAGCTGATCTCTTCCCCGTTGACCTCTAGTGCTACGTACTCGCCTAGTCCTGCCATGTGACGATCACCTGCCAAGCGTTGACGAAGAAACTGAGTTCCGCGTCCTTATCTCTATTTTCATGATTCGATGCTAAGACGGCCAATACCGTCATGATGCGGTTGGAGTGTTGAGCTTTCCGCTGATGCGCTTTTTGCCTGTCGCTTCTTTCTCGCTCTGGTTTGACTGTTCCGCTCGCACATCTTGCAAACAGATTTACGTCTGATCGCGGCACAACGGTTTCACATTGATTCACTTGGCGCCGCCCGTTTCCCCTTTGAGCTTGCTGAACGGCTCCAGAATCAGAGAGAGCACTGATTTGCGCTCGGTGACTATCTCGGCCGTGAGCGCCAGTCCCGGCTTCAAAGGAATCGCTTTCCCCTTGGCCATCATGCTCGTGCGCTCAGGCGCGATCAGCACTTTATAGAATGAGACGCCATCTTTGCCGACCTGTGCGTCGGGTGCCACTTCTATCACTGTTCCATCAACTGTGCCGTAGTCTTGAAAAGGAAAGGCGTCGAACTTGAGCTTGGCGGGCAACTCCTTTTCGATGAAAGCTATGTCCTTGTTCGGCACCTGCGCTTCGACCAGGAGACGCGCTCCCGCAGGAGAGATGGTAGCGATGGTCTGTCCTTCCTGCAAGACCGCGCCAGCGCCGCGCACATCCAGCGTGGTGACGACGCCTGCGACCGGAGCAGTGATAGTGGTGTGTTGGAGCGTGAGTTCAGCAGCGGCGATCTCGCCCTGGAGGTTGGCGATTTTGTTCTGCTGTTCGAGGGTTTCTGTGACCGGGCGATTGACCATCAACTGCCGCAACTGGGCCTGGCTGCTCTCCAACTCCTCGCGCAGCTTCGAGAGGCGAGTTCGCATCTCGGTTGCGTCCAACTGCACGAGTGCCTGCCCGCGCTCGACCCTCTCGCCCTCTTTGATGAAGAGATTCTGCACGACGCCGCGTCCTGCTGACTGCACAGGTTTAATGTAACCTTCGGGGACGAGCACGCCACGCGACTCTGTGACGACATCAACCATCGAGAGACCGGCCCAGAGGAAACCGACGATGATGAAGCTGACGATGATGTAAACCAGGCCTCGCGCTGCCCACCATGGCATCCGGCCAATCACGTCCGACACTTCCGGCGAGGCGTCCAATGCCTGCGGCGGCGTGTAGGCTCTGCCGAGCGCAGCCAAATCTAAAGCTGGGTTTGAGTCTGTCGTTGGTGTCGTCTGAGATGGAGCCATCGCGGCTTTATCATCGCAGGTTTCAGGCATGAGTGCTACGGCAGAATAATTATTCTGCCGTAGCACTCATGCCGCTCTTTCAAGAGTTGCCGAATTTTTCAGTATCTCTAAATCTCTGCCCGCCGTCATGGCTTCTTGACAGCAGGAAGTAAGGCGGCGTTGGATGCGGCGTTGGACGTGCCGTCGGTGATCTGCGAATTCAACACCTGTTTGGAAGGATCGTTTATGAGCAGCCCGATGAGGCCGCCCTTCACGTCCTTCTGCTCATTTTTGGTCAGCTTCTTTTCTTTAGCTGGCAGGTTTTTAACCTTGGTTCGGCTTTTCGCTGCCCCTTGCCCTTTTGTCTTCTGTGGCATCTTGATGCTCCTTTCGTAATGGCTGCGGAATCCCGTTGGATCAGGATTTTACTTAAGAGTTGAACTCCAGTTGAAACATGCTGCTTCTACGCCAAAGTTGACGGCAGCGTCAAGACTTTTTGCAAGAGGGCGGCAAGAGAATGTTTCTTCAACTCTCCAGCTGCTGGCTGTTGAGGTAGTAATAGATTCCCTTCTGCTCCATCAGGCTGTAGTGATTGCCGATCTCACGAATCGTTCCGCGATCCATGACGACGATGAGGTCAGCATTACGCACAGTGCTCAAGCGATGCGCGATGATGAGCGTCGTGCGATCTTTAAGAATCTGGTCTAGGTTTTGTTGGATGGCGCGCTCTGATTCAGTATCGAGAGCACTGGTCGCTTCGTCGAAGATGAGAATACGCGGCTTTTTGAAGAGGGCACGGGCGATGGCGATGCGCTGCTTCTGCCCGCCAGATAAACTCTGGCCGCGCTCGCCTATCTTCGTCTCATAACCGAGCGGTAATTCCGAGACGAACTCATGTGCGCCGGCGAGCATCGCTGCGCCGACGACCTGCTCAAGCGGCGCTTCGGGGTCGCCAAACGCGATGTTCTCGCGAATCGTGCCGCTGAAGAGAAAGACTTCCTGCGGCACAACACCTATCTGCGAGCGTAGAGAATTGATGGAGACCTGCCTCAGATCGTAGCCATCAATAAAGATTCTGCCTTCGTTCGGCTGATGCAGGCGAAGGAGCATGTTGGCGAAGGTGGTCTTGCCCGAGCCCGAGCGCCCGACGAGAGCGATTGTCTGGCCGGGCAGGAGTTCGAGGTTGATGTTGGCGAGCGCGTTCTTGTCGGCGCGCGTCGGGTAACGGAATGTGACGTTGTCGAACTTGATGTGACCACGGATGCGAGGCAGACGGATGAGCGCCTGCTTCTCAGGGTCTTCTTCGGGCTTGGCATCGAACACGTCGTTCAAGCGTTCGAGCGCGATGTTAATCTCCTGAAACTCACGCCACAAATCAACGACGCTCAAAATCGGGCGCGTGATCGAGCCGACGAGCACGTTGAAGGCAATGAGTTGACCGACAGAGAGTTCGCCACCAATGACCAGACGCGCGCCGTACCAGAAGAGGAAGATGATGTTGAGCGTCTGCAGCAGGTTGCCAATCGAGATGGTGGCCATGCCTGAGAGCGCGCTACGAAACTGGACGTTGAGCGATTTGACGATCAAGCCTTCCAATTTCCAGCGGACGCGCCTTTCAGCAGCAGTCGCCTTAACCGTGCCGACGCCTGTCACAGACTCCACCATCTGCGAATCTGCTTCCGCAGACTTTTCGAAGGCCTCGCGATACTGCCGCTTGAAAATCGGCGTCACAATCACCGTCAAGATCACGTAGCCCGGAATGAAGGCGAGCGCCACCAGCGTCAGCTTCACGTTGTAGAAGAACATCAACGCCAGATAGACGAAGACCATCAGACAGTCGAGCATCACGCCGAGTGCACGACCCGTCAGGAAGTCGCGGATGCGCGCGTTCTCGTTAAAGCGTTTGAGGATGTCTCCGACCTTGCGCTCCTCAAAGTAGCGCATCGGGAGGCTCAGGACGTGACGATAAAAGTTCACGACCATCTGCATGTCTATGCGGCGTGTGGTGTGCACCAGCAGGTAATAGCGCAAAGCCGCCGTCGCCGTCTGAAAGACGGCGATGATGAGCATCCCGATCAGCAGCACGTTGAGCATGGAAGTGTTCTGGTGAACGAGCACTCTGTCCACGATGACCTGCGTGAAGATGGGCGTGGCCAGCCCGAAGAGCTGCAACACGAGCGAGGCCACGAAGATTTCAAACAGCAGCGCGCGATAAGGCTTGAGCAGCGGCAGGAAACGCCCAAACGTCGTCCTTGACTCTTCGACGTTCTCGATACGCGCCGTCGGCGTCATTAAAAGCAGGTAGCCCGTCCAGCCCTTCTCAAACTCTTCGCGCGAGAGTTTTCGCAGTCCGATGGCCGGGTCGGCCACAACCACGCGATCAGGAGTCGCTTCATAAAGGACTATGTAATGAAAGCCCTGCCAGTGCGCGATTGCCGGAAGCTCCGCTTTCAAAAGGTGCTCGTAGGAAGCGCGGATGCCGCGCGTGTGAAACCCTAAGGTCTCGGCAGCTTCCGAAATGCTGTAGAGCGTCGCACCCTCGCGGCTCACATTCGCCAGATCGCGCAGGCGGTTGATCGAGACGTGCTTGCCGTAGTAGCGCAGAATCATCGAGAGGCAGGCCGCGCCGCAATCCGTCTCTGAGAGTTGCAGGAGCGCCGGGTAACGGCGAGCGCGTCGCGGTTGATAGACGGGTTCTTCCGTGCTCGCGGGCGCGGGCGGTAATTCTTCCGTGCTCGCCGTCGCCGCTTCGGCTATGTTTTCATCAACGCGCAGGCTGGCCCGACTGTAGCCCGAAGCGACCGAGACAATGGCGTCCTTGAATTTCGGCGAGGCCGCGACGATGCGCTCGAATTCGCTCTTTTCCAGACGAAAGACCGACGCCGACTCTTTCGTGATGATCGTCGCGGCGCGCGCCTGTCCGGTCAAAAGCGCCAGCTCGCCGAACGAGTCGCCCGCTTTCAGCCGATTGAGCACGCGCCCGCCATCGCTCTCCTTGATGACCTCGGCGCTCCCGCTGCGCAGGATGTAGAAAGCGTCGCCGCTCTCGCCCTCACGAATGATCGCCTCGCCCGGCGCATACTCTTTGACATGCAGGGAGCTGAGCAGATTGCGTATCTCCTGCGGCGCGAGCGGCGCAAAGACCGTGCAGAGTTTCAGGAAATTGCGGATGGAGATGTCTGAGATGTAATTATCGAAATAGTCGCGCAAAGAAGGGTGGCCTTCGAGCAGAGAATCGAAATCCTTTTTGTTCAGGCGCAGGAGCGCCAGATCAGACGCGGCGCGGACAGTGAAGCGGCGCGGTTCCTTTGTCAACAGTCCCTGCTCGCCGAAAGAGTTGCCGCGCGAGAGCGTCCCGACCGTGACCTCTTCGCCCGCCCCATTGACGGCGATGACGCGTGCGCGTCCCGAATAGACGACGTAGAAGGCGTCCGCCTCTTCGCCTGCGCGAACAACCGCCTGGCCCAAACTGTAATGGATCAGTTCAAAGCGCTCATTGAACTGCTTCAATTCTTCGTCCGCGAGGATGGCGAAGGCTGTGGTCTCTTTGAGCAGTCCCTTGAGTTCGGCGGAATCCATCGAGGCCGTTATCTCCTGAAGCTCGGATGAAAGGAATCATGGCTCTCTTCTTAAAGCGACGAGCGGCAAACCGGCAGACGGCGTAGTTTAATGAGAGCCGACCGCGACGGTCAATTGAAAAAGTGTTCGGTTGTTGATCGGGAAGGGTGTGACGACCGCGGTGAGGGTTTGAAGAAGAGTGTCGCTTACGAACTGCTGGACGGTTCTGGCTGTGTCCGGGGGCGAATCGTCGCCTCTCAGGGCGTCGCCGCAAATAAGATTTTCACAACTTCTTCCTCCCCTTTTAACTGAGCGCGAGCGACCCGGTCTCGCGCCCAGTTGATTTCCGGCTGGATCATTTCTTAATCCACGGGTCCACCAGCCGCTGCCAAGCCCGCGACATTTTTTCATATTCATCCGAGCAGCGCGCGGCACGGGCTTCGGGCAAAATTCCTTGCTCGACGAAGACGGCGAAAGTTTGCGGGTCGCTCCCATACATCCAACAGGCCAGATTGTAATAACGCTGACTGCTCAGACTGTGCTCGTCAGAGAAGACGTTGGCGTTCGCCACTTCGTTGTCGCCGAGCGCCTTGAAAACCACGATCCCCGACATGACCGAGACGTAATCGCTCTCCTTCTTGTCCCGGACCAGAACGTAGGTCGAGAGCTGGTCAACCGCATCTTCTTCGCGCCCGGTCGCCGGCAAGTCATACACGTCAATCAAACAGTGGCCGACTTCGTGCAGGAAGAAGAAGTCGGTCGCGCCGAGCATCATCTGCTTGGCGTCCGCGTCCGAGTTACCCTTCTTCGTGAAGATGTCGTAGAACAGCTCCATAAACTCGTAGCACATCGTGATGGTCTTGTTCTTCGCGGTGTAGAAGGCGTTCGGCTGACCGCAGTCCCTGAAGGTGATTGAGACGTCGTAAGGCAGCGAAAGCTCCTGGTTAAAGCTGTCGGCAATTTTTTCGAGGACTTGTTGCTGCTTCATCTGCTCGTTAAATTCGACGTACTTCGGGTTCTGGATGTCTGAGTAAAGGGCCTTGAAGTCGCCGTTATCAGGGTTCTCGCTCTGCTTAATAGTCCGGCCACTGGCCGCGCCGTCGGAGCCCTCTTTTTTGATTCCGCCCGAATGCGCGTTGCCGCCCGTCTGGGCCGAGGTTTTGTTGTCGTCGTTTTTACCGTCTATCGAGCCGCCCCTTTCACCCACTCTGGGGGAACAGGCCAATACCGACAGCGCCAACAAAATCGCCGCTAAAGCGATCATGGGTTGGGAGATCGAATTAAAGCGGTGTTGCCAATTCTGGTTCTTCATATTATTTGTCTCCTTATCCGATTTGGAAACCATTGAGGAGCCGCGTTCAACTTCAGATTTAATTGAGAATCACTACGGCGCTTATCACTCGCGCGGGCTGTCCTTTAATCTGATCAAAGCTGCCCGCATTCGGAAAATGCGCCGGACGCGGGCAGCAGTCGGGTCACCCGGCGCCACATGTTGACCCGATCAACTTTGGTTACGGCGGCCTACTCGGAGATTTCGCCGCCTCCGCCGACAGCATTACCCGAGCCTCTAATGCCGCCGCCGACGATGCGATTCGCGCCGCCCTGAATCTTCTTCTGCTCTTCGGCGCTCAACTCTTTCTCGTCGCGCGGCAGGTCCTTGATCTCGGTGCGCGAGTTAGCTCTGTTTGCTCTCTTTTCTTCGGTCATTTTTTTCGCTCCTTTGCTTTTTATTCAGAGATGCCTTTCATGTTTGACATCACAGTCCGCGCCTCGCTCAGCGCGGGTTTACGATTCCCGGTTGTTGTTGTTCTCGCTTAAGATCCAGGTCCCCGAGAAATTGGCTTTCCCGCCCTTGACCTGCTTCTGCTCACCTTTACTCAATTGCTTCTCTTTCTTCGGCAGGTCTTTCACTTTCACCGTCGTCTCCCGCTTCGATTTCTTCGTCATGACGTATGCTCCTTCTCAGTAGTTTGATATGGCCGTGCCGCAGCAGCGCGGCAGGCAAGGTCGCGTGGTCTTCGCCGCGCAGGACGAACACTTCGTCCGTCTCGATGGTTATCTCCGTTCTCTTCACCCTCTTCATCGCGCCTCCTGCGGGCCAGTTCGTATCCGACTTGATTCGGGCCTCGGCCCGCCCCTACAATCCGGTCGAGGGCCTTCCGTGCCGTACTGCTCTTCCTCGGCCCTTGGTCGCCCGGAGCGTTACCGAACACATGCATCATTCATCAACCGGGCATCAAAAGTCCTGACCTTTTTCCGGTATATTTCCGGTATTAGAGACGGCGCACCCCGAACGCCCTTCGATGAGTAAGCGCGCAGAACATTTCTACGAATTCGGTGAATTCCGGCTCGACCCGGCGCAACGTATCCTCCTGCGCGGCGGCGAACTCGTGCCACTCACGCCGAAGGTTTTCGACCTGCTGCTCTTGCTGGTGGAGAACAGTGGCCACCTCGTCGGGAAGGAGGAACTGATGAGCTCCATCTGGCCCGACACCTTCATCGAAGAGAGCAGCCTCACCAAAAACATCTCCATCCTCAGGAAAATGCTGGGCGATGGCACCGTGTCGGCGGCCCGCATCGAGACGCTCTCGAAACGCGGTTACCGGCTGGTCGGAGATGTGCGGCGGAAGGCGAACGCGGGGGTCGAAATGGTCGTTCGCCGGCGCGTGCGCGCGCGCCTTGTGACGACCGAGGAGATCGTCGAAAGTGACCCAGAGGATCAGCTTCACCCTCGCCAACTGAGGGCCACGGGCGCAGACGTGAGGACGCTGGCGGTGTTACCGTTCAGGACCATCGGGCGGGACGAGGCGGCTGATTACCTCGGGCTGGGGCTCGCCGACGTACTCATCACACAACTCGGCAACACGGGCGAGGTCGTCGTGCGCCCGACGAGCGCCGTCCTCAAGTACGTCGAGCCGCGGCCCCCGTCGGCCCTCGTCGGTACGGAACTCGGCGTGGACGCGGTCGTCGAAGGCAGCGTCCAACTGGCGGGCGGGCGCCTGCGCGTCACGGTCCAGATGGTCGGCGTGAGGGACGGTGTGACCCTCTGGGCCGACAAATTCAACGCCGAGTTCACAGACATCTTTGCCGTCCAGGACTCAATCTCGGAGCAGGTGGTGCGCGCCCTGACCTTGAAGCTGACGGGCGCGAAACGCGAGCGCCTGCGCAAACGCTACACGGAAAGCACAGAGGCTTACCAGGCTTACCTGAAGGGTCGCTACTTCTGGAACAAGCGGAACGTCGAGGGTTTCAAAAAGGCCGTCGCCCAGTTTGAGGCCGCCATCGAGGTCGACCCGACCTACGCGCTTGCCTTCGCCGGGCTCTCCGACACTTACGTGCTGCTCGCCTCTTGGGGCGAGCAGACTCCGCGCGAAGCGTTGCCGCGCGCGCGCGCCGCCGCCGAGCGGGCTCTGGAGATTGATGAAGAGTTGTGCGAAGCGCACGCTTCGCTCGGCAATGTCCTGTACGGGATGTGGGACCTGGGCGGCGCCGAGGCCGCACTCAGGCGCGCGATTGAACTGAACCCGAACTATGCGACGGCTCACAACCGTTACGCGCAGGTGCTCGTCTCTCTACGCAGGTTCGACGAGGCCATCGCCGCAATGGAGCGCGCGCAACAACTCGACCCACTGTCAGCGATGGTCAACACGGCGGTCGGCTCGCCATACTTTTACGCAGGTCAGTACGAGCGCGCCGTCGAGCAATACCGGAAGGTGCTTGAGCTTGAGCCCGATTTCGTCCCCGCCCTCTTCTCCCTCGCCAGTGCGCTTTCTCAACAAGGCTCTTTCGCAGAAGCCATTGAAGCGGCGCGCAAGGCCGCGGAGTTGACGAAGCGCCACCCCCTCTTGGTCGCCCACCTGGCCAACATGTACGCGGCAGCCGGGCGGGAGGACGAAGCCCGAAAGGAACTCGACGCACTCCTCTCGGAGAGCCGCGCCGTCCTGCCTTACGCCCTGGCGCTCGTTTACGTCAGGCTCGGAGACTACGACCGCGCGCTGGAGTTACTCGAAGAGGCATTCGAGCTGCGCAATACGCACCTCCACGACCTCAATATCGACCCGGAGTTCGCACCTCTCCGCCCTGACCCGCGCTTCACCTCTCTGGTCCGGCGCGTCGGACTTGAGCCTTACGGCGCACACGGAGACAAATGAGTGTCGCCAAGGGGTCAGTACCGCTCCGCTGTCGGACACATCCAATCGCAAAACGCTATGGTGAAAAAGCGGGCGGCGCGCCTCAAAGCTGTTTGCTCGTTGAAGTCAGATAGAGAGTCGCGGCGGTAGAATTTCGGCTTGCGAAGGAAGGAAGATCAAAGCGTGCTTCAACTGTCGTCATCGGCGACGACAGTTGAAGTAGCTACCGGATTGAGTCATTCCTTTAAGAATGCTCTCGCTTCTCTGTGGGCCAAGACGGCGTCGGGCTCGCGTTGCAGGGCGGCGAAGTATTTCTTTTCGAACTCGCTTCCGGCTTCCGCCGGCGTGAGCAGCGTGCGCGCGTTCCCCAACAGAGAGGCGGCGGCCTCCGCCGTCAGAGCCTCGTCCGCGTCGAACATCTCATCTATCTGCACGACCAGCTCTGAAATGGCATGCAGCCAAGCGAACTGCTCGTGATTGATGACGAGTTGCAGGAGTTCGCCGCTCGTCACCTGGCCGTGCACGCGCTCGTAGGCGGCGCGCTCGTCATCGAGCAGCACTTTATGCAGGTGCAGCAGACTCCTCCGAAGATTGCGCAAACGCTCAAGCGCATCGTTGGACGCCGCAGGCGATGATTCTGGAGTTTGTTTGGTCATGACTCATTCTACCCCACGCGGGCGTCAAAAGCTGATCTCGCCCATGCGCCCGTTGCGATAGTCTTCAACCGCCCTGTAAATCTCGGCCTCCGTGTTCATCACGAAAGGCCCGTACCGCACGACGGGCTCCCGCAAGGGCATGCCGGCGAGGAGCAGCAAGTCCAGATCGGGGCGCGCCCCCTCCGGGTTTGAGATTATGGCGGCCTCGCCGTCCTGCGCGAACATAATCATCTGCCCGTCGCCCCCGCGCTCGCCTTCTTCGCCGAACAACCCGCTGCCGTCTATGACATAAGCGAAAGCGTTGTAGTCTGAGGGCAGCGGTTGCAAGACTCTCCCGCCCGGTTTGATAGTGAAGTGCAAGTAGGTGATCGGTGTGCGCGTCTCTATGTGGGCGCGCGCGCCTAAAGATTCTCCGGCGATGACTCTGACCGTGACCAGGCCGTCACGGGTTTGCGCGACAGGGATCTGGTCTGCGGGAATCTCCTGATAGCGTGGCTTCATCATCTTGTCTCGCGTCGGCAGATTCACCCAGATTTGAAAGCCGTGCATGCGTCCACCCGCGCGCGCAAACTCTTCCTCCGGCATCTCGGAATGAATGACGCCCGCGCCAGCGGTCATCCACTGCACGTCGCCGGGATTGAGTTTCCCCGAATTGCCGCGCGAATCTTTGTGTTCCATGCGCCCGGCGAGCATGTAGGTGACTGTCTCGAATCCTCTGTGCGGATGGTCCGGCGCTCCCTTGGCCTGATCCGGGCCTAAGTCCATAGGGCCCATCTCGTCCAAAAGCAGGAAAGGATCAAAGTCCGAAAAGTTGGCGCGCGGGAACGGGCGGCGCACCAGGAAACCCGCGCCTTCGAGCGTCTCTATACTGTTGACCACGCCGGCGACCGTTCTGCCCTTCTGCCATTCGCTTGTCATAACTCTCTCTACCTCCAAGATGAACTTCCCAGAATTGGAGCGACGGAAGGAGGGCCGAAAACCCTCCCTCGCCGCCGACTCTTACTCCTTACTTTCAGGCACTGCGACTTCGGCGGCCTGAAAGCCTATCTTGCTGTGCGTGCCGTCGCAGAAAGGCTTGTTTGTGGAAGCCCCGCAGCGGCAGAGCGCAATCGTCTCCCGCTCGACCGCGATCTTGTTGCCATCGGAATCCAGCAGCTCGACCTCCCCCTGTACAATGTAAGGCCCGTTCTTCGACGAGCGGATTGAAACATCTGCCATCTCTTTCATCTCCTTTACGTGAATTTAAGAGCCGGAGAGCTTCAGTTCCCGGCAATTACCATGTCGTCACATTATTTGTCACGACACATATTGAAGTAAAAAATTTATCTCTCCTCGTAGATGCCTTCGCAGATGCGCGAAAGCTCGCGCGCGTCGCGTCGCGTCAGTTTCACGCCGAACTGTTTGAAGAGTTCTTCGACTTCAGCGTTCAGTTCTTCTATCAGCGCCAGACCTTTTTTCGTAATGCGCGTGATGGAGTGCCGTCGATCTCGTTCGGAGCGATCACGTTCGGCTAGCCCCTGTCTTTCCAGCCGGTCCACGAGTCTCGTCACGTCCGGCGCGCGCTCCAGCATGCGCACGGCGATCTCGCAGCGCGGGTGGCCTTGCGGATGGATACCCTTCAAAATCCGCAGGACGTTGTACTGCCCGCGCGTCAGTCCGTGGGCCGAGCAGACGCGATCAATCTGCTCGCGCACGAAGTCTGAAGCCACCATTAGGTTAAGCATCGCCTCCTGCACAGGGCTGTCAAACTTCGCCTGATTGATTCGACGTTTGAGAGCTTCTCCCATGCCTAAATTTATAACACAAATACTTCTGTGTTGCAACACGGATCGCGCCGGCGACTCTGAAACGTGAGCCAACGGATTTCGGTTGCCGTTCGGGCGGGAGGTGAATTACTCTATCGAGCATCAGACGCGGAAGCATTCTTACCCTTTAATACGTTCATGACATCTATTGAAGTCGGAGGGCATTCCCCCGATCAGTTGCCGCGCTAGCAACGCGCTTGCCGCTACCGATTTTCTATGAGCACAGAGCCAACAGTTATTGCGAAGCCTGTTCCGGACCCCGGTGCCTGGGTTGACCTGCACGGAGACTATCTTTACAGGTACGCGAACTTTCGCCTGCGTGATGCAACGCAGGCGGAAGACGTCGTGCAGGAGACTTTGCTCGCGGCCTTGCAGGCTTACGAGGGTTTCGCCGCTCGCGGCTCTGAGAGAACCTGGCTGGTCGGGATTCTCAAACATAAGATCGCCGACTGCTTTCGCCGCCAGGGCCGAGAAAGAGCGATTGAGAGCCGTGAAGGCGAGGAGTTTGAGCACCAAGAACTTTTCATGCGGGAAGGAGAATGGGCCGGGCACTGGGCGGCCGCCGTTCAACCGCAGAACGCTCACCTGGGACCGAGCGAATGGCACGCCAATCCTGAAGAACTTGTCGAGCAGGACGAATTCTGGGATGTCTTTAAGAATTGCCTCTCGCCGCTACCCCTTAGAATTGCAAGCGCGTTTACCTTGCGCGAGGTTGACGGTCTTGAGAGTGAAGAGATTTGCGAGCTGTTGAATATCAAGGCCAATAATCTGTGGGTGATGCTGCATCGGGCTCGCACACACCTGCGGCGTTGCCTTGAGCTTAACTGGTTCAATCAGCGGATGGCGGATTGATGAAGATGTTGCCCTTTAATCCGAAACCAGCAATCTTTTTGTAAGGTTTTCTCTCTCTCAGCGACAAATAGGTAGCCGGCGGACTCGAAAGAGCCGAACTCGTTCGGCGGCTTAAACTCTCTGGTGAAGATTGCCTGAAGGGCGGCAAGCATTATTGAAGTTCACTTATAAGATGAGGCTCATGGGAAGACGTTGGCTGCTTCGCAGACTGCCGCCGTGTGACCAACTTTTGCCCGTCATGTCGGATTCACTCGACCATGAGCTTCCCTTTCACGGGCGACTCATCTTGAAATTGCATCTCTTCGTGTGTCTGCGTTGCTCACGCTACCTGAATCAATTAAAACTGATGCGAGCAGTGATACGTGCCAGGTCCTCCAAGATGCTCGCGGAGGGCTCCCCAGAGACTTCTCTCAGCCGTGAAGCGCGCGAGCGCATTAAACGCGCGCTCAACTCACAACTAAACGACTAAATTTCCTAAGAGGAAGGATTATCACAGATGAGTACGAACAGGCCGCTTTTCATTCCAGTCATCCTTGGCACGACCAGGCAGGGGCGCGCGAGTGAAAATGTTGCGAAGTTTGTCTTTGAAGAATTGGGTAAATGCGCCGGGGTTGAGACAGAGTTGATTGATGTACGCGAGATACGGCTTCCGACAGACGATGCCGGTGAAGCGATTAAGGACTCGACGTTCTCCGCACAGATGTCGCGCGCCGACGGCCTCGTCATCGTGACGCCCGAATACAATCACGCCTATCCAGGCATGCTCAAGCACCTGTTGGATACGAATTTGAAAGAGTACATACATAAGGCCGTCGGCATCTGCGGAGTTTCCGCCGGGGGCTTTGGCGGGACGCGCGCGATTGAGAGTTTGCTGCCCGTCATGCGCGAACTTGGTCTTGTGACCATTTTCTGGGACGGAAATTTTTCCGGCGCGCACAAGCTTTTCGACGCCGAAGGCAAGCTTCTGGATCAATCTTACGTCAAACGCATTGACAAGTTTCTGAAAGAGTTGATCTGGATGTCTAAGGTTCTCAGACATGGGCGCGAGAATGTCTCGCTCGATTGAGCTTGATGAAGATGAAACTCAAAGCCGTCAGCGTCAGCCGCCCGCGCCTGGTCATGTGGAAGGGCGAGCCTGTCTCGACCGGAATCTTCAAAGAGCGGGTCGAAGGCCCAGTCATGCTCCGCACGCTCAATCTGGATGGCGACCGGCAGGCCGACCTGACAGTTCACGGAGGAGTAAGCAAAGCCGTTTACGCCTACCCTTCGGAGCATTACGAATTTTGGAAGCAGGAACTGCCCGAGATGCAGCTTCCCTTCGGCATGTTCGGCGAAAATTTTACGACCGAAGGATTGATAGAATCAGAGGTTAATATCGGTGACAGCTTTCGTATCGGAGAGGCGCAAGTGATGGTCACTGAGCCGCGCATGCCCTGTTACAAGCTCGGCATCAAGTTCGGGCGCACAGATATTCTCAGGCGTTTTCTCGGGAGCGGGCTGACCGGTTTTTATTTCTCTGTGCTTCAGGAAGGCGAAGTCGCGGCGGGCGATGCGATTGTGCCTCTCGGTCGGGACCAGCACGGCATCAAGGTGGCGGACATTACCAGGCTCTACGCGCGCGACCACGATGATCTGGAAACGATGCGCCGCGCAATTGAAGTCGAAGCCTTGCCGGGAGGCTGGCGAGATTACTTCCGGCAAAGGCTCGAACGGGGATGAGTCGTGAATTACAAAAGAATGGAGAAGAGATGCAAGCGACCAATAAAATGATTTGCCCGTCGTGCGGCATTGCGATGAATTATCACGCAGAGAAGATTGATTACTCGGCTTCACTGGATGAGTCGTCCGATGCTGATGATGTCTTCGGTGGTGTTATCGAAGAGGTCCACTCGTGCCCGGCGTGCGGCAGGACCGAGACGCGGCACGAGTGAGTGAAGTAATGAAAGCGAATAGCTCAAAAACTGGAAAGCGGCGCGCCGCAAAAGGCGCGGAAGAGCGCAGGCTTAAAGAGTCGCGCAAGCGCACAGGCCACTGGAAGCGCTGGGGGCCTTATTTGAGTGAGCGGGCCTGGGGAACGGTGCGCGAAGATTATTCCAGAGACGGCGCGGCCTGGGACTACCTGCCGCACGATCACGCGCGCTCCCGCGCCTTTCGCTGGAACGAGGATGGTTTGGCGGGCATCTCGGATCGTCACCAGAAGATTTGCTTTGCGCTGGCGTTGTGGAATGGGCGCGACCCCATCCTGAAAGAACGCGCTTTCGGATTGACTGGCAGCGAAGGCAATCACGGCGAAGACGTGAAAGAGTACTACTTCTATCTGGATTCGACGCCGACGCACTCTTACATGAAGTATCTCTATAAGTATCCGCAAAGCGAATTCCCTTATGCGAAGTTAATGGAGGAGAACCAGCGGCGCGATAAGAGTGAGCCAGAATATGAGTTGATGGACACGGGCATCTTCGACGGTGACCGCTACTTCGATGTCTTCGTCGAATACGCCAAGGCCGACGTCGAGGACATACTCGTTCTCATCAGCGCGATAAATCGAGGACCGGATGCGGCGCAACTGCACCTGCTTCCAACCATCTGGTTTCGCAACACGTGGTCCTGGAACGGTGACGATGAAAAGCCCGTTTTGCATAATGGAATGGTGGAAGAGCCTGAAGGCTTGCCCGCCGCTTTGATTCAGATCGAGCACGCTCAGTATGGAAGGCGCATGCTCTACTGCGAAGGCGCGCCTGAGCTACTCTTCACGGAGAACGAGACGAACAACCGGCGGCTCTTCGGCACTGGCAACAACTCGCCTTACGTGAAAGACGCTTTCCACGAAGCGGTCGTGCATGGTCTCAAAGAGGCCGTCAATCCTGAGCACCGGGGAACGAAAGCTGCGGCCCACTATGCATTGACCGTCGGCGCAGGCGAAGCCATCAAGGTTCGACTTCGTTTCACCAACCGCGAGACCGGTTCTCAGGAAGCATTTAGTGAAGAGTTTGACCACATCTTCATGGAGCGAAAGCGCGAAGCAGACGAATTTTACGCTGCAGTTATTCCTAAGAATTTGAGCGCGGATGCGCAGAGCGTGATGCGACAGTCGTTCGCCGGAATGCTCTGGTCAAAACAGTATTACCATTACGTCGTGGAAGAATGGCTCAAAGGTGACCCGGCCAATCCACCACCACCGCCAGAGCGTTGGCATGGCCGCAATCACGATTGGCGACACCTCTACAACTCTGACGTCATCTCGATGCCTGACAAGTGGGAGTATCCGTGGTACGCCGCCTGGGATTTAGCCTTCCACTGCCTGCCGCTCTCTTTGGTTGATGCCGACTTTGCCAAGGAGCAACTGATTCTGATGTTGAGGGAGTGGTACATGCACCCGAACGGGCAGATCCCGGCTTACGAGTGGGCGTTTGGCGATGTGAATCCTCCGGTTCATGCCTGGGCCGCCTGGCGCATTTACAAGATCGAAGAGAAGCGCAGAGGCCGTGGCGACCGCAAATTCTTAGCGCGCGTTTTTCAAAAGTTGATGCTCAACTTCACCTGGTGGGTCAACCGCAAGGACACCGAGGGGATGAACATCTTTCAGGGCGGATTCCTCGGCCTCGATAACATAGGCGTCTTCGACCGTAGTTCGGCGCTTCCCACCGGCGGTCACATCGAGCAATCGGACGGCACGAGCTGGATGGCGATGTTCACGCTGAACCTGCTGGCGATTGCGCTGGAACTGGCGAGCGAGGATTCGATCTACGAAGACGTGGCCTCGAAATTCTGGGAGCACTTCATATATATCGCGGCGGCGATGAACAATCTGGGTCATAACGGCATAGAATTGTGGAACGAAGAGGATGGCTTCTACTACGACGTGCTGCACCTGCCTGATGGGAACCATTTTCCGCTCAAGGTGCGCTCGATGGTCGGACTGATTCCGCTCTTTGCCGTCGAGACTTTAGAGCCGGCAATCCTCAACAAGCTGCCTGACTTTAAGAGGCGTCTCGAATGGTTCATAGACAATCGCTCTGACCTGACGCGAAATGTCGCCTGCATGAGGACGCCTGGGGACGAGGAGCGCCGACTGCTTTCCATCGTGACGCAGGATCAGCTGCGGCGCGTGCTGAAAGTGATGCTCGACGAGAACGAGTTTCTGTCGCCTTACGGCATCCGCGCGCTCTCGCGCTTTCACCGGGACAATCCTTATACGCTCGCGGTCAATGGCACGGTGCATCGCGTTGACTACGAACCCGCGGAATCGAGCACAGGACTCTTTGGCGGCAATTCCAATTGGCGCGGCCCCATCTGGTTTCCGGTCAATTATCTGATTATCGAATCATTACAGAAGTTTCATCACTATCTCGGCGAGGGCTTCAAAGTCGAATGCCCGACGGGTTCCGGACGGATGATGACACTATGGGAAGTGGCGGCTGAAATCTCGCGTCGCCTGTCGCATATTTTTATCCGCAATGGGGAAGGGCGAAGACCAGTTTACGGCGCGGCCGAGAAGTTTCAATCAGACCCACACTGGCGTGATCTTCTACTTTTTCATGAATACTTTCACGGCGATGACGGTTCGGGGATTGGCGCGAGCCACCAAACAGGATGGACTGGATTAGTGGCGAAGCTGCTGCAACAGAGCGGAGAGTAGTTCGATTGTAGTCAGGCGGCTTTCGGCTCCATCCAAATCATCAGCCGGCGGCTCGAATCTGCTTTTGCTTAGAAGTAACTGTCGAAAGCTGGGAGCTAATATGATTCGATTCAATCAAGATATTTGCGGCGACCTTGATGAGGCACTCTCGCGCGAGTGGCTGGAGACAAACGGCTTGGGTAGCTTCGCATCTTCAACCATTGCCGGAGTCAACACACGCCGCTACCACGCATTACTCGTCGCGGCAACGAAGCCTCCTGTCGGGCGCGTCCTTTTGCTCTCGAAGATCGAGGAGACCCTGATTATTGACGGGCGTCGTTACGAACTCTCTGCGAATCAATATCCCAATGTTGTCCACCCGCAAGGCTATAAATATCAAACAGGCTTTCGCCTTGATCCGTTTCCGATCTTCACCTACGAGGTTGAAGGAATCATCGTCGAAAAGGTCGTCTTTATGTCCCACGGCGAAAACACGACCGTTATTCAGTATGAGTTCCAAGGAAAAGAGGGTGATCCTGTCAGTTGCTCATTAGAACTGCGCCCGCTTATTGCCTTCCGCGATTACCACAGTCTGGCGCACGAGAACCCTGAGATCAATACTCATCTGCAAGTGGAAAATGAACTGATAGCGATTCAGCCTGACGCGGATTTGCCCGCACTTAATTTTGCGCATGGTGGCGGCGAACTGGACACGGCCTCCTTCTGGTATCGCAATTTTGAATATGCGGAAGAGCGCCAGCGTGGCTTTGATTTCAAAGAAGATTTATTCAGCCCGTTCGCCCTCAGGTTTGATTTGAGCCGTTGCGCTAAGGTAAACATCATCGCCTCAACCGAGCATCAAGAAGCAACCCGCGCTAACAACTACAGGGAAGCGGAAATTGAACGCAGACAGGGGATTATTAAGCTTTCTTCAAACGCGGACGATGAGGCCCTGTCCGCGCTCATCTCCTCGGCAGATCAATTCATCGTCGCGCGCGGACAACAGAAGACGATCATCGCCGGTTATCACTGGTTCTGCGATTGGGGGCGCGACACTATGATCGCGCTGCCCGGGCTGACGCTCTCGACCGGGCGTCCAGAAATCGCCCGCAGCATTCTCTCTGAGTTCGCGCGCCATGTTGATCGCGGCATGCTCCCGAATCGCTTCCCTGATGCGGGCGAGCAGCCAGAATACAACACGGTTGACGCGACGCTCTGGTTCTTCGAGGCCACCCGCGCGCTTCTTGAATACACCGACGATGAAGAGTTCGTGCGCGGCACGCTCTACGATGTTCTGATTGACATCATTGATTGGCACGTGCGCGGCACGCGCTATCAAATTCATGTTGACTCGCAGGGTCTTCTCTATTCAGGCGAAGAGGGCGTGCAGTTGACCTGGATGGACGCGAAGGTCGGTGACTGGGTGGTGACGCCGCGCCGGGGGCTACCGGTAGAGATTCAAGCGCTCTGGTATAACGCCCTGCGCGTCATGGAAGATTTGGCGGAAAAGTTTGGTGACACTGAAAGGCGGAAGAAATATACGGAACATGCGCAGGCGGCGCAGGAGAGTTTTAATAGGTTGTTCTGGAATGACGGGCGGGGTTGTCTCTACGACGTGATTGACGGCGAGGCGCTTGATGCATCCATTCGACCCAATCAAATCTTCGCCGTGAGCTTGCCGCACTCAATGCTTTCACTTGAGAAGGCGCGAAAGGTTGTCGAGGTGGTCGGGCGGGACCTGCTCACGCCTTACGGTTTGCGAAGTCTCGCGCCGGATGATCCGCAATATCACCCCAGATATGAGGGCAGCCCCTTGAGCCGCGATGGAGCTTATCATCAGGGCACGGTCTGGGCGTGGCTCATTGGCCCATTTATCACGGCTTACGTGAAAGTGTCCGACGAGCCTGAAAGGGCGCGTGAGCAGGCGTTGAAGCTACTTATTCCGCTGAGGGAGCATCTCAAGGAAGCGGGTCTTAACCAGGTCTCTGAGATTTTCGACGGGAGCGAGCCCCACCGTCCGCGCGGTTGCATCGCACAGGCCTGGAGCGTCGCAGAATTATTGCGTATCTTGAAAGGCACAGTCCGTTGAAGGCTTACCGATAAGGGTTAGCGAATACACGAGATGGTATTGGCTGGCGAAACTTAGAGAACGTAATTACTCCACAAAAATTCAATGTCAGCTAGCCGCCTTTTCCGGCACGAAGGTTGCTAAAATGCGAAATACATGGAGGTCAGAGATGAAATCAGTTAACTTAAAAGGTAGAATCGGCGGAGCGCTCCTAGCTTTCGCTATCATATTCGGCATCGGTGTGGCATCGAGCATGACGGCTCAGGCACAGTGGCGCAACGACGATCAATATCGTCGCGACCGCGACTGGCGACGTGATCGTGACCGTGCTCGCCGTAATGACGATTATTATGCTCGTGAGCGTGCTCGCCGTGATGATTATCGTCGCAATGGCGGCTATAATAATGGTGTTTACAATAACGGCGGCTATGGTAGCTACGGCGGTTATAACAACGGTTACCGCGTGGAACAGAACCAGGGCTATCAGGCCGGGCTTTACACGGGCTCAAGCGATGCACAGCGCGGACAAAGCTATAACCCGCAGAGGTCTCACTACTACAAGAATGCTTCGTCCGGGTCATATCGCCAGGGATTCCTCCAAGGTTATGACCAGGGCTTCCGCCAGTATGCCGGTTATGGCAATGGCAGCTACAGGCGCAGCCGTTCCGGGAACATCCTGGGCACAATCTTCGGCAGACCTTAAGCGAAGGCCAAAACGACTACAACTAACGAAAATGGCGCGACCTTTTGAAAAGGTCGCGCCATTTATTTTAGGAAAAGCTAACAAACCAATTTTATGTGCCGGCGTCTTTGCGCTTGAAGAATTCGATTATCAATTCCGCGCTCTCTTCATATGCGAGCAGACCTGTATCAAGAGAGAGATGATAATTCTCCGCGCAGGCCCAATCTTTCCCGGTCATCTCAAGGATATATCGTTTTCTCATCTCGTCGGATTCTAGGATCGTCTCGCGCGCCTCTTCTTCTGTCTGAACTCCGTAAATCTTCATCACACGCTTAACGCGAATGTTCATAGGAGCATGACAGAAAACATTTAGCTTTCCGCGGTGACGCGGCAGCACATGGCAGCCTCCCCAGCCGACGATGACGCAATCACTTTTCTTCGAAATCTCTCTAAGAATCTCGGTCTGTTTCTCAAACAGTTGCCTGTCAGTAACAGCGCGAAGCGGCGGCGGGGCGTATGTCGTCTCCGGCGGGCCTAAAGTCAGCCCGTGAAAGAATTTCTCCCAGAACGAGGAGACTCTTTCGGCGCGCGCCGCCAACTCTTGCGCGTCATAACCAAGCTCCTGCGCGGCCAGATGAAGCACTTCCCTGTCTATATATTTGAGACCCAGTCGAGTGGCAATCAGTTGACCTATGTAAGAGCCTCCGCTGCCCAGCTGGCGCGCAATCGTGATTGTGGTTCTCATAAGAGTCTTCCCTCCTTACCCGTCAAATCTTCGTAATCTCACCTGATGGAGGACAAAGGTCTCGTCCGGTGCGAGGGAAGGCCGATGTGTATGTGCGGACCTGTGGCCGAGCCGAAGATCGCTGCACTGAAGGCCGCGAAAGGGATTCCCTGAGAGCGAAGGTAGGAGATTAATGCCTGGCCTTCGACGCTGCTCGGATTCACGCCGACATCCATAGCGTTGCGATGATCCAAGCCCCAGCGGTCATGCAAAGATGATTGTCCGAAGGCGCTGACGGGCAACTGCCTTCCGAATCTTTGCTGGAAGAACTGCTGCACCTGCCAAGCATTTGCCAACGACCAACCGCCCGTTCCCATGTAGCGTATGTAAGAGGCCGTCTGAACCATCTTGCCCTTTGGCAGAGGCGGCGCTTTCGCCATCTGTTCTATGGTCTCCGCCTCGACGAGCGTCTCCGCCACGCGCTCGTCAGCCGCAACCATCTGCTGACGCGCATTGTCAATCTTCGCCTTCGCGTCCACTAAGGCGCGCTCGCTCTCTTCGAGGTTTTTCCTAGAGATCAGCCCTTGCGCGTACAGCTCCTTGGTTTGAGTCAGCTTCTCCTCAGCTTTACTCACGTCCTTCTCATAGAGAGCGATCAGTTGCTCAAGGCTCTTCTTATACTCCTTGGTCAGGCGCATGAACTCTTCCCTGCTTTTAGCGAGTTGGGCAGTCGCTTCGTCCCCTTTTTTTGGAGATTGACTCGTCGCCTGCTTCTTTCTGCTTTGCGCGAAGAGGCGAAATTCTGTGACCGGCCAGAGGAAGAGAAGAACCAGGAGCAGAAGCCAGGCACGACCTGCTGCGTCATCAAAGTTGAATGACACGCGCAGTGAAGATAATCGTTCTTTTGTTGAATCGTCTCTCATCGAAACTTCAATGCATGGCAGCGCCTGCGCCTTTGCGCGCCTTTACTCTCTTGAAGAGAAAGACCACGGGGATACAGAGCACGCACATGAAGGCCAGGATGCGGAAGTTGTCAATGTAGGACATGACCATCGCTTGTTTGACAGCCGTCCCGTAAATCGTGTTATACGCCTGCTGCGTAGCTGAACCCGAACTCATTTGATGCGCGAGCGCATCCTGGATCTGCTGCATTCTCTGCTGAAAGGCAGGGTCATACGGTGTTAGGTGCGGGACTATCGCAGCCTGATGCACCTGTGCGTTGCGCGCCAGCAGCGTGGTCATGGCGGCGATGCCGATGCTCCCGCCGGTGTTTCGCATCAGATTAAAAACGCCCGAAGCATTGCCCATCTGCTCATTACTCAATGTTCCCATCGCTGAGGTCGTCAGCGGCACGAAGACAAATCCCATCGCCAGACCGCTAATGATGCTCGGCCAGACGATACTGCTCATGGAAATTTCCAGATTAATGTCGCTGAACATATAAACCGAGTAGGCCAATACGATGAAGCCGAAGGTTATCAAGTAACGGCTGTCAATCTTTCCGACAAGGCGACCGATGATAATCATGGAGATGATTGAGCCAATCCCGCGCGGGCTGACGGCCATGCCGCTCTGTACTGCAGGATAACCCATCAACGTTTGCAGGAAGAGCGGCAGAAGAGCAATCGTCCCGTACAGCACGACGCCAAGCACAGTCATCAGCATCGTCCCGACCGCAAAGTTGCGATCAGCCAAAATTCGCAGATTGACAATCGGCTCGCTTGAGCGCAACTCCCAGATGACGAACGCTATGATGGCGACGACAGCCAGGATTAAGACCCAGGTAATGAAAGCGGACGAGAACCAGTCTTCTTCCTGCCCTTTGTCTAAGACGAGTTGAAGCGCCGCCAGCCCCAGCGCCATCAAACCGAAACCGATATAGTCAATGCGGCCCGGCTTCTGATTCTTGATGTAGGGCGGGTCTTCGATGAAAGTATTGGCCATCAAGACGGCGAGGATTCCGACGGGCACGTTGATGTAGAAAATCCAGCGCCACGAATAGTTGTCTGTAATCCAGCCGCCGAGCGTCGGCCCGATGATCGGCGCGACGACGATGCCCATTCCGAAGACAGCCATCGCCGAGCCGCGCTTTTCCGGCGGAAAGCTTTCGAGAAGAACAGACTGCGCGATAGGTTGTAGTGCCCCGCCGCCCGCGCCTTGCAGAACGCGCGCGAAGATCAGCATGCCGAGACTTGTCGCCGCCCCGCACAACGCTGAAGAGAGCGTGAAGATCACGATGCAGGTAATCAGGAAACGCTTGCGACCGAAGTAACGACCGAGCCAGTTGGTCGCGGGAAGAATGATCGCGTTCGAGACCAGATAACTCGTCAACACCCACGTTGACTCTTCCGTGGTGGCCGAAAGGTTGCCGGAGATGTGCGGTAACGCGACATTGGCGACGGAAGTGTCCAGCACCTCCATGAACGTGGCGAGCATCACCGAAGCTGCGATGAGCCAGGGGTTGAAGCTCGGCGTCCACACAGCCTGTGGCACGATGTTCTTCTCCCCCGGCACAGCTTTCTTCGTCCCGCCCGCTGCGCTGTGGGTCGGAGCTACTGCTGGCCCTCGCCCGGCGAGCGCGTCGCTCATTTCACTTTCACCTCTGGCTCGACCGACATTCCGGGTGCGAGCGTGTGCTGCGCGTCCAGTTGATCCTGCTCGAAGACGATCTTGACGGGCACGCGCTGAACAACTTTGACGTAGTTGCCCGTCGCGTTCTCCGGCGGAATTAAGCTGAAGCGAGCGCCGGTGCCTGCCTGTATGCTGTCAACGTGTCCGCGGAAGACTTTGCCGGGGTAAGCGTCAACGTAAATCTCAACGGGTTGGTTGGGCCTGATCTCTCCTATCTGGCTCTCCTTGAAATTGGCCGTCACCCAGATCTCGCCCGGCACGAGCGCCAGAAGCGGTTGCCCGACCTGAACGAGCGCACCTTCTTCGACGGCCTTGCGCGTCACGCGCCCTGACTCCGGCGCGTAAATCTTAGTGTAAGAGAGTTCAAGCTCAGCCTGCTCGACAGCCGCGCGCAACTGCCCGATAGTCGCTCCGGCGGTTTCTGCCTGCGCCTGGCTGACCGCGACTTGCTGCGGCGCGGTGTTGGCCTGGGCCAGATGGCCCAGGGCTTCGTTCACCCCGGCTTGTGCCCCGCCGACTTGCGTCTGAGCGCGACGGGCATTCTCAGCCGCAGTGGTTTGCGCGGCACGCGCTTCCGCGACCTGCGCTTCGGCGGCTGAGACACGGCCTTGCGCCGCTTCGAGTTGAGCGGTCGCGGTGCGCGCCGTCGCAATTGCTTGATCCAGTCGCTGGCGCGAAATCTCATCCTTCGAGAAAAGCTCCTGATACCTTTGAACATCAGCGCCCGCGCGCGTGGCTTCCGCCTCTGCCGCCAGAGCTTGCGAGCGTGCCTGTGCAACATTGGCCTGAGCAGTCGCCACACCCGCTCCTGCCTGTGCGATGCGCGTGCGCTCGGCGGCCGCCGCGGCTCTTTGTGACTCCACCCCTGAGCGTGCCTGTTGGACGGTGGCCGAAGCCTGTTGGACATTGGCCCTCGTATTGGCGCGCGTCAATTCGACGCCCGTTTGGGCTTCCCTAAGTCGCGCCTCGCCCGCCTGCAAGGCAGCTCTGGCCTGCTCGACGCGGGCTTCGTAATCGCGTGCATCCAGTTCGGCGATGAGGTCGCCTTTCTGTACGTCCTGATTCTCTTTGACGTAAACCTTTGCCACGTAACCCGAAAGTTTTGGGCTGATTTGGATGATGTGCCCGTCAATAAAAGCATCGTCGGTTGACTCGTGTGCCCGCGCATAGAGCCAATAGCGAATGCCTAAGATTGCGCCGACGATGAGAATGATAGCCGCCACGGCGAGAAAGACAGGGCGTTTGTAAAGAGGTCTTCTCCTCACAATTACCTCCGCGCCATTGTCCACGGCGACTTCGGTTTCCATGACCTCTCCCTCGTCTTCCAGGGCGCGCGCGCCGTGACCATCACTCGCTTCAACAACGGGCTGCGGGCCTTTTGCTTCCCTTGTCTCCTCAACCTTGCGCGCGCTGCCACCTGCTGTTTTATCCACTTCGTCCGCCATGCTCTTTACTCCGAATTAATTGCCACTGCCCTTTTCACAATGTTCATCGCTTTGCAATAAACCTTTAAAGCCTCACCAGCGGAACGCTTCTGCTCTACCTGTGGCGGCTGCCAGATTCAGGCGCGCTGCATTGTAGCTGGCGAGCGCCGTGACCTGCGCGTCGCGCGCGTTGGCGAGCGCGGTCTGCGCGTTGACGACTTCAAGATTGTCGGCCACCCCGGCGCGGAAACGATCCTGCGACATCTCCAACTCGCGTTGGGCCAGCCGCACGGTCTCGTCAGCCGCGCGCACCTGTGCGACAGCCGTTCTTAAGGTTGCGAGCGACAGCCGCACGTCCTCTTCGACTTGGCCGCGCACGCTGCCCAATTCGAGTTCGGCCTGATGCTCGCGGCTCGTCGCCACAGTCACCCGCCCCTGCGTCAATCCGCCGTTGAAGATTGGAACGTTCAATTGAATCGCCGCGCGGCGCGTCGGCAAATCCGTATTCGTCGGGGTGATGCCGCTCACGCCATAATCGCCGACGAACTCCAGCGAAGGCAGATACTCTGCGCGAATCGCTTTGCTCTCCAATTGGCTCAATTTTAACTGCTCCTCGGCGATGCGCACCTCGCGACGAGTTTGGCCAGCCTCGGCGACAGCAGTTTCCGTAGCCGGGAGCACTTCAGCTGTAAAGCGCAGTTCGTCCGTCAGCGTCAGAGGACTTTCGAGCGGAAGCCCGGCGACGCGCTGCAAGTTCAGACGCGCCTGCTCCGAACTTGTTTGAGCCTGCGCGAGCCGCACCTGTTCCTGTGCCAGGCGGGTTTGCGCGCGCGTCACGTCAACTCCCGTCGCCACGCCAGCGTTGCGCTGGTCTTCCGCAAGTTTGAGAAGCGTCTGCGCCAGTTCCACATTCGCCTGCGCCGCGCTGACCGCTCGGTCGGCACGCAAAGCTTCGAGGTAGGTGAGCGCCGTAAAGCTTGCGACCTGCTCGCGCGCCAACTCTTCCTGCAGCGCAGCGACGCGGACTCCGGCACGTCCCACCCGGTAATTCCGAATCGCGCTCAAGTTGAAGATGCTCTGCACGAGACGCGCGCGCGCGTCGAAGTTGTTGAAAGGGCCAAGGAAAGTATTCATGATGCCGGGGAAAATTCCGGGCTGGAAACCGAGCGCGGCTATGTTCTGCGTGATGCTGGCCTGATAAGCAGTGCCCGAAATGTTCGGCAGAAGACCTGAGCGCGATTCCTGTCTGAACCCTTCCGCTTCCTGCCGGCGCTCGCGCGCCAGCAACGTCGTTAAATTGTTCTGGATGGCAAGCTGAATCGCCTGCTCAAGGCTGAGTGTTGAGAGAGCAGGTGTCACTCTCGCCGCTCCGGGAAGCTGCTGCGCGCCTGTGATGGAGGTCTGCCCGGAACGAGTCACGGGCGGCCCGCCGATTTGTCCACCTGGAGCGGGCGCACCCGTCTGCGCTTGCCCGCTCGTTGGGCCGGCCTGCGGGTTACTGCTTCCGCCGCCACTTTGGCCGGTCGCGTTCGGGTTCGGCGAAGATGTCTGCCCGCCGCTTGGTCCTGTGGGTGCTGGCTGCCCCGGCCCGCCGCTCTGTTGAGCCTGACTCAGGCCGACTCCGAGCAACGTATAGATAACGATTAATCCAAGAAAACGAAAATTCACAACCAAGCCCTCGCTCGTTTGAGCACTACATCGATTTGCGGCTCTTAGTTCCGGAAGATCGTTCCAGCTGGCGTTGCGTGTTATGCCTGAGCTTTGTCAGCAACTCGCTCAAATGCGCCTTCTCGCTGTTGCTGATGCCTTTGAACATCTCGCGCACTCTCGTGTAGTGCGCCGGAAGAATCGACCCGATAAACTTCTCCCCGGCTTTCGTCAGCCGCACTAATCGCACTCGACGATCTCTTTCATCTGCCGCGCGCTCTACCAGACCTTTGCGTACCAGATAATCAACCACGCCCGTGACGTTGGCGCGACTAACCAGCAGCAGCTCGCCCAGCTCGTGCATGGGACATCCCTCATCCGCGCCACGGCTCAAGATCATCAGGATATTGAAGGCCCCCAGCGACAGACCGCAGGCGTCCAATTTGCGCGCCAGATGAGCATGAATCACATCATAGGTGTAAGCCAGATTGATGAGCAGCTCGACCGAAGGCCAGTGAAACTCCGCGTACTTACCGCTATGATGACGCATCCGGCTCAGGTAGTGATGCTCACGCTTGTCCGCTTCCGATCCGCCCTGCTGCTCTGACTTTCTCATTGTAAGATTAATAATATGCTTAATAGCCTAATTGTCAAGTTCTTAACTAATGTGAAAAGACAGCCCCTCTCCGACCCATAGGTGCGATGAGAGCTATCCCGGACCCAGCGGGGGCTTGTTGATCTCGCCCCGTGTCGTGCGGCAGTTATTTTGCCGTCCACCTCTATCCCATATTTGTTTCGATTTCTCCACGCTCATGTTGCTAAGTGATGGATGTGCCACGGGAAGAGGCGTCTCTTCCAGCGAGACTCTAAAGGGTTTGGGCCTTTTTGGTGGGGCAAGGAGATGCCGGTGATGCCTTGGGGCTCAGCTTCGCCACAAGGAGCACCCCAAATCACAACTCTTAACTTTTCGCGGCCTTCTTCTTCTCTTCCGCCTGATCCTCGGAGACGGACTCGGCGGCGAAGAAGATGCGCGTGATATCCGGGTGCTCTTCTTTCAGGTTCCGCTTCAAACGGGCGATGGCCGACCTGATTCCCGCCGCCGTCAGGTCTCTCCGGAAACGGACATCGAGGACGAGCATCACTTCATGCGGCCCGAAGTACATGGTCAACAGGCGATTGACCTTTTCGATGCTCATGTCTCGTTCGACGAGCGAGCGCAAACCCCGCAGGGTTTCGCGCTCCACACCCTCGCCGATCAACAAGCCCTTGCTTTCGTAGGCCAGAAATACAGACATCAATCCGAGCATCAATCCGATGACGATGGAAGCGATGCTGTCAAGGTAAGGGTTGTTCAGTTGATGCCCGAAGAAGATTCCGCAGAAAGCTATGACCAGTCCCAGTAGAGCGCCGGAATCTTCAAAGACCACGATGAAGGTCGTCGGGTCTTTGCTCCTGTGAATAGCTTGCAGGATGCTTTGACCGCCTTTCACTTTGCGAAAAGCTTTCCAGCCGAAGAGCCATGAAGTGCCCTCGAAGAGGAAGGCGAAGCCCAGCACCAGATAGTTCCAGAAAGGATTCTCCGGCGGCTGCGGATGAAAGAGATGCGAGATGCCTTCGTAGAGTGACACGCCGCCGCCGACGGCGAAGATGGTGATGGCGACGATCAGGGACCAGAAGTAGAGTTCCTTGCCGTGGCCGAAGGGGTGAGTGATGTCAGGCGGCTTGCGGCTCTTGTGTAGACCGAGCAGGAGCAGCCAACCGTTGCCGGTATCAACGAGCGAGTGGATGCCTTCGGAGAGCATGGCGGAGCTGCCCGTGAAGAAGGCCGCGATGAATTTGGTGACAGCGATGGCAATATTGCCAGCGATGGCGGCGAAGATGGCGACCTTTGATTCCGATGCCATGAGAATTTCCCTTTGCTCGATGAAGGGGGTGCTGACCTGATACGTTTTGTGCCCTGGTCAACTGATGCCCATCTTACGCTTTTCGTCTTCTTCGCGCGAAGTGTAATCAAACTGGACTCTAGCGGGGTTTATTCAATCTTTCGCCTAGGACGAAGTGATCTTCACCGCCGCTGGCACAGAGAAAAATTCTGTGTTATCTCTGTGTCCTCTGTGCCTGCGATGGCAAATAGCCTGTCCCACAGCTTAACGTTTGGATAAACCCTACTGCAGTTAGCCTCCTTGCTTGACAATGCAACTCCTTCGCGGTTAAGTTTCTTTCGTCTCGTGTGAATGTTCTTTCTCATAGGTAGAGGAGCGGTCTCCAAGAATAGCCTGATCTAAAGAGCGAGGGGTTCGATGAAGCTCAGGTGAAAGGGGTAGATCGCCGAAACTCGCTCTTTGTGTCCATCCCTCTAAGGACGGCGAGTTGGTTGCTGCGGCTAAATCCGCAGGACTGTCATCGAAACAGATTCGGTGGAGAGCTACGACACTTTTCGGTTTGAGCGCTCGCGGTTTGTGCGTGCTCAGGCCGTCATGGATTTTCTTGCAAAGAGGTCGGTCGTGTTCATTCACGATGCGGCCTCTTTGCTTTTTGGGTCAGGGCCACATCAGGGAAGCTTCATTTCGCTCCGCTCGTCTGTTTCCGCTTAATTTCATTGTAGGCTTGGTCATGAATCTGAAACCTCTGGTAATGAAGTTCGGCGGCACGTCCGTTGAAGACGCGCGTGCCTTTGAACGTGTGAGCCAAATTGTTCAGGCTAGAAAAACTTCTCTTCCCGTCGTGGTCGTCTCCGCCATGAGCAAGGTGACGGACGCGTTGATCTTCGCGGCGCAACAGGCTGCGGAAGGAGCATGGGAAGAGGCTCTGCGCTCGCTCGAAACGCACTTTGACCGACACTGGACGGTCGCGCAAGAATTATTGAGCGCCGCCGAGAGAGCGAACTTTCAAACTTTAATCGAGACGTCGCGGTCAAACGCCGCCATTCTGCTGGGCGCTCTTGCCAAACGACAACAGCCTTTCGCGCTCCTCCAGGACGCTTTACTCTCGACGGGCGAGACCCTATCGTCAAATCTCCTCGCCGCAGTGCTGCGCGAACGTGGCTTGCCCGCCCGTTTCGTTGACGCGCGACGGTGCATCACGACGGATGATGCCTTCGGGCGCGCCACGCCTGTGATGGAAAAGACTGAAGAGAAGACGCGCGGGAACCTCCTTCCTCTGCTCGAAGCATCGGAGTTGCCCGTCATGGGCGGCTTCATCGCGTCGACCAACGACGGCGCGACCACGACACTCGGGCGTGGGGGCTCTGACTTCACTGCTGCCATCATCGGTGCGTGTTTGGACTCCGAGGAGATACAGATTTGGACTGATGTGCCGGGTGTGATGACCGCAGACCCGCGCGTCGTCAAGGACGCGCGCACGATCCCGCGACTCTCCTACGACGAGGCCGCCGAACTCGCCTTCTTCGGAGCGAAAGTTCTGCATCCGAAGACGATTCTTCCGGCTGTTGAGCGCAACATCCCCGTGCGTATCTGCGATTCGCGCGCGCCCGAAGCTGAGGGCACCATCGTCTATCACGATGCCGAGATGACGCCGCACACCGTCAAGGCCATCGCCCACAAGGCGGGCGTTCACATCGTGAGCGTCACCTCGCCGCGCATGCTCGGCACTTACGGCGCGCTGCGCGCCATCTTCGATGTTTTCGAGCGCCATCAGACAATCGTTGATGTCGTCACCACGTCCGAAGTCAGCGTTTCAATTTCGCTGGAAGATACGAGCCGGCTCGACGCCATTGTCAAAGAACTTGAAGGACAGGGCGGAGAGGTTAAAGTGGAAAAGGGGCGGGCCATCATCTGCGTCGTCGGCGAAGGCTTGCGCAACACTTCGGGCATCGCCGGACGACTCTTCAGCACGATCAAAGAGATCAACGTCCTGCTCATCTCACAGGGCGCGTCCAGCATCAACCTGACTTTTGTGATAGAGGAGGCGCACGCGCCGCTTGCGGTCAGGCTGCTTCACAGAGCATTTTTCGAGCAAGAGGAGGAAGAGTTATCGTCGCGTGCCGGTAGCCATTGAAAGCTATGAACCTGTTCGAGCTAACGCGAAAACTGATAGACATCCCTTCAGTCTCGGGTGAGGAGGACGCGGTCGGACGCTTTCTCTTCGACTATCTTCATAACTTCGGCTTCGATGTCGAACGTCTTGAGATAGCGCCGCGCCGCGCCAATCTGATTGCGACAAACGGCGCCCACCCTCCGCGCGTCATCCTCTCGACGCACATGGACACAGTGCCGCCGCATATCTCTTCCAGAGAAGACCAGAAGTTCATCTACGGGCGCGGGTCCTGCGACGCCAAAGGGATCATCGCAGCGCAAATCGAAGCGGCGCGGCGTTTAATAGAAGAAGGCAGCACGGACATCGGCCTCCTATTTACAGTGGACGAAGAACAGGCGAGTCTCGGCGCGCGCGATTTGAACTCGCACCCGCTGGCGCGTTCCTGCCATTATCTCATCAACGGCGAGCCTACCGACAACAAGCTCGCCACAGGCTCTAAGGGATCGTTGCGTGTCCGTCTTCAAGCGAAAGGGTATGCGGCGCATTCTGCCTATCCTGAGCATGGAGAATCGGCCATCGAAAAGCTGCTCGACATCCTGGCAGACCTTCGCGCCTGCGAGTGGCCTGTGGATGATTTCTTCGGCGCGACGACCTGCAACATAGGCGTCGTGGCGGGCGGCACGCGCACGAACGTGATTCCGGCTGAGGCGCACGCCGATCTCCATTTTCGTCTGGTGACTGCCTTGGCGACTGTGATGAAGTTGATTGAAAAGGTTGTTGCCGGACGCGCCGGCGTTGAGTATCTCTCCAGCTCAGAGCCTGTCAGGATGCTCGCCGTCCAGGGTTTCGAACAATGCGTCGTGCGCTTCACGACCGACATTACTTACCTGTCGAACTGGGGCACGCCGCTCCTGCTCGGTCCCGGTTCAATCTTTGTCGCGCACACTGAGCATGAGCGTGTCTCAAAGCGCGAACTGGAAGAGGCCGTGGAGCTCTACGTCAAGCTGGCCCACGCGCTTCTTGCCGAAGAGAGCTGCGCGATTCAGCAACAGATTGCGGGAGCGCCAGCCTGAGAAGGATATGCAGATGAAACTCGCTTTGATTGGATATGGAGCGATGGGCAAACTGGTCGAAGCTCTGGCTTCGGCCGAAGGACATGAAGTCTCTCGCGCCATCACTTCGCAGGACGGCTCGCGCCCCGTTGAAAGTCTGACGGAAGCCCTGCGCGGCCACGACGCCGTGATAGATTTTTCTGTCGCCAGCGCTGTGCCCACTAATGTCGAGGCATGCATGCGTGCGGGCGTGCCGCTCGTTGAAGGGACAACGGGCTGGAATAAGCAGCTCGATGAGGTACGCCGCATGGTTGATGCAGCAGGCGGCGCGCTTCTTTACGGCGCGAACTTCTCCGTCGGTGTGAACCTTTTTTATCGCGTCGTCGCCCGCGCCGCAGAGTTGTTCGGTGCCGTCTCGGGCTACGAGCCGTTCATCGAAGAGGCGCACCATTCGCGCAAGCGCGACGCGCCTTCGGGCACGGCGCTCAAGCTGCGAGACATCGTAGTCGCGCACACACGGGGCGACATCTCTGTCGCCTCAACGCGCGCCGGCCACATCGCGGGCACACACCGCGTCGGATTTGATTCCTTTGCAGATCAAGTCTTGCTGGTCCACACGGCGCGCTCGCGCGAAGGCTTCGCCGCCGGAGCACTGCTTGCCGCGCGTTGGATTGCGGGTCGTCAAGGGGTTTATGAGTTTACGGATGCGATTGACGAGATACTTCAAGAAAGGAACGGATAAGCCATGACAATTGACACGAGCTGGCTGCGAGGTTGCGCGACCGCGCTGGTCACCCCCTTCAAATCAAACGGCGCGATTGACGAAGAGCGCCTGCGCGCATTCATCGAATACCAGATAGAGGGCGGCATTCGACTGCTTGTGCCCTGTGGGACGACCGGCGAGAGTGTGACGATGACCGAAGAGGAAGATCAACGAGTCATCCGTCTGACGGTCGAGGTGGCCAAGGGGCGCGCCCGCGTGATTGCCGGAACTGGCAGCAACTCGACCGCTTCGACCATCGAATATTCGCGAAAGGCGCGCGAGTTGGGCGCGGACGCCGTGCTCGTCGTCGCGCCTTACTACAACAAGCCGACGCAGGCCGGACTCGACGCGCACTTTCGCGCCGTGGCCGAAGCCGTGAGCGATCTTCCGGTCGTGCTCTACAACGTGCCCGGCAGAACATCTTCAAACATCGCGGCGCAGACCGTGCTGCGTCTCGCACGCGAGGTCGAAAATATCGCCGCCGTTAAAGAGGCCTCGGGCAATCTCTCGCAGATTATGGAAATCCTGCGCTCTCGCCCCGAAGGTTTCCGCGTCCTTTCGGGCGACGACGCAGTGACGCTCGCCTTGATTGCGCTCGGCGCGGATGGCCTCATCTCCGTCGCCTCTAATGAAGCGCCTGCGCTCATGTCCGAGATGGTTGGGGCCGCGCTCGATGGCGAATGGGAACGTGCGCGTGAGCTTCACTATCGCCTGCTGCCTTTGATGGACGTGAACTTCATCGAGACCAGCCCCGGCCCTGTCAAAGCTGCGCTCACGCTGATGGGCATGATTGAAGAGAACTTCAGATTGCCGCTGGTCCCTGTTTCAGAGGAGACGCGAAAGCGTGTCCGTGCGGTGATTGGAGAACTCGGATTGCTCAGGGAGACGACACATGCAACTGCGTGAGCAGATTGAAGCGCTGGTCGCTGAGGACAAAAAAGAGTTCTCCGAGAGCGACCGCGCTGTCTTCGACGCTTTCAAGTCGGCGCTTAATCGTGGCGAGGTTCGAGCGGCTGAGCGCGACCCGGAAGGCATCTGGCGCGTCAACTCCTGGGTCAAGCGGGGTATCCTGCTTGGCTTTCGTATGGGCAAGCTCATCGAGATGTCCGCAGCGCCCAGCCTTCGCTTCTTCGACAAAGACACTTACCCTGTGCGCACGACGAGCGTCTCTGAAAATATACGCATCGTGCCCGGCGGGTCGAGCGTGCGCGACGGCGTGTACTTAGCTTCCGGCGTGGTCTGCATGCCGCCCATGTACGTGAACGCCGGCGCGTATGTTGACGAAGGGACGATGATTGACAGCCATGCGCTCGTCGGCTCTTGCGCGCAAGTGGGAAAGCGCGTGCATCTCTCGGCGGCGGCTCAAATCGGCGGAGTGCTCGAACCCGTCGGCGCAGTTCCGGTCATCATTGAAGACGACGTACTGGTTGGCGGCAACTGCGGCGTCTATGAAGGCACGATTGTCAGGGAGCGTGCCATTCTTGCGCCGGGCACGATTTTGACCGGCGCCACTCCCGTCTATGACACAGTGCGTGGTGAAGTTTATCGCCGCCGTGAAGGACAACCCCTTGAGATTCCTGTGGGCGCTGTCGTCGTGCCCGGCTCGCGCGCGGTCGAAGCTGAGCGTGGACGCGCCTGGGGTCTATCGCTCTACACGCCCGTCATAGTCAAGTACCGCGACGAGAAGACTGATCGCTCGGCGCAATTGGAGGATATTTTGCGTTGAGCGATTTTCTGCCGGCGCGCCGTCTGCGCGGCATAGAGAAGAGTATGATCCGGCAGGTCTTTGACCGCGCGCGCCCCCATAGCATCAATCTCGGATTGGGCGAACCTGACTTGCCGACGCCCGCTTGTGTACGCGAGGCGGCCGTGCGCGTCATCCGCGAAGAGCAGAACGGCTACACCATTCACGCCGGATTAAAAGATTTGCGTGAATTGGTCGCTGCGGATTACGGGCATCTACGAATGACGCCGGAGCAGGTCATCATCACGGCCGGCTCACAGGAAGCTCTGTATCTCGCGCTGATGACGATTGTCGAAGAAGGCGACGAGGTTTTAATTCCTGATCCGGGATTCGTCGCCTACCCGACCATCGTGCGGATGGCCGGAGGCATTCCGGTTCGCTACCGTTTACCTGCCTCGCGTGATTTCGCTTTCGATGCGGAAGATTTTCGCAGAAACTTAAGTCCGCGCACGAAGGTAGTGGTTTGCATCAGCCCGTCGAACCCGACAGGACGCGTGCTTTCCGGGGATGAATTGGCAGAGATGGCTCAAGCTCTCGCAAACACCGGCGTGCTTGTCATCAGCGACGAGATTTACCGCGATCTTTATTACACGGACGAGCGTCCCCGTTCAATCTCGGAATACTACGCGCAGACCGTTTGCATAGGTGGGCTGTCGAAATCAATGAGCATGACAGGCTGGCGATTAGGTTGGATGTGCGGAGTCGCGGACGTGATGAAAAGCGCGCTCATCCTTCACGGTTACGTCACGACCTGCGCCTCGACCGTCTCGCAGAAAGCGGCGCTCGCGGCATGGACACAGGCGGGCGAAGAGGCTCGCTGCAAAGCTCGTGGAATTTTTCTTGAGCGCCGTGATTACCTTCTCGCCTTGCTCGAAAAAGAGCTGAATCTGCGTGCCGTCGCGCCTGATGGCGCTTTCTACACCATGGTCGAGATTAAGGCTTTCGGCGATTCGATGCGAGTGGCCGAAGCTTTGCTGGAACACGGCGTCATCACAGTTCCGGGCGCGGCTTTCGGCGTAGAAGGCGAAGGCTACCTGCGCGTTAGCTTCTGCGCCGATCAGCCTGTCCTGGCTGAAGGTGTGCGCCGGATGGGTGAAGCGTTAAGAATGGTCGCAGGTGACAAATGACGAGCGACGAGTATAGATTGTTATCAATCGCGTGTATGAATCTGGAGATAAGATTATGGCTAAGAAATATCGAGTCGGGATTCTGGGGGCCACGGGCACGGTCGGCCAGCGTTTCCTCCAACTGCTTGAAGGACACCCGCAATTTGAAGTGACGGCGCTCGCGGCCTCGGATCGCTCGCAGGGAAAGACTTACGCGCAATCATGTGCGTGGCGTCTTCCCGGCGAGATGCCCGCGGCTGCCCGCCGGATGGTTGTTGAAGCGCCGCGCCCGCCCCTCGACTGCGACATTATCTTCTCCAGCCTTCCGGGCGACATTGCGCGCGAGACGGAAGGCAGTTTCGCGGATGCGGGTTATCCGGTCATCAGCAACTCGTCGGCCTACCGGATGGACGAGGACGTGCCGCTACTCATTCCCGAAATCAATCACGAACATCTCGCGCTTCTGGACAGGCAGCGCGAGCTTCATCCCAACCGCAAAGGCTATATCGTCACCAATCCAAACTGCTCGACCATCATGCTGGTTCTGGCGCTCGCCCCCTTGCACGCGCGGTTTGGAATCGAAGCAGTCATTGCGACCACCATGCAGGCGCTTTCCGGCGCTGGCTATCCGGGCGTCGCATCAATGGACATCATCGACAACGTGCTCCCCTTCATCTCCAGCGAAGAGGAGAAGATAGAGAGCGAGACGCGCAGGATTCTGGGAAGCTTTACGGGCGCAAAGGTGGAGTACGCGCCATTTCCGGTCAGCGCGCAAACGAATCGCGTCAACGTTTCGGACGGACATATGGCTGCCGTCAGGGTCAAGCTCGGGCGTCAAGCAGAAGTTGAAGAGGTGCGGGATGCGCTCGCCTCTTTCACTTCATTGCCGCAGGAGCTGAAACTATATTCCGCCCCGGAGCGCCCCATTATCGTCCGCCCGGAGATTGATCGCCCTCAGCCAAGGCTGGACCGAGACGCCGGACGAGGCATGAGCGTCACCATCGGGCGCGTTGCGCGCGACACGGTGATGGACTATCGCTTCGTAGCTCTCAGCCACAACACGATCAGAGGGGCAGCGGGCGCGGCCATCCTTAATGCGGAGCTGCTCGTTGCGACAGACCGCATCAACTCTAAAAGTTGACATCTCTGATTTTTAGAGCGGTACTCAATGGTGAGCGTGCAGACATTTACCACAGAGGACATAGAGGAAAACAGCGGGCGAAGAGGAAGAGTAATGAGATTGAAATCTTAATTCTCAAATTTGAGATGGCTTCTTTCTTCAACCCTCTGTGCTCCTCTGTGCCCTCTGTGGTGAAATTTCTCCTCCTCAAGTCTCAGGCAAACGTACTACGTTATAATTTGGCAATGATCTCCTTTCGCTATTTACAACGCCGCAGAAGTAACTAAAATAGCCTCACTAAATTCGTCTCTTATCTACATCGCAAATAGAAAATGAAAGCCCTTGTGGTTGACGATAATGATGTGATTCGCGGCAACGTCTCGGAAGTGCTGCGCGATGACGGGTGGGCTGTGTCTGAGGCCGAATCCGCCGAACAGGCTTTCGAGATGCTGGGGCGAGACCGGTGGTCGCTCGTCTTCTGTGATGTCAAGCTCAGCGACAATCATATCGGCGACGGTTATGCCGTCCTGCGCCGTTTCACCGATGAACAGCCCGAAGCGCAGATTGTCCTGATGACGGGTCATGGCTCGGCAGTCGGCGCGCTCGACGCCGTATCCCTGGGTGCCTACGACTATCTGATGAAGCCCTTCGATGTTGATGATGTGCTCAGAATCTCGCAGGCCGTTCGCAAAGGGATGGAGAAAAGAGCGCGCCCCGGCACAACAGGCGAACTACCTTCTCCTCCCGTTTACACTTCCGATCTCAATCTGGTAGGCGTGAGCGCGGCCTTCGTCGAAGTGATGAAGCTGGTCGGGCGCGTCGCGGCGACCAACCTCCCCATTCTGATTACGGGGGAATCCGGCACGGGCAAAGAAGTGGTCGCGCGGGCCATTCATCACCGCAGCCCGCGCGCCGCGAAGCCCTTCGTCGCCGTCAACTGCGGCGCAATACCTTCAGAGCTGATTGAATCAGAACTCTTCGGCCACGTGCGCGGCTCTTTTACCGGCGCAGAGCGCGACCGCAGAGGTTTATGGCAGGAAGCGGATGGCGGCACAGTCTTTCTGGATGAGATTACCGAGACGAGCCTGGCCTTTCAGGTGAAGTTACTGCGCGCTCTGCAAGAGGGAGAGATTCGACGAGTCGGCTCGAACCAGACGCAGAGAGTTGACGTGCGCGTCATTGCGGCGACTAATCGCGACGCCGAACAGGAGGTGCATGCCGGGCGCTTCCGGCAGGATTTACTGTATAGACTGAACGCAGTCACGCTGCATCTTCCGCCTCTGCGCGAGCGGCGCGAAGACATCCTGCCGCTCGCCAGATACTTCGCAGAGCGCATGGCGCAGCCCAATTGTCCCGTCATCAGCTTTTCACGCGACTCCGTGGGCCTGCTTGAGCGTTACGACTGGCCCGGCAACATACGCGAATTAGAGAACGCCATCGTGCGCGCCGCAGCGTTGTGCGATCAGGCCATTCGCCCGGAAGATTTGCCTGAGCGTGTCCGTAATTTTTCCGATTCACCAGTGGCCGAGCCTGCGCCTTCCGCGCAGCCATCAGACGCCTTTCCAGCACAGTGGGATCCGAAGCTTGGAATTCACGTGACTTGAAGTCGCGGC